>Ga0335078_10004962_pt1 | contig 19696 bp, 20 predicted proteins | sample Lox_Sample_32_FD_206711 | JGI IMG/M metagenome (GOLD analysis project Ga0335078, IMG submission 206711) | Soil microbial communities from Loxahatchee National Wildlife Refuge, Florida, United States - Lox_Sample_3.2 | ecosystem: Environmental > Terrestrial > Soil > Wetlands | place: USA... | reverse complement strand
GTGGTGCGCGACCTGCAAGCGACTCTATTGTGGGGTCTGCTCGAAGGAAAGGGTCGGCTGGCTGTTCAAGAAGCCTGTCTGCCCGCAGTGCCGCGTCGAGCTCAAGGAAAGCTAGGGCTGCGCCCCCCATTCCACCGATCCCTGCCAGGTGGTCGTCTGGAGGAGGCCGTCCGTCACCTTGACAGAGTACGTGCACACCCACCCCGGCTCCTGGACCGTGGGGGAGATCACGACGGAGTCCGCCTTCGTCGAGGAGTCGTAGCTGAATGTGATGTTGGTGTAGGTGGTCGACTCCCCTGAGGCCGAGTTCGGCGCGACGCAGAGCCTCGAGCCAGAGACAGCCGACACCTGGGTCGAGTACGCTACTGTGAAGAACGCCGTGATGCTGCTCTCGTTCTGGCTGACCTTGGTGACATGGCCGTTGGCGAGCGCGACCCCCTGCGCGGGCGTCCCCCAGTAGACTGACCCGAAGGTCGGGGTCGACTGCGCCGTCTGGCCCGGGGTGAAGGTGGAGAGGAGGAGGACGACGCCGACGAGCGCGACGAACTGGAAGGTGACTATCGCTATCTCGCCGCGCTCCAAGGCGGTGGGCCGACTCGCGCCCGTGGAATATACGTTGCTCTGCCTCAGCCCGAGACCTTGCGGAGGGCCTCGAGGAACCTGTCGTTCGTCTCCCTCGCGGCGATCGTCAGCCGCAGGCAGTCCCCCACGGCCGAGGACGCCGGGTAGCTCCTGACCACGAACCCCTTCTCCGTCAGTGCCCTGTGGAGCGCCGCCGCCTTCCCGGCCCCGCCCGGCACCCTGAACAAGACGAAGTTGGTCTCGCTTGGATAGGGCGAGACCGTCCCCATCTTCCTGATCGCGTTGGATACCCTCTCCCTCTCTGACACGATCGTCTTGACGTTCTTCCTCATCTCCGGGAGGTTGCGGATGGCCGCCTCGGCCAGCATTATCGAGATGACGCTGAGGCTGTTCGGTGGCCTGACCAGGTTGAGCTGCCCCACTGTCGCCTCCCCCGCCACAAGGTACCCGACCCTCACGCCAGCCATAGAGAACGCCTTGGAGAACGTCCTGCACACCACCAGGTTGTCGTACCTCTCGGTCAGGCTCGCCGCCGTCTTGCCCCAGAACTCATAGTACGCCTCGTCGACCGTCACGGTCGCCTCTGTCCCTTTCACTATCTTCTCCACGTCCTCGAGCCCCATCGGGTTCCCCGTAGGGCTGTTTGGGTTGCAGAGGAAGACGAGCCTGGTCTTGGGCGTCACCGCCGCGAGGACGTCCTCCGGCGATATCGTGAAGTCGTCGGGGTCGCGGTCGACGTACCTCATCCGCGCCCCCATCACCTCGGACGCGACCCTGAACATCGAGTAGGTCGGGACCGGTTCGACCACCTCGTCACCGTTGTCGAGGACTGTCTTGGTGACGATGTCGAGGCCCTCGTCGGCGCCGTTTGTCACCACGAACCTGTCTACGCCCAGCCCGCAATACCCCGACAGCCCTCTCCTCAGGTCGAGGTAGGTGGTGTCGGGGTACTGGTTGACCTCGAGCCTCTCCGCGACCCTCGAGAGGGCGCCCAGCTCGGCCGAGGGGGCGAAGGGGGAGGTGTTGGTGTCGAGCCTGACAATCTCCTCCGGCTTGAGCCCGACCGCCGCCGCTATCTCGCGGCTCGGGGTCTCCCATCCGTACGGGTCGAACCCCTCGAACATCCTCCTGATTCTCAAGGCTCTACCGACCCGCGCCTTGCTCATTAAAGGCTTGTTCGGGTCAGTACCTGTTGTAGAACCTGGCCATAAGGTTCTTGTTCCACAGGCGGGCTGCGATGCCCCCCGCCGCCGCTCCGCTGATCACGCCGAACACGAGGATCGTTATGTCTGTCACCGGGTCGTGGGGGACGGCCGTGAACTGACTCGGGAAGGCGACCACGCTGACGTAGAAGGCACCCAGCCCTACCACCCCCGTGCTGATCATCATCGTCACCACCAGCCTGGACGTCCTTGCCTTGCCGTTGTCCATCACCCCCAGGGCGGCCCCGAGGACGTCGACCAATACGCCGAAGAGGGTCGCGAACACCAGGTCGACGGGGAAGAAGCCCAGCTTCACCACGGTGATGAGGGCGCCGCTGACGAACCCCACGTAGGACGCTCCGCCCCGCCCGACTATCAGGTAGCTCAGTGCGAGGAGGAGCGACTGGAGGACGATGAGGAAGTCCGAGGTCGGGGCAGGGATGAAGCCGTTCGTCACGAGGATGAGCGCGCCGAAGATCGCGCCGAGGGCGATCCTCCTCGAGCTGCCGGCCATTCGAGACCGCGTCCGCGGGAGCGGATTTAAGGCTTTAACGAACGCTCGTTAGGTCGAGCCCCCCAAGCATCGTTTCTCTGGTTGCCACGCTCGCGGACCGCAGAACCGTTAATAACGTTCTCGCCCGATTCAGGGGAAGCGCATGCAGGTGCAGAAGAGCAAGCCAGGCCCCAACGAGATACTCGCTGTCGCCGCGCGGCTCTTCGCCGAGAGGGGGTACTCCAACGTCTCGATCAGGGACGTCTGCAAGGAGGCCGGTACCAGCGCCCCGATGATCTACTACTACTTCAAGGACAAGAAGGCCCTCTTCAGGGCGGCCGTTAGCGAGAAGCTCAGCCTCCAGCAGTTCATCTCGCGGCTGAGGGAGACCTCTGGGACTAGCGACGTCAAGACCGCCGTCTCCTCCTTCGCCAGGATCTACCTGAGCGCCTTCCCCGAGGCGGCCTTCGACCCCGGCCTCTACATGCGGGAGACGGCGAAGCTCGACAACAAGAGCGCCGAGGTCGTCAGCAGGCAGCTCGACGAGGTCCAGGAAATCGCCACCTCACTCGTCGAGAGGGGGATGCGGACCGGGGCATTCCGGAAGGTCGACGCTGGGGACGCCGCCGACTGCCTCATCGGCCTCCTCAACCACGTCGTCTTCCAGAAGATCCACTTTTCAAAGTCGCTCGACATCGAGAAGAAGGGCGAAGTCATCACCTCCTTCTTTCTGAGCGCGATGAGGCCCTAGCCTCACCAGAACGGCCGCGTCTCGATGAACTTTAGCTTCGCGTCCAGCAGCTCCTTGTAGAACGTCTCCTCGTCCTCGTGCATCTTGGCGAGAATCCTCGCCGCCGTCTGGGGCCCGACTCCGTAGACCGCTTGGGCGATGACAGCCCTCCTCCCGTACGAGAGCACGAGGTCTGCCGCCCTCCTCGCCTTCGCCAGCTCCGCCCGGTCCTCCTCGCTCGTCGCCCCGCCCGATGCCCTCCTCTTCAGGAGCTCCACCACCTTCCCGGAGCTCCAGAAGCTCGGTGTCAGCAAACCGCCCGCGCACCTTTGGCACCTCGGCTCGTCGGCCAGCTCCCCGATTGCGACGTACCCCTGCGGCTCGCCGCACTTCATGCAGACCAGCTCCACCGAGGTGCCGTAGATGCTGAGCTTCATCTTCTCTATCGTCGTCCTCGCTAGCGAGTCGGGGGCTATCAGCTCCGGCGTCTCCAGGTACCTGTACATTATGCTGTATGCGATCGGCGACGGCCTCTCCTTGGACTGGTGCGCCTCCATCGCGACCTCCCCCGCGGCGACCTTGGAGAGGAGTTCCTTCGCCCGCGGCATGTCTATCAGGTCCTTCCCTGTCTCCTGGAGAGTCTCCTCGAATATCGGGGTGTTCTCGAACCGCGTGGGCAGGGAGCAGAGGTTGGGGTGGGCGATGAACTGGCCGCGCCTCAGGGCGCCGAACCGCTCCGCCACCTGCTTCACCCTCGATGGGAACGGGAAGTTCCTCTGCGCAGCGACGGCGTAGGTGTCCTCGAACTCCTTCGGCGACATCCCGAACAGCTCCCTGGCGAGGGACTTTAGGTCGAGGTCCTCCGTGTCCGTCGTGAGCTCGATCAGGAGTCTGTATCCGTCCATGTGCCAGAGCCTGATCAGACCCCTCCTTGAAAGGACCTCCTCGAAGGTGTACGCGAGGAGGCGGTTCACCTTCTCCCCGAAGCACGAGTGGATGATGAGGTACTTTTGCCATCCCTCGAACAGGACGAGCTTGTCGGAAGGGATCGGGACCCCCAGCCTAAGCTGCTCGCTCATCTCGTCCGCCACAAGCCTCGAGCCGGCCTCGGTCACGGGGAGCTCCGTGCTGAACCTCCTCGCGGCCTCCTCGGGGGGCGAACCTGCCACGAGCTCCCCGACCCTCCTCCTGAGCTCCCCGGTCCTCGTCGCGAGGCCGTGCGGGACGGGGATCATCTCGCCGTCCCAGCCGGGGACCGCGGCCAGCGGGTCCTCCACCGAGGTGACGTAGATCTTCCGGTCGTTGGCTATCTTCTCGATCTGCCAGATCTTTCCCTTGAGTATGAAGTGCAGCCCGACCTTGGCCTGGAGGAGGACGAACTCCTCTCCGAGGATCCCCACTGCCTGGTTGGTCGCCACGTCTATGACAAAGTACCTCGTCTCGTCGGGGATGGTCGAGAGGTTCTGGTAGTAGTACTCCCTCGTCCCGCGCGTCCTCGATAGCTTCTCGCCGTCCATCCGGAGCTTCCTGATCTCGCCCATGTACGAGACCACCCTGTCCATCGTCTCCTCGTCCAGCTCCCTGTACGGGTAGCACGACCTGAACTCTGAGAGCAGCGTCTTCCTCTCGACCACCTCGTAGTCCATCAGGTAGCCCGCTATCTGGTGCGAAAGGACGTCCAGGCTCTTCTCGTATGGGACTGTCTCCTCCATCCTGCCCCTCATCGCCTCCGAGACAGCGGCGGTGGACTCGAGGACGTCGTCCGAGCTGACGGTCAGCAGCACGCCCTCCGAACGCCGCCGGAGGCTGTGCCCGGACCTTCCCACCCTCTGGATGAGGGAGGTCACCTGCCTGGGAGACATGTACTGGATGACCAGGTCGACAGACCCAATGTCAATCCCCAGCTCCAGAGTCGACGTGCAGACCAGCGCCTTGACCTGCCCGCTCCTGAACGCGCCCTCGACCCTCTCCCTCTCCTCGCGCGGGAGCGACCCGTGGTGGACCCCGACGTCGCCCCTCATCCTGTTGAGCTTCTCGCCGAGCATCTCGGCTATCGTCCTGCTGTTGACAAAGATCAAGGTCGAGTTGTGGGACCCGATCAGGTCGCTCATCTTGGAGAGCCTAGACGCCATGTCGATGCCGGTGAACGCATCCCTGGAGACCGCCGCGTCTTCCGGCCTCGGAGTTGTGTACTCGACGCTGTAGCCGACGCTCTTGGGGGCCGCCGCCCTGACTATTTCGTGCGGGGACTGGCCGAAGATGAACCTCGCCGCCGTCTGGGGGCTACCGACCGTGGCGGAGAGCGCGACCACTTGAAACCCCCCGGCGACCTTCCTCAGGCGCTGGAGCCCGACGGTGAGCTGCACCCCCCTCTTGCTCTCTACAAGGTTGTGGAGCTCGTCCACCACGACCGCCCTCACCCCCGCCAGGCTGACCCGCATCCTCCTGCCCGGGAGCATCGCCTGCAGTGTCTCCGGGGTTGTGACCAGGACGTCCGGCGGGTTCCTCGACTGCCTCTCCCTCTGCGACTGGGGGGTGTCCCCATGCCTTACATCGAGCGTGAGAGAGAGCTTGCCGCACCAGAACTGGAGCCTCCTCAGCATGTCCCTGTTCAGGGCGCGGAGGGGCGTGATGTAGAGCAGCGAGATGCCGTGCCTAGGCCCCCCTCGCACAAGGTTGCTCAGGAGCGGGAGTATGGCCGCCTCCGTCTTCCCCGAGCCCGTGGGGGCGACGACCAGGACGTTCTTGCCATCGAGTATCAAGGGGATCGCCTCCACCTGCGGAGGGGTGGGCTCCCCGATCCCGCTCTCGACCAGCAGCGCCCTCACGGGCTGGGCGAGCGAGTCGAAGACTTGGGTCATCCAGACACCTCAGCGGACTCGCGGCGCGGATTTATCCGCCACGCAGGCCTCGCACATGCACCCCGCCAGGAGGTAGTCGTACGGGTAGATCCCCGAGCCGTGGCCGTCCGACCAGACGAAAGAGATCGCGTACCTCCCCACCATCGCATAGCTGCTCGCCCGGATGCCGGCCGGGGCGGCCGGGGTGAGGGGGATGGCCCGGGAGACCCCGATCGCCGGCGGCTCGCCCTTGCACACGGCGCAAGGGCAGGCCTCCCGGAGGTCGGCGTTGGGGTGGACGCTCCTGTGGCCGTCGCTCCACTCTATTACGACCTGGGACTGTCCTAGCGAGACCTTCCTCGGGTTGGGCACGGTGCTCGTTTCGCCCCCTCGGTCTTGATAAGCCTTGGGACTGGAAGGGTTTATCCCCGTCCCCCCGGCCCCCGGGTCAGCGTTGGCCAAGCTAGACGAGAAGACCAAGAAGCTCCTCCTGGGCAAGAACTTCATCTTCGTCTCCACGATCAACAAGGACGGTTCGCCCCAGCTCACCCCGACCTGGGTCGACACCGATGGGGAGAACGTCCTCATCAACTCGGCGCTCGGGAGGCAGAAGGTCGTCAACGTGGCGAGAGACCCACGCGTGGCCATCGCCGTGGTCAACCACGAGAACCCCTACGAGAGGGTCTCTATCAAGGGCAAGGTGGTCGAGGAGATAACTGGCAAGGCTGCCGAGGACCACATCGACAAGATGTCCCTAAAGTACACGGGCGAGCCCAAGTACCGGCGGAACGCGCCGGGCGAGAAGCGGGTGCTTCTGGTCGTAAAACCGCTCAAGGTCTACTGAGGGGCATCATGCCGACTTGCATCTGTGACGTCTGCAAGCACCTCAACTCCGCCTCCTGCACCAACTGCTCGTGCTGCTCCTACAAGAAGGTCGCATGCACGGAGAACGAGCGGCGCTAGAAACCGGCGGGCTCTCCCTCTCCGCGCACGTCGCAGACCGCCTCCCTCCCCCTGGCGCTGATCTCGATCCCCTGGGCGACGCCCTGCCTGGCGGGGTAGTCCACCACCCTGACACCTGCCCCGCCGCCCCCGACCTTGTAGCCCCGTTCTGCCTGAGTCTCTGCCCCGTCCCAGACGAACCTGGGATAGGAGAGCGCCTCCTCGAGGCTCATCGAGTAGTCGACGACGTTCGAGACGAACAGAGCGTGGAGCTGAGGGCGGCGCTCCCCGCCGCTCGTCCCCATCGCGAGGCGGGGAGCCTCGCCCGGCGCGTTGGAGAGCAGGAGGGCAGAGAGGGTGTGCGCCGGCCTCTTCCTCGGCTCGAGCTTGTTCGGCCCCTGGAACTTGAAGGCCGAAGCCCTGTTGTTGAGGAAGAACCCCGACCTCTTGAGGTAGACCCTCGAGCCGAACGGGTGGAAGAGGCTCTGTATGCACGAGAGGATGTTCCCGCGGGAGTCGGCGACGGCGAAGTAGGTGGTGTCCCCTCCCCTGACCGGCGCGCCGCCAGGCCTGAGCTTCGAGTCGACGAAGCCCCAGAGGTCGAAGCCCGCGAACCTGGGGTCGCCTATGAACTCGTCCTTGGCAGCTAGCGCCTCCCTCGTCGCCTGCGTCACGCTCGTGACCCTCTCGGCCGAGTCGGGCGGCGGCGGGTTCTCAGACTCTATCCTCTTGAGTATCATCAGCGCCGCCGCCCCCATGCTGTTCGGGGGGACCTCGAAGACCTCCCTCCCCCTGTACTCGATGCTGAGGGGGTCGACCCACTCAGGCGTGAACGCGAAGTCGTCCCTGTTGACCTCCGGCAAGTCCGTCCCTATCTCCGCGGCCATCTCCTCCGCCGGGTCGCCCTTGTAGAAGGCGCCCGACCCACCCTCGGCGATGTCCCTCAGGGTGAAGGCCAGCTGCCGCTGCGCCAAGGACTCCCCCGGCTGAGGCCCGAACCCGAGGGCCCCAAAGGCGAGCAGAGCCTCCCTGCTCAGGCTCCCCCTGTACGAGCCGAACCCCCTGGCCAGCCCCGCCGAAACAGGGAAGCCCCTCTCGGCCAGCCTCACCGCCCTGTCGAGGAGCGGGCCGAACTCCAGCCTCCCGAACCTCCTGTGGAGCTCCTCCACCCCGCCGACCATCCCGGGCACAGTGACGCTCCGCCGCCCGAAGAGGGGCATCTCGGTGAACTTCGACCCCCTGAGCGCCTCCACGGTGAGCCCGGAGGGCGCCCACCCGCTGGAGTTGAGGCAAGCTATCTCGCTTGTGTCCGCGCTGTAGAATAGTGCGAAGAAGTCGCCCCCCAGGCCGCCCAGGTGAGGGAGGACCACCGAGAGCGTGAAGCTGGCCGCCACGGCGGCGTCGAAGGCGTTCCCCCCCGCGCGCATCACGTCCACGCCTGCCTTCGACGCCAGAGGGTGCTCGGTCGCGACAGAGCACCTCTCCGAGACGAGGACCTTGCTGGCCAAATGTGGGTGACTTTGTTCCGCGGGATAGAAAAAGCGCTCGACGCCACCGAGAAATAGCCCTCCCCGCCCCGGCGTCCCATGGCCAAGCTCAAGCTAGGCTTCATCGGCCTCGGGATAATGGGGCGGCCGATGGCCAACAACCTCCTGAAGGCAGGCTTCGCGGTCACGGTCTACAACAGGAGCAAGCCTCCCGTCGACTCGCTGGTCTCTAGCGGCGCCTCACCCGCCCGCTCACCCAAGGCCGCCGCCGATGCGAGCGACGTCGTCATCACGATGGTCACCGACTCCGAGGCGGTGGAGCAGGTGGTCCTCGGGCTCTCGGGCGTCTTGGAGGGGGCGCACCCCGGGCTGATTCACGTCGACATGAGCACCATCGCCCCCAGCACCACGCGGAAGGTGTCAGCCGCCCTGGCCGCCAAGGGAGTCCCGTCGCTGGATGCCCCGGTCAGCGGGGGCGACGTGGGCGCGAGGGAAGGGACGCTGACGATAATGGTCGGCGGGCAGAGGCAGGCCTTCGACTCCTGCCTCCCCGTCCTGCAGGCGATGGGGAAGAAGGTCGTCTACATGGGACCGTCGGGGGCGGGCCAGCTCACAAAGCTCGCCAACCAGATCCTCGTCGCCTGCAACACCGCCGGGGTGGGCGAGTGCCTCAACTTCGCCAAGAAGGCGGGCCTCGACCAGAGCGCCCTGATCGAGTCGCTCTCCGCCGGGGCCGCCTCCTCGTGGAGCCTCGTCAACCTCGGGCCGAGAATGGTCAGGCGAGACTTCGCGCCGGGCTTCAAGGTCAAGCTCCTCCAGAAGGACCTGAGGTACGTCCTCGCCACCGCGGACGAGGTGGACGCCCCCCTCCCAGCGACCGCGCTCATCCACGAGCTGTACGCCCGGCTGGAGGCCAAGGGCCTCGGGGAGGTCGGGACGCAGGCGATCATCGCCGCGGTCGAGGGGATGGCCGCCGAGCGCTAGATCGAGGAAGATGAGCCAAGGAATAACTGCGTCAGAACAATTTATAAGATATGAATAACTCTCGCGGCCTCTTGGAGAAGCTTTTACTCCGCATCTCAGGGTGCGCATGGAGTTGACAGAATACCAGATATCTCTCGCGGGCCTCCATGCGAGGAACGAGAGCACCATCCAGGCCACCCAAGACTGGGAGAGGAGCAGGATAAACGAGGCCGCCCTCAAGGCGAGCTTCGAGAAGGACTGCTCTTCCCTCGTCGCACTCCAGCGGTCGGTGGGGGTCGAGTACGTCACGGACGGGCAGCTCACCCTCGCCTGGCAGGACTTCTTCCGGCCCATCAGCTCGGGCTTCGAAGGGCTCGAGCCCGGACCAATGGTGAGGTGGTTCAACACCAACACCTTCTTCTACAAGCCGATAGTCAAAGGGGAGATCTCCAGCGACGGCAGGGCGCTCTCGAAGGCTGTCGAGAGGCGGGCCATCGACCGGGGTGGGGCTGCCAAGGTCATCCTCCCGGACCCACTGACCTTCGCCGAGCTCGCCGAGGACAGGCACTACCGCTCGAAGGAGAAGCTCCTCTTCGCCTACGCCGACGCCCTGAGAGAGGAGCTGGGGTCTCTCGCCTCTTCGGGCGTGAAGTACGTTCAGTTCTCGTCCCCCAGCCTAGTCTACAGGCTCGGACAGAAGCCTCTGTCGAGCGCAGGGCTGAAGCAGTTGGGCGAGGCCGTGAGAGCTGCCCTCAAGGGCATCCACGTCAGGAGCGGGTTCCACACCATCTTCGGGGACGCCGCCCCATACCTTCCTTCTCTCGTCGACGTGATCCCCACCGACGACCTCGGGTTCGACCTGACCGAGACAGACGACTCCTCCCTCCCAGGGTCGGGCAAGGGGCTCATCGCCGGCATCGTCGACTCCAGGACGACGTACCTCGAGGACCCCGCCTCGCTGGCCGGGCGCGTCGAGGGGATCGCCGACAGGACCGGTGCGAAGACGATAACCCTCTCGCCGTCGGCGGACCTGAGGTTCGTCCCCAGGGTCAGCGCGGACAAGAAGCTCGAGCTGCTGGGCCGACTGAGAGAGAAGGTCAAGGGCGGCGCCGCGAAAGGGAGGCGTTCCAACTGACAAAGGCCTTCCCCACCCAGGAGATAGGGAGCCTCCCCAAGTTCGCGTGGAGGACCAAGCCCTTCAGGCAGATGGCCATCTCGGACGACGACATCGAGCTGGCGAAGGTCTGGGGCGACAGGCTAGGCGTCGACGGGCGCGCCGACCTCTACAGGCTTCTCGCCAAGCGCTACGCCTTCAGCGACGAGGAGAAGAAGAGGATAGTGGACTTTTCGCTCCTCTACGCCATCAGGATGCTGGAGACCGCGGGGGCGGGCCTCGCCGAGGAGCCGGGCCTCGACCTCGTATGGAGCGGCGAGCAGGCGAGGACGGAGATGTACGAGACACCCGTCTCGAGCATCGAGGGCTTCGAGTTCGTGGGCAAGGTCAGGAGCTTCGACAACAAGTATTGGAGGATGGCCTCGATACGCTCCCCTCCAAAGTACAGGCAGAACTACCACCTCGACGAGCTCCTCTTCACCATGGAGAACTCTGACCGGAAGGTCAAGGTCCCCGTCACCGACGCCATCACCATCATGGCCTGGTCTGACAACAACTACTACACGGGCAAGTGGGCCAAGCAGACGAACCTCTCCGCCTCCAAGAGGAGCTACAGCGCGAGGCGGGAGTTCACCCTCGAGCTCGCCGCGATCATCAGGAGGGTCATACGCGAGCTGATCGAGAAGGGTGTCCAGGAGGTGCAGATAGACATCCCTGCGGCGACCCAGTACCAGACCCGGGACGACATCAAGCTGGTCACGGAGTCCTTCAACGAGACCACCAAGGGCCTCGACGCCACGTTCAGCGTCCACAGCTGCTTCCCGCCGAGCACGGGGTACGGGATACTCTTCCCAGACCTGATGGAGATGAAGAAGTGCGAGCGCTTCTCCTTCGAGTACGGCAACCGCGACACCTTCGAGAGGGGCCTCGACCCCAAGGCCCGCGCGGGGTTCGAGGACCTCAAGCTCTTCAAGGAGTACGGCTTCAAGAGGCAGCTCGGGGTCGGGGTGGTACACATCCACACCGACACCCTCCCGAGCGTCGAGGTCGTGAGGGACAGGGTCCTCTACTCGGCAAAGGTGACCGGCCTCCCTCCGGAGAACCTGTACGTCAACCCTGACTGCGGCCTCCGCACGAGGCGCCCAGAGGTCGCGCAGAAGATGCTCGACCTGGTGGTGGCGGGCGCCGAGCAGGCGAGGCGCAAGGCCGCTTGATCCCACGGGTCACGACCATAGGGAGCTACCCTACCTTCCCCCGCGCCGACGACGTCGAGTACTACTACACCATATCGAGGCACGGGCTCGCCGGCGAGGTCGTCGACCCCTACCTCTGGGCGCTGGAGGAGGCGCTCAAGGACTTCACCTCGGCGGGAGTGGACGTCCCGTCAACGGGCCAGTCCCGGGGCGACCTCTACTCCCTCTTCCTCGACCCCAAGTTCGTCAAGGGGGTGACCTGGCAGGGCGCCGACGCTTTCGTCAACGGGAAGATAGAGAGGACCGGCTCGATAAGGGCCTCCGACGTCATCCACGCGAGGAGCGTCCTCCCCTCCCACTACGACCTCAAGGAGCCGATAACCGACGCCTACACCCTTGCGCGGTTCGCGAAGATCAACACCGGGAGCTACGCCGACACGCGCGAGCTCGCAAAGGAGATCAACAGGAAGATAATCATCCCAGAGATCGAGGACATCCAGAAGACCAAGGCGGTCTCCTGGATACAGCTCGACACGCCGACCCTCGCCGCCGAGTCGTCTGCGCCCGACTACATCCAGGGGCTCTACGAGGAGGTCGCCTCGGCGGCCAAGGTTCCCGTCGTCGTCCACGCCTGCGGGGACGCCACGAGGATCTTCTCCTCCCTCCTCACCAAGCTCAGGGTGGACACCATCTCCCTGGACTTCTACCACTACCCGAAGCTCTTCGAGGAGGCGGGGAAGAAGAGCTACGACCAGAAGATAGGCCTTGGTTGCACCGACAGCCAGAGCATGAGGATAGAGACCGTCGACGAGACGAGGCGCCTGATCGCCTTCGCCCAGGTCAGGCTCGGCCTCGACAGGATCCAGTTCGTCCACCCCCATTGCGGGCAGCGCAACCTCAACCGCGAGGTGGCCTACGAGAAGAACGTCGTCCTCGCCCTCGCGAGGGACGACGCGTGCTTCGGGACCGCCGAAGAGGCCTCGTCCTCCCACCTCACCTCGAAGGAGTACGACCCCGAGGGCTACTTCCTCGTCTCGGTGAGCCGGGAGACCAAGGAGATAGTCGTCTCGTCGTACACCTACGACCACAAGGCAAAGAAGAGGTACCGCTCCAAGTCTGCCGAGCGCCTCTTCCAGACCCTCAACGAGGAGGCCGACTCCCTCGGCCTGAGCAGGAGGCACCTCTCCTACCTCACCCTCGAGCTGGGGAGGGCGGAGGCGTCCATCGCCGCTGGGACGCAGTCCTACCGCCAGAAAGTGATCGAGTGATTGAGGCTTGCGGAGCGCCTGAGGCGCGGCATCTTCACCACCGTGGTCGAGGTCTTCCCGCCCAACTTCAGCTCAGAGGCGACCAAGGAGCCGCTCCTGGGGCTCAAGCAGAAGACCCAGGACGTCGTATCCAGGGTCAAGAAGGTGGAGAACCTCGCAGACTGCCTCGTCGTGGCCGACATGAAGGACCTAGGGCGGCTCAAGCTCTCCAGCGTCTACACGGCAGCCACGCTCAAACAGGAGCTCGACCTCGAGGTCATCCCCGTCATCGCGGTCAGGGACTCCAACCGCTCCGCCGTCAGGACTCTCTTCCTCTCCGCCCTTTCCTACGGTCTCGACTCGGTCATGCTGGTCTGGGGGGACAAGTACCTCGACGGCGAGGGATCGGCCAACGTCTACGACTACCCTTCCCTTTCGCACGCGATCAAGGAGATGCGTACGCTCGCCGACCGCGCCAACGTGGACGCGACCATCCTCGCCCCGGTGAACGTCGCCACCCTCGACACCAAGAAGGGTGCCGAGATAGCCGCCTCCAGGATAGCGAGCGGGGCTGACTGCCTGCTCGCCCAACCGCCCACCTCTGACGCGTCCGTGGCCTTCCCGGAGCACCTCCGCCTCGTCACCGCCAGCGGCCTGAGGTCGAACATCCTCCTGAACGTCTTCCCCTTCAGGGACAGGGAGGACATCGAGGCTTGCAGGAAGAGGTTCGGCTGGAGGATCCCTCAGGAGGCGGACAGGCTCGCGGACGAGGGGGGCGAGGCTAGGCTGATCAAGGAGTCGAAGAACGTCGTCGAGAAGATGCGCGAGGACCGCCTCCCAGGGGTCTACGTCTCGACGAGGGGACGCCCCGAGCTCGCGCGCTTCATCCTCGACTAGCGCCGAACACCTAAATATCGTCCGGGGCTGGGGCGGGAATCCCTGATGAAGGCCCTGATTCTCGCCGGCGGGCAGGGCTTGAGGCTCAGGCCGCTGACCGACGACAGGCCCAAACCCCTCGTCGCCGTCGGCGGCAAGCCCATAGCCGAGTGGCAGCTCGACTGGCTGATCAAGAACGTCGACCTCGAGTCGGCGACCTTCCTCTGCGGCTACAAGTGGACAAGGCTCAAGGAGCGCTTCGGGGACAGCTACCGCGGCGCCAGGATCGAATACAGCGTGGAGGAGGCGCCTCTCGGGACGGGCGGGGCGTTCCGCAAGGCGATCACGGCGGCCGGGCTGGGCGACGAGGAGGTGGTCATGATGAACGGGGACATCGTCACCGACCTCCCGCTCAAGAAGATGGTCTCCAAGCACACCGGGGCGAGGGGGATGCCCACTATAACGATCCTACTGGTCCCCTACAAGTCGAGGTTCGGCATAGTCCACATCGACGCCAAGAACATGGTCAGGCGGTTCGAGGAAAAGCCGGCCTTCAAGGATGTCTGGATAAACGGCGGCATCTACGTGGGCAACGCGAAGCGCCTCCTCCCCTCCCTCCCAGAGACGGGGGACATCGAGAGAGAGACGTTCCCCGCCCTGGCAAAGTCCCGCAAGGCGATGGCATATCCCTACCGGGGGTTCTGGTCGCTCATCGACTCGATCAAGGACATCCAGGAGTTCGAGAAGGAACTCAAGCGCCAAGGCGCCCCCTGAGCCCTTCGGCGAAGGGCGAGTTTAAATTCTCGTGGGGTGCGTCCCGGCGGCGTTGCTCCGCAAGAGGTCGGCCTTGTCGAAGGTCCTCGTGGTCGTCATCGTCGTGGTCATCATCGCCGCGGCGGGGGCCGGAGGGCTGTACGTGCTCGGCTCCCCAAAGTCCTCGACCGCGACGAGCAGCGCCTCGCTGGCCATAATCGAGAGCGACCCAGTCAACCAGGTGGACAGCCTGAGCCCGGCCAACGTCACCGTCCCGCACGACACCACGGTGACCCTGGCGGTCCAGGACGGAGACGACGCGCCGCGGACGGTCATCATCAGCGCCTTCAACGTCAACCAGACGATAGACTCGGGCACCACGCAGAGGATCACTTTCGCCGTCGCGGGGCCCGGCACCTTCCAGATCTATGTCCCTGCCAGGCCTGCCGAGAACGGCCTCAAGGCCAGCCCGTCCATAACAGGTTACCTCATAGTCTCCTAGAAGCCGGCCGACGGCGCCCTCTCGTCCGCAACCCTTATTATAGCACGAAGGAGTGCGTCCTTTGGTAAGGGTCGATAGATTCCTTGCCACAAAGTTTTGTCGCGAAGCTAAAGAGCGCCTCTCAGGCCTACACCTTCCGCGACTTCATACTCCTGCCGGGCCGAAGCGAGGTCGAGCCCAGGGACATCGACCTCTCCTCCAGGCTGACCAAGAACATCAGGCTCAGCCTCCCATTCGTCTCATCGCCGATGGACACGGTCACCGAGTGGAGGATGGCCGTTGAGCTGGCAAAGCTAGGCGCCGTCGGCGTGATCCACCGCAACATGAGCATCGACGCCCAGGTCGCCCAGGTCAAGAAGGCAAAGGCGGCCAAGGTGAAGGCGAAGACGGTAGACGACAAGGGCAAGCCGCTCGTGGGCGCCTCGGTCTCCCCACTCGACACGGCCCGCTGCGAGGCGATCGACAAGGTCGCCGACTTCATGGTAGCCGACGTCGCGCACTTCCACAACTCGAACGTCCTCAAGGTCGCAGCCAAGCTGCTCCCCAACCTCAGCAAAGACTTTGTCGCTGGCAACATTGGGACCAAGAGGGCCGTCCACGACATCCTCGCGGAGCTCCCCAGGGTGGACGGGTTCAGGGTTGGCATCGGCTCCGGCTCGGTATGCATCACGTCGGAGGTCACGCGCGTCGGGGCTCCGACCCTGTTCGCAGTTTCCGAGGTCGCCACCGCGGTGAGCGAGGCGAACGCGAACGTCCCGATAATAGCCGACGGCGGGATCAGGGGGGCGGGAGACGCCTCCCTCGCCCTCGCCGCCGGGGCGTCGACCGTGATGCTCGGCTCGATGCTCGCAGGGTGCGACGAGTCTCCCAGCAGCGTGGTGGTCAAGGGGGGAAAGAAGATGAAGGTCCACAGAGGGATGGCGAGCTCGGCAGCCAGGGCGGTCAGGTTCGCCCTCGACAGGTACAGCGTCCCTGCCAAGGGGCTCGAGGAGGGCGTCGAGGCGTACGTGGCATACTCCGGCAAGACGGAGGACACGATATCGCGCCTTGTCAGCGGGATGAAGGCCTCGTTCGGGTACTCGGGTGCGAAGAGCGTCGAGGACCTCTGGAGCGTCGCCAACTTCGGTTACGTTTCACCGCAAGGCACGTCCGAGCTCGGAGTCCACTCGCTGACGCTAAAGTGACTTCCTTGCGCGCGTCAAGCTTGACAGCCGCCGCGACCAAGGACGCCCCTTCCCGGGCCAAGCCCGCCAGGAAGGACCTCCAGCTCCTCCGAGGAGGGGTGGCCGTGCTCGACTTTGGGGGGCAGTACTCCCACCTCATAGCCAGGCGGATACGGGGGCTCGGGGTCTACGCGGCGCTCCTTCCGTTCGACACCTCCGTGAGGTCACTCAAGGAGATGGGCGTCAAGGGAGTGATCCTCTCGGGCGGCCCATCGAGCGTCTACGACCAGGGGGCTCCCCATCCCGACAAGGAGGTCTTTTCGGGGGCGGTGCCCGTCCTGGGGATCTGCTACGGCTACCAGCTGCTCGTCCAGGGGCACGGGGGGGACGTCAAGAGGGCGGCCAGGCGCGAGTACGGCAAAGCGAGCCTCAAGATAACGGACAGGACGAGCCTCTTCAAGGGGATAGACAGGGAGAGCATCACGTGCTGGATGAGCCACGGGGACTCCGCCACCAAGCTCCCCCGCGGCCTCGCCTCGCTCGCCGTCAGCGACAACTCACCGTACGCGGCGATCCGCTCCTTGGACGGGGTCCAGTTCGGCGTCCAGTTCCATCCCGAGGTCGTCCACACCGAGCACGGGAGCAAGATACTATCGAACTTTCTCTTCGGCGTCTGCCACGCCGAGAAGAGCTGGTCGATGGAGGGGTTCGTCGAGGAGACGATCGAGGAGCTGGCCAAGACGCCCGAGGGGAGGGTCCTCTGCGCAGCCTCCGGAGGGGTCGACTCGTCCGTGGCCTCGGTCATGCTCAACCGGGCCCTGCACGACAGGCTCCAGTGCGTCTTCATCGACACCGGCCTCCTAAGGGAAGGGGAGGCGAGGGAGGTCTCCAAGTTCCTGAGGGACGACCTTGGCGTCCCGCTCGAGTTCGTCGACGCGTCCAAGAGGTTCCTCGACGCCCTCAAGGGAGTCTCCGACCCCGAGGAGAAGAGGAAGATCATAGGCAGGATTTTCGCTCGGACCTTCGAGGAGTACGCGGTCAAGAAGGGCCCGTTCCGCTACCTCGCACAGGGCACTCTCTATCCTGACGTCATCGAGAGCGGCCAGACCAACGCCCCCGCGTCGGTCATCAAGACCCACCACAACGTCGGCGGCCTCCCGAAGGACCTGAAGCTCGCGCTGATCGAGCCCCTGCGGGAGCTCTACAAGGACGAGGTCAGGGCGGTCGGCTCCCTCCTGGGCCTCCCGTCGGCCGTGATCGGGCGCCACCCTTTCCCCGGCCCTGGCCTCGCCGTGAGGATCATAGGCGAGGTCACCCCTGAGAAGCTCCGGGTCTGCAGGAGCTCCAACCGGGTGGTCGAGGAGGTCATGCGAGAGGAGGGGCTCTACGACAAGGTGTGGCAGGCCTTCGCCTACGTCGGAGACGACCGCGTCACCGGGGTACTGGGGGACGCCAGGCGCGTCGGCTTCCAGGTGACCGTCAAGGCGGTCGAGTCTGTTGACGCGATGACCGCCGACTGGTACCGCCTACCCCACGCGGTGATGGAGAAGATCTCGAGCAGGATAACCAACGAGGTGGACGGTGTGGTGAGCGTCGTCTACTCGATCTCTTCGAAGCCGCCAGCCACCATAGAGCCCCAGTGAGCGCCTTGCCAGAGTTCCTCGGACCGCAGACCGAGCTTGCCGAGCTCCACGTCCACCTCGGGAGCTCGGTCGACCCCGCAGTGATGTGGGAGATAGCGCACGCGCAGGGCATCCGGCTCCCCACCAAGGACTATTGGCGGTTCGTCGACCTGATAACTGTCAACCCCAGGAAGGTGAAGTCCTTCGAGGACTACCTCGCCCTCTTCCACTGGACCGAGCTCATCCAGTCCAGCCCCGTTGCCATCGAGAACTCGGTCTACCATACCATCGCGGGGGCCTACAGGAAGAACAACATCACCCTCCTCGAGCTGAGGTTCAACCCAATGAAGAGGAACCGCGGGGGCGAGAGGGACCTCGACCAGATCATGATGGCCGCCGTGAGGGGGATCGACCGGGCTTCGCTGGAGTACCCCGTGAGGACGGGGATCATCGTCTGCCTCGACAGGACCTTCGACGGCCACCTCAACGAGATACTCGTCGAGAAGGCGCTGAAGTTCAAGAACAGAGGGGTCGTCGGGATAGACATCGCCGGCTCCGCGAAGCGGGGCTTCCGGTACGCCGACTGCAAGTCGCTCTACAGGAGGGCGCGCAAGGAGGGCCTCGGCCTCACAGTCCACGCCGGCGAGGACGAGGGGCACCGCTCCGTCCGCGAGGTCCTCGAGCACCTCGAGCCTCAGAGGATAGGGCACGGCGTCAGGGCGACGGAAGACGCGGCGACGATGGACCTGCTACGCGAGAGGGGGGTGACCCTCGAGCTCTGCCCTTCGTCCAACCTCAACACGCGCGTGGTGAAGGGGGTCGGCGACATGAAGCGCGTGTTCAGGGCCATCAAGGCGAGCAAGGTCAAGTACACCATAAACACCGACGGGCCCGAGATGCTGCTGACCAACCTGAGGAACGAGATCGACTTCCTCGTGAGGAACGGGATCGCCACGAGGGAGGATGTCCTCAGGGCGAACAGGAACGCCTTCGCGGCGTCCTTCGTCCGCTAGTCGCAAACTTATCAGGCTCCGCCGACCGCCGCGCGGCAGGATGACCGGGGGGGACGAGGTAGACGACGAGGTGCTCGAGGAAGGTTCCTACTACCTCTCGAAGCTCGAACTCGACGCCGAGGCCATCGCTCAGAGGTTCGAGATCTCGCCCTCCCAGGTCCTGCGGCACAAGAGGAGGTTCGAGGGAAGGCTGAAGCGAGGAGACGCGGTCGAGACAAACACAGACCTTGAGTTCTGGAGGAGCGTCAAGCACGAGGCCGAGGGGAACGTCAAGGTGACCTTCGTCAGCGAAAAGGGATTCCACCACGGCTGGAGGTCCGACCTCGAGAAGCTCGACAGCCGGACCCTCTTCGAGATATTCGAGTCCTGCAAGAGGTTCCTCGACATGGACCCCAACGCCAGGTTCCTGGAGTACTCGCCCCCGAAGAACTACGACCCCCTCGCCATGCAGCGCGAGGTGAGCAAGGCGGTCACGGTGGTGAGCTCCATCCTTGAGAAGAGGTCGAAGGCGGGGGGGCAGGGTTGAAGATCCCGCGCTCCACGAAGGAGTCGGAGGCCTTCCTCCGCTCGCTCGTCCCCGACCGGCCCGAGGTCTCGGTCAGGCCGATGTTCGGGAACCTCTCGGCATTCGTCAACGGCAACATGTACGCCGGGGTCTTCGGCGACGACCTGTTCGTGAGGCTCTCCGAGGAGGACGCCGCAGCCCTCCTCAAGGTCAAGGGGGCAGGCCCCTTCGAGCCAATGAAGGGGAGGGCGATGAAGGGCTACATCGTGGTCCCAAGGGAATGGAGGAATGACCCCGCCAGGGTCAAGCCGTGGGTCTCGAAGGCCCTAGCGCGGACCGGCAGGATGCCCGCGAAGGCCAAGAAGCGCCAGCCATGAAGTACATGACCGACGCCCACCTGAGCGGGCTCGCCAAGGAGCTGAGGGCGAAGGGGTTCGACTGTGAGACGGTCCACAAGCTGATCCGGGGC
>Ga0335078_10004961_pt1 | contig 19697 bp, 14 predicted proteins | sample Lox_Sample_32_FD_206711 | JGI IMG/M metagenome (GOLD analysis project Ga0335078, IMG submission 206711) | Soil microbial communities from Loxahatchee National Wildlife Refuge, Florida, United States - Lox_Sample_3.2 | ecosystem: Environmental > Terrestrial > Soil > Wetlands | place: USA... | reverse complement strand
CGACCGATATCATGAGTGTCCGCTCGATGTCCGAGAGGGACGCGCGAATCGTGACTGTGCGATCCAATATCGTGACCAGGTGCTCCCCGCGTTTGATCGTGGCCTGCAATGACGGGATAGCAGCTTTAATTGCATCCACGGTGCTGATGATATTGGCGCCGGGCTGACGGAAAATGATCAGGTTCACGGAGGGCTTGCCGTTGAGGAACCCGGCCTGCCGCACGGATTGCTGCGAATCGATCACATCGGCGACGTCTTGCAAACGTACCGCGCCCCCGTTGTGGTAGCCGATCACGATCGGTTTGTAGTCGGCCGCCTTGGAGATCTGATCGTTGGCCAGAATATCGGCAGTGAAGTTCCGATTCGAAACTTGGCCCTTGGCGAGATTCGAGTTCTGCCCAGCGATAACCTGCTGCACCGTGGGCAGGCTGATGCCGTAGCTGGCGAGCTGCGTGGGGTTAAGCTCGATGCGCACGGCCGGGAGTGACGCGCCCACCGCCAGCACTTCGCCCACGCCGGCGATTTGCGATATGCGCTGCTCCATCACGGTGGACGCTTCGTCATAAAGCTGGGGAACGTCGTAGATGTCAGACTGAAGGCCCAGCACCATGATGGGCGAGTCGGCTGGATTCACCTTGCGATATCTCGGATTGGCCGGCAGGTTCGCCGGCAGATAAGTCCGCGCGGCATTGATGCCGGCTTCCACGTCCCGGGCCGCCCCGTCGATATCGCGGCTCAGATCGAACTGGAGCGTGACGCTGGTTGTCCCCAACGTGCTGGACGACGTCATCTCAGTAACGCCCGCGATGTGACCGAACTGTCGCTCGAGAGGCGTGGCGATGGACGACGCCATGATGTCGGGACTCGCACCCGGCAGCGAGGCGGCTACGCTGATGGTCGGAAAATCCACCTGCGGCAGCGGAGATACGGGGAGCACGATGAACGCGATGCCACCCGCCAGCGCAACCGCCGCGGTGAGCAGCGTGGTAGCCACCGGCCTTTCGATGAAAATGCGCGACGGATTCATGCCGGATTGCCCTCGGGCTGCGCCCCTTGAGAACGACGACGGCGGCGATGAGGAGCAAAACGCGCGCCCAGGTTGTCGAAGAAAATGTAAATCACCGGCGTCGTGTAAAGCGTCAATACCTGACTGAAAATCAGACCGCCAACCATCGCGACGCCCAAAGGCCGGCGCAGTTCTGAGCCGATGCCGCCGCCAAACGCGAGTGGAATACCGCTGAGCAGCGCGGCCATGGTCGTCATCAGAATGGGCCGGAAGCGCAGCAGCGATGCTTCGTAGATTGCGTCGCGGGCGTTCTTGCCGCCGGTGCGCTCGGCTTCCAGCGCGAAATCCACCATCATGATTCCGTTCTTCTTCACAATGCCGATCAGCAGGATGATTCCGATGATCGAGACGATGTCCAAGTCGAGATGGAACAAAAGGAGAGCGAGCAGCGCGCCCACGCCCGCCGACGGCAGTGTCGAAAGAATCGTGATGGGGTGGATGAAGCTTTCGTACAACACGCCGAGCACGATGTAGACCGTCACTAGCGCGGCCAGGATGAGCAATCCTTGATTCGAGAGCGAGCCCTCAAAGGCGGCCGCCGTTCCTTGATAATTTCGAATCACGCTGCCGGGCAGTTTCACTTCCGCGACCGCCTTCTTCATCGCGTCCAGCGCCTGACCTAACGAATATCCGTTGCCGAGATTGAAGGAAACAGTGACGGCCGGAAACTGGCCCTGCCGGTTCACGGAGAGCGCTTCGCCCTGGGTTTGCAGCCGCGCGAAGGCGCTGAGCGGAACTGGGGTTGGGAGAGCGCCTGGAGACGCGCTACCGCCTGCCGATCCTCCAGCGCTCGAGCCGTCCCCGGAAGCATCGCTCGAAGTGGATGACCGCGTGGTCCCGGAGGCCGACGTCGTGGCGCTGGATGAAATCGCGGCCGATGAGCTGCTGGTCGTAAGTACGGTTGCGTTTGAGCCCAATGTGGAACCGGGCGAGAGCGAAGAAGTGGGCGCGACGCTGGAAACCACTGGAGTCGTGCTGACGTTGCCGCGAGCCAGCGCGGAAGTTGACGACGGCGGAGTGGAAACTCCGATGGTAGAGGATGGCTTCAGCAGCCCGTTGCCGGACGACGGCGTCACTCCCGATCCGGCACCCGAGGAAGACCCCGCCGTGCTGGACTGTGTCACCGATGAAGAGCTGCCGGTCAGCGAAGATTGGATATAAATGTCCCGCAGGCTCTGGGGCGTCAGCTGGAAGTTGGGTGCCGTCTCCAGGATCACGTGATACTGATTGAGCTGCGTGTACATCGTGTTGATCTGACGCTGCCCGAAGGCATCGTAAAGTGTGTTATCGATGGTTGCGGGCGTGATGCCGAAGCGCGATGCGGTGGGCCGGTCGATGGCAACTGCCGTCGCCAGGCCGCCTAGCTGCTGATCGGTAACCACGTCGGCCAGCTGCGGTAGTGGCTTCAGTTTCGAAACCAGATCATGGACCACACCGTTCAGTTCGTCCTGGTTCGGATCCTCGAGCGTGTATTGATACTGCGTGCGGCTCACGCGATCGTCCACCGTGAGGTCCTGCACCGGCTGCATGTAGAGCTTTATGCCTTCGACCTGCGCGAGCTTCGGTCCCAATCGCTGGATCACTGCGGTCGCGGAAACGTGGCGTTGGTTGAGCGGCTTCAGGTTGATCTCGATGCGCCCACTGTTGAGAGCGGTATTGGTGCCGTCGGGACCGATAAAGGAAGAGAGGCTCTGTACTGCGGGATCGGCTAGCAGCACGTTCGCAAGCGCCTGCTGCATTCGCGTCATCGCTTCGAAGGACGTGGACGCGGATGCTTGCGAAATCCCTTGTATGATCCCGGTATCCTGAGTGGGGAAGAATCCTTTGGGGATGAGGATGTACAACAGGACCGTCAGCACGAGCGTCGCTACCGCCACCAGCAGCGTGACGGTTTGGTATTGCAGCACGAACTCGAGCGTGCGCCCGTAAAATCCAATAATTTTGTTGAAGACTTTTTCCGACGCACGGAAAAAACGACCCTGACGCTCCGGCGGCGTGTAGTGCAACAGCCGCGCCGACATCATCGGCGTGAGTGTCAATGATACGAATGCCGATAGCACGATGGTCACAGCGAGCGTGACGGCGAATTGGCGGAACAGGCGGCCCGCGATGTCGCCCATGAACAGCAGCGGAATCAGAACTGCAATCAGTGACACGGTCAGAGACAGAATGGTGAATCCGATTTGCTCCGCGCCTTTGAGAGCCGCTTCCAGCGGAGACTCCCCCTCCTCGATGTAGCGCGAGATGTTCTCGATCATGACAATCGCGTCGTCCACCACGAATCCAGTGGATATCGTGAGTGCCATCATTGTCAGGTTGTTCAGGCTGTACCCCGCCAGATACATGACGCCGAAAGTGCCCACCAGCGATAGCGGCACGGCGACGCTCGGGATGATGGTGCCGGCCACACTGCGCAAGAACAGAAAGATGACCATCACCACCAGGCCTACGGTCAGCAGTAACTCGAACTCGACATCGCTCACCGAAGCGCGGATTGAGGTAGTGCGGTCTGTGACGATCTGAACGTGCACGGCCTTGGGAAGCGTGCTCTCAAGCTGCGGCAGCAGTTTCTCGATGCTGTCTACAACCGTGATTGTATTGGCGCCGGGCTGGCGCTGGATGTTTAAAATCACTGCCGGCGTCATGTTCACCCAGGCCGCGAGTTTGTTGTTCTCCACGCCATCGACCACGCGAGCCACGTCGGTGAGCAATACCGGCGCTCCATTGCGATATGCCACCACCACCGACTTGTAAGCGCTGCTCGTCACCAACTGATCGTTAGCGTTGATGGTGTAGTCCTGCGACGGTCCGTCGAAGTTGCCCTTGGCCGAATTGAGGCTGTTGCCCGTCAGCGAATTCCTGACGTCTTCGAGATTGATCCCGTAAGCCGACAAAGCCGTGGGGTTGGCCTGAATTCGAACTGCTGGTTTCTGGCCACCCGAAACGCTAACCAAACCGACGCCGGAGATCTGCGAGATTTTCGGAGAAAGCCGCGTGTCGGCTAGATCCTCAACCTGCGAGAGAGGAATCTCGTTGGAGGTGAGCGCCAGCGTCAGCACCGGCGCGTCGGCTGGGTTGGATTTGCTGTACACGGGAGGCGTCGGAAGATTGGCCGGCAGGTAACTCTGGGCCGCATTGATGGCGGCTTGCACTTCTTGTTCGGCGACGTCGATGTTCAGGCTGAGCTGGAACTGCATCACGATCACCGAGACTCCGCCCGCGCTGGTGGACGTCATCTGACTCAGGCCGGCCACTTCGCCAAACTGGCGCTCCAGCGGGGCGGTTACGGCCGACGCGACTACATCGGGGCTCGAGCCCGGATAAAACGTCAGCACCTGGATAGTCGGATAGTCCACCTCGGGCAGCGCCGAGATCGGAAGCTGAAAAAATGCAACCCCTCCGGCCAGAAAAATCGCCGCCATGATCAGAGCGGTGGCCACCGGACGAACGATAAATGGCGCGGACGGATTCATGGGGTCGGTGTACTGTTGACGGTGCCGCCAGCCGAAGAATTGCTGCCGTGGCCCGGATTATTCTGCTGGCTCCGCTGGCCGCGCACCGTCACTGCAACGCCGTTTTCCAGCCGGTCGAATCCGCTGGTAGCGACATCGGTGCCGGGATTCAGTCCGTCCACCGCAGTCTCGGTCTCGCTGGACGTCAGTACTTTCACCTGCTGAACCGCGACCGTATCGCCGGGCTTTACGATGTACACAAAAGCGCTCGTGCCGTTCTGCTGCACCGCGGCTGACGGCACCAGCGTCACGTTGCGGAGCGTTTTCACCAGCAGTTGCGCATTCACGAACTGGTTGGGATAAAGCTCCAAATTCTTATTGGCGAACTCGGCGCGAAACTTCACAGTCCCCGTCGTCGTGTCTACTTGGTTGTCGAGCGATGTGAGGCGGCCGGACTCAATTTTCTTGTCGAATGCCCGGTCGTAGGCATCCACCTCCAGCGAGCGCCCGCCTTTGAGCTGCGCCTGGACCTGATTTAGGTCGTCTTCCGACACGTTAAACACCACCGTTATCGGCTGGAGCTGAGTCAGCACCAGTAATGTAGACGCGCTGCCGGCAAAAATCGTGTTTCCGGGATCTACCAGGCGCAAGCCCACTCGCCCCGTGATCGGCGACACGATGTGGCAGTAGGAAAGTTGGACCTGATTGTAGGCCACCGTCGCTTGATCCGCTTTTACGGCGCCCTCATCCTGCACTACCATTTGTTGTTGATCCTCGAACTGCTGGCGCGCGATGGCATTTCTTTCCAGCGCGGCCCGGTAGCGCTCCTGGTCCATTCTTGCTTGCGCGAGAACGCCTTGGTCGCGCTCGAGCGTACCTTGCGATTGCTGCAGCGTCGATTCGTACGGACGAGGATCGATATCGATCAGCGGATCGCCTTTGTTTACGATCTGACCCTCTTTGTAGTGCACCGCGATCACTTGTCCGGTGATCTGGCTATAGAGCGTAACGGTAGCGATCGGCGTGACGGTGCCGAGAGCATCCACGAAAATGTTGATGTTCCCGGCATGGGATTGACCCACCGTAATCGCAGCGCCGGCTTCCTCTTGTTTCGATTTCGCCGCAGCCTCGTTCTTTTCGGCGATCGCACGAAAGTGATACACCACGAACCCGAGCAAAAGCAGAAAGAACGCGGCCATCAGCCACAGCCACCAGCGATGGCGAGGCCTGCCACCCGAAGGCGGAGCATCCTCTGGAGGAGCTTGCCCCGAGTGCTCCTCCGGCTTTTCGGCTTCGTCCTGTTGAACTAGATTCTGCGCGTCGTCCGACTTCCGGCCATCAGCTTTCGATGCCTGCCCATTTCCCTCCGGATGCTCATCGCTGGAATGTTCTTCGGGCGCCTCTTCGCGCTTCGACGGAACTCCTTTATCGATTTCCTGGCCCATGATTGAAAACGATATTTATCCGGGCGGTTACATCCTGCGCCCGAAGCGAGGTCTCCTGTTGCCGCGCGTGTACGTCGCTGCAAATACGCGTGCATCGTAACCCCAGCACTTGTACGCGTACACAAAGGAGACTCAGGCGGGCAAACATACGTTACAAGTCAATAGGGCTATGTAATGCGTCTCTCAAAACCGCGGGTAATTCCACCGCGGGATGAAAAACATTCGATCGCCGACGCGTCTATTTAGATTCGGCGATTTTATCCTGCGCGCAAACGGTTCCTTCAGGCTGGTTTTTTGGAAGCGTTACACTAACGAAATAAAACTTCACTGGAACAACCTCGCTGGAGCGTGCCTGATGATACGTCGATCCCGAACAATTTTGCTAGCTGCCGCATCCGCGGCTCTTTCCGCAATGATCGTTGTGCCCGTCAGGAGTCTGGCGTGGCAAGCGAATGGCGAGTTGCTCGCGTCGGTGACTCCTTCCTACCTCCAGCTGCTGCACTGGCGCATGGTCGGACCCTCGCGAGGCGGCCGCGTGGTTGCGGTCGCCGGAGATCCGGTCCACAAACTTGTTTTCTATTTTGGCGCGACCGGTGGCGGCATCTGGAAAACCGAAGACGGCGGCATCAACTGGCGCAATGTCTCGGACGGTTTCGTCAACACCGGCTCCGTGGGTGCGGTCGCGGTGGCGCCTTCGAACACTGACGTGGTTTACGCGGGCATGGGCGAGGCGTGCGTGCGTGGCGACGCTTCCTATGGCGACGGCGTCTATCGGTCCTCGGATGCGGGCAAAACCTGGACGCACGTGGGGCTGGAAGCCACCAAGAGCATCGCGCGAGTGCGCGTGTCGCCCACCGATCCCAACCTTGTCTACGTCGCGGCACTCGGCGACCCGTGGGGGCCAAGCACGGAGCGCGGCGTGTTCCGTTCAAAAGACGGCGGACGCAGTTGGCAGAAAGTTCTCTACCGCGACGAGCAATCGGGTGCAGCCGACTTGATCCTGGATCCGACCAATCCCAAAATCCTGTACGCATCCACACTCGAATTGCAGCGCTTCCCTTGGGGCTTGCGCAGCGCCGGCCCCGGCACCGGGCTTTTCAAGTCCACCGATGGCGGCGACACCTGGACCGAATTGACGAACCGGCCTGGAATGCCCAGCGGACTCAAAGGACGCATCGGCATCGCGATCGCCCCCAGCCAGCCTCAGCGCGTGTGGGCGTTGATCGACGCCGAGCCAGGGAAAAAAGGAATTTATCGATCCGACGACGCAGGACAATCCTGGCGCCATCTCACCGACGACGCCGAATTGACCGAGCGGCCTTGGTATTACCACCACATCTTCGCCGATTCCAAAGACCCCAACCTGCTCTACGTGCTGAACGTCGGCGCATGGAAGTCCACCGACGGCGGGGAAAAATGGGAGCCGTTTCGCCCGCCGCATGGCGATCACCACGACCTCTGGATCGATCCCGCGGATCCGCAACGCATGATCGAAGGAAACGACGGCGGTGCTACCGTTTCGTTCAACGGCGGAACGTCGTGGTCCTCGCTCCTCAATCAGCCGACCGCGCAGATTTATCACGTCGTCGCCGATCACCAATTCCCGTATCGAATCTATGGCGCTCAGCAGGACAACACCACCATCTCGCTGCCCAGCCGTTCCGACTTCGGGCGCATCACCATCGAAGATTGGGAAACGGTGGGCGGAGGCGAGGACGGCTACATCGCCACTAACCTCACAGACTCGAACATCGTCTACGCCGCCAATCACCATTGGCTGACGCGTTACGATCGCCGGACAAAACAGGTGCGCGATATCTCGCCAAATCCCGAGACGCACTACGGGTGGGGCGCGGCCGACATCAACTTCCGCTTCTGGTGGACCTATCCGGTGATGACCTCGCCCACGCAACCCGAAACGCTCTACGTAACATCGCAGTACGTGCATCGCTCGCTCGACGAAGGACAGAGCTGGCAAGTCATCAGCCCCGACCTGACGCGCCACGATCCGAAGACCCTCGAGAAAACGCCCACCTACGGCAAAGAGGTACAAAACGCGCCGTATTGGGGACCGATCACGCGCGAAGCCTACGGACCGGAGTGGTACGCCACCGTCTTCGCATTCGCAGAATCACCGGTGAACTCGAACGTGCTGTGGGCCGGCTCCGACGACGGGTACGTGAACGTGTCGCGCGACGGCGGGAAAAGCTGGGCTCGTGTCACGCCGCCCGAGCTGGCCGAGTTCGCGCTCATCAGCATCATCGAGCCGTCTCCGCATGACCCAGCGAAGGCTTACGTCGCTGCCACTCGCTACAAGCTCCAGGACAATCATCCCTATCTCTACAAAACTTCTGACTATGGAAAAACCTGGACGAAGATCACAACCGGCATTCCCGATCGGGACTTCACTCGAGTGATCCGCGAAGACCCGGTTCGCGCCGGCCTGCTCTACGCCGGAACCGAAACCAGTGCGTATGTTTCATTCGACGACGGGGCGCACTGGGAATCGCTAAAACTCGGCCTGCCGGTCGTCCCAGTGCACGATTTGCTGATTAAAGATGGCGACCTGATCGCCGCGACACATGGACGCGGCTTCTGGATTCTCGATCACGCCGCGCTGCTGCGCCAGTTCGATTCGAAGTCCTTGAGCGAACCCGTGCATCTGTTCGCGCCCGAAACCACCGTGCGCTTCCGCCAGAGCGCGAGCGCGGCGGGCGGGTTCGGCAGCGATGCATCGGGCACCGGCGAGAATCCGCCCGTCGGCGTCAGCATTCCGTTCTATCTGAAAAACGCGCCCACCGCGCCGGTAACTCTCAAGATCGTTCGCGATCGCAATGGGACTGCCGAACAGGTCCGCACGTTCGCAATGGACACCAGCGGCCGACCGGCTCCGGCCAATGCCCAGGCTGCGGGAGGAGGTGGTCGGCGTCGAAGCGGCGGACGCGCAACCGCCGTCCAGGGCCCGAACACGTTCACCTGGGATCTGCGCTATCAAGGCGCGACCGTCATTCCCGGTGCGGTTTTCCAAGGATCCGCCGCGGGCCCGCTCGCTGCGCCCGGTACCTACCGCGTCGAACTGACCGTCGAAGGCAAAACCTACAGCCAATCCTTCCAATTGGTGAAAGATCCGCGCCTAACCTATAGCGATGCGGAGCTTGAGGAACAGTTCCAGTTCATGAAGCGCGTGAGCGATCGCCTGGAGGAGACCATGGGCACGGTGCGAAAAATTCGCGAGATGCGCGCGAAGGCTGAGGACCTGGTCGCGAAAGCCAAGCAGAACGGAAAGAACGCCGCCGAACTGGATCGCGTGCTGAAAGCGCTCAACGACAAGTTGTACCCCATCGAAGAACGCCTGGTGCAGTACCGCGCTCGCGCCAGCGAAGATCTCATCAATTATCCGACCGGCATCGACAGCAAGCTTGCGCGGCTGCTGGAATTTTCTTCCATGGCGGACGCCCCGCCCACGGAAGGCGAAAAGGAATTATACGGCCGTCTTTCGGAAGGCGTGGCCGATCGAGTCCGGCTAACGGATCAGGTGGAGAAGACGGAGTACGACGCAGTGGTCAACGCCGCAGCTGCCCATTAGCTGAGCGCCGGGCCGCCGGTCTTCGCGCTTCTGCACACTGAGAATCTGTGCCACCCACGGGTGCGGTCGAGGTCACGCGAACGCCGAACTATTTCTTCTTGGCCGCCGCGGCTTCCTCGGCACGGGCGCCCGCCAGGATGCCGGCGAGCCCTTCATTTCCTTCGTGGCAAGCGTACTCGTACACCGGTTCCTTCGACACCCGCAATGGGATCATCAGGCTCCAGGGTTTCGTCCACGTCCCCGGATCGTCGATCGTGATTTCGTACTTCAGCGTATCCGGAGCGCTGCGCGAAAAGCGTTCCGTCACGTGCAGCTTCTCGCTTGAGATCGACATGAAGGCTTTCGGCTTGTAGTTCCTGGTATCCACCACCAGCGTGTCGCCTTCCCAATGGCCGCGCGAATCCCCCAACCACTGCTGCACGGCGGAGCCGGGATGCGGACCGGCATCAATCGGAATGCTCCGAACATCGTGAATCATCTCCGTCATGAACATCACCGATTTCGGCGTTTGCACGATCTGGTAGTAGCTTTGGTATCCGGCTGTGAGTTGGGGCGAGCCGTAGCTGATACAGCGTTCCGACAATCCACGATCTTCCGGCCCGCGGGCCGGGCGGATATACGCGGCGGCCATAAGCTCCCGTCTCTTTTGTCCTTCAGGTGTCAACGCAGGCATTTTGCCATCCGGCGGATCGGTGATCAGCGAGGTTCGGTTGTCCCACACCCGCTGCACAATCCATTCCGAGCTGTAGTCGCCCGTGCCGCTATCGAACTCGTTGTCGGCTTTCTTGTGTGGACCAATCGCAGTACCCTTGAGACTCGCCCACACCGTCTCGAAGATCGTGTCTCCAAACGCGGCGTCGCCTTTGCCGTTGTAAAGTTCGAGCGCCTTCTTTTTCATTCCCGCTACTTCCTCGTCGGTGAGCGTAGCCCGCCCCGCTAACTCCTTCGGCCGCTCCATCGGCGTAGCATTATTGTTGGCCCAAAAGCCTTGCAGATCGGGATGTCCGTCGGAGGTGCGCGGCGGCGTCCACGTCTGCTTCACTGCTTTGCTGCTCGCCAATGCCGCTTGCGGCGCGGTTTGCGCCACCGCCATCGCCGGAACCAGGCCAAGTACGAAAAAGAGGCTTCGATTCATCACTTCCCCCTTCGCGTCAAGTATACGCCTGAAACATGCTCTGTGAAAACGTCCCGGCGGCCGCTCGTCAACCGAGTCGAAATGTGCCCGGAAACCAGTAATGGTTTCGTGCCACGAACAAAGTTAGGAATTTCGCGACACCTTCTGGAACTGAGCGATTTCTGTGACTTATCGCGCTACGGCGGGTTCGATCCTTGCGTTGGCAGAGAACCTGCATAAACCCGATCCGGAGGCAGGTGAACAAATGGGATTGGCAGCTCTTCTCGTGGCCTTGACACTGTTGCCGGCGATAGCGCCCCGGAGGCAAGATTCCAACGCGTCCCAGGCGGCGTTCACTCGCACGACTACTTCACCCGGCAACGGGTCGACTGTCTTCCAACCAGACAGCGTGAAGGTGCTCGGTACTCTGGACTATGGGAAGCCCAGCGCCTCCGTCAATTGCTCCGGTTCGTACAGCGCTTTTGTTTTTGAAGGATACGGCGGCGACCAGGTTGAAATCCACGTCAACGGCGAACACCAGACGCCGTTCGTCGCGCTTGCAGATTCCGCTCTACGAGAAGTGACGCGCGGCAATTCGCAACTCGAAGTCTCGCTCCCCGATCATGGCCCAGCCATCGAGGCATGGTACATCATCTTTCAAAATCCGGACCAACCCGGTCAAGTCACAGTCGAAGTCACGAAGACCGGTGAGCGATCGAAGATCCTTCAGACGCAAGCGCTCGGCCGCACCGGTGAATAGCGGCACGGCCGAACGCTTTCCTGATTCCGAAACAGGGGTACTCGCGAAACTCAGCGCCAGTTCGTTACACTGCCTCGCGGCTATCCCAGGAACTGGTAATTACAGCGTTCCAGGTTGCCGGAGGGTGGAGAGTTCGAACGTTGAGACGTTCGATGGTTGCTTCAATCGCGCTGGCCCTCGCCTCTTCTTCATCAATGGCGGTAATCTCCGCTTCCAGCGGTGTATCACCCCAAACCTGAAGATGCCACGTAGTGTCGCGGACATGCGTTAGGACTAGCCAGTGGTCACCGATTCGCGTTGAAAACCTGCTCATGCAATGAGCCTCCTCTTGGCTACTGACGCGCTGGATTAGGATCTAGTGTCAAAGCTACGCTAAATTCACTTCCTCCGCTTGCAGGCCTTTGGGACCTTTTTTCACGATGAATGACACGCGAGCGCCCTCTTCCAGCGTGCGATATCCGCCGGCCTGAATGGCCGAGAAATGCACAAACACGTCTTCGCCGTTCTCGCGTTGGATGAAGCCAAAACCTTTTGCGGCGTTAAACCACTTTACTGTACCGTTTTCTTTCACCTTTCCTCCTTCTGGAACCTCAAGAGCGAACATTTCGAGTGGTAACGTCTCAAGCCACCTACTACTTCGTCTCCGGAGTCTTATTAACCCTAGCACGTTCCGGGGCCGGAATCCTTCAACTCAGTTCCGGCTGAGCCCGGCTGCACCAGAGCACCCACACGATGAACACCGCCTGCAAAGGAAGACGGCCCCACCTCAACGCCGGTGCTATGGACGCCGCACCCGCGTCGACAGGATGCATTGCCATGTAAAGATTGGCAGGAAAAACCGCGATCAACAGCGCGACAAGCCCCCAAGCCGCTGCTCTGCGCGTCCGAGGAAGCAGCAGCCCCACACCGCCCAGGATCTCGAAAAACCCGCTGATGCGCACCATCGCCGCGTGCCACGGAATATAGGGAGGCATGATCCTCAAATAGAACTCGGGCGCGATGAAATGCAGCGAGCCGGCGACGACGAAGAAAATTACGGCCAGCAACATGCCGATCTTCTGCGCCACTGAAAATCCACGTTGAAAGACCACGGCTGATCCTAGCAGGGAGCCGCACCATTGGGCCCGGGCCCCGAAGCTGCTACGCTAAAGAGCCGAACACAAATTGGCATCCGAGGTGAGTACCATTGGCTGAAGTTCAAGTTCACGAAGGCGAGAGCCTGGAAAGCGCGCTCAAGCGCTTTAAGCGAAAAGTCCTCCAAGAGGACATTATTCGAGAGATCAAGCGGCATTCATTCTATTTGAAGCCGGGACAGAAGAAACGCGTCAAAGAAGCTCTGGCGCGAAAGCGCAACCGCAAGAAGCGAAAGCGCGACTTCGAGCCGGAACCAAATAGGTAAAACAGTCCATTTGTCGGAGGCTGGCAACGCAACGCCTGGATACCGTCCTGGCACGGCTTGATCGCTGTCTGCTGGCGCTCGTCCGCGTCACCGACGACGCACGGCGAACGTCATTATCCTAGAAGAAGTGAGCTTCCTCGACAACTTAGAAAACAATCTCAAGGCGCTCGAATCGCGCGATGAAAGAAATCCCGAAGCGCTGGCCCGCGAAGCAGCTGCGCGCGAGGCTGCCCGAACGGCCGCGCTCCAGATCGCTCCTTATGCCGAGGCCTTGCGCAACGGACCGTTCAAAGATGGTCTGCTGACCGCCTGCCGGGAAATCGGTCATCGCAGTCGAATCCTAGTCCGCCCGATCTGGGTGGACTCGACGTTCCGACTCGAAGCCGGCCCCAGGAAACTGGAATTGCGTCCCACGCCGAGCGGCATCCTTGCGGTGTTTTTGGACGGCGGCGCCGAGCAGGAGACTCAACCGATCGACCTGTCGAGCGATCCCCGCAAGCTTGCCGAAAAGTGGCTCGAAGCCAAGCATGCGTAAGCCCTAGCGGACCAATCGACGCGGATTGCATTCCACCGATCTTGGTTGGGTTCGTTCGCTACGGCTTGTCCGGCTCAGCCTTCAGCACCGACTCCGCCGTGTACTTTCGGTACTCACGAAAGTCGACCGAATTGCGCAGAAACACCTGCTTCGAAGCCCCGCCTTCCCGGCCGTACTTCATAAAGTCCTCGCTCATTCGAGTCTGCATCTCGGCATGCACCGGCAAGATGAAACGCTGGCCGGCGATCTCCACCGGGCCGTAGTCGAGCAAGTGGGTGACGTCTTGGAGGGGAAAGTCCTTGGGAGGATCGGCCTCGGTGGTCAGACGCAGAACGATGTTCCCTTCCCGGCTCGCGTACACCAACCCCCGATAGCCGGCAACAACACGTCGCGAAGGCACGTCCATTTGCGCATGCGAATTTCGCGCCTCGACCTGAAAGGAAAAAACAGAAACCTGCTGGCCCCGCAGGTTGTCCCATTTCTTCCATTCGAATTCAGTTTTGGATTGAGGATCGAAAACAGCACGGAGCGTGGTGCCGAACTCGCCGGTGGACGTCATACCCGGCGGCCGCGGCTCTCCAGGCTTCTGCTTCTTTCCGTTCACCGTGAGCAGTTGATAGCTTTCCTGGTGGCCGAAGAAGCTGAGTTGCTCCTCGAATGTATCGGTCGATCTCCGCTCGCCCAAGTTGGCGAGCCTCATATTGCCCCGGCCAGCCGACGATTCCCTCGCCCCGGCAATCGCATCGTTGGGCGCCAGCACCACCTCACGCCGCGTTGTCTGGAAGCAAACGAAATTCGGCAAATTGCTGATGTATGCTTCGGCATACATGCGAAGCTCAGTCAAAATCTTGGCTTGCTCGGCGGCATCAGGAGGCGCCTGCGCGCATGCCAGCGTAGCGAGAAGCAGTCCCAGGATGGTTCGCCGCGCCAACATCGAGCTATTGTACGCCGACTCTCTCCATTGCGGCGCCGCAGAGTCCTCTGCCCATTCAGTTTTGTCTGGTATGAATAGCGAAGCGAGGAGGAGAAATTTTGCGTCGATCTCGCCCTTCCACTTTTAGCTTAACAAATCCAAACTATTGAAAACAACTAGATTTTGAGCCTCTATCCGCGTAATATCGACCAACGAAGCACCATCCTCCCGAACCGCGACAACCAACAAAGGAGGCTCCATGCCAGAGCTAGTAAACGCATTCGATGCGTCTACATTCGATGCGCCTAAATCGGAGCAGAAAGTATCGAAGGTCGGACCGGCCGGAATCGAAATCACCTACCAGCAGTTTGGGAGTCCCGATGCGCCCGTAGTGCTGCTCATCATGGGAATCGCGGCGCAATCCATCCATTGGCCGGACGCATTTTGCCACGCCCTCGTCAACCGCGGCCTGCAAGTCATCCGCTTCGACAACCGTGACATCGGGCTTTCGACTCACCTGGTGGATGCTCCGCCGCCGGACTTGCCCGCCGCGTTCGCCGGCGACCTGTCGTCAGTGTCGTACACGCTGTCGGATATGGCTGCCGATTCAGTAGGACTGCTGGACGCACTTGGCTCCAAGAAGGCACACCTCGTCGGCGCATCCATGGGAGGCGCCATCGCGCAAACGATCGCAATCGAGCATCCCGACCGCGTTCGCTCTCTGACTTCGATGATGTCTACAACCGGCCACCTGTCGGTGGGGCAGCCCTCGCCGGACGCACTCCGCGAAGTGTTCGGCGGACCGCGCGCCGTCACCCGCGACGATGTGATTCAGCAGATGCTCCGGGCTTCCCGCGCCGTCGGTTCGCCTGGATATCCGGCGGACGAGCAGGAAGTTGCCGCAAAAGCGGGCCGCGCTTATGACCGCTGCTACGATCCAATCGGCGTCGCTCGTCAAGCGATAGCGTCGGTCGCCTCGGGCGATCGGACCGAGCGTTTACGACATCTCAAAGTCCCCACTCTCGTGATCCACGGCCTGGCTGACCGCATGTGCGACGTGAGCGGCGGGCGAGCAACCGCCGAAGCCATTCCCGGCGCGGAACTCGTCCTGATCGAGGGCATGGGACATGACCTGCCGCCCGGTTTGCGGTCGCAACTCGCCGAGCGCATCGCCGATTTCGTTTGGCTCGTGGAGGGCGCCGCTTGACGACATCAAGTGCGAAGTTAACAAACTTAACCAACGACATCGGGGTAGACTTGGGGCGATATGAATATTGTCAAGATGCTCGCCGAGCTCCACGCGGAAAAGCAAAACCTCGATGAGGCGATCTCGGTGTTTGAACGAGTCGCTGCCGGACAAGGCAAGCGACGAGGGCGCCCGCCGAAGTGGATGGCCGAAGCCAAAAGTCCCCGGCCCGCGCCGGCAGGCAACAACAAGCCGAAGCGGCGTTCCAAGAAAAGTCACGCGACCCGATGAAATGGGTAGCCGCGCGATCGGCAGACAGCGTGCCTTTATCGAGTAGGCGTTAATTGTTCTCGCCCCGCCGACCTTCGCTATTATTGGATTAGACGGGTTTCGCCGCCTCCCTCAGCCATCCGGACTTCGCAACACTCCCGGCGCTTCACTCGGGCCGGCCCAGCGAAACGCATCTTAATTTATGCCCGAACAGCAGTACGACGCGCAACGAATCGAATCAAAGTGGCAGGAGCGCTGGAAGGACTCCGCGCTTTTCGAGGCCGAGAAAAACTCGAGCAAGCCCAAGTTCTATGTGCTCGAAATGCTCCCCTACCCAAGCGGCCAGCTTCACATCGGGCATCTGCGCAACTACGCCATCGGCGACGCGTTGGCGCGCTACAAGCGCATGCGCGGCTTCAACGTGCTGCACCCCATGGGTTGGGACGCGTTCGGTCTTCCGGCTGAAAACGCTGCCATCGCCAACCATCGCGACCCCTACGAGTGGACCATGTTCAACATCGAGAACATGAAGCGCCAGCATCGCCGCATGGGGTTCAGCTACGACTGGTCGCGCGAGGTCACCACTTGCGATCCCGAATACTATCGCTGGAACCAGTGGTTCTTTTTGAAAATGTACGAGCGCGGTCTCGCCTACCGCAAGCAGGCGCTGGTGAACTGGTGTCCTGAGTGCGGCACCGTTCTCGCCAACGAGCAAGTAGTGGACGGCTGCTGCTGGCGTCACGAAACCACACGCGTGGAACAGCGCGCGCTCGAACAGTGGTTCCTCCGCATCACCAAATACGCCGACCAACTGCTGGATTCGATGAAAGAACTGGAAGAAGGCTGGCCCGAGCGCGTGCTCACCATGCAGCGCAACTGGATCGGTCGATCGGAAGGCGCGGAGGTCGATTTCAGGCTCGACACCACCGGCGCACCCATCCGCGTCTTCACTACTCGCATCGACACGATCTACGGCGCCACCTGCGTGATCCTCGCTCCCGAGCATCCGCTGGTCTCGGAACTCGCCACCGCGGACGTGAAGGCAGAGGCCAAGCGCATGATCGATGCGCGGGCCACCAAGGATCGCAGCGACATCGAGAAAGAAGGCGTCTTCACCGGCCACTACGCCATCAATCCGTTCAGCGCCGAGAAAATCCCGATCTGGATCGGCAACTTCGTCTTGATGGGCTACGGCACGGGCGCGATCATGGCCGTGCCCGCGCACGATCAACGCGACTTCGAATTCTGCGATCAGTATCACATCGCCATTCGCCCGGTAATTCGCCCGGTTGATGGCACGCTCGCCGACGCCGCCGTGATGGAAGAGGCTTTCGGCGACGACGGTATCGTCGAAAACTCCGGACCGTTCTCCGGCCTTCCGAGCGAAGAGGCGCGCCGCATCATGAGCGCCAAAGCAGAGAAAGAAGGCTTCGGCAAACCGTCCATCACCTTCCGCATCAAGGATTGGGGCATCTCACGGCAACGCTATTGGGGCACGCCCATCCCGATGATCTACTGCCCGAAGTGCGGCATCGTTCCCGTGCCGGAGAAGGATCTCCCAGTGGTGCTCCCGCTCGGCATTCCGATCACCGGCAAGGGCCGCTCGCCCCTTCAGGCGGTGCCCGAATTCATGAACGTGAAGTGTCCCAATTGCGGCGCCGATGCGCGGCGCGAGAGCGACACCATGGACACCTTCGTCGATTCATCCTGGTATTTCTATCGCTACTGCGATCCGCACAATTCCAGCGCGCCGTTCGACCCGAAAACAATCGCCTATTGGTTTCCCATCGATCAATATATCGGCGGCATCGAGCACGCTATCCTGCACTTGATTTACTCCCGCTTCTGGACCAAGGTGATGCGCGACCTCGGCCTCGTCTCCAACGACGAGCCCATCCAGCGCATGTTCAATCAGGGCATGGTCATCAAAGATGGCAACAAGATGTCCAAGTCGCGCGGCAACGTCGTCAGCATCGATCAAATGGTGGAGACTTACGGCGCCGATACCGGCCGCATGTTCGAGCTCTTCGCCGCCCCGCCCGAAAAAGAATTGGACTGGACGGATTCAGGCGCCAATGGCGCATACGGCTTCCTGTCGCGCGTCTACCGCTTCGTCACCCGCAACGCCGGCCAGGGCCAACCCGAACGCACCGAAGCCGACCCACAACTGCTCCGCAAGCTGAACCAGACCGTCAAAAAAGTCACGGAAGATTTCGACAGCCGCTGGCACTTCAACACGTCCATTGCGGCGTTGATGGAGTTCACCAACGTTTTACATTCGCTCGAAAAGCAGATCTCCGCGCCAGTGATGACCGAGGCGTTGGAGAAACTCACGCTGATGCTCGAACCGTTCGCTCCGTTCCTCGCCGAGGAGCTCTGGGAAGCGCTCGGCCGTACGGGTCCGGTGTTTCATCAGTCCTGGCCGAGCTATGACGAAGCACTCGCGCGCGAGGAGAGCGCCGAAGTCGTAATCCAGGTAAATGGAAAACTGCGCGGCCGCGTTTTTGCCGATTTCGGAACTCCTAGCGAATCGCTCGAAAAACTCGCCCTTGATGATGCCAAAATTCGGGCTTTGCTGGACGGCAAGAAAATCGTAAAGATTATTGTCGTGCCGGATAAGCTGGTGAATATCGTCGCGAAGTGAAACTCTCATTCCGGCGAATTCGCCAGGGCCCTGAGCGAAACACGGAGGCGCTGCTTAAACTCCAGCCGCCTGGGAGCGTGAACCAGGTGACCAAAGCTCTGGGGAAGCTGCGCCCCCGTTACATTGATTTCAGCATCGCTCCAATGGGCTATAAATGTCTATCGCGAAATTAGCATTTAGTAATCAAAGCAGCCGGAAGTTGACCTCCACGGTCGCCGCTGTGATTACCGGCTTTCCGTTCTGAATGCCTGGACGAAAGAGCCAATGCGATACCGCTTCGATTGCCTTTTCGTCTAGCCCCAGACCAAGGCCGCGCACCACGCGCACGTTGCGCGGGTGGCCGTTCACATCCACTTCGATCGCCAGTAACACCGTGCCTTGATACTTTGCCTTGCGAGCTTGTTCGGAAAACTCGGGCTCCTCTTTGTAAATCAACTCCGGCGGCTTGACCTTCGCACCGCTTGGACTGGAACTGATCCCGCGTGCACCCGATCCGCCGGGCCCGATACCCGAACCTGGCGCACCGTCCCCGATTCCAGGGCCGCCGTTGTTCCCCAGCGCGCCGTTCCGCAGCACGCTCGAAGGATCGCCGATCGACGCCGGATCGATCTGAATGACGGGCGAGTCGAACGCCACGGTAATCGCCATCGGCAGCTTAGGATCGGGCAGCGTTTTCGGTGGAATAAATGTTCGCGGACCAGCCGGCGGAGCCGCGCCTTTACGCGCAGGAAGCAACGTCTGGTTGCTTCCACCCGATCGTTGTGCCGCAGCGCGAGCGGGACGCCACTTGAGCGGTGCAATCAGCCTGGTCATATCCAAGGGGAGCGCGCGCGGCCTGGAAATCGACCGCGATGCCAGGAGGAAAACCAACCCTAACAAGACGGCATGCAACGCGAGCGATACAGTTTGCGCTTTTGCGGTTCGCACGCTAGCAAAGCATGCAAATCAAAAACCAGGCGGGAACTGAATTGTTTTCATCGGCGGACTGCCGCTTATCTGAATCGGTGCGCACACAACTGTGCGCGCCCGTCACTCGGGCTTGGAAAGTCCCAGTTGTCCGAGCGCATCGCGCAGGTCTGCTTCGCTGCCCGAACCGACGTGATATAAGAAGATCTTTCCTTCGCGATCGATCAGGACAACAGTGGGAAATGCGGTCACACTGTAGCCTTGCAGCATCTCCGACTCGCCGGCCAGGAGAATCGGGTAAGTCAGTTTATTGGTCGTCAGGAACTTAGTAACTGTGGCTTCGTCCTCGCCCACGTTCATCCCCAGCATGACCAGGCCGCGATCGCGAAACTCGCCGTAAAGTTTTTCGAGTGCCGGCATG
>Ga0335078_10004960_pt1 | contig 19704 bp, 16 predicted proteins | sample Lox_Sample_32_FD_206711 | JGI IMG/M metagenome (GOLD analysis project Ga0335078, IMG submission 206711) | Soil microbial communities from Loxahatchee National Wildlife Refuge, Florida, United States - Lox_Sample_3.2 | ecosystem: Environmental > Terrestrial > Soil > Wetlands | place: USA... | reverse complement strand
GAAGCCAGCGCGAAGTGGCCGGTGTTCTCCTCGCGGTAGCACGCCTGCTTGAGCGAGCGCAGCATGAGGTAGGAAAGAATGCGCTCCTCCGGTTTGCCGGCAATGCGCTGGGTCAGCCGTTGGTAGTGCCGCGAGGTGATCTTCAAATCTGCGGCGTTCACGGACTCCTGAAAGCGCGGGTAGCGTTCGCGCTCGTCGCGCCGTTGGACGAGCACGCGCTGGGCGGCAGGAAGCTCGACACCCAGCGAGTATCCGAAGGTCGCGGCGATCTCTTCGAACTCGATCACCTTCTTCGGGTCGGGCCGCTCGTGGATGCGGTAGAGGGCCGGCACACCCTGACGTTCGAGAAAAGTGGCCACCGCTTCATTCGCCACCAGCATGAACTCCTCGATGATGCGATGGGCGATGTTGCGCTCCGAGCGCGTGATGCCGATCATGCGGCCGAATTCGTCGAACTCGATTTCGGGCTGAGGCAGGTCGAAATCAATGGAGCAGCGCGCGTCGCGCCGCTGGTTCAGCAGCAGCGCCAACTTTTCCATCAGCTTGAAATTCTCAACCAGGGCGCGGTAGCGCTGGCACGCGGCCTCGTCGCCCTTCAGTACCGCGTTCACCGCCGTATAGGTCATGCGCTCGGCGCTGCGAATGATGCCGGGCACAAGCTCGGATTCGACCACCCGCCCGGTAGGATCGATCTCCATCAAAGCCGACATGGTGAGCCGCTCGACGTGCGGATTCAGGCTGCAAATGCCGTTGGAAAGCTCCAGCGGCAGCATGGGCACGGCGCGATCCGGGAAGTAGACGGAGGTGCCACGCAGCCGGGCCTCGCGATCGAGTGCCATCCCCGGGCGGACGTAGTGCGCCACGTCAGCAATGTGGACCTGGAGCACGTAGTTGCCGTCGACCAAGCGCTCCGCGTAGACCGCATCGTCGAAATCCTTGGCCGACTCACCGTCGATGGTGACGATGGGAAGGGCGCGAAAATCGAGGCGGCCCTCACGCGCCGGCTCAGGGATGAACTGCGGAGTGTCCTCCGCCTCGGCCAGCACCTCGGGCGGGAAACGATGGGGCAAGTGAAACTTGCGAATCACGATCTCCACGTCGACGCCGAAGTCGTCGCGCCGGCCCAGAACTTCGGCCACGCGACCGAGCGGCGGCGCGCCCGGCCGCGGAAAGTCTGTGATCTCGACATCGACGATCATGCCGTCCAACTCGCGGACGTCTCGATGCCGTAGGGGTAGGGCAAGCCCTACCCCTACAGCTCCTTCGGATTCTCCTCCAAACTGCCGGTTGCGGTCCGCGGAAGCCTGGGCGGGCCACTCGTGGCCGCGTGGAATCACAATCGCGTGCGGAATCCGATGGTCGAAAGGCGCCACGGTGTTGGCGCGTGGGCCGCAACGAAACTCGCCCACCACCGTTTTCTGCGCCCGATCGATCACGCGAAGAATCTGCCCCTCGAGCCGGCCACCGGCTTTCGAGCGCAGCACGCGTAATTCCACGCGGTCGCCATGCAGAGCCGAACCCATGCCGCCGGGAGGAATGAAAATGTCCGGCAGCGTTCCAGCGTCGCGATCCGGCACCACGAAACCGTAGCCGTCGCGGTGGCCGATCAGCCTGCCGGTGACCGAATTTCGCGCCGGGCCGCGAGGCGGTTGATCGCCGTGAGGCACTCGCGAGGGCAGGCCAGTCCTTTCCGGCTCTTCGCGCCCTTGGCGCTGATCGTGCCCTCCCGCACGGCGGTCCCGCGAGGCCAGAGTAAAATGACCCTTCTTCAAGGTGAGAATACGGTGGTCGCGCGTCAGGTCCTTCAGCGCGTGTTTCAACTCGTGAGCCTCGCTGCTCCGCAGACCCAGCTCCACCACCAGTTCGCGAAGGCGAAACGTTCGGGCGGGATCTTTCTCAAAGACCCGCAGAATCTCGGACGGAGATGGAAGCGTGCGCATGGGAGCGTCTTTAGAGAGTTTATCACGCCCGAAGGCGAGCTGGGCGGCGGTGTGTTAGACTCGTCTACTCGGGAGCACCAGAGGGACCTTTGGAAGCGCGCATTCTCGACGGCAACAAAATTCGCGACGAGATCAAGGCCGAGCTGGCAGGGCGAATCGCCACGCTGAGGGCCGCGGGGATCACGCCCGGGCTCGCCGCCGTGCTGGTTGGCGGTGACCCGGCGTCGGAGATCTACGTCCGCAACAAGGTAAAGACGTGCGAATCGCTGGGCCTTTACAGCGAGAAGATCGAACTGCCGACATCGACCACCAACGACCAACTCCTCAGCCTCGTGGCTGATCTTAACCGGCGCGACGAGATCGACGGTATCCTGGTCCAGCTTCCGCTCCCGCCGCAGGTGGATGCGAAGCGCGTGCTGGAAGCCGTCGATCCGGCCAAGGACGTGGATGGATTTCATCCGGTCAACGTCGGCAAGCTGGTGAGCGGACGGCCGGGCCTGGCGCCGTGCACGCCGCTGGGCATCATCGAGATTTTGCAGCGCAGCGGTATCACGATCGAGGGTGCGCGTGCCGCGGTCCTGGGCCGCAGCGACACGGTGGGCAAGCCCGTGGCCATAATGCTGCTTCATCGCCACGCCACCGTCACCATTTGCCACTCGAGGACGCGCGACCTCGCCACCGTGGCGCGTGAGGCGGATATTCTGATCGCCGCTATGGGCCGGGCCGCTCTGGTCACCGGCAACTTCATCAAGCCGGGCGCTACCGTCATCGACGTGGGCACCAACCGGCTGAACTCACCCGATGAGATTCGCCGCATCTTCCGTGATCCGGCTGCGGCGCTGGCGCGGCTCGAATCCAAGGGATCGCTACTGTTGGGTGACGTCCAACCCGAGGATGTGCGCGAGAAAGCGGGCGCGTTTACGCCCGTGCCCGGCGGCGTCGGTCCACTTACCATCGCCATGCTGATGTCGAATACGATCGCCGCCGCCCAGATGCGAAGAACAGTGACAAGTGGCGAGTGACAAGTGACGAGCAAGAAGGAGTGGGGAACGCGGTTTTGGGGTTCATCCTTCTTGCTGGTCACTCGCCACCTGTCACTCGTCACTGCTCTTCCCATCGTTCATCATTTCTTTATGAGTTCTTACTTCGGCCTCACGGGCGGCGTGGCTTCGGGAAAGAGCACGGCGGCACGCATGTTCGAGGCGCTCGGCGCGACGATCATCGACGCCGACCGCATCGGCCACGAGTGTCTCCTCCCGTCCGCACCCGCTTATCCCGAGATCGTGAAGGTTTTCGGCAGCGCTATACTTGATGCTTCCGGCGCCATCGACCGCCGCCAACTTGGCAGCGTGATCTTTGCCGACGCAGAGAAGCGGCTCCAGCTTAACGCTATCATCCATCCGCGCATCATCGCTCGCGTCGAAGAATTGGTGAACCGCTATCAGGCGGAAAGCCCTGGGACGGTGGTCGTGGTGGACGCGGCGCTGATTTTCGAAGCCGGCATCGGCGGGCACTTCGCCAAGGTCGTGGTGGCGTGGTGCCGTCCCGAACAGCAAGTGGAACGGCTCATTGCGAAGAGCGGAGTCTCGCGGGCCGAGGCCGAGCGGCGCATTGCGTCGCAGATCCCAGCGGATGAAAAGCGTCGCCGCGCCGATTACCTCCTCGACTGCTCGGGCAGCCTCGATCAGACGCAGGCCCAGGTGGAGGCCCTCTATGCCCGGCTCAAGGAGCTAGCTACCTAGCATGCCCTACTCCCACGCGTCCTAAGCGGCGTAAGGCCTGGCTAGCAACTGATCTTTGCTGAGCCCATTCTCCGCCGCAAGTCGTTCAAAGCTTTTTGCGCCGAGCTTCGCGAACATTCGGCCCCAGACAGCGAAGGGCACCAGGGGCATCGGATTCCTCGCCATCATCGTCACTGCCTCGACGGGCACCGGGTGTCCTTCGGCTAGGGCTGTTGCTGTTATATCCAAGGCCTGGATCACATGCTTGACGGGCAGACCCGATCGATGAGCGACGATAAGGGGCCGGCCGCTGCTGATAGCCTCTCCGGCGCCCAGGGCCAGGCCGCCGGCCCATGCGATACGGCTCTGAACAGCAAACTGATGGCAGATGGCCAAAGCGACAGCGTTCTGGTGAGCTTCCGGAAAGCCGTTATTCACCACCGCCACCAACCGTTGCGGCAGCGGGTTGGGGACGGCCCGCCGGTGGGCGGCGATCACGTCCAGAGCCTTGGTCACCAGGAAGGGTAGCGCATCGACGTAGAGAGGAAAGGCCAGGAGGATTAAGTCCGCGCGATCGGTTGCCGAAAGCAACTCGGCCTGCCCATTTTGCCGGAGAAGGTTTGCTTTGAGCGTCAGTGACTCCGTCTCCCACCCACTCCCCTTGAGGCGTTCCAGAAGGTAACTCCCCAAGACCCCAGATGTGCTGAAACACTTGTCTGCCGGCATCGAGCCGCTGGTGGGTCGGGTCTTGGGGCTGCCTACGATGAGCAAGGCCCGGCGCTGGCCAGTCGGTCGAACGTCAATGAGCGACGCGTCTGGCGCAGGCAGCAGCGAAGTGAGAGCGTCGCCAAAAGGCATCACGTCGGACCGCGAAAGCAGTGCCAGGAAACGCTGGTACAGCGTAGCGACATCATCTTCGCCGTCGATGATTTCCACCGCATAGCTCGGGGGATGGAGGTTAATCGCATTGCGCCCGGCGAGGACCCTGAAGATGTGGGCCTCCTCTTCATTGGGGTGGCGCTGGACGCCGACCACGACGAGGCGCGGAACGCGGGCATAGCGAGGCGGATGGTGAAGCTCTCCGTGGATCACCTCGAAGTACGGAACGGTGAGCTGGATGAATCGGTCGACGGCCCTCTTCAGCTCCGGTGAATATCCCCCGAAGGTTACCGGCGTGAAGAAGACCACGGTGTCGCTTTGAATGACGGCCTTGGCGATCTCACGGCCGGCGTCAGCCTCTTTGCAAAGGCCCGGCGTTTCGATCCAGCAGCCAAAACAGCCGAGACAGTGGGCGATCTTCATTTCTCGCAAGGTAAAGGTCTGAATCTCAGCGCCGGTGCCTTGGAGAACGTCGGTCAGCACGGCAAGAATAGCTGGCCGGTTCTCGTCACCGACCTGCGTCCCATCCAGAATAACCACCTGTTTGTCGGTCATACGATCTCGCCTTTCACTCCCAGAACCGCGACAATTCCGTTTCGGCTTGTTTCGTAGACAGTACAGGAGCATGACGGTCACGCCCCGACGGGGATTGGGCGCTCGGACTTCACCAGCGCATCGTGCAGAGCTTCGAGTTCGGGTTCGCCTCGGTCGAGCGGAGGTTTCACCTTCCCGCGCTCGACCGCAGACCGGCAAATGGCCATCATGATCTCAAACCCCTTATAGGCACTTTCGCCGTTGCACGCATGAACCCTTTGAGAATCGTCCAGCCAGTCCGCTATCTCCTGGATATACGGCACCATGTCGTGGGCGTAGTCCATGCAACCGGGCCCGGAGATGACACCTCCGGAATCGCGGGTGATGGCGCGCCACCCGCCTCCGGTAAGGACCTCCGCGAATCCTTCGGTTCCCTGGGCGCCCATTCGACACTTGCGCCACCAATAGTCCACCTCGGGAACATCCGGCGCACCCTCGCCACATTCCACGATGCCACGGACTCCGTTCGCGTATTGGATCAGGCCCGCCACGTAGTCCGGCGAGGGGTGGTTATCTTTGAATTTCTCAGTTCCCGACGCCTGCCCAACCACCCACTCCGCTTCTGCGTCTTCATTGAACCAACTTGTGTATGCGATCAGGTGGGTGAGCATATGCATCATCCAGCCCGTCGCCGTGCCGTAAACGGTGTGGACGCGTCCAATGGCGCCGCTGGCGATGATCTCCTTCACTTTCTGGTAGTGCGCGCCATAGCGGTGCTGATGGCTGACCACGGTCTTCACTCCCGCCTGGCGTACCAGGTCCATGATCTCGAGCGCCTCATTGGTGGACAGGGCTAATGGCTTCTCAAACGCGATGAGCTTCGCGCCTGCCTCCACGCCCAGACGGATCAAGGGAAGCCGCACGTTCGGCGGCGTGCAGAAGCAGAAGACGTCCGGCCGGGTCTGGAGGAGTAACGCTGCCGTGTCGGTGCTGACACGGGGATTGCCGAACTTCTTGGCAGCGGCCTCGGCGCGAGCGAGGTCCACGTCACCGAGACCGATCAGCTCAAATCTTGGGTTTTGGAAGAACGCCTCAGCGTGGTGCTGACCACGCTTACCGCAGCCCGCGACGACGACCGTATATTTCCTGTGGGCACTCATAAAGTGTAGCTCCTTGGGTTTGGACTGCGGCAGCTTGCTGCCGCCTTCTCTCAGGCCAGCTTGCTGGCCGCGTTCGGCTCCGTGCCCCTGGCACCGGCGGGCTCGCCATCGAGCAAGCTCGCTGGCAGGAAGAGCGGCAGCAAGCCGCCGCACTCCTAAGCCCTTTAAGCTGCCTGCGTCTTGCCGCTGCGCGTCAACTCCCAGGATCGGATGGCCTCGATCACGGTAAGCGCCTCCTCCTGGGTCAGTTCAGGATACATGGGCAAGGACAGCACCCGAGCGGCGGAGCGTTCGCTATGTTCGAGCGACCCGGAGATGCGCGCCGGACGACCCCACGGATATCCTTCCTGCTGGTGGATCGCGATGGGGTAGTGGGTGAGTGCCGTAATGCCCCGCGAATCGAGGAAGGCCTGCAAGCCATCGCGCTCGTCCGTCTCGACCACGTAAAGATGGTACACGTGGCGGTAGCCGGGAACGGCGCTGGGCAGCTTGAGTGACGTGCCGACCAATCCCTCGTCATACAGTTTCGCAATCGCCCGGCGGCGGTCGCTCCATTGGTCGAGGTGCTTCAGTTTCACGCTCAGAATGGCGGCATGGAGTTCATCCAGGCGGCTGTTGTAGCCAATGCTGTGGCACGAGCGTTTGAGCGAGCCGTGGTTCCGCAGCCGGCGGATTTCGAGCGCAACCTTGGCGTTATTGGTCACCACCGCCCCGCCGTCCCCGAAGCAGCCAAGGTTCTTCTGGATGATGAAGCTGGTGCAGACGGCGTCGGAGAACTCGCCGATGGCGAAGGTGTCGCCGCGCGCCCCCAGCGCCTGGGCGCAATCTTCAACGACGAGAAGATTGCGGTCTTTGGCGATCTTCGCTACCTCGGGCATGTTGGCCGGCTGGCCGTAGAGATGCACGGGAACAATAGCCTTGGTGCGGGGAGAGATGGCCGCTTCAATCAGGCTGACGTCGATGTTGCAAGTCTTGGGATCACAGTCGACCAACACCGGCGTCGCTCCCACCAGCCAGATCGCCTCGGCGGTGGCGAAGAAAGTATTCGAGGTGGTGATGACCTCGTCGCCCGGCCCAATACCCATCGCGAGAAAAGCCAGCCAAAGCGCGTCGGTACCGGAGTTCACCCCGACGGCTTCTTTCAGGTTGCAGTACGCCGCAAGTTCCTGCTCAAACTGCTTCACCTTGGGGCCGAGCACGTACGTACCGCTTTCCATCACCTCGAAGAAAGCCTTGTCGATCTCCGTCTTCAGATTGTGGTACTGCCGGACATGTCCATAAAAGCCGATCTTTGATGTCGTCATATTATTCCTCCATAGAATCAGAATAGCTTGAAACGGCGAGGATCAACTTCTGTAAATGAACATTTACGAGCCGGAAAGGTTCGGCGACCGAAGTTCTCAATTATCATCCGGGCCAATGCGCCCCACGAAATACCTCTGCAGCACGACACCGACGCCTGACCAAACTAATACGCAAACCCGTCCGGCTGGGGCTCGGCGCCCACCCAGACCTCATGATCGATGAAATCGCGGCCCGCTTCCAGGGCCTTGCGGTTGATTTCCAACAGGGCTACTTTCTTGACCTTGTCCTCGATGGCGCCAAGGGCGGTCGAGGCCGCCAGGCACTCGGTTTCTTCCAGCAGTGCCCCCATCAGGACCATGTTGGCGGCCTTGGTAGAACCCAGCTTGTCCGCGATCTCAGAGGCGGGAATGCAAATCACCCGCGCCTCGGGCGGCGTGAAATCGGAGGGCAGGCTGGCGTGGTTATAGAAGATGATGCCTTCGGCCGGCACGTGCGACGCAAACTTGCGCAGCGAGATTTCGTTCATGGCGATCAGCACGTCGGGGTGCAAGGCCAAGGGCGACCCCACGCGTTCCTTGGAGAGACACACGGTGCAGTGAGCGCTGCCGGAGCGCATTTCGGGCCCGTAGGAGGGCAACCAACTTACCGCGAGCCCTTCCCTCATGCCCATCTCGGCCAACAACTGGCCCAGCAGCAGCACGCCCTGACCACCGAACCCTGCCACGTTGATCGTCATCTGCCGGAAGTGATGAGAGTGCTTGAGCGGCCCCGGCGCGCCGGCCACTTTCTCGCCATTCCCTATTCCCTGTTCCCTGTTCCCTTCTTGCTGTTCCCTGTTCCCTATTCCCTGTCCCCGGTCTTCGATTTCCAGTACCTTCGCTACGGGACGCTGGGGCGGGGCGTTGTTACCCAAAGGTTCGGGCTTCTTGTCGCGGAAGACGTTCAGCGGGAACGCTGGAATCATCTTCTCGGTCACCCACTGGCGGGCCTCCACGGGCTCCTTGCCCCAGATGGTGGGGCACGGTGAGAGGATTTCCACGAAAGAGAAGCCCAGGCCCTGGTGCTGGTTCTCGATGGCTTTGCGAATCGCCCGCCGCGCCTTCATGATGTTCTTGTTGTCGGAGAGCGCCACGCGTTCAATATACACCGGAGCTTCCAGCGTGGCGAGCAGTTCCGACATGTGGATGGGGAAGCCTTCGTTCGCCGGACGCCGGCCCCAGGGCGACGTGGTGCTCGTCTGGCCGACCAGCGTGGTGGGCGCCATCTGCCCACCAGTCATACCGTAGATGGCGTTGTTCACGAAGAACACCGTAATCTTCTCTCCCCGATTGGCGGCGTGGACGATCTCCGCCGTTCCGATAGCAGCCAGGTCGCCGTCGCCCTGGTAGGCTATGACGATCTTGTCCGGGCAGGCTCGCTTGATTCCAGTGGCCGCGGCCGAGGCGCGCCCGTGCGCAGCCTGGACGTTGCCGACGTCGAAATAGTAGTAGGCGAACACGGAGCATCCCACCGGGCTAACCAAGATGGTGTGGTCTTGCAGGCCCAGTTCCTCCACCGCCTCGGCGATGAGCTTGTGCACGACGCCGTGCCCACAACCGGGGCAGTAGTGCGTCTGGTGCTTCAGCTCCGACTTGCGCTCGTAGGCGCCGTAAAACACCGGCGATTTGGAGTGCAGTACCTCGTACCCGTTGGTGCTCACTGCCGGCTCGTTCGCGCCGGGGTTCGTTTCCTCTGCCATAATCAGTCCCTCCCCGTAGGGCTAATGGGCTGTATTTTCATAGACATCGTGGCCCTCGACTGATAACATCTTTTGTTTTCATACACATCGTGGCTTTCCGGAAGCGCCCAAACGCGCCATCCTTTGTTTTCAACAACATCGTGGCTTCGCCTCCGCAAATTTGAAGTTGCCCAGACCGCCCCTTGTATGGTACGTCGGGCGAGTACAAGAGTCGCGCGATGGAACGGGGTCGAGGCTTACGCTCCGGTTTGTTTTCGGTTTGTTTTGGAGTCGGTCCTTTATTTTCAATAGGGTACTCGCTTTGTTCCGAAAAGAGTATGAGAAATCCCCAAACCTGATAACGCGACTTCCGAATCTCGATTCTCCGATTTCGTCTCGACCCAAAAGTGCCGAGCTAAAGCCCGGCGCTACACGCTCACCGCCGAGCGCACCACCAATTGGGCGCGAAGCTCTTCCACCGACGGCACGTTGCCGCCGCCACGCCCGTAGAATTCCACCGGCACCTTGCCGTTCAGCGCGAGGCGCACATCTTCCACCATCTGCCCGTTGCTCAGCTCCACTACCAACACCTTCTCGACGTGCGCGGCGGCTTCCGCCAGCGCCCGCGAAGGAAACGGCCACAAGGTGATGGGCCGGAACAGGCCCGCCCGCAGTCCGTCGCGGCGAAGCTCGTCCACGGCGGAGCGCAGAACACGGGAAACGATCCCGTAACCCACCAGCAGCACGTCGGCGTCGCCGGCTTGGTAAATCTCGTGGCGCGGTTCTTCTTGTTGCGCCCGAACGTACTTCGCTTCCATCGCGCGCTGGTGCGCCTCCAATTCATCCGGTTCGAGGAAGATGGAGCTCACCAGATTCCGGCGCGTCTCCGCCGTCCCCTTCACCGCCCAGGGTTTCTCCGGGAGCGTTGGCTCGCGGTACTTGAGCTCCAGCGGCTCCATCATCTGCCCCACAAAGCCGTCGCTCAGCACCACGGCCGGGTTGCGGTACTTGTCCGCCAACTCGAAGGCCAACGCGGTGAGGTCCGCCATCTCCTGCACGGAAGCCGGGGCCAGCACGAGGTTGCGATAGTTGCCGTGCCCGCCGCCCTTGACCATGGCGAAGTAATCGCTCTGCTCGGGCGCGATGTTGCCCAAGCCGGGCCCGCCGCGCACGATGTCCACAATCACGCAAGGCAACTCGGCGCCGGCGATGTAGGAGATTCCCTCCTGCATCAAACTGACGCCGGGGCCGGAGGATCCACTCATGACGCGGACCCCGGCCGCCGCCGCGCCGTACACCATGTTGATGGCGGCCACTTCGCTCTCCGCCTGCAAGAATGTTCCGCCCACCTGCGGCAGATAGAGCGCCGCCGCCTCGGCGATTTCGCTGGCCGGAGTAATGGGATATCCGTAGTAGGCAGTGCAGCCGGCGAGGATCGCCCCCTTCACCACGGCCACATTGCCTTTACAAAGCTGGCGCATAAGTTGCCTCCCGGAAAAGCAATCAGCAGTCAGCCGTCAGCTCTCAGCAAGAAAAACTCGTCTTCTTGCTGAGAGCTGATAGCTGAAGGCTGATAGCTGCTCTTCCATCACGCCCTGGCGGGGGCCACTACGGCACCGTGTTCCGTACGAAGGCCCGCCTTAGTCAGCCGGTACACGACGATGGCCCCCGGCTCGGGACAGCAATAGAAGCAGATACCGCATCCCGTGCAGCCGTCGCCGAGGTACTGCGCGGGATGCACGCCATAAGCGCTCAGGTCGGGCGCCAGGGCCAGGCACTCGGGCGGGCACGACTCCACGCACAACCCGCAGCCTTTGCACTCCTCAATGCTGATAATCACTCTTCCCCGCGGTTGACCGGCCATTGTTCACCTTTCTCCGAAACTCGAAATTCGAAACTCGTCGTCGAATTTCGAGTTTCGATTTTCGATTTTCGAGTTATGTCACTCCTGCCAGTTCGTTCCTCGGGTGCTGCAACCATTTGGTGCGTTCGCAGTACTCCCAAAGCTCACCGCGGAATTTCGGGTGAGCGATTTCGATCAGGGCTTTCGCCCGCTCCCGGATGGACTTGCCGTGCAGGTAGGCCACGCCATACTCGGTGACAACGTAGCGGATGAGCCCCCGCGACGTCACCACTCCCGCCCCGGGATTCAGCATCGCCACAATCCTGGAAATGGCGCCATTCTTGGCGGTGGAGGGCAGAGCGATGATCGGCTTGCCGCCCTTCGCGCGCGATGAGCCCCGCAGGAAGTCCACCTGCCCGCCGATCCCGCTGTAGAAGTAGGTGCCTACCGAGTCGGAACACACCTGACCCGTGAGGTCGACTTGCAGCGCCGAGTTGATGGCCACCATGTTGTCGTTGTTGGCGATCAGCCGCGGGTCGTTGGTGTAGGCGTTGGGGTGGAACTCAAAGATCGGGTTGTTGTCGACGAAGTCGAATAGTTTCTTGGTGCCCAGCACGAAGGCCAGAATGATCTTGCGCGGATTGAAGTTCTTGCGCGCGCCGGTGATCACCCCCGCTTCGATTAGCGGGATAGCGCTGTCGGAAATCGTCTCCGTGTGTACGCCCAGGTCCCGGCGATCCATCAGGAAAGGCAGCACGGCGTTGGGAATAGCGCCAATCCCCGTCTGCAGCACCGCACCGTCTGCGATCAGGCTGGCCACATTGCCGGCGATCCTGACGTGAAGGTCGGTAATCTCCGGGTTGGGCAACTCGGGCAGCGGCCGCGACGACTCGACGAAAGCGTGGATCTGGCTGACGTGGATAAAGCTGTCACCGAAGGTGCGCGGCATCTGGTCGTTCACCTGCGCCACCACCGTGCGCGCGCACTTGGCGGCGGTGAGCGTGGTGTCGACCCCCACTCCGAAGCTGCAGAAACCGTGGGCGTCGGGGGGGGAAACCTCGATCAGGGCCACGTCCAGCGGCATGGCACCGCTCTCGAACAACTCCTCCACCTCGCTGAGGTACACCGGCGTGTAATCGGCGCGACCCTCGTTGACCGCCTCCCGCACGTTACCGCCGATGAACATGGCGTTGTGCCGGAAGTGGCCCGCCATCTCCGGCGCCACGTAGTCGGCGCGCCCGGTGGTGAGCAAGTGGACCAATTCCACATCGTGCACGAACGGGCCCCGGCGGATCAGGGCTTCCACCAGGGTCTCCGGTTCCGCGCAGCCCGGCTGGATATACACTCGCATTCCACATTTCACGGAGCGTAATGCCTCTTCCGGCGTTCGCAGTTTGTTTCGGTAGTCAGTTTCCCAGGACATTTAGGTCACTTCCTCGGCTCTCTGCAATCAGCCATCAGCTCCCAGCAAAAGGCCGCCTTCCTTGCTGACTGCTGATAGCTGACGGCTGATGGCTAAGCTTAAGCGGCCTTTTTCGCCACGCGTGCTTCTTCATAGCCTACTGCCGCGTAGTAGATGGCACGGTCGAAGAAGCGCCCAAGCAGTTGGAGCACTTCCAGCTCGCCAAAAAGCTCCACCGGGCGGTCCTGAATTGACTCCCAGGTCAGGAACTCCCAGAGGTTCTCCTTGGTCATAGCGATTGACCAGATCACTTCCGTCAAAGGCACTTGCTGGTGATAGCGCCGGGCACCGATTTCCCGATAATGCCGCTCGATGTCCGCTTCTTTCTTCTCCAGAAGCCATTCCCCTAAATGTCGGTAAATCTCGTGGACGCGTCGTTCCAGTTCTTCGGAAGGCACCTTGCTGTAGCTCGGCGTGCTATCCGACTCCTGAACCTTGCGGAGAAGAGCGCTGGCCAAAGCGTCGGAGTGGGTTTCGATCAGGCGAACCAGTCGATATGCAAGCATCATCAACGCCTCCCTCTCCTTCCCCTTACTCAGCGTGTGCCTTTTTCTCGTCGCAGGCTGTGATTGATGGCACGTTGGGTTGTGACGGTCGTCACCGGCCTTCTCCCATTCCCTTCCTTGTCCATGGTCTGTTGTACCTAGTCCGGCGTTGAAGACGGATTACAGCCGATTGCCCTTCGGCGGCTGGGTGACGCAAAGACTGCCGGCCAATGAGCCGGGACGAACAACCCCGGAGCCAGGATGTCCTCATTTTGTTTTCAATAACATCGTGGGTTCCGTTCCTCAAAAACCAGTCCAACAGTCGAACGTCGAAGGTCGAGCGTCGAAAGACAAGCGCACACTCGGCTTTCGACCTTCGACCCTCAGCTTGCGACCGTTTTTGTCCAAACTCCTCCGGCGGGACGGCGAGGCTGACCCTCATTGTCAAGGCTTAAAGGGTAAACAACACTCAAGTTGCTCTTTTGCGTCTTTGTGGCCATAATTCCCCTTGATCCCGCTCGACGCCTTTCCGGTTCTCGACGCCGCACTCAACTTGGCGAGCGCGACGCTGCTTTCCCTGGGTTTTATCTTCATCCGCCGCCGCTCGGTCGCCGCCCACCGGGCGTGTATGCTTTCGGCGGTCGGGACTTCCACGCTCTTTCTCGTCTGCTACCTCTGGTATCACGGTCATCATGGGGTCACGCGATTCCCGGGCCAAGGCGGGGCTCGCGCTTTTTACTTCACTCTATTGACCACGCACACCATCCTGGCCGCCGCCATCGTCCCGCTGGTGATCGTCACCCTGATTCGGGCGCTGCGCCGCACGTTCGATCGCCACCGGCGCATCGCCCGCTGGACGCTGCCGCTGTGGGTCTACGTCTCGGTCACCGGCGTGGTGGTCTACTGGATGCTGTACCGGGTGAGGTGGTAACTAGCTCTCAGCCGTCAGCTCTCAGCAATCAGCAACTGACGCCGAAACGCGGATTCTTCTTCGCTGATGGCTGACTGCTGATAGCTAGCTTGCAAGGAGATGGCATTGACCGATTCCCGAAAGACGCCTCCCGTCTTGACGCTGCTGCTGGCGACCCTGGCCTTCGTGCTGGTGCCCTTCCTCTTCTGGTACCTGACGTGGTTTGGCCGCAAGCTGAACGACGCCGATCTGGGAAAGTACCTTACGGACACCTCGGTCCCCCACCAGACCCAGCACGCCATCGCCCAGTTGGCCGACATGATGGCACGCCACGACCCGGCCGCCCAGCGCTGGCACGGACCGCTGCTGGCCCTGGCCCGCAATCAAGAAAGCGAATTTCGCCTGATGGCCGCCTGGGCGATGGGGCAGGACGCGAAGTCGGACGACTTCCACCAGTCGCTGCTCACCCTGCTGCGCGATCCCGAGCCCGTGGTGCGCTGGAACGCCGCCCTGGCCCTTATCCGCTTCGGCGACGCCAGCGGTGAGCCAGAACTGCACCTGATGTTGCGTCCCTACACGTTGCCGGCACCGGCCACCGGCGCCATCACTCTGCGGGCGAAGGCCCAGGACGCGTTTGCCAGCGGCGCCGTCCTGGCCCGCATCAGGGATGAAAACGGGGATGAGAACCGGAACGGGCAAGACGTGCGATCGCCCATGTCCGGAGTGCTGGAGCGATGGGTGGCCCGCGACGGGGCCCACGTGGTGCGGGGCGACGCGATCGCCGTGCTGGCCCCGGGCGCTGACCAGGTGTGGGAGGCACTACGCGCGCTGGTGCTCGTGGGGCAACCGGCCGACCTCGAGGACGTCGAGCGCTTCGCGCGCGGTGTCCCCGGCATGAACGAAAGAATCCGGCAGCAGGCGGAGTTGACGGCGAAGGCGATCCGGGGACGGATGAAGAATTGACGATTGACGATTGGAAGAGAACACAAGATTGCCGACGATTGTGGACGGCCCTTCTCTTTCAATCGTCAATCGTCAATCGACAATCGTCAATCCTTCGTTCTTACAGCGCACCGGGAGCCTATTACACATCTGCTTTAAGGAGCCGTCATGACCGAACCAAACCGTGGAACAACCGGCCAACCCTTGCGAATTGCCGCGTCCGTATTGGAAGCCATTGGCGGTACGCCCTTGGTGAAACTGCGGAGGCTGGTTCCGTCGCCCGGCGCCGACGTCTTCGTCAAGCTGGAGCACTACAACCCAACCGGGTCCTACAAGGATCGCATGGCACTTTCGATGATCGAGGGTGCTGAGGCGAGCGGCAAACTGAGGCCGGGGATGAGGGTGGTGGAATACACCGGCGGGAGCACCGGGTCGTCGCTGGCCCTGGTGTGCGCGGTGAGAGGGTATCCCTTTACCGCGGTGACCTCCGACGCCTTTGCCATCGAAAAGCTTCAGACCATGCGCGCCCTCGGGGCCGACCTTCACGTGGTAGCCGCTGAGGATGGCCAACTGACCCCCGGCCTTTTCGATCGCATGAAAGCCGAAGTGGCCAAGCTGGCCGCAGAGCCGGGCACCTTCTATGCCGACCAGTTCCATAACCCCGACGCGATTAACGGCTATCGCGGCATCGGCGAAGAGTTGTTGGAGAAACTCGGGGGAAGAATCTCGGCGTTCTGCGGCGCGGTGGGGACGGCTGGGATGCTGGTAGGCGTTTCCCGCGCCCTGAAGGCGGCGGGCTGCGAGGCGCGCATGGTGGCGCTCGAACCCGCGTCGTCGCCTTGCCTCAGCGCCGGGAAGACTGGTCCTCACCGAATCGAGGGAGTCGGCGTCGGCTTTGCGCCCCCACACCTCCAGGCGGCCGATTACGATGAGGTACGAGCCCTCGACGAAGCGAGTGCCCGGGAGATGTCCCGCCGGCTGGCGAGAGAGGAAGGAATATTTGCCGGCACCTCAACGGGACTGAACGTTCTCGCCGCCGTGCAACTTGCCGGGGAACTCGGGCCGGGCCGGACGGTGGTTACGGTGGCCGTCGATACGGGCTTGAAGTACCTCGCCGGCGATCTTTATTCGGTGTGAGCCATCGCGCCAGGCCGCCAATCGGCCCGCTTCATGATTATGATAGTCGATCAGGGCCGTGGTATGCCCGTCTCCGAGCCGTTCAGGATGAGGAGAGCTGGTCCACTACCCTCCCGGACCATCGTTCGAGAGGTATTGATCTAAGGAATTGAGCTCGCGCTTAAGGGCTTCAACCTGGTCTTCCAGCAGGTTCCGAATGGAGAGCATGCCCAGAAGGTGACCATCGCTCCCGACAATCGGCAGGTGCCTCAAGTGGCGCTCGAGCATGAGAGTCAGAGCTTCGGCGGCGGTCGTTTCCTCCGATGCCGTCTCGACCGGCGAGGTCATGACGTCTCGAACCCGCGTCTCGCCAGGGTCGCGTTTCTGTTGCACCACGCGAAGCATCACGTCGCGTTCGGTAAAGATTCCCTGCAATTCGCTTTTTCCGGCTTTCTCCACCACGGCGACCGCACCCACCCGTTCTCGAGCCATCACGCTGACGGCGTCAGAGACGGTTGCTCCGGGCTCGACCGTGGCGGGTGGAACGTGCGCAACTTTCAAGAGACTCATCGTAACCTCCCAGGCCGAGGCGTACCCTTAACGGTCACTCAACTCGCGGTCTGCCCGCGCCAGGTCACCCCTTCACGTACGCGAGCTTCGCCGCCACTTTCCCGTCGCGCACCGTGAACACGTCGACGCCGCGCAGATGCCACGGCTGCCCTGCGCGCAGCTTGCGATAGATCCAGCAGACGACGGCCCGATCGCCGCACACCACCAGGTCCTCCGTTTGAAACACGGCATCAGGATTTCGGGCGAACCATTCCCGCCAGAACTCGACGACGGCGGACTTGCCGACGATCCGCTGGCCGTCCGGCGCCGGTGATGTGTTCTCGAAGACGGTGTCATCGGTCAGCAACGACTCCAGCGCGTCCGCATCGTGTCGGTTGAACGTCGCATTGAAGCGATCGATCACCACGCGGGTCGAGCCGACCAGCGATGATGGGTGCGGTTGAGATGTCATGGCGATCCGACCCCGCGAACATCTTGACCCGATTGGCCGGATGAATCAAGTATCTTATTTCCCTGCTGAGGGGACCGGCCCTGATGGGAACTATGGAAACCAACCGTGCCGAGGAGGTGCTGCCGTTGGCAAGTTCGCCTGTGCTACCTTGTCATAAGTGGGGACTGATGCTGGTCAGAATTACCAAGGATGGGAAGCACGGGGTGCTTCCGGGTGATTGGCGGTGTCGAGGATAACAAGGAGGAAAAACCAGATGCGAGTTCGACCAACTCTCCCAAACCTGAGCAAGGCGCGGTTAGAGAAAGACTCGCAAGATCGGTTGGAACCTGCCCCAAACATAGAGATGCCGCGGCGTGCTTTCGTATCGATGATCGCGTTGGGCGCCTTCCCATTGTTGTCCCAATGCTTGTGCGGCCAGGATTTGGACCGCTTGCCCGCGCAGCAGGAATTCGAATCTCACCGGGTTACCTCGGCTGACCCAACGGGAGGCAACGATGATTTCCGTGACCTGGAACCCGGCGGCACTCTGGTGCTCGCCAATGTCCAGGGGCCGGGACGCATTGTCCACTTCCGCGACAACATCACCAGCAAAGAACCCCACCATCTCCAGTACCATGTCCTGCGCATGTACTGGGACGGTGAACCGGCGCCGAGCGTAGAAGCCCCGATAGGCGACTTTTTCGCGGTCGGCTTCGGCTTCACCGAAAAGTTCGACTCGGCCCTGATGAGCATCGATCACCGGCCGGGCAAGCTTACGGACCCGGCTGCATTCGGTGCGGCACGCAATTGTTACATTCCCATGCCCTTCGCGCGTTCGGCTCGAGTTACACTGTCCAATGAAGGTACCGAACCAAGCCGGCATTGGTTCGAAGTTAATTATCGTACCTACCCGAAGGCGCCGGACAGTCAGCTCTATTTTCATGCTCAATACCGCCAAGGCACTCCGCCGCCGGAAGGTCCCTACCTCATTCTGGATGCCCAGGGCCGAGGCCAGTTGATCGGTTGCGTGCTCAGCGTCAAGAACAACGATGGTGGCTGGTGGGGGGAAGGCGACGAAATCCTTTACATCGACGGCCAGCACGCCATGCAGGGTACAGGCTCGGAAGATTACTTCGGCGAGTCCTACGGTTTGCACCCGGGTTGCTTTACCTATTTCGGGGTCACGCTGCTGGAAGAGCCTTTCACCACGGCCTACCGCTGGCACGTGCCAGATCCGGTGACATTCCGAAAATCACTCCGCTTCCTGATCGAGCAGGGGAAAGGTACCCCGCCTTTCCGCAGCGGAAACTACTACTACAGTGTCGCTTATTGGTATCAAACTGAGCCCCACGGACAGTTTCCACAGTTGCCTGGCGCGAAGGCGCGTGTGAGCTGGGCTGGGAAGCCGTGAACCCTGACCCGTAGGTGATCACATAAGAGGTTCAAGCGGTAGTTGAAATGAATGCGGCGGGACAGGCCAGGATCGCGTAGCAGGCACAATACACCCAATGCTGCGGTTCGGTCGCCAGCGAGGGCGCGCGAGTAGTGCAACTATATGCATCAACTTGAACCTCTCGCGGCGAGATGCTGCGCCGCGTCAGGTTGCGTCTCGCGATTGGTTCTGCGGAGCATTGGCATCAATAGCATGCCGCAGATGGCGTAGGCCGCGGCGGCAAACAGAAGCTCGCGACGCATTCCGATTACATCGGCCAGCCGTGCGACGCCCAACGCCGCAAAGGGCATCACGCCCGTGAAGGCTAGAGCGTAGAGACTCATCACCCGGCCCCGCAACGCGTCGGAGACACTCTCCTGAACCATGATCGACGCCACGCCCAGCGAGCTCGAGACGCCGAACGAGAGGATTGCGGCCGCGGTTACAGACAGGGGCAGGCGGCGAGACCAGCCCAGCGCGGCAAGCGTGACGGTAACCAGGACGAGCGCGGTCATGATCCATCCGATGCGAACGCTGCGTGGGAGAACCAGGAGGTACGTCGCGCCCAACAACGCGCCGGCGCCCGAAAGCGCCATTATCGCGCCGAGGCCCGACGGCCCGACGTGGAGCACGTGCTTCGCATAGAACGGCATGAGGACCGCCGCGTTGGGGAAGACGAATATCGTGGTGATGGCGGTGAGCCCGAACAGAGCCAGGATGTTTTGGCGTTCGCGGACGTACCGCACTCCCTCCGCCATAAATTGGCGCGTGCTCCCTGGCTTGGCAGCGGTCGCGCCTCTGCGCTTCATCAGCAGCAGGCTGCCGATGACGGCGAGGAAGCTGGCACCGTTGGCAAAGAAGGCGGCCGCCATTCCCCACAGGGCGACAAACCAGGAGGCGATGGCCGGGCCGATGATGCGAGAGCCGTGGAAGGTTGCCTGGTTGAGCGCGATCGCCTGGGGCAGGTCTTCCGTTTCGACGAGCTGCGGATAGAACGATTGGTACGCCGGCAGGTCGTAGGCGGTGGCGAGGCCAAGCAGGAGGGCTATCAGCCAGACGTGCCAGAGGCGGAGACGATGTGCCTGGATCAGCACACCCAGCAGCACGGCGAGCACGGCCATCACCGACTGTGTAACCAATAGGATCCGGCGCCTCTCCATCCGGTCCGCCGTGACCCCGCCGAACGGCATCAGGATCAACATAGGGATCGAGGCCGCGAAATTGACGGACGCCAGCGCGAGTGCGGACCCGGCCAGCG
>Ga0335078_10004959_pt1 | contig 19706 bp, 18 predicted proteins | sample Lox_Sample_32_FD_206711 | JGI IMG/M metagenome (GOLD analysis project Ga0335078, IMG submission 206711) | Soil microbial communities from Loxahatchee National Wildlife Refuge, Florida, United States - Lox_Sample_3.2 | ecosystem: Environmental > Terrestrial > Soil > Wetlands | place: USA... | reverse complement strand
CGCGGAGCGGCGGTCAGGTCGCGGAGCGGCGGTCAGGTCGCGGAGCGGCGGTCAGGTCGCGGAGCGGCGGCTAGGTCGCGGGGAAGCACGCCTCCGTTCTGGCTGATGCTGTTGGTAAGCGGCGGCAGCCGCAGGCGGTCGCTCAGGGAAGCCGGCGCGCGCAGTCACCGCGGCCGCCGCAGTCACCGCGGTCACCGCGGCCCGGCAGCGCCGCAGGCTCGCGCAGGCTGCCAAGCCGCTCGACGAGCAGCATCCACACCGTCTGGCCGGCATCCTTGCTGTCGTCGGGGCTCAGCCGGTACCTGGCGCAGATCGACCAGAGCAGGGGAGCGTAGCGCTCCACTATCTCATCCCACGCCTCCTGGTCGCCGTCAGCGGCCCGGGCGACGAGAACGAACACAGAGGGATCATCGCGCATCGCGAGCATCTCCCCGAGCCTCGCAGGGTTGCCTGTCAACAAGCCAGAGGACGGGAGGACGCCGCCTGATACATGCGTACGCGGATAAATCGGCCGCGGCCATCCGGCCAACCGACCGCAATCGGCGATTAGGAGCCGGCGTAAAGCCGTTCCAAACCGATGAGCTGCACCGTCCCCCCGGTGCCGGCGGCCTCGGCTGCTAGCTCGGGCGTGAAGCCGACACCGCTGAAGAGGAGCAGCACCGGTTGTGCCTGGGGCTCAAGGTGCCGTTGCGCGCGGAGCAGCCCGACCGCTTCGCGCAGCCGGTTGAGGTGGCCATGCCCGATGACGTCGCCAGACTTGGCCTCTCCGATGGCGACCAGCCCCTGGCGTGAGTCTCGGACGACGATGTCAAGTTGCCGCTGGGACCGCCCGGCCGGATCGTTGAGCACGCCGTGCGAAACGATGTCCGGCTCACCGCCCAGGGTGGCGCCCGAGGCAAATTCTTGTGTCCAGACCCGGCATATGTCATCGAAAGTTGGTCCCATGACCTGTGACCTGAACGTCTCCCCCGACTCCGCCCACAGGCGGGCTGCCCGCTCGGGCCGGTAAAGGTCCAGCCGCAGCCCGGTCAAAGATGTAATCGGGCTTAGCAACCGTCTCAGCCATGGCATCCCCTGAGCATCGCAGTGATGTACAAGTAGACTTTTTAAAAGTCTACTTGTCAAAAGTTACAGGGAAGGGCACGGGCGAGACCGCAAACCCCTCATAGGGGACTTAAGGTATTAGTCACAGTGCGACCCTGCGGGCCCCGGCGGCCCGCGTTCAGCGGTATACAGCAATGGCTGAACACCCCGGGCGGCAAGCCGGTGACCCTGGCGTCGCTTACCCTGCCGGCGGCGACCGACCTCCCGGACACCACGCCCGACGACCCACAGCAGACGCCGGAAACCTACCTCGGCAGCGAGCGGCAGCAGTACTTCGACGGCGGCACCGGCACGCTCACGGTCTCCTCCGCCGGCACCACCAAGGTCATCCGCGTCACGGGCGCCCCCGACATCTACCCGGTCGCCACCGAGCAGCCCGCACAGGACGGCACCGTGACCATCCGGCTCTCACCCGGGCTTCAGGCGTATTCCTTCACCTTCGGCTGACCGGGATCAAGTCATCCCCGGCGAGCGCGGTTACCGCCTGACGGCGCGGCGGGTGAGCGGGAGGGCGAACCACAGACCGCAGAGCATGACGCCGACGAGCACCGTGATGAGCACCCCGGTGAGCGCGCCCGCCACGTATCCGGTGACCAGGAGCACGGCGGTCAGGACCGCGCCGGCGACAGCGGCGAGCCCGGAGATGGCCATCGCGTTGGAGAACCGCACCAGGGACTCCTTCATCCCCTCACGGAAGACCAGCCGGTGGTAGGCGACCGGCCCGATCAGCAAGACGGTCGCGACGGCGGCGAGCGTGATGCTTGCCACGTAAAGGCCGCGCTGTGCCTGGCTCAGCCCGCTGAACCGGACGGTGAAGGGAAGCGACAGCAGGAAGCCGAACAGCACCTGCACGCCAAGCCCGACCACGCGCAGCTCCTGGATCAGCTCGGCGAGGTTGCGGTCATCCCGCTGCGCCGGTGTTTCGCGCCGCGGGTCCTGGTGGATGAGCCGGATTTCTGGCTCCTGCCGCCGATCGGATTCCATGAGCGGCGGCTACCCGCCGGCACCCGATGGGAAACGGCGTGCCTGCGCGCGTGCTCGCGCCTAGGGCAGGATTTCTACGTAGCCGTCGGTGCCGTGCACGCGGATGCGCTGGCCGTCCTCGATCAGCCGGGTGGCGTGCTCCACTCCCACGACGGCAGGCAGGCCGTACTCACGTGCGATCACCGCGCCGTGCGTCATCAGGCCGCCCACCTCGGTCACCAGGCCCCTGATCGCGACGAACGCCGGGGTCCAGCTTGGGTCGGTGTAGGCGGTGACCAGGATGTCGCCCGCTTCTAGGTCGGCGCAGGCCATGTCGAGTATGACGCGGGCGCGCCCCTCGACGGTGCCCGCGGAGACCGGAAGCCCGGTCAGCGCGCCGGCCGGGACGTCGGCGCGCCGGTACGAGCCGGAGATGGCCTCGCCGTCCGAGGTGAGCACCCGGGGCGGGGTGAGCGCCTCATACGACCGATGAGCTTCCTTGCGCTGGCCAATGAGCCGATCGTCCACCTGGTTCGTGCGCACGACATCGGCCAGCTCGTGGAGCCTCAGGTAGAAGATGTCTTCCTGTTCGCGGAGCACGCCGGCTCGCACGAGGCGGCAGGCGTCGTGCAGCAGGGCCTGCTTGTAGATGAAGTAGCGGCTGATCATGAAGTACTTCGGGTACTCGCGGTACCCGGCGAAGGTCCGGATCCGGTCGATCAGCCGCTTGGCCTCCGTGGCCTTCCCCGCACCGTCGGGCAATTCACGGAGGCGAGACAGCACCTCCCGTTCCTTTTCCAAGGCGTTCCGCTGGCCTTCCGCGAAGCGCCGCTGGCCCGCGCCCGGCTGAAAGTTCCTGATGTTGCCGAGGATCAGCGGCACCAGCGCGGCGGGGCGCTCGCTCCACCGCGGCTTGGTGATGTCGATCTCACCGACGCAGCGCATGCCGTACCTGGCCAGGTAGGCCTCGATGGCGCCCCTGGACTCGAGCCCGCCCGCCAGCGCCGGCAGTTCATCGAGGAAGTTCTCATCGTTCCCGGCCCGCTCGAGGAAGGCCACCACGTCCGGGTGCGGCCGGATCACGTCCGCGACGTCGAGCAGCGCAAGGCCCATTTCCGACGTGACGTTGCCCGGGGCGGACTGGGTGAGCGTGTCGACCGCGTTCTTCTCGCCAAGCCATTCCTCGAGCAGCTCGTTGAGCCGCCAGGCGGACTGCATCCCCGCCATGATCGCCTGGCTGCTTCGCGGGTGGAACAGGATCCGCTGCAGCTCATTGAAGTCCGTGAGTATGAAGTCGAGCAGCGCGGGCCCGGACTTTCCCGCGATGTCGCGCTTCAGCGCCTCGTTGGCGGCCTGGCCGGCCTCGGTCAGCTCGGCGGGAATGGCCGGATCGGTCTCGATCGGGTCGGGCGCATCGCCGGCCGGCGACCGGGGCAGGCCCGCGCCCTGGCCGTCGTCAGGCAGCACCGGGATGAAGCCGCCGCGATCGAGCACGGTCCGCAGCGCGTCACCCATCAGCGGATCGGAGTTACTCATGGCCCGCAGCAGGCCCGCGCGCGTCGCGGGCGAGCCCACCATCTTGGTGACGTCGACGAAGAGCCGCCCGCCGGCATCGGTCATCGGCGCCCGCGTGGTCAGCAGCCAGACGGACAGGCCAAGTGGCTTCATGGCGTCGGTCATCATCTGCTGATGACCGACGGAGAGGTAGACGTGGTTGCCCTGATCGCCTGCTGCCGGGATGGGGAACAGTGTCGTGACGGCCCGGCTCTGCACGAACTGGAACTCGCCGCCGGCCAGGCACCACTCGATGTCCTGCGGCTGGCCGAAGTGCGCCTCGATCCGGCGGCCAAGCTCAGCGAGCCGCACGACCTGCGCGTCGGTCAGTGCCGGCTGCTGGCCGGCGATTGCCCTGTCGGTGATTTCACCGTCCCGCACCCGGTAGCGATCCGGGTTCACCAGGCCGGACACCAGGGCCTCGCCGAGGCCGAAGCCGGCCTCGATGGAGGTGACCTTCCTGTTGGAGGTGACGGGATCGGCCGTGAAGAGGACGCCGGCCGCCCGCGGGAAGACCATCCGCTGCACGACCACGGCCATCCGCACCTTCCGGTGGTCGAAGCCGTTCCGCTGCCGGTAGGTCACGGCCCGTTCGGTGAACAGGGACGCCCAGCACCGGCTGACGTGCTCAAGGACCGAGGCCGGCCCGACGACGTTCAGGTACGTGTCCTGCTGGCCGGCGAAGGAGGCCGTCGGCAGGTCCTCCGCCGTGGCGCTTGACCGGACGGCGCAGGCGGCCCGCCCGCCGAGCGCGGTGACCGAGCCGGTGATCGCCGCCGCCAGGTCGCGCGGTATCGGGGCCACCTCGATGGCACCGCGGATCTGCGCGCTGAGCGCGCGGACCGCCGCGCGGTCATCCGGGCCAAGGCCCGGCAGCCGGCCGAGCAGGTCGTCGATCCCTGGCACCGTCGCCATGACCCGGCGGAAGGCATCGGTCGTCACGCAGAAGCCGTCGGGTACGCGAATCCCGCCGATCCTGGAGAGTTCCCCGAGGCTGGCGCCCTTGCCGCCGACCAGCGCGACCTGCGTCTTGTCGATCTCCTCGAGACCAAGCAGAGCTTTCCCTGTCATCCCCGTTATCCCTTATGCCAACGGCCGCTTTCCCTTCATGATAATCGCCCCTGTCGCCCGGGAAAACGAAATACAAAATAAATGACGACAGCCAACGAACGGGTGCAGTAGGGCGAAAACGGCCCAAATTACTAAGGAGTCATAGCTTTCAATGCCAAAATCACAGCCTATTTAAGCAAACTCTTAGCTTTTTAAGCAAGCTCACAGCCTTACAGCCTTGGAGGGCCGTGTTTTCGACTGCTATCTATAAGTCATGGTTAACAGGCCAGCTACGCGACAGAACCAGTCACCCAATGGTCTTTTCAATCAATTCAGAATTTCCGGCCCCGGACTTGTGCGGCCCGGACTTGTGAGGAAGGTCATCATGACGGCACGGCCCGCGCGTTTCCCGTGGCACGTACTCGAGACCACGACGCAGGCGCTTCCCCGCGCCATCGCCATCGACGACGGCAAGTCCGTGCTCGGCGACCGCGGACTGCGTGCGGCACGAGCAGGCACGGTGTCGTACGTGGTCTGCGGTGCCCTGCAACTGCTTGCCTTTCTCGCCACGGTATTCGCGGGCGCGGCGGTCGCCTGCGGCGGCTACGGCTGGGCCTCCGCCAGCCCCGGCCTGGCGGACCTCTACCTGCGCTCGCTTGCCGTCAGCGCCGGAACCTTCGCCCTGCTCTGCGGCCTGCCCATCGTGGCGAAATGGACCCTGGTGGGCCGCTGGAAGCCCCGCGAGATTCCCCTCTGGAGCCTGGCCTACCTGCGCTTCTGGCTCGTGAAGACCTTCGTCGCTGCCAGTCCGCTCGTCCTGTTCACCGGCTCGCCCGTGTACTCGATGTACCTCCGGGCGCTGGGTGCCAAGGTCGGCCGCCGTGTCGTCATCTTCTCCAGGTCCGTGCCGGTCTGCACGGACCTGCTCGCCATCGGCGACGACACCGTCATCAGGCAGGAATCCTCGTTCAGCGGCTACCGCGCGGTGGGCGGCGTCATCAGGACAGGACCCGTCAGCATCGGCCGTGCGGCCCTGATCGGCGAACACGCCGTGCTGGACATCGGCACCTCGGTGGGGGACGGATCCCAGCTCGGGCACGCGTCGACCCTGTACGAGTCCCATGCCGTGCCCGACGGCGAGCGCTGGCACGGGTCTCCCGCGCGGCCCGCCGACGTGAACTACCATGCCGTCGATCCTCTCCCGTGCGGGTGGCTGCGCAGGACGGCCTACGGCAGCATGCAACTGCTCACCCTGCTCTGCGTGACGCTGCCGCTAGCGCTCTGCGCCGCGGTAGCCGGCCTCACCAAGGTGCCCGCGGTCGTCTCGCTGGCCGCCTCGGGCGCCGGAGGGCTCGCGACGGCAGGCTTCTACGAGGAAGGGCTGGCCTTCTCCACCGCGGCGTTCTTCGGCGCGATCCTTCTCTGCGGCCTCGTGGCGGTGACGGTGCCGCCCGTCCGGGCCGACACCGGGCTGCTCGGCGCCCCGCGTCGCGAGATTCCCCGGCCGGTCACCACGGGCGACCGCTTCGGCCATCTCAAGACCCGAGCCGAGCTCCGCCGCAGGCGCAGCGCGAAGCACAGGCACAACATCGAGACCATGGGGCTCTTCCTTGTCGTGCGCTGGTTCGGCGCCTTCGTCATCACCCTGTTCTGCATGGGCGCGCGGGAACTCTTCAGTGGCAATCCGGTCCTCGTGCTCGGCGGGCTGATCATCGCGACGCTGCTGTTCAACTTCGCGTTCTTCGTCACGGTCGAGCGGGCGCTGATGCGGTTCGGGTCGCTGCGGCCGCGGTACTGCTCGGTCTATGACCCGTACTTCTGGTGGCACGAGCGCTACTGGAAGCTGACGGCCCCGCTCATCGGCATGTTCAACGGGACCCCGGTCAAGGGCATGATCTGGCGCCTGCTCGGCGTGCGCATTGGCCGGCGGGTCTTCGACGACGGGTGCGCCATCCCCGAGCGGACGCTCGTCGCCATCGGCGACTACTGCACGCTCAACGCGGGATCCGTCATCCAGTGCCATTCCATGGCGGACGGCATCTTCACGAGCGACTACGCCGTCCTTGAGTACGGCTGCACCGTCGGGACCGGAGCCTTCGTCCACCACGGCGTCACCATGGGCGCGGGCGCGCAGCTCCGGCCCGGCTCCTTCCTCATGAAGGGGGAACGGGTGCCGCAGGGCGCGCGCTGGGGCGGCAATCCCGCCCGCGCGATGTGATACTGAAGCCGTTATCGCGGGTTCGCGTCGTTCTTTGCGCCGAGCGCGCTGAGCGCGTTCAGCGCGAGCTGCTCGTTGTGGTCGAGGTGGGTGAAGACGGCGTGCGCCGCGGCATCAGGGTCACGCCGCCGGAACACCGTGATCAGCTCCTCGTGCGCGCGGCGGCGGCGGGCGTGCTCGTCCGGGTCCGGGTCGAGTAGGCCGAACCCGATGCGGACGTAGCGCTCGGCGGCCCGCCACAGCGTGGTGAGCACCCGGGTGTCCCACGTGGTGGCGGCGGGCCCGAGCAGCGCGAGGTGGAACTCGTGATGGCCGTCGTATATCGCGTCCATGCTCCGGTCCTCGTCGCCGAACTCGACCGCCTGCCGGGCCAGCCGGTCAAGCTCGGCAGCGGAGATCAGCAGGCAGGATCGGCGCGCGAGGTCGGGCTCAAGCAGCCGCCGTAGCCGGTAGATGGCCTGCAGGTCCGCCAGGGCCAGCGGAGCGACCGTTGCGCTGCGGCCCGGCTGGATGACCACGAGACCGTCGGCCTCAAGGTTGCGCAGCGCCTCGCGGACCGGGATGAAGCTCACGTTGAGCAGGCCGGCGATTTCCCTGAGGGAGAAACTCTGGCCTGGGGCCAGCGCGCCGGAGAGAATCGACCGCCGCAGCTCCGCGGTGACAAGCTCGGTGACCGACCGGGACTCGATGGGCCGTACCGCCGGCGCCGACTGAGATGCCACCAGTTGCCTCGCTCTCAAAACGGGCCGGACTAGTGCCGATATCAACTATAGCGGTGGTGCTGCCTGCTGCCCTGCAAAGCATCGCATGCCCGGCTGGTCCCGGTGTCCATCCTTGCTGTTATAACATATATCTGTTAACGTGAGCCGGGTCACGCTCCGGTGGCGAAGATGCCCCAGCTGAGGAGGCCGGCCGATGTCAGCCAAGCCCAAGTTCGCCCATGTCGTGTTCCAGACCAGCCAGCCGGCGGAGATGCGGGACTGGTACTGCACCGTGCTCGACGGTCACGTGGTGTACGCGGACGGGGCGCTCACGTTCATCACCTTCGACGACGAGCATCACCGCGTGGCGCTGCTCAACCCGCCGGTCCCGCTGGAGCGCAAGACGCCGCTGACCGCGGCCATGCACCACGTCGCGTACACCTTCGGCAGCATCGATGACCTGCTCGACCGCTACGTGTCGCTGCGCGACCAGGGGATCCGCCCGGCCGTGTGCGTCGCGCACGGCGTTACGACGTCCATGTACTACCGCGACCCCGACGGGAACATGGTCGAGATGCAGATCGACCGGTTCGCCGAGCCGGACGACGCCACCAGCTACATGAAGGGCCCGGAGTACGCCGCCGATTCGGTCGGCCCTGCCTTCGATCCCGAGCAACTGCTCGCGGACTACCGCGCGGGCGCCTCCGTGGCAGAACTCTCCGACCGGTCCTGGGCGCTCAAGGCCGCGCTGCCGGACCCGATGGCCGCCCTGATGGGCGCCGGCTGACCGGGCAGGCCGGCCTTCGCCTCGTGCGGCAAGCCTCGGAAAGGACTCATCGGTGAAGGTTGCCGTCGTCAGTAACCGGACGACCCTGGTGGTCGGCGACCGGCTTGTCGATGCCGAACGGGCGAGCCACGGCGCCGTGCCCGCCGACCCTGCCGCGATGTTCGCGGCGTGGCCAGGCCTGCTCGACACCGCCGCACGTCTTGACAGGGAAGGCGCGGGCGACGCGCCCGCGCTCGATTACGCGGCGCTTGAACGGCCGGTGCCTGTGCCGCTGCAGGCCTTCGGCATCGGCCTCAACTACGCCGACCATGCCGGCGAGTCGGCGATGACGCTGCCGGACCGCCCGCTCGTGTTCCCCAAGTTCTCCTCCTCGATCGTCGGCCCGAACGATCCGGTCGCAACCCGATCCGACGCCCTGGACTGGGAGGCAGAGCTCGTCGTGGTGATCGGCACCGGCTGCTACGAGGTCGCCCGGGCTGACGCGCTGTCGGTAATCGCCGGCTACACGGTCGGCCAGGACCTGAGCGACCGGCTTGTGCAGTTCGAGTGCGGCGCCAATCCGCAGTTCGGGCTGGGGAAATCCGCGCCGGGGTTCGGCCCGGTCGGCCCCTGGGTGGTGTCGGCGGACGAACTCGGCGCGGCCGCGCGGCTCGACATCCGGTGCGACGTCGATGGCGTGACGAAGCAGGCATCAAGCACCGAGCACCTCATCTTCGACGTGCCGGCGCTGGTGGCGTACCTGTCCTCCCGGGTGCGGCTGCACGCCGGCGACCTCATCTTCACCGGGACCCCGGCCGGCGTCGGCTGGAGCCGTGAGCCGCGTGAAGTGCTCCGTCCTGGCAGTCGCATAGACACCACGATCTCGGGCATCGGCACCTTGACCACGCAGGTGACCGGCCGGTGACCAGGCAGCCGGCCGCTGCCCGCCGCTTCCCGCGGGAAAGCGTCACCGACCAGGCACGCTGCCTCATCTGCCAACTCGACCAGGTTCCTGGCGAGGCGGTCGTGTTCAGGTACGACGACTGGGCCTGCGAGATCGCTCCCGGCTTCGAGGTGCCCGGATGGTACTTCCTGCGGCTAAGGCGCCACGCACTCGGCTGGGCCGAGCTCGACCGGGCGGAGCTCACCTCGTTCGGTCTCGTGGTACAGCACCTGATGGGGGCCCTTGAGTTCGCGTTCGACGCGCCCGCCCGCTACCTGATGACCTTCGGCGAGGCATACCCGCACTTCCACGCCGTGGTCACCGTCCGGACGGATGACATACCCGCGGAGTCACGCAGCGGGAACATACTCAGCCTGCGCGATAGCCGCGTCGACAGGGGCGCCGCCCTGGCCCGGGTGCCGGCGGTGCGGGCAGCGCTCGCCGCCGGCCTTGATTCCGCGCAACGGCATGCGTCGGCTGCCCAGGTGCCATCGCGCGCGGCAGGGCGACGATGATGCCACAGGACATCGCCGCCGGGCCGGCCGAGGGTGACCGTCCAGGATGGCCAGTCGTGGTGATCGGAGGCGGGCCTGTCGGGCTCTCCCTGGCGATGGAGCTGCGGTACCACGGCATCGGCTGCGCGGTTATCGAGCCGCGGACGGCGGTCTCGGCCGTCCGGCCGCGGGCGAAGACGACGTCGGCTCGCACGATGGAGCTGTTCCGCCGCTGGGGCTTCGCGGAGCAGATCAGGTCACGCGCCCCGATCCCGGCCTCCTGGTCGAGCGACGTGGTGTTCTGCACCACCGCCGCCGGCGCCGAGGTCACCCGGTTCAGCGGCACGCTCGGGCTCGGCCTGGACGGCGACGACCTGGTGGCCGAGCCTGGGCAGCAGGTCGGGCAGCCCGTTGTCGAGCAGGCGCTGCGCGACGCGCTCGCTGCGGCGCAGGGCGTGCGCCTGCTGTTCGGGTACCGCGCCGTCGGCGTGGACCAGGACCAGGACGGCGTCACCGTGCGGGTCGCGAACGCCGGCGGAAGCGTGTCCACGATCCGTGGACGGTACGCCGTCGGAGCCGACGGCGCGCACAGCGTCGTCCGCGCGGCGGCGGGCGCGGTGTATGAGGGCGGCAACGCCGGGCGCCCGAACCTGTCGATCGTCTTCCGCTCCCGCGGTCTCGGCGCTCTCATCCGCGACCGGGCGGTGCACCGCTGGGTGCTGAACCCGGCGGCGCCCGGCGTCGTCGGGCCGATGGACCTCGGCGATACCTGGTGGGCGATCGCGACGGGCCGCCCGGACGACGATCGCGACGCGGACCCGGTCGCGATCGTGCGGGCGATGACCGGCGCCGACATCGACGTCGAGGTGCTCGGCACCGACCCGTGGCAGGCCAGGTCGCTGCTCGCCACTGCCTACCGGCGCGGCCGGCTCCTGCTCGCGGGCGACGCCGCGCACCAGAACCCGCCGTGGGGCGGGCACGGCTTCAACACCGGCGTGGGCGACGCGGTCAACCTCGGCTGGAAGCTGGCGGCGGTGCTGCGGGGCTGGGCGCCCGCCGAACTGCTCGACAGCTATGAGGCAGAGCGCAGGCCCGTCGCCGCCGAGACCATCCGCATCGCCAGCGAGAACACGCGCACGCTGTCCACCGACCTCGCCTGCGAGGCGCTGATGGGCGGCCCTTCTGAATTCGACGTGGCGCGTACCGCGGCAGCCGAGACGGTCCAGCGGACGAAGCGGATCGAGTTCCACTGCCTTGGGCTGGTCCTCGGGTACGGATACGGATCCCACGCCCTCGTTCAGACGAACGATGGCTCCGACTACCGGCCGGTCGCCGCCGCGGGCAACCGGCTGCCGCACCACTGGCTCGCGCCAGGTGACTCGCTTTACGACCACCTGGGCAGCGGGTTCGCGGTGCTCGGCGGTGACGCGGCCGCCGGCGAGCTGGTCGCCGCGGCGGAACGACGCGGCGTGCCCGTCCGCCACCTGGGCACCAGCCGCGTCGACACCCACCGACGGTACGGCGCGGACGTCGTGCTTGTCCGGCCCGACCAGCACATCGCCTGGCTCGGCGGCCGGCTGTCCGCGCCCGAGGCGGACGCGGTGCTCGACGCCGTGCTGCGCCGCGGGCTGCTCGACGGCGCCTTGCCCGCAGGCCAGGCCCTGACGGGCAGCACCATCTGACGCCCGGGCGCCCGCCCGGGCTTTACCACGTTCACCACGCGATCAGATCAATGAGGAACTGAGATGAGCGAAACCGCCGCGTTTACTCACACCGTCGCCGCGGACGGCCCGGCGAAGGGCATGACGTTCTCGATGCGCCGCCGGCCGGGCGGCCTGGCCGCCGAAGGCGCACCGCTCGTGGTGGCGCTGCCCGGCGGTACCTACACGTCGGTCTACTTCGACGTGCCCGGCCAGTCGCTGCTGGATTCCGCGGAGACGCTCGGCATCCCGGCGATCGCCGTTGACCGGCCCGGCTACCTGGGCAGCACGAAGGTCTCTGTCGAGGCAGGCGGGTCGATCATCCTGCGCAACGCCGAGGTGCTCGACCACCTCATCGCGGAGCTGTGGGATGAGTACGGCGCGGGCGCGCCAGGCGTCGTCGTCATCGGGCACTCGATCGGCGGCGCGGTCACCACCGCCATCGCGGCCAGGCACCCCGGCTGGCCGCTGCTCGGCATCGCCATGTCCGGCTGCCTGGTGCGGGTGCCTCGCGAGAGCGGCTCCGCCTGGGCCGCGCTGCCCGACCTGGAGTTCGTCGAGCTGCCCGGGGCGGTCAAGGACTTCGTGATGTACGGGCCCGACTGGACACACGCGGCGGGGATGCCGGAGGCCGGCCACGCCGCCGACGCCCCGGTGCCGAAGGCCGAACTGCTCGACATAACCGGCGGCTGGGTCGAGCGGATGCCCTCGGTCGCGGCCGAGGTGCGGGTGCCCGTGCACAGCCGGCAGGGCGAGTTCGACAAGCTGTGGATCACCGACGATGCCCAGGTGGCCGAGTTCAAGTCGGCGTTCGCGAACGCGCCGTGGGTGGACGCGCGGCTGGTACCGAACGCCGGGCACTGCATCGACTTCCACCTCGCGGGCCGGGCGTTCCAGCTTGAGCAGCTGGCCTTCGCGCTTGAGGCCGTGCTGCAGGCGCGGCGTCCGCTGAACTCCCCGGTCGACGCGGCGGCCGTGCCTGCCTGATCACCGGGGTGCCGGACGGGCCGGCACGTGACCACCCCTCACGTGCCGGCCTTTCCGGCCAGCCTGACCAATCGGGTGAACCCCGCTCCGTTATGTGCCGGCTCTCCCTGCCAGCCGGACCGCACGGATCGCGCGGGTCGCGGTGATGCCGGCCGTCGGGTCTCCGTCGACGAGGAGCAGGTCGGCGCGCAGGCCGGGTGCGATGCGGCCGCGGTCGGGCAGGCAGAAACGGCCGGCCGCCGCGGCGGTGGCGGCGCGCAGCGCCTCGAGGGGAGTGAGCCCCGCCTCGACGAGCAGCTCAAGCTCACGGTGCGCGCTCACGCCGTACGGCACGTTCGCCGGCACGCCGGCCGCCCGGTTGGCGTCGGTGCCGAGCACGACAGGCACGCCGGCCCGGTGCAGCGCCGCGACCGAGTCGCGCGCGTGCCGGTAGTCGAGCCCTGGCACCGGAGCGTTCGCGGCGACCCCTTCCATCATCACCAGAGTGGGCACGCTCGTGCGGCGCGAGGTGACCGCGCCGGCGACGGCCGCCTCGCCGAGCGGCGCGTCGAGCGGCGCGTGGGTGAGCACGTCGGCGCCCGCCGCCTGCGCTGACGCGACCGCGCCGGTGTGCGAGGCGTGCGCCACCACCAGCCGGCCGGCGTCATGGGCGGCCTCGACGATCGCCGTCAGTGTCGGCAGGTCGAGGCCGCCGCGGCCCGGCGCCTCGACGATGACCTTGATGTAGTCCATGCCCTCCGCCACCCGGGTCGTGACGAACCGGCGCCCCTCGCCGGGGTTCGTCGCGATGCTGTCGGCGGGACGGCCGGGGATCCTCGCCTGCGGGCTCCCTGGCCCGACGGCGCCGGCGCCCGTGCTGCGCACGTCGGTGAGGCCTGTGTCGCGCAACTCCGCGATGAGCGCCGGGGGCCATGAGCCCATGTCAAGCGCGGTCGTCACGCCCCAGCGGGCGAGCTCTTCCAGGTCGGCGGTGCCGCGCAGGTGCACGTGGGCGTCGATCAGGCCGGGCAGCAGCATCGCGCCGTGGCCGGCGACGATCCTGGCGTCCTGCCGCGCGCCCTGCTTCGCGCCCTGCTGAGCCGCGGTCCCGGCGGGTTCGATCGCCGTGATCACCCCTGCGTCCGTCACCACGTCACGCGAGCCGTCCATAACGCGCTCACCGTCGAAGACGCGAACGTCCGCGAAGATCTCCCGCACCGCTGCCCCTCTCATCTGGATGATATATGTTATAACACCAATGACCCGACTCGGACTCCCCTGACTGGTACCTTGGCCGCCCGCCGCGGGAGGACGCTAGCCACCCCGGTCAGGTCGATGCCGCCGTGCTCGTGACGCCGAGCAGCGGCTCGTCGGGCGAGCGGAGGTCGGCGGTGGGCAGCCCGCCGGGGTAGAGCTTCCTGACCTTCTCAACCACGGAGATGGCGATCTCGACGTGCTGGCGGCGGCTTGCGGTGTAGAAACCCTGCGCGTCCGCGCTGGTCTTCGGGCGGGCGTGCAGTGGCTTGTCGCTGACCGCGAGCAGCGTGGCCGTCGGAACACGGTAACGGAACCCGTTCGCGGCGACCGTCGCGGACTCCATGTCGACGGCGAGCGCGCGCGATACCCGCAGCCGGTCCTCGACCATGGCAAGCTGCAGCTCCCAGTTCCGGTTCGCGGTGGTGAAGACGATGCCCATCCGGCTGGGCAGCCCGCGCGCGGTCAGCTCGCTGAGCAGCAGGGTGTTAAGCGTGTGATTCGGGACCACGGGGACGCTCAGCGGGAGCAGGTCATCCAGGATGTGGTCGTCCCGCATGTAGCCGGTCGCCAGCACCAGGTCGCCGATGCCCTGGTGGTTGCGCAGGCCGGCGCAGTGCCCGATCATCAGCACCAGGTCGGGCCGGAGCACGGCGAGATGATCCATGATCGTCTTGGCGTTGGACGGCCCGACGCCGATGTTCACCATGGTCACGCCCGCGCGGCCGGGAAGCACGTGATGCCAGGCTGGCATCTGCCTGCCGTCGGTGTCGGGGCCGGTGCTGTCGGGCAGCGCGGCGCGGAATTCCTCCACGTGCCAGGCGTAGTTGGTCAGCAAGACGTAGCGCTGGAACATGTCGGCCTTGGTGCCGGTGTAATGCTGCAGCCGGTCGATCGACAAGGCCATGCGCTCGGGCCCGAACAGGAACAGCTTCTTGCGCCGCAGGTCCCAGCGTGTCTCGTCAACGGCCGCCCCGAGTTCAGGGTCATGCAGGTCAAGCGCCAGGCGACCGGGTCTCACCGAGATCTGGGCGCCCATGGCCGCCAGCCGGCTCAGTTCCCGCTCCAGGTACCAGCGGATCGCCCCTGGTGCGGCGAACTCGCCTTCGATCACGGGATTGTCCACCGACCAGGGCCGCTCGACCATCACCCGCGGGTAGCGGCCGGCCCTGTCGGACGCCTCCATGGCGTCGTACAGCCGCGCGAGCTCCGTTGCGTGCTGACTGCCAGGTAGCAGCGCGAAATCCACGGTCACCGCCATGGGCTCATCCTTCCACTCCGCGCTTCCACTCCGCGCTTTCACTCCGCGCTTCCACTCCGCGCTTCCACTCCGCGCTTTCACTCCACGGGCGCGTCGCCGCGCAGGAACTCGATGTACCGGCCGGCCGAGGCCTCGAGGATCTCCCTGGCGCCGGTGCGCACCACCGGCTGCCACCAGCCGCCGTAGATGCGGTCGAACCGGTACGGGCGCACCGCCTCCACCACGCCACGGACCGCCCGCTCCGGCAGCGGCAGCCGGTTCGGCGCGCTCCACACGAACGTCACCCGGTCCTCCCCCGGCGTCACGAAGATGGTGTCACCGGCGAGCAGGGCGCCCGCGCCGTCGGCGCCGTCCGCCCAGTGGGCGACCGCGCTGCCGGGGAAGTGCCCGCCGCACTGGACCAGGGTGACACCAGGGAGAACGCTGAGCTGCCCTGACCAGGTCCGCACGGCCGGGTCCTGCCGCGTCAGCCAGTGCGCGTCGGCCACGGGCAGCAGGATCTCGGCGCCGAACGCGTGGCTCCACTCCACCATCGAGCCGTAGAAGTGCGGGTGGCTCGCGGTGACCGCCTTTAGTCCGCCGACGTCCCTGACCGCGGCCACGGCCTGCTCGTCGAAGAATCCCGGCGGGTCCCACAGCAGGTTGCCTTCACGAGTCTGGACCACCAGCCCCCGCTGGCCGATCGCCACCGGCGGGTCGGCGCCGATGCCGAGCAGCCCGGGCTCCACCTCACGCACGTCGCTGCGGTGCCCGGCGCCGGCCAGCTCCGCCGCCGTCGTCCACCGCTGCCCCGCGGCCGGCACCCACTGGCGCTCGTCGGAGCAGATGACGCAGCCCGCCGGGGGCGAGTCCTGGTCGGGGTAGTGGTTGGCGCACGTGGCGCAGATCCATACCGGCATCGTCATCCTCCCGCGAGGTTCACCCGTACGTGCCCGCCGCGGCGCGGCTCATCTCCTTATAACAGAGGGCGTGCCCGCGGCGAGCAGGCAGCGAGCGGCCCGGACGCCGGGCCCGAGCCGGGCCGGCCGGGCGACCAGGTCAATCTGCGGGCGACCGCGAGGCGACCCTCATACGCCATACTGGCGTGAGATCCGACTGGCGTGGCTTGTGACTTCCTGGGGACTTGTCGGGTATTGCGCGGCCCGGGCGTCGTATGATGAAATAATGATATAGGGGTTAAAATGGGGTAATGGCTATGAATCGGATTTCTGCGGCCGGTATCCAGGGACTATGCCACGCGCGGTCCCGAAGAAGCGAAATCATCTGATCGTGCCGTTGACGATTGGAGAGGTCCACACCGGCCTCCTCTTGACATCCGCCGCGGTGTCGGCTGGCACCGCGGCGGAGCTGCTCGCGATTGTGCCCGGCTGGGCGGTGCGGACACGGCAACGTCCGATCCGCTACGCGTGGTCACCCGAGCTGCTGACCGGAGTGGACTGCTCCGCGCTCCTCGCCGAGCGCCGCGAGGTCCGTGTCGTCGGGACCCCGGCCACGCAGCTGTCGCTGACCGACGGGCGCATCATCCAGGCCGGGACTCACGCGACCTTGCGCCACGACCACGCGGGCCGGCGCCGTCCGTGGGCACACTACCTTGCTCAGCCGGGCGTGCTCGAAGTGCTCGGAAAGGCGTCCGAGGAAAGCCTGGCCGCGGGATTCCTTCGTGGCCCGGCAACCGCGACGGCACTTGACCTGGGCGCGGTGAACGTGCGGACGCTCGCCGACGTCGAGCGCAGCGAACTGCTGGACCACAGCCCGCCGTTCCGTAGCAGGCGAACCCGGCTGCGCTGGTCTGCCGAGTCTTCGGATTACCAGCAGGAGATAGTCTTCATGCTCGGCGCGGACGGCCTGCGGACCGTGCGGCTGCGCGCCGCGGAGCCGGACCCGCGAGCGCTCGCGGACTTCTGCGCCGACCTCGCCCTGCACGACTGGCTGCTTTCCACCCTGCTCGACATCGTGGACCGGGCCGTCGCACGCAGCCGTCCCACCGCGGAACTGATCGGCATGCTTCGCCCCGGCATTGATCACCTGGTGCATGCGTGGATGCCTGGCGCCCATGCAAGCAGGCCCCTGGACCGTATCTGGCAGGAGCTGGATCTCAGGTCGGGATTCTCGCTGCAATGGCAGAAAACCGTCGAGCGAATACGCGACCAATTGTCCGTCGGCCTCGTAGAGGCATTGAAATCATTCAACGGCACGACGCGATCGGAGGGCGCATGACCAAGGGCGGGGCACATCGGAGTCTTGCACAGGGAATCATCATCAAGGTGGGTTTCCCCCTGCTCATCGGATTGATAACACTCGCGTCTGCCGAAGTCGGCGGTATGCCGGGACGGAATTCACTGGCGCTGACCGCGGTGGTGACGTTTGGATCCGCGCTCATCCTCTTCATGGTGGACACCGAGGTACGGATATCGGCGGTTGACGACCGCGTGGAAGAGGGCTTTGCGAAGATCGGCAGGTCGGCCGAGCTCTCGTCCATGATGGAGCGGTCCGCCTTGGACACCACCCTGCTGACTGATTTCCTTGAGACGACCAGCCGGATGGACGGGCGGGTTAACCCGCTGCTCCAGCGCCTGGCGCGACGGGAGATCGAGCGGGTGACCTCGTTCGTCCGCCAGTTGCCGGTCGGCAGCGAGATCGCTTACGACGGCGAAGACCGGGACTGGCTGCTCGGATTAACGCGAGAGGCCGAGCACACGATCGACGCGATCTCGCTGTCCACGGTGGACGCCGGGATGCGCGGCTTTGACGGCGGACTCTGGACGAGCGACCTGGGTTCTCGCTACCTCGAGCTGCAGCGTGAGGCGATCGGCAGGCAGGTCAGCATCCGGCGCATCTTCGTTTTCGAGAACGAGTACCTGGCCCGTGACGAGACCTTCCTCAAGATCACCCAGATGCAGCGTGACGTCGGGATCAACGTCCGGATGCTCGATCATCAGCTCATCCCGGACTGGATGCAGTCGATGATCTTCGACTTCATCATCTTCGACGGAGCGGTCAGCTACGAGACAACGCCGGCCACGTCCTTTGCCGCGGGCCAGGCGAAGCCGGCCGTCGTCCGGACCCTGCTGGCGCCGATGTCCGCGCGGATCCATGACCTGGAGAACCAGTTCGAGCAGTTGTGGTTTTCCGCCAACCCGGAACGCCAGATCGACGAGTGAGCCGGTAAGCGTTCACCCGGGGTCGGTAACGCCCGGAGTCGCGAATACGTACCGCATCCGGTCGACCAGTTCGGCGGGCAGCGGCATCGCGTCACGCTCGGCCCTGACCGCGGACTCCGCGAGGAGGGCCGCATCGCAGGCGAACTGGCTGAGAATGGTCCGCACCGCCAGTTCGACAGGGAGGAAACGGGGCGAAAGCACCGAGAGCGTCGTGTACGCGGCGAAGGCCGCGGCCTGCGAATTCAGCCGGATGACCGGAGGGAGATCATCCCAGCTATCGGGGAAGCGCTGGTCCGTCCAGTCCTGTGGTGCCACAACCGGGCGGCCCTGGTCTCGCAGCAGGCCCAGCCGCAGCAGCTGCCATACGGCGGCCAGCATGGGGCAAGACCAGGTTCTTTGCCCGTCACGCTCGTCCCACAGCTCGACGTCGATGAAGATGGAGTGCCGCCTGCGCGCGCTCTCCCGCGGCGGCTGCCAGGGCGTGCGCCTGGACATCGCCTCGCCCCGCGCGGTGCTCGGAGACCGCTGACCGTTGGTCAGCCAGCCGGTCTCGGTCAGCGGCGGCCGCCCGCCGGTAGTCCCGGGTACCGGCTCGGTCACCAGGCTCCCCAGCGTGAGGCTGGCCGGGCTGACGCTGCCCGCAGTCGCGCAAGCCGACTCTCGCGCCAGGTAGTCGATCTCCAGTTCCTCCCGTTTCGCCGCGGCAAGCACCATCGGGATCACATGGGCGGGAGAGGAGAAGCGGCTGAAGTAGTCGTCGATGAGGAAGCAGGTGCTGACCCGGACCGAATTCTTCTCGCAGCCGATCGCCCGCGGCGCCTGCGCCGCCTTGACCCATGGCGCCGCGACGGCGAAAGTGCGCTGGACAGCGCCCTCGCCGTCCACGAAATCCTCCATGTAGAGGTGACCTACCTCGACCGACACGTGAGAAAGCGGGACTGACTCAACCTTGAGGTCGGCGGTGCTCTCCAGGAACTCGCTCCGTACCTCGGTCACAGCTGTTCCCACGCGGACGTGTCGACCATCTTCTTGGCGATCGAATCGAACGCCTCGATGGTGGCCTGGTTTGCCACGTGGCGGGCCCAGACATCGCTATCGGTGATCAGCTGCTCACGCCATTGCAGGACCGGGTCCAACGGCACAGAGCCGAGCATGGCGGTCCTGCCCACGTCCAGTTCTGCGGCCAGCCGTTGCAGTCCCCTGTTGGCCTCGCGGAGCCAGGCAAGCTGGGGCGGTCGCAGGCCTGCGAGGTCAGGCGTGTTCGGGTCTACGATCGCGGTCCTGACAAAGCGGATGTCCTCGATGAACTTATCGGGTTGGAGGCCATGCGCCTCGCCGATGTCGAGCAGCCCTCGCTCACCGTAGACCAGGCCGTTCGCGGCGTGGATGTGCTGCCGTGTCCACCGGTGGAAAACCAGCCACCTGGTGGTTATGTTGGCCATTCCGGGCGACGAGGTGGCGGCGATGACGATCTCCGCCGCGTATGACCGGCCGGCGCTCAGGTCCACGAGGACGACCTCGAACTCGCTGTGCAGCCGGAGGAAGAGGTCGATGCACCGGTCGACCACGGC
>Ga0335078_10004958_pt1 | contig 19708 bp, 16 predicted proteins | sample Lox_Sample_32_FD_206711 | JGI IMG/M metagenome (GOLD analysis project Ga0335078, IMG submission 206711) | Soil microbial communities from Loxahatchee National Wildlife Refuge, Florida, United States - Lox_Sample_3.2 | ecosystem: Environmental > Terrestrial > Soil > Wetlands | place: USA... | reverse complement strand
AGTTCGCTCAAGGAAGGCGCGTCGAGGAGCTCACCGACATCACCCCGCGCATCTGCGGCGTCTGCCCCGAGGCGCACCATCTCGCCTCCACCAAGGCGTGCGACGCCGTCTTCCACGTCGACCCGCCGATTGCTGCCAAGAAGCTCCGCGAGCTTTTCTATTCAGCCTTCTACGTGGCCGACCACACGACCCATTTCTACATCCTGGGCGGCCCCGACTTTGTGATGGGTCCCGACGCGCCGGTGGCCGAGCGCAACATCCTGGGGGTCATCCACAAGGTGGGCGTGGAAACCGGCACCAAGGTCATCGAGGCGCGGGGCAAGGCCATGGACGTCATCGGCATGCTGGGAGGCAGGAAGATACACCCCACCTTCGGCCTGCCCGGAGGGGTTTCAAAGGCCATGAGCGAAGAGGAGCGGCAACAGGTAGAGGCCACGGCCAAAGAGGAAATCGAGTTCGCCCTCTTCACGCTCCAGCTCTTCAGGGATATCGTCCTCGCGAACAAAGGCTACCTCGACCTCATCATGTCGCCCATCTTCACCATGCCCACCTACTACATGGGAATGGTGGACGAGAAGAACAGGGTGAACTTCTACGACGGGAAAATCAGGGTGGTCGACCCGGACGGCAAGGAGTTCGCCAAGTACAGCCCCGCAGAATACCTCGACCACGTCGCCGAGAGGGTCGAGCCCTGGACGTACCTCAAGTTCCCTTACCTCAAGAAGGTGGGATGGAAAGGCCTCGTCCCCGGAAAAGAGAGCGGGGTCTATCAGGCAACGCCGCTCTCCCGGCTGAACGCGTCGGACGGCATGGCGACTCCACGCGCCCAGGAAAGCTACGAGGAGATGTACAAGACCTTCGGCGCCAAGCCCGTTCACAACCTCCTCGCCACGCATTGGGCGCGCCTCATAGAGCTGCTCTACGCCGCGGAGCGCCTCCTCGAGCTCGCCACGGACCCGGGGATCACGGACCCCGCGGTGCGCGTCATCCCCACGGAAAAGCCAACCGAAGGGGTGGGCGTCGTCGAGGCGCCGAGGGGCACCCTCACGCACCACTACATGACCGACGAGAAGGGGATTGTGACGAAGGCGAATCTCATCGTGGGCACGACGAACAACTATGCGCCGATATCCATAGCGATCAAACAGGCGGCCCAAGGGCTGATCAAGAAGGGCGTCGAGGTGACGGAAGGCATCCTCAACCGGGTGGAGATGGCGTTTCGCCTGTACGACCCGTGCTTCGGGTGCGCCACCCACACCCTGCCGGGGCGCATGCCTCTCACGATCAACATAAGGGATGCATCAGGCAATCTGGTGAGGCAGATTACGAGGGAATAGAGAAGCGTTGGGGAATGGGGAGTAACAAGAAAGACCGCCGGCAAGCGATTGCCGGCGGTCTTTCTTATGTGGGTTCGAGGATTGAGCCGGCAGCATGGATGGAATTAGCCACGAGTGAGCCTGTGGACGGCTCGAGGCCCCGGACGATTGCAGCCGTCCGTCGCGATTTGCGCCCTCCCCGGGACATCTTTGACAGCGTCGAACCAGGTTCTCCGGCTTCTCGCCGGGAGGAAAGCCGCTGGCCCGCTCCCGCTTTAGCTACCGGAAGAATCTGTGGTATCCTTCCTTCCGTGACCGTACACTGCAAACTGCTTCATACGGCGCTCCTTTGTGCCGTCGTTATACTGCTCGCTCTTGTCCGCCCCGCATGCGGCGCGCTCAGGCCTGACCAGCTTCTTCTTGTGGCGAATAGGCGCTCACCCGAGAGCCTGCGCATCGCCCGCTATTACATGGAGAAGCGCCGCGTGCCCCCGCAGAACATGATCGTCGTCGACGCCGCCACCGATGAAGACATGAGCAGGGAGGATTACGAGATCGAGGTAGCGGGACCGGTGCGCAGGTTCCTCGAAAGGAACGATCCCGAGAGAAGGAGGTTCGCGTGCCTCGTGTTGCTCTACGGCATCCCCCTGCGCGTCGGCCCTCCCCGAATGGGCCTTCTCGATGAGATGCGCGTTAAAGAGCTGCAGATGCAGCTTTCGAGCCTCAAGGAGAGGGCAGCGGGCAAGAAGCCTGAGGAGGCGCAAGGCCTCAGGGAGGATATGGCGCGGATAGAGAAAGAGATCTCCCGTTTGAGCATGGCGCGGCAGGGTGCTTCCGTCGACTCGGAGATCGCCCTCGTGAGGGAAGGAAAGTATCCCCTCGAAGGATGGCTCCCGAACAAATACTATGTCGGTTTCCGGGGGAGAGACATACCGGGAATGCCTCAGAAGGTCCTTCCCGTGTGCCGCCTGGACGGGCCTACGGAAGCCACTGTCTCCCGCATCATCGACGACAGCCTGTTCGCCGAGGAGCACGGCCTGGTGGGGAAGGCGTACTTTGACGCCCGATGGCCGGAAGATAAGGGCAAGGACCTCTCCGCTTATGAGATCTACGACCGGGCGATCCACCATACGGCCCGCTTGGTAGAGAAGAGCGGACGGATGCCCGTAGTTCTCGCGGAGCACCTCTTCGGACCGGGCGAGGCGCCCGATGCGGCGCTCTATTGCGGCTGGTACAGCCTGGGCAAGTACATCGACGCCTTCACGTGGGCCAGGGGAGCCGTGGGATTCCACGTGGCGAGCGCCGAGTGCACGACCCTGAAAGCATTGGGAAGCACCGTATGGTGCAAGAAAATGCTCGAGAAGGGGGTGGCCGCAACGCTCGGTCCGGTGGCTGAACCATACCTCCAGGCTTTCCCCGCTCCCGAGGTATTTTTCGGCTGCCTCCTCGACGGGGGCAGCCTCGTTGAATGCTACACCGTCTCGAACCCCTTCTGGTCATGGCAGATGGTGCTCATCGGCGACCCGCTGTACCGTCCCTTCAGACCCATTCTCGAAAGGAGGGAGTGACTGAGGGAAAGGCCCTTCGGATGCAACTGGTTTTGGAAAGTCGACGATTCTCACCCTTCCAGGCCCTTCATACACCACCGCTTTCATGGAGCCTCCTTTCGTTTCGTCATACTATAGCCCATTTTACTCAAACCCCCGCTTCTGTCAATCAGTTCTCGTGAGGGGTGTTCCCGGGGGAAGCCGCTTTCATTCCGCCACAGTTGAAATATCCGTTCACAAGTGGTATCAATGGATTGCGAGGATTACATTCCTTTGTTGAGAGTTGCCGGGCTTTCGCAGCCCCGAGCGATTCTCCCTGCGTTTTGGACTCGGTTTCCGGGCACGCGATCGAAAAAACACTTCTTCTTAAAAGGTGTTGAATGGGAAACATAAGCAACATTTTCGATCCCAAGAGCATCGCTGTCGTGGGGGCCACCGATAAGGAAGGGGCGCTCGGAACGACATTGCTCACGAACCTGCTCCAGACAAAAGGGAGAAGGGTATTCCCGGTAAATTGCCGGAGGAAGAGCGTTCTGGGAGTTGAATGCCATGAGAGCATCGCGTCGATCGGCAGCCGTATCGACCTTGCCGTCATAGCAACGCCGGCGAAAGAGGTTCCCGGGATCGTCCAGGAATGCGGGAAAGCGGGCATCGGAGGCCTGGTCATCGTATCTGCCGGCTTCAGGGACGCAGGCGACGAGGGAAGACTACTGGAACAACGGATACGGGCGACGAGAAAAGAATACGGCATGCGTATCCTTGGGCCGAACTGCCTGGGATTCGTCCGACCGAATGCAGGCTTGAATGCGACGCTCCTGAAATCCGCTCCCCCGCCCGGCGACATCGCCTTCATAACTCAGAGCGGAGCGCTGGGCAGCGTTATCCTTGACTGGGCAGCCGATGCGCACGTCGGTTTCAGTATGTTTGCCTCCCTCGGCTCGATGATGGATGTGAGCTTCGGCGATCTCATCGATTTCCTCGGCGACGATGAGGATACGCGGAGTATTCTCCTGTACGCAGAGAGAGTGGGCGATGCGAGGAAGTTCATGAGTGCCGCTAGAGCCTTTGCCATGCGTAAGCCCATCGTAATCCTCAAGCCCGCGAGAATCACCGGAATCACCGGAAGCACCAGAGCTGCCCGGACCCACACGGCGGCCATGGCCGGTGACGATGCCGTCTACGATGCGGTCTTCAAGAGAGTGGGAGTGATGAGGGTTAGGGAGATCGTGGATCTTTTCGATGCCGCCAAAGTCCTCGACTCGAGGCGGCTTCCGAACGGACCAAGGCTTGCAATCGTGGCCGCGGCCGGTGCCCAAAGCCTCATGGCCACGAACGCCCTTCTCAATCTCGGAGGACAAGCTGCCGAGCTCTCGGATGAGAACGTGGAGCGGTTGAATGAGTTCCTGCCTCCCTCGTGGCGCAGGGGCCACCCCATCGATCTGCCTCAGGATGCAGATGCCGCGGCATACGGGCTGGCAATCGAAACGTGTCTAGGTGACGCCGGGACCGATGGCGTCTTGGTTGTCTATGTTCCGTCGGATGCCGCACCCGATGAGGTGGCCCGTGCCGTCATCGAGTCCGCCAAGGAGGCGCAGAAACCGACAATTGCTGCCTGGTTGGGGGCAAGCGAGCTCCGGCCTGCGCGCGAAGAGCTCAACCGGAACAGCATTCCCACTTATGAAACCCCGGAACAGGCGGTGAAAACGTACGCCACCATGTACCGTTACAAGAGGAACCTTGAACTGCTCTACGAGACACCCGCTGAGCTCTCAATAAATGAGGCGCCGCGGAAGGAGCCTCTCCAGGAGATCATCAAACAAGCCGTGAAGGAGGGAAGAACCCTTCTCAACGAGCAGGAATCGAAGGCATTCCTCTCCAGCTATGCCATTCCCACCACCACTCTCTACGCTACCCGGAACGCGCAGGAGGCCGAGGCTGTGGCGCGGGAAATTGGATACCCGGTGGCCATCAAGGTCGTCTCACCCGACATCCTGGACAGGAGCGACATCGGCGGTGTCGCCATGTGGATCAATTCCGATGATCAACTTAAGGCAGCATACGAGAGCATGTTGACGAGAGTCGGAGAGCGGGCCCCTCATGCGCGCCTCGAAGGAGTCTCCATTCAGAAAATGATCGATGACATCGATTACGAGCTAATTCTCGGGTCGGCAAAACGGAGAGACTTCGGCGCGATCATACTCTTCGGCATGGGAGGCATTGCCACGGAGCTCATAGGCGACTTCTCCATCGCACTCCCCCCTCTGAACCAGACCCTGGCAAGACGGCTCATGGAAGAGACGAAGGCGTACAAGCTTATCCAGGGCTGGCGCGGGAAGCCTCCGGCCGACCTCGGGGAGCTGGAGGCCTTGCTTGTCAACTTCTCCAATCTGGTCGCCGATTTCCCCGAAATAGCGGAATTCGACATAAACCCCATAGTCATATCCGGAGGTAAGCCGCACGCCCTATCTGCAAGGATTATTCTCGACATGGATTGTGTCGAGTCTCCCCAACCTTACTCGCACCTGGTCATCACTCCGTACCCGACGCGGTACGTGGAGCAATGGCAGACCCCCGACGGCATTGAGGTGCTGTTGCGGCCGATCAGGCCTGAGGATGAGGCCCTGGAGCGCGAATTCGTGTCGAGCCTGTCAGCCGAAAGCCTGAGAACAAGGTTTTTCTCCGTCCTCAGAAACGTATCCCACGACTGGCTTGTCACATACTGCAACATAGACTACGACCGGCACATCGCCATCGTTGCCGAAACCAACCGGGATGATCAGAGAAAAATAATCGGCGTGGTGAGACTCATCGTGGAGCCGGACTCGAACTCGGGTCAGTTCGCGGTGGTCGTCCACGACAGCTTCCAGAGAAGACGGCTCGGGCGGAAGCTGATGGAGATGCTCATCAAGATAGGGAGGGACAAAGGGCTGCGTGAGATATACGGCGAGGTGCTGGAGGATAACGAAAAAATGCTCAGCCTTTGCGCAGGACTCGGATTCACACTGGGGTTTCCGGCCAACGGAGCGGTAAAGGTGACGATGCAATTGAAGTAACCCGGAGCGTTCCGCAAAATAGAGTGGATTGCCCCGGCGTAATCCTTCCCGGCGGAATCTTTCCCCGGCGGAATCCTTCCCGGCGGAATCTCTCCCCCGCCGGCATCCTTTTCTTGACACCGGGTCGGCATCTATGGTTTCAGGGAGATGTGGCAAAGTTCCCCGTCGTCTACAGCGAAGATTTCCTCACGGATTACAAGACCGTGAGTTGTGAGAGCCCGGATCGGGCATCTGCCATCCGATTCGCCATTCGGGATGCTGCCGACTTCATTGATCCGGATGCATGCACGGAAGATGATCTCCTTCGATGTCACACGCGTGAGCTCATTGCGACTGTGGAGAAGGATCGGGAAATCTTCCGCGTTGCCAGCAAGGCTGCGGGAGGTGCGATCAAGGCGGCGGATATCGCCCTCGAAAGGCCTTCATTCGCCCTGATCCGTCCCCCCGGACACCATGCGGGGCGCGCTTTCAACGGCGGTTTCTGTTTCTTCAACAACATGGTCGTCGCCCTCAACAGCATCTTGTCGCGAGGCCTCATCGCACGTGCCCTCATCGTCGATATCGATCTCCACTACGGGAATGGAACCGAAGACATCGTGAGGGGCGACGACCGGATATCCTTCCGGAATATCGACACCTCCACCAGGGAGGATTTCTTCGCCGACCTCGAGGCTTCTCTCAAAGGCGCACGCGACTATGACATGTTGGGATGCTCGGCAGGCTTCGACACGTACCTGCACGACTGGGGAGGCATCCTCTCCACCGACGACTACCGGAAGGTTGGCGGGATGATCATGTTATCGAGCCGCCGCTTGTTCACGATTCTCGAAGGAGGCTACTACATCGAGGACCTGGGAAAGAATGTGGCATCCTACCTCAACGGCATCGTGGAAAGACAGAAAGCCTCTCCCTAATAGCTCAGCCGAAGGCGGATACCGTACACGTCGACCGGTCCCCTGTCCTTGTTGTACGCGGGATTCACGATGTGCTGGTAATCGGGGCTGAGCTGAACATAGCGTCCGAGCTGGATTCGGTAGTAGGCCTCCAATATCTGCTCCGGGCCGTAGTTGAGGGCCCCATCGCCTATCACCATGCCGGTGCCCCCCTCTTCGAGGTAGTGCCGGTGCGAGCCGGAAAGACCGTCAACGGCGATTGCCATGCCGAACCGGTCATCGGGACGCCACCAATGAGAGCCGCTCACCTGGATCCCTGCGCTCCCATGGCGATCGACCTCTGCGTAGCACCACGTTGCCTTGGTGCCGTCGGCCCAGCCCACCCTCGCGAAGAGACCGGTCTCCCCGTCGTCCGCCAGGGGCTGCTCCGCGTTGATGCCGAAGCCGTATTTGATGTGGCCGGGCCGCGTCACGGCGGTGACATCGGGTGTCGTTCCCGTCGCGGCGCCAAGGGCCATCGCATCCCGAAAGTCGCCCATCTGAGCCTCATTGCGAAAGGCAAGGAGTCTGATCACGGTACCCGTGCTTTTAGGTTGAAGGGTGAGCTCGAGATCGTCTTCCCGGGCATGGTAGATCTGGTCGTCGAGAACGTTGCCGTTGGCTGTCGTCGGCATCTGGTAGCTCCCGAGGGCAAGCCTCCACGAAGGATGCACCAGTGCGATGGAAGCGCCGATGGTGTAGCCCCTCGTGTCCGCTGCATAGTCCCATGCCAGATTGTAGAGAAAGGCGTCGTTGAGGAACTGGGTCCTCTGGTTGTTCGCGTAGCGGTTCAGGTCGAAATCATCCGAGGGGGATAGCTTTCCGCCCTTGATCTCTAACCGGTCCGCCGGTTCCTTCCCCGGCAGTTGATCCATGCCCCGCTCGACGGGCTCACCCATTTCCCCGGACAAGGGGATGAGGTAGCGGCCGAAGAGGCGCGCGAGATAGGGATCTTTCCCGAGGTCCGCCGATCCCGCCCTGAGCACGTCGCCGTTCGTGTAGCCGCCGAGGCCGACGCCCCTGCTGAGGCCACTACCCCGGAACATCTCGACGTCGAGGTAGGTCTGGAAGTTGCGCGTCACCTGGGAGCCCAGATAGACGCCGTAGGTCTGGCTCAGCTCCTGCCCCAGACCGTGGTCGAACCTCAGGCTGTCCTGCCCTGTGTAAGGACTGTGAAAGGCGGGCATGTTCTGATAGATGAAGGTGGCCTGGGCGCCGAGGAGCTGCGGGAACCAGGGGGGCCTTGTAGTGGAGGTGTCGTCGTCGGCTGCACAGAGGGCGCCACTCATGAGGAGAAGAATGACTGCGGCGTGGAGAAAACAAGCCTTGAAAGCGAGTCCCGCCGACAGAGGGGTGGAGGGGCGCAGTCCTGCGAAAAGGCTCGGTTGAAGCAGGCGCGTGGATTCCACTGCGATGAGATTCCTTCGGTTTTTTTGACTTCGCTTGACAAGCTAGACCCATTTCGCCGATCTGTCAAGACAAATAGGATTCACGTGAAACTAGGACTCCCAAGGGGTGGCACCCCCACACGCTCGACATTCAACCACGGCCGTCCGTTCCGGAAAACCCGTCCGCCTCGGCTCCTGGAGTCTGCGAGATCGGCCACATATCATGCACTACATCGAGAAAGGGCATGCGCTGTCATTGCGCGCCATTCCTTGTCATCCGGAGCGTCGCTCAAAGTCCGTGAATTTTTTTCTTGCATATTCGTAAAAAATAGGGTGATCATATGCAAATCCACTCAAGGAGGGGACCTATGGCAAAGAAAGTGGCAGCAAAGGCAGCGGCGAAGGCTCCGGCGAAGAAGACAGCGAAGAAAGCAGCAAAACCTGCCGCGAAGACCGCGAAGAAGAAGTAAGTCTAGGCAAGATTCGCCCCTGCCCGCAAGGGCAGGGGCGAATCTTTTTTTGCCCCGCAGCAGACACCGTGGACGTGCCGTCCCTCCAGCCCTTCGAGACCTGCTCAAGTGAGACCTTCCACTGAAAACCAGAGCCTCACCTTCCGGCTCACGAGGAACTGCGCATGGAACCGCTGGCCTGGTCGGTCTTAAGGCACGATCCCTGCATAGAAGGATCTATTACGCGCCGTGTAGCGAAAGGGCCAGGGGCTGATAATTCCAAAAAGGAGGCATGTATGAAAAGAGAAGTATTCGATGACTACATCAACCGGTTCAACAAGCGGGACGCGACGACTTTCGAGGACTACATCGATCCGAATGCGAAGATAATCAACGGAACTCTAGTGATTCACGGCATGCAGGGCATGAAAGACCACTACGCGAGAATCTGGAAAGGATTCTCTGAGGAGCTCCATGTCGAGCGTTTTGTGAGCGACGAGCACACGCTGGCGATCCAGATGTGGACTCACTTCACGGCGCAGAAGGATGATAAAGAATCGCTGTTCGGGGACGTAAAGGCCGGGGAGGCTTTTGATTATCACGGCATTATCATGTACGAGATCGAGAATGGGAAGTTCACCGCCATCAAGGTATCGTACCTCAGCTTCACCCACACGGATCTAAGCGGCAAAACGGTGGAGCTTGGGATCCCCCATTAGCCCGCCGCTGAAGAACGGATGTTGTGCGCCTCCCCAAGGGGTCGGTTTGACCTTAAGGCGCAGGAGGACTGGATCGCGAAGGAAGGCTCGGCCGGCCAATTCCGAGCCTCGCGATATATCACTAAAAGAGCGACATGTTGTCTCCCTGATTGAGGTTCGCCGGGTGAGCGCCAATGCGATGGTCCACCAGACCTTACTCCCTTTGTGGCAATCGCGCCTTCTTTGCGCCCCTTGCGCCATAGCTCCGGTGTCCGGTATGGGGCTTGCCGGGAGAATGTCCATCCCGCAATGGACGGGGAAGGGGCTCGTCCGGACAAATGAGAACATGGCGCCAGCCCGATAGGTGGGGGACAAAAGAGCAGCGAAAAAGGAGAGGGGATGATGGCGAAGAAGCTCTCATCCCCCGTCAAATAGAGGACATGGACCATGATGGAAGAGATGCGGGACAAGGTGGCTTTGGTAACCGGTGGAGCGTCAGGCATAGGCAGGGTGACTGCCTTGGCCTTTGCACGGGCAGGCTCGAAGGTCATCGTGACGACCGACGCAAATGTGAGGGGTGCTGAAGAGACCGTCAGCCTCATCAGGGAAGCGGGGGGGCAGGCCGCCTTCATCAGGTGCGACGTGGCCAAGGAGAAGGATGTGGCGGCCCTCATCGCGGAAAGCGTCGAAAGATACGGCTCGGTCGATTTTGCGTTCAACAACGCCGGCGTCGGACCGGACGGCAAAAGGATAGGCGTTTTCCCTGTCACCGAGTGTCCCGAGGAAGTCTGGGACCGGATGTTGGACGTCAATTTGAAAGGTGCGTGGCTCTGCATGAAACACGAGATCAGACAGATGCTCAGGCAGGGCAAGGGGGCCATCGTCAACACGTCATCCGTGGGGGGCTTGAAGCCCATCCCCGGCTTCGGACCTTATGCGGCTAGCAAGAGCGGGTTGATCGCCCTCACGAAAACCGCTGCCCTCGAATGCGCTACGTCGAACATCAGGGTAAACGTGATATGCCCGGGCCTCACCGCACGGACACAGCTCTCCGAAAACCTGGCCTCGGCCGAGCCGGGCGCCAAGGAGAACCTTGTGCAGGTCGTGCCCATGAGGCGCATGGGTGAGCCTGAAGAAGTGGCGCAGGCCGTTTTGTGGCTCTGCTCTGACGCCGCATCCTTCATCACGGGTCATGTCATGCCCATCGACGGCGGCCTCACAGCTTCCTGAGCTTGTCGTGTAAGCCGGATCGACTTTGCAGGAATGGAAGAACGAAAAGGAGAGGAAAATGGCGGAGACCAAGTACGGCAAGCTGATAGTCACCGAGCCGAAGCCGGAATCTGAGAAATATGGGGAGAAAAAAGACGGGTTCGACGTGAGGACCCCGCTGGCCTATCTCGACGGCAACGTCGTAAACGGGGCTTTCTATGTGGAGACCCTCTGGTTCAAGAAAGGAACGGCCTATTCACCTCCGGCCCATACCCATGAGTTCGACGAAGTCCTCGCGTTCTTCGGCAGCGACCCGGAAGACCCCCGGGAGCTCCGGGGCGAGGTGGAACTCTGGCTCGGCGACGAGAGGCACCTCCTCACGAAGAGCTGCATTGTCTACATACCCAAAGGACTGAAGCACTGCCCCATGAACATACTGAGGGCAGATAGGCCCATCTTCCACTTCTCCACCGGGCCGGCGGTGAAGTACGAGCGGTGAGACCCGACTATTCTTATGGGCCTTGCAGGGGGCCTATCTGCCCTGCTCCTCTTTTCTCGCCCTTACGTCTGAGGCATCGCCTCCGTAAGAACTGGCGTAGTCGCCCCTTCTCTTCGAGGTTCGAAGCGCTGAAGGACGGCCGCACTACTGTGCGAAATTTCTCAGAGCCGGCTTATTCCACCGGTATGAGCTTCAGCTTCCATCCGTTCTTCATAGGCGGATAGACGGGCATTCTTTCCCCGTTCCACCACTGAAGGGCAAGCGGTGGGGTGGCGCAGAGCCCTTTCTCGTTGAACTTGAGGTCGCCCATCATTGTCCCCTTGAATTCGGCACCCGCGAACATCACGTCCCGCACCTTGGCGGATTCGATCGACCCGGCCTTCTCGATGGCCATGGCGAGAACCTGAGGGTTAGCATAGTAGAGCCCGGCGTTGACAGAGTCCCTGCCGAAATGCTTTTTGAATCGCTCCCCGAGATCTTTTGCGCCGGGATTCCCTGAATTCTCAGCCCAGAAGCCGTCATGAATCACATAGTTGGCATCCTTGCCCATGGTGGTCGCAAATTCCGTGGGCCAGAAGCCTTTGAACCCCTGGATGTACCGGAGCTTCAACTGCTGCTCCTTTGCCTGTCTCAGAAAGGTAATCCCGTCCGAGGGAGTGCCGAAATAGAGCAGCGCGTCCGCTTTTGCGGCCTTCATTTTAAGGATCTGGCCCGAAAAGTCCTTGGCTCCCACAGGATAGGGATCATCCTCCACGAAGGTGTAGCCATATTTCTCTGCCCAATGTCTGAAGCGGGCCCCGAAGCCCTGCCCGTTCATGTCGTCTTCGAGAAGCAGGACAGGCCTTTTGATCTTGTCTGCTTCGGGCAGGGTTTTCCAGATAAGGAAGGGCACTTCGCCCGCGCTCAAGCCGGTGAAGAAGAAGTCCGTCGCCCATTTGAAGTTCTGTTTCTCCACCTCGTCGAGCCAGGTGCAGGTCATGGCAAAGTAGACCTTGTACTTTTCGCACACGGTCCCCGCGGCGAGATTGTACGGCAGCACGTTGCTCGACATGGCAAGGTCGATCTTTTCGAATCTGATGAGCCTCTCCATCCCCGCCGCAGCTTCATCGGGCAGGCTCTTGTCGTCGGCGAAGACCAGCTTGATGGGGAGCTTCTTGCCCAAATCCTTGACAAAAACGCCGCCTTTCTTGTTGATATCGGCGACTGCCTGCTCGTACGACCACTTCTGCTCGGCGCCTGTCATGTTGTTGGGGCCAGTCATGGAATTGATGGCACCCACGATGATCTCTTTCTTGTCCGATCCGTACGCGCCGCCCAAAGGCGCCATGGATACCGCGATCGCCAGGAGAACCATCCCCGCGAACCACATCCCGCGATGTTTTTCCGTCATTTTGCTTCCCTCCTCTTTTGCAACAATCTGATCACTCATACTCGCATCAACCTGCCTTCAATAGGCCTTTGAGTGTGTGCCACCTTATGAGATCCTGAAATGAGATGCTGCCTCCTGGTCGTCGGGACAGCAGTATCACCCCTGCCCTGCCCGGAGCCCTCATCGAAACCCCTCAGGGCGAAAGGAGATGAACGAACTTACCTATGTCATCGATCTTCTCCAGATCCCGTATCACGGATATCAGCTCGATAGCCCTCCCCTCTTTAATCGGTCGCTTCGCATAGGCCACGCAATCGCGAAAACGGCGCTCGTGGTCCTCGGCCTTCAAGGGATTGCCGGGAAAACCCGGCGCAATGTCGATTTGCCTCCTTATCTCCCTGCCATCCTTCATCCGGACCAGCATATCGACCGGCGTGTGGCCCCGCGCCTCCAGCCTCCGGTCGGGCCTCACCTCGATCCTCTCCACGAGACCCTGCACCTCTCCGGCCCGAACCATGCCTTCCTCGAAGTGCTCCAGCCTCGATCCCCCTCTGATGACGGCATTGGCTACGCAGTATTGAATGCTGAACTGGGAGTCGACCCTGGCATTATCGCCGATCTTGAAATCGTGACCCACCAGTTTATGCGCGTAGGGAGTCACGGTTATGAGGACCTTGTCCACGTTCTCTGCGCTGACCCCTTCTTCTGAAATCAGTTGGAGCGTCATGTCCGTCACGCCCTGGGTCATGCCGCAGCTCGGGTACTTCTTGAATACGATCCTCTCGAGCGCGTATTCCTCGCCCAGGCTTTGCACGAGGTCTTCGGGACGCACGCGGTCCCTACCGTAGAGATGGAGATAGCCGTAAATGCCTCCGAGGAAATTTTTCGGACCCGTAATACCTGCTTTGGCGAGGCGGGCGCACATAAGCCCTCCCTGAGCAACCCAGCCCTCGATAATCCGGACACCGAGGCAGCCATCTATGTTGCTCTGAAAACTGCCGCCGCAGCGGTTGAAAGACAAGGCCAAGGCATTCCACGTCTCCTGTTTGCTCAAACGGAGTATCCTGCTTGAGGCCGCGGCTACGCCGAAGATCACGCATACGCCGGTAGGATCGAAACCGTCGTAGGCCTCTTCCGAAAGATTCAGCCGGGAAGCCACTTCCGCCCCTATGGCAAGGGCGGCCAGGAATGAGCCGCCTCCCACTCCTCCAGCGAGCTCTGACGCGGCCAGGGAAGCACTCACGGTGGCAGCCCCGATATGCGCTCCCGGCGCCATGGCGTCGCAGAAATCGAGGGCCCGCGCCATCAGACCATTTACGAACGCCGCATCATGGGCGGGAATCCTATCGCCGTGGACAAGGATGGTAGCCTCTTTCTTACCCCCCAGATCCCGTAGCAAGCGAACCACCTGCTCGCAGCCCTCCTCGAAAGCGCCGGCGACCGTTGTTCCCGCCACGGCGAGAAGCTGGTTCTTTATGGTATCGATAGCATGGGGGGGCAGGTCTTCGAGTCTCGTATCGCAAATGAAATCGACGAGTCTCTCCTCAGCGTTCATGGCTCACTCTGTTGGACAAATCCATCAGCCGACCGTCTGTGGCTCGCGCGGACCGCGGCCAGCAGGCGGCAGCGGAAAAGACATCCTCACGCCGTTGGTAAAGATCGCATAAATCAACGTGGATATCTCCGGGGGCTTGATCTCCCCCTTCGGGTCATACCACGAATACATCCAGTTCATCATGCCGAAGAGGGTGAACGCAAGGGCAGCGAGGATGCCCTTCGACGGCTTTCCTCCGGTGAACTCCGCAATGACGGCAGAGACGATCTCAAAATAGCGCCTTTCCCTTGCCCTCACTTCTTTCAGGTATCTGGGCGGCAGGTTATAGGCCTCGTGGAGAAGGGTCTTTGCTGCCGGCGCATGGCGGGCGTAATGATCGATATGGTGGGAGACGATGAATTTTATCTTCTCCGCGCTTTCCTTTAAGCCGGCGAGAGACTGTTCCAGCCCTTCCAGGTCCAGGTCAACGTAGGTGGAACAGATGAAGTAGAGGATCTCCGTCTTGCTTGCAAAGTAATGATAGACGCCGCCCTTGGTGACGCTCGCCGCTGCCGCGATATCGTCAACGCTCGTCTCGATGTAGCCTTTGGAAGCAAATAGTTGGGCGCTCGCCTTTGCCAGTGCGTTGATGCGCCTTATCTGCCTTTCGTCGGCCCGCGCAAAAGCTATGCCTTTTCGCAGCATTGCAGGACCCTCCTTTCGGAATTTCCATTCCTACCGGTAGGTATGTTCTATCCCATGCCGGTTCGGCTGTCAAGCAAAAAGGGGGAAGCCCGGTCGAGGTAGATTTGTCGCAAAAACACTGCACACGCTATGCCTTCCGGCCCTCAGCCGCCGACCACCGGTCGGTCAACATGGGAGGCCTCATGAACAGGAGGGGAAGGATACTATTTGTCGCTCTTCCCGGAATGATTCGTTGTATAATAGAACGACGGATGAGTCCGCCCTTTGATCCTCTGAGTCCAGGAGCGGTATGGGAAGGACGAAATGGTTGTTGAAGGCGTCTGCGGCGATCGTGATCCTTGCGGGAATCCTGGCCCCTCTCTCCGGATGTTCGGCTCCGTCGTCTGAGGGTCTCGATCAGCAATTCGCACGCATCCTCTCCGAGCTGGTGGAGAACAACAAATCGGTGAGGAACTGCGTTATGTCCGTGGCCAAGGGCAACGGTTCCATCCGTTGGTCGGGGGCCGCAGGCATCGCACGACAGAACGACCGGGTGCCTATGACCAAAGACACTCCGATTTATGTTGCCAGTGTGACGAAGCTTTATACTGCCGCGGCGATCATGCGGCTGTGCGAGGAAGGGGCGCTCTCCCTGAACGATCCGATGTCAAGATACCTTCCCGAAGGGCTCATTCGGGGCATCCATGTGTACGAGGGAAAGGATTACTCCCGTGACATTACCATCGGTCAGCTCCTCTCCCACACGTCGGGAATAGCGGACTATTACGATGAGAAGCCGAAGGGAGGGAAGAGTCTTTTTGAATTGTTCCTCGAGGACCCCGACCGGCCGTGGACTGTCGACGAGACCATCGACAGGGCACGGAACGATCTGAGACCGAACTTCCCTCCGGGATCACGGGCTTCTTACTCAGACACGAATTTCCAGTTGCTGGGAAAGGTCATCGAAGCCGTGAGCGGAAGACAGCTCCAGGTCGTTTTCGACGACTTCTTTTTTCGCCCCCTCGGCCTGACCCACACGTGGCTGATCGGCTTGTCCCGGCCGCGCCTCCCTTCGCTTCCAGCCCCCGCCGAAGTGTTCTACAAAGATATAAACATTACCAAGGCCCGCTCGAACGGGGCCTACTGGGCTGACGGAGGCATCGTCTCCACGGCCGACGAAATGATCATCTTCCTGAAAGCCCTCAAGGAGGGGAGAATCATCCGCCGGGACACGTTGGAATCGATGCACCACTGGCGCAAATGGCATTTCCCCCTTCAATATGGGTACGGCACCATGTACTTCAAGCTGCCCTCGATCGCTTCGCGGGTGACAAGAATGGCGCCCCTGTGGGGCCATTCCGGTTCCACGGGGTCTTTTCTCTACTATTCTGAAGAGTTGGACCTGTACATGGCGGGGTCTGTCGATCAGGTGGATTCAAAGATCCTGCCTTTCAAACTGATGCAAAGGACAATGCGGGCTGTTCAGCGGCTCCCGAAGGGATAAGCCCTACCTCAAGCCCTTCTCACCGAAGAGCCTGGAATGGCCTTTGTTTGCTTTGCAAGACTTTTCCGAGAAGGAAACTCCACTTCCCATCATCCCCTTTTCTTTTTGTTGACAAGCCCGATGTGTCTGTTATATGTACTTTATCGTAATCAGGACAATTGTGAAGGCCTCTTGTCTGCCTGAAGAGAGCCGGATTGCGCTGCTCCGGGAGGAGTTCCGGGGTATCCGCCGGCCGGAAGAGGGCAGTTGAGGCGGACGAATGGGTCTTTGCCGAGGCGCCTGTCCCATATGAAGATCATCTACACGAACCTGCAAGAGATCGATGGGGGCATAACGAGGAGCGCAAGACAGCTTCGCATCGACTTCGGGGGGAGCCGCAAGGTCGGGGCTGGTCTCCCTGAAAGAGGCGAAAGGGATGGGGCGGGCCGCGACGACAGCCTTCTGCCTCCCCGTGGCGGAACATCTGATCTCCGCCGCCGTCAGGAGAAGCCCGACAACGCCCCTTGCGACGCGAAGGAAGAGAACGGGGAAACGAGAAAGCACCTTCGAGCGGGGAGACCCCCGGCCTTGAGAGACGCGAATTCCGCTGCCCACTTGCTCGTCAGAAGGTTCGTGGAGGCCCAGATGTGCTCAAGGCAAGCCATCGAGGGGCAGGGCAGGATCGACATCCTCGTGTGACAGACCCCACTTTAGAGGAGCACGTCTTCCTCGGAGAAGCGCATCTTCGGCATGGGCGCGTCAGCCGCATAACCAACCGGGCACATGACAGTGAGCACCAGGTTCGGCTGTGTCCCCAGGATCTTGTCGCATTGACCCGGGTCGAATCCGGTCATGGGGCATGAATCGAAGCCGAGTGACTTTGCGCCGTTTACCGCGTTTCCCAGGGCGAGGAAGACCTGGCACTGAGCCCAGGCAAGTCTAGCCGCCGGGGTCATGCCCGATGTCATGTTCTTCGCGAGTCCCACCACCATGTTTCTCATCTCGTCGGGCACGCCGCCCTTCTTCATGCCCTGGTCGAGCTTTCCCACAAGCCCGTCGGTATCAATATTCGCGTAGAACGCCAGGAGATGGGAACACGTGCTCACCTGCTCCTGGCCGAAGGCTGCCTGGCGAAGCTCGTCTTTGATCTTCTGGTCGCTCACGATCCTGACCTTCCACGGCTGCAGGTTTACGGCTGAAGGGGCAAAGCGGATCAGCTCGATAAGCTCCTTGATCTTCCCTTCGGGGATTCTCCTGCCGTCGAATTTCTTCGTGGCATACCGCTGCATGACGATGTCTCTGAATTCCATGTTCCTCCTCCTCGGTTACGTTGACGGCGCGCCCGGACAGGAACGGTAGGCTGCCCCTCGCAGCCCATCACATAATATGGGGCGCTCCGAATGTCAGGTCAAGGAAACCCGCTGTCCCGAAGAAATCTTTTTCGCTTTTTGACCGGCTCTACTTCTGGACCATCCCGGCGTCAAGCATGCTGATGCCGCCGTCGATGACGAGAACCGCCCCTGTCATGAACCCGGATTCGTCGCTTGCGAGATAGGCGCACAGGGGTGCGATCTCGTCGGGCACTGCGGCTCTTGCCAGAGGTAAGTTCCTCGCCGCGTGGCGATACGCTCCTTCCACGTCCGTGTTGAGCTCGGACGCCCTGACACTCATCCCTACGTCGGTCATGTCTGAATGGACAAGGCCGGGGCAGACGGCATTGGCACGGACCCTTTCCGGGCCGAAATCGATGGCGGTCTGCTGGGTGAGCATGATGAGACCGGCCTTGGAGGCGCAATACGCGGTGCTTTCGGGTATGCACCTGATACCGCCCACGGAGGCGATGTTGATGATGGAGCCCCCGCCCGACTTGATCATCTCCGGAATAACGTGGTGCATGGTAAGGAAGGGACCGGTGAGATTGATATCGATGAGCTTCCGCCACTCTTCGGGAGGCACGGTGACCGCCGAGCCGCGGTAGTTCACGGCCCCGCAATTGACGAGTATGTGAAGGCCGCTGCCCAACCCTAGTGCTGTCGCGACTATTCGCTCCACGTCCGATTCCTTGCTCACGTCGCCGGGGCACGGGATGACCGAGCCCTCGGGAAGACCGCGGGCAACCTCTTCGAGGGGGGCTTTCCTCCTGCCCACTGCGCAGACCCGCGCGCCTTCCGCGACAAAGCGCCTGACGATTCCCGCTCCGATCCCCGTCCCACCTCCTGTGACGATCGCTACCTTGCGCTCTAGCCGCTTCATGTCGTTTCTCCTCGTCTCTATTCGGGTATCACGATGTACTTAGCGTAGACCCGCTCTTCTTTCTCGCACGTCTCTCTTTTCCATCGGCCGGCCGCTCCCATGGTGCGCGCACAATGGGGCGTAAAGCCGCCTTGGCAGCTCACAGCCTCGAGTACCTTCCCGACATGGCGATATCGATGAAGAGGACAGGCTTGCCTATGCGCGCAAAATTGAGGGGCCCGTGAAAAAGCCCGGCCGCGATATAGGCGACCGTGGGAGACGTGATCACGTGTTTCTCCTCCTCCTCACCCAGGGATATTTCCACCTCAGCGTCGAAGTCTCCCGCGTCGTCAGGATTAGAGGAGAAGAAGCAGAGATACTGGGCGAATTCGTGGCAATGGCGCTTGTCTATCATGAGCCTGGGAGAGCCGACGTAGACCGTGTCGATGGAGAAATGGCCATCCCCGAATCCCTCTATCTGCCTCGTGCTCATCATGGGCCGGCCGGTGAGCTTGCTGGGGATCACGCAATCCCTCGTGAGATACCCCCCGTACTTTGAGCTTGTCATCTCTTCCTCATTCCTCCTTATCCGGCACAGTGGGCCTCCACCCCTGCGCCGACAGATCCTCGACCGGTTTCGCGAAACGGAGGGTTCAAAGATCTGATTCGCCAGGGTTTCCTGCCCCAGATCGTCGTTGCGAAAGAGGCTTGCCGCTTGGTCGAATTTTACCGCCTTTCTTCCTCGCCATCAAGAGTTTACTCGATTGAATTCCCCTTTTTCCGTGTAGTAAACTGTTTTTGGATCATGCCCACAACCTTATCCGAGAGACGAGCCATGCTCAAGGGTCTTCCCTTCTGTCTTCTCTTCCTTTCCCTGGCCGCATCGATCGGTCTCGCCGCAGGAATACCGATGGCAGCGGCAGCCACGAAATCGGCGCCGCCCCAGCAGCTCGTGTCTGACGATCCTTTGGGCCGCAGCACGCCTCAAGGGGCGGTCCTTGGCTTCATGAAAGCGACGAGCGACCGCGATTATGGGCGCGCAGTTGAATACCTGGACACGAAACAGCCCCTCAAGAAGGCCGAGCAGCTCGCCATGGAGCTTCAGTCCATCATGGACAGGGGGCTTTCCGGCGATCTCGACTCCTTGAGCCGAAACCCGGAAGGAAGCCTGGTGGAAGGGCTTCCCCCCACGCGTCAGCGGGTCGGCATCGTCAAGGTGGGGTCCGAGACCTTGGACATTCAACTCGAGAGGGTCGAGCGGGAGGGCATCCCCGTGTGGCTCTTCTCTTCCGATACCCTGCAATGGGTCCCGCGC
>Ga0335078_10004957_pt1 | contig 19709 bp, 18 predicted proteins | sample Lox_Sample_32_FD_206711 | JGI IMG/M metagenome (GOLD analysis project Ga0335078, IMG submission 206711) | Soil microbial communities from Loxahatchee National Wildlife Refuge, Florida, United States - Lox_Sample_3.2 | ecosystem: Environmental > Terrestrial > Soil > Wetlands | place: USA... | reverse complement strand
GGCCGCATGGCAGATCGCCCGGGCGGCCCGCGCGGCGTTGACGGCGTCCAGGCACAGCGCCGCTTCCCGCAGGTCAACCGGGATACCCCCGGCGATGCTGGCCGCGACCAGCAGCACCTGCCGCTCCCCGTCCGAGCATGGCAGCACGCCCTGCACCGCCTCCGCCCCGGCGCGATCGGCCGGGCCGTGCTGGCCACGCTGCTGCCCGCCCGCCGCCTGCGGTTCAGCGCCCGGAAGGTCAAATGCGCCACCTCCCGATACCTCAACCGCGAGGATGGCCGCCCGGCCCATCCCGCCGCCATCACCGCGATCGACATCACCATCAGCACCCCGCCCGTCGACCTCAAGCCCGGCCGGACCCGCCCCTCGCCGTCCGTGCGTCCAGCTGGGGCGCCGGCGGGCGGCTCCAGGATCCTCTTGATCAGGCTGTACATAAGTTTAATAATATGAACGTGGGTTCAGCAAGGGAGGATCTGACGGCGGCGGCGGCGATACGCATCGCGGCGATGGAGCTGTTCGCCGAGCGGGGATACGCCGAGGTAACCGTCCGCCAGATCGCTTCGGCGGCGGGGGTCTCTCCGGCGCTGGTGATTCACCACTACGGCTCCAAGGAGAAGCTCCGGGCAGTCCTGGACGAGCGGGTCGGCGCTTTCGTGGAGTCGATGCTCGCTGAACTGGCCAGGGCACCTGAAGAGGGTGGAAGCGCGAGCGTGGCTCAGCTGTTCGCCGACCGGCTCGAGCGCGAGCCGGCGATGGCTGGCTACGTCCGGCGGCTGCTGGTCGATGGCGGCCCGCCCGGGGTGGCGCTGTTCCAGCGGCTCTACCAAGCGACGCAGGCCGGTGTGCGGGCCATGGAGCAGGCAGGGGTCGTCCGGCCGAGCCATGACGAGCCGGTCCGCAATGCCTTCCTGCTCAGTAATGATCTGGCCATGGTGCTGCTCCGCCCCCACATCTCGCAAGTGGTCGGGATCGATCCGCTGGCCAGGGACGGGCTCGCCCGCTGGTCGGCGGAGGCCTTGGATGTCTACACCCGCGGCCTGTTCGCGCCCATCCCGGCCTCGGGCCAGGTGGAAGACACGCCAGCGGACAGAGATCGAGGAGACGCGGACTGATGACGAGTGCCATCGAGACGTCCGGGCTGACCAAGCGATACGGCAATATCACCGCGGTTGCCGACCTGAACCTGCGGGTTGAGCCGGGTCAGGTGTTCGGGTTCCTGGGCCCGAACGGGGCGGGGAAGTCGACGACGATCCGGATGCTGATGGCCCTGCAGCGGCCCACGCAGGGCCGGGCAACGCTCCTGGGGTTTGATGCCGTCGCGGACAGCGTCAAGGTCCACCGCCGTGTCGGCTATCTTCCCGGTGACCTCGAACTGTTCCCTCGGCTGACCGGCCGCCAGCACATCGCCTGGTTCGCTCGCGCCCGCGGCGTCGATGACGACGCGGTGGCAAGGCAGCTGGCCGACCGGTTCCAGGTTGTGGCCGATCGTCCGGTACGCGAGCTGTCCAAAGGCAACCGGCAGAAGATCGGCCTGGTCCTGGCGTTCATGCACCGGCCGGAACTGCTGGTGCTGGACGAGCCGACTTCCGGTCTTGACCCGCTCATGCAGCGCGAGTTCGAGAACCTCCTGCGGGAGACAGCCGACCAGGGCCGGACCGTCTTCTTGTCTTCCCACGAACTCCTTGAGGTGCAGCGCACCGCCGACCGGATCGGGATCATCAAGGAAGGCAGACTGGTGGCTGAGGACACGGTCGAGGGGCTGCGGCGAGCGGCGCCGCAGAAGATGCAGGTCCGCTTCCGCCGCCCGGTCGATCCAGCATCTCTCACGGCTGTCAAGGGCGTCACTGTCGCCGCGGCCGAGGGCCCCACGGTGACGCTGGACGTGACCGGCGAGATCGGGCCGATCCTGAAGGTCATCGCCAGCCACGACCCGGTCGACCTGATCTCCCGCCCCGCTGATCTCGACGAGCTGTTCCTCGGCTTCTACCGTGAACCGGCACAGGCGGAGGTATCGCATGCTCCCTGACGTCACCAGGCTGGATCTACGGCTGCGGCGCCGCAGCGCGACCGGCTACGCCGCCGGGATGGCCCTGTACACGCTCGTGGTGGTGGCGCTGTATCCCGCATTCAAGAACTCGACATCGCTGAACAGCTTGACCGGCTCAACGGCTGCCGCCTTGTTCGGTGTCACCGGGCCGCTGACCTCGCCCGGCGGCTGGCTCAACGGGAACATCTACGGCAACTTTTTCCCGCTCATCATGCTCCTGCTGACCATCGGCTACGGCGCCGCCGCCCTAGCCGGGCAAGATGAGGACGGCACCCTGGCCCTGGTAACCGCCGTGCCGGTCCGCCGGCGCGCGATCCTGTTCCAGAAGGCAGCAGCGATGGCCCTGCAGGCCCTCCTGCTGGCCGCCGCAGTGACTATCTGCGTCTTCATCGGCCGCGGCTTTCAGCTCGTTATCAGCTCTGGCGACGTGATCGCCATCTCGGCTGCCCTGGTAGTGATGGGGCTGGACTTCGGCCTGATCACCATGGCCGTCGGCGCGGTCGCCGGACGGCGGGGCACGGCCCTCGGCATTGGTGCGAGCCTGGCCGGCGCCTCGTATATGCTCAGCTCCCTCGCCTCGACGATCTCCTGGCTCCGGCCGGGACGGTATCTATCGCTCTTCTACTGGTCGGTCGGCAACGACCAGATCAGCAGCGGAGCCAGCATCGGCGACTTTGCGGTCCTGATCACCGTGGGCCTATGCGCCCTCCTCGCTGCGGTCGCCGCCTTCCAGCACGCTGACCTCAACTAGGGCGTGTTTCAAAGTTAGCTGAGCGGCCTAGATGGCCTGAAATGCCTGCGTGTCGCTACCCGGGAATGGACGAGGTCTCCGGTAGATGAGTCAACGACCAAGAAGACCATCTGCACGGAGACCTCGTGGCCACCTTAGCGGCGACGAGGCGGGCGGACCTGAGTGACGCGCAGTGGGCGGTGCTGGAGCCGCAGCTGCCCGCGCGGCAAGAAGCCAGGACGCCCGCCGGAACATGCGAAACGGCAGCTCATCAACGGGATCCGGTGGCGGACCCGGACAGGCGCGCCGTGGCGCGACGTGCCGCCGGCCTACGGGCCGTGGCAGACGGTCTATGGCCTGTTCCGGCGCTGGCAGCGGAACGGGACCTGGCGGGCGATCCTGACCGCCCTGCAGGGCCGGGCCGATGCGGCCGGGCTGATCACCTGGACGTGCCGGTGGATTCCACGGTGGCGCGGGCGCACCAGCACGCGGCCGGGGCCCGCAAGCGCGGGGATCTGCAGGCCGAGCCGCCCGGCGGCGTGCAGGACGAGCCCGCCGATCACGGGCTGGGCCGGTCCCGCGGCGGGCTGACCACGAAGGTCCACCTGGCCTGCGAGCAGCGGCAGAAACCGCTGTCCGTGGTCATCACCGCCGGGCAGCGGGGCGACAGCCCGCAGTTCCAGCCGGTGCTGGAGGCCATCGCCGTCCCGCGCTCAGGTCCAGGGCGCGCCCGGACCCGCCCGGATCGCGTCCTGGCCGACAAGGCCTACGGCTCTCGCGCTAACCGCGCCTACCTGCGCAGACGCGGAATCCGGTGCACGTCTGCCTGGACAAGGCATCCTCGGCGGCGCGGTCCGCGCGGCACAAGGAGTTCAGGCCCAGCCGGCCTGATGCGGCACCTAACGAACGGCCGTGTTACGGCGATGTGTCATCCACGGACGGTTGCCGCGCAGCTCGCTGACCTAGCGTGTCTGTGACAGGCCATCGGCAGTCAGCCCCTGGCCGGTGGGAGGCGAGAACGCACGTGTCCACCGATGTATTCGCTGAGGCGGCTCCGCTCGAAGAGCGCTGGGTCCGCGAGATCCCGCTCGGCAGCTCGCACGCCGACGGCCGCCGGCTGATAGTGCCGGACGGCCTGTCGGCCCGGTCGCCGGCAAGGCACTCGCTGGTGACCGGCCTTTCCGGGATGCTACCCGACCAAGGACGCGCTGATCCGTGTCCGGACGGCCCGCCGGTACCGAGGCTGATCCGGGCGGTGGCGAATGCCGATGCCGTATCCTTCGCTGCCGCCGCAGCCGCTCTGACCCATGCATCGGTGACGGTAGTCGACCGCGGAGGCACGGTCATCGCCTGCAGCGCCGGGTCGGCGCCAGCTGCCGCCCCTCTGGGCAGACCGGCCTGGGACATCGTCCTGCGCGACGAGACGGGCTTGCATGGAGCGATCAGGCTCATGTCCGGGTGGCCCGCCATGACGCACACCGACGAACTGCTCGGCGATCTCGGGCTGGCCCTGGTCAAAGCGATCGAGTCCGAGCGACAGCGCGGGACCCTGGAGAGCCAGCTGGTCATCCTCGGTTGCCTGGCGGGCCGCGACGCCGAGCGGCTATTCCGGCGGGACCTCGGGGTGCCCCGGGAAACCGCACGCCGGCTGGTGGTCATCGGCGCCCCGCGCCCGATCGCCGGGCACGCGGGGGCCCAGCTGCGGGACCTGATCATCAGGGCCGCGGCCCGGACGCAGGATCTAGCCGACCTGTGCCTGGTCCTCTCGGACGGCTGGCTCCTCGGGGTCTATCCCGATACCGGCGGCCCGCTGGCCGGGCAGCGGAAATCCTGGACCGCGGTGCTCGGCGCCGCCGAGGCTGGCTGGGCGCTCACGGCGGCTGTCGGGGCGCTGGTGTCCGACATCGAGGACTTCCGCCTCCAGTACCGGCTGACGCGGGACATCGCGAAGCTTCAGCAGAGCGGCTCCCGGTACTTCGATCTGCCCGGCGTGGCCGTGCTCGACGACCTGGGGCCGCTCGCCGAGATCCTCGGGATGACCCCGGGCCGCGAGCTCGTCCCGTTCGTCGAACGCGTCCTGGGCGACCTGCTCGATGATCAGCGGTTCGGCGGCCAGCTCATCGAGACGCTCCATGCATACCTGCAGACCAGCGGCAGCCCGCGCGAAGCCGGCGGGCTTCTGCATCTGCACCCCTCGACAGTGAAGTACCGGATCAGGGTCATCCGCGAGCTGCTCGGCCCCCGGCTGGAGGACCAGACCAGCCGGTTCGACCTGGAACTCGCCGTCCGCCTGTGCCTGGCCGCCCGGCAGCTCAGGAAAAGGCCCGCCCAGTGAACCTGCCCGCTGCCGATTTCCTGGCCACCCCGGCGCGTGAGGACAAGCCTCGCTGCGGCGGCATCACCCATGCGCTCGACGCCGCCATGCCGCCCGATCTGCTAGCGGCCTACCTGGCCAGCGCGGGGCCGTACATCGACATCGTGAAGCTCGGCTGGGGCCTGGGCTACATCGATCCGCAACTCGGTCGGCGCGCCGAGCTGTGCCGGCAGCACGCGGTCATCTTGTCGGCGGGCGGCACGCTACTGGAAATCGCCGCCCACCAGCACAAGCTCCCGGAGTTCACCGTGTGGGCCGCTGGGTACGGCATCGGTGCCCTCGAGGTGTCCAACGGGCTCGGCTTGCTCACGGTCGAGCAGAAGCAGGACATCATCGCGGACCTGGCCGGGCAGTTCGTCATCCTGGCCGAGACGGGCAGCAAGGACGAGCGCGTGGTGGCCGACCCCCGCGCCTGGGCCCGGGAGATGGCGTCGGACCTGGCGGCGGGGGCGACGTGGGTGATCGCCGAAGGACGCGAATCAGGAACAGCTGGCCTGTACCGTCCAGACGGTTCGGTGCGGGAGGGCCTGCTGGACGCCATCCTCGACCGCGTCGGGCCCGACCGGGTCATCTTCGAGGCTCCCAGGAAGAGCCAGCAGGCCTGGCTGATCCGCCGGATCGGGCCTGGGGCCAACCTGGGCAACATCCGCGTCGAGGACGTCATGGCGGTCGAGACGCTCCGGCTCGGACTGCGGGCTGACACGTTCGCCCCCTGCTGCCTGAACGCAGCCGAGCGATGATCACCGTCGCGGTGCCCAACCTGATGTCCCGGCCGTACCGGGGCCTGTCAGTTCAGGAGGTCGGCTTCGGACTGACCGAGCGTGCACTGATGAGCTGGATAACCGGGCGCAAGGTATATCGCCGCACCGAGTTCATCCTTGTCCGCCGCGGAAGCGAGGGCGCGCTGATCACGGTGGCCCCGCGGGACGGCGATGAGCTGTTCGGCCCGGCCCGGGAGGCGCGCGTGCTGGCCGGGCCGGACGAGTTGGTCATGCTGGACAGCCCATGCACGGACGTCGGGAACGCGACCGCGATGGCCGAGGTAGCCGCGCGGCACCGGAGGCCGGGCGTGCTGGTTTACGTGGTCACCGGCAAGTACCGGCACGTCAACTTCATCTGGAAGCCTCGGCCGGTCACGGTGCTCGTCGATGAGGTGGTCCCGCCCCATCCGGCTAAGCTGGCTGATATGGCCCGGCAGGCCCTGGCCTTCGATGAGGACCTGCCGCCGGTCAGGCTCATCGAGCGGCTTATCTCCATCCCGCAGCTAATGAGGTCGGCGCGGGCCGGCCACTGGCTGCTCCCGTGCCAGGGCGCGGCCGGGGCCTCCGCCGGCACGGACGTTCAGTTCCTGGACCGGGGGCCCTCGTACCGCCCCGGCTGGACGCTGATCGGCTGCCGCCGCTCCGAGCAGATCTTCGAGCAGCTCTACGGTCACCGGCCCGAGTCGGTGAGCTTCTGCCCGGAGCTATCCGGAGCCGGGGTCCCCCCGGGCACGCGCCGCCTGACCAAATGCTGTCTGACCGAGCGCGGCATCAGGACCCAGGGCGCGGTGGCCGTGGTGCCGTGGGGGGCCCGGCTCGACGAGGTGCGTGCGGCGCTGGCGCACATCGTCACCAGCCAGGAGGACGGCGTTGGCTGACAGCTCGCACCTGCGGGACTCGCTGATCTACGGCCCGAACTGGGCCGTCGAGCCGGTCCGGTCATGGTTCACCGAGCCCCGCCGGGTCGCGTGCTGGCTCGGCATCCTGGCTGCGGTCGCGCAGGCCCAGGCGGACATCGGCGCGATACCGCGGGCCGCCGCGGACCATATCGAGCAGGCGTGCGCGCACGCCGGGCTGGACCTGGACGCGGTCGCCGAGCGGAGCCACGCGACCGGGCACTCGACCGCTGGGCTGCTGGCGGCCGTCCGGGACCGGGTGGGCGACGAGCACGCCCGCTACGTGGGCCTGGCCACCACCGTGCAGGACATTGCCGATACCTGGACCGCGCTGAGCATCAAGCTCACCGCCCAGTGCCTCGAGGCCGACCTGCGCCGGCTGCTCGCGATCCTGCGCCAGAGCGCGCAGGCGCACCGAGATACGGTCATGCTCGGCCGCACCCACGGGCAGCCGGGCGCCCCGATCACCTTCGGGTTCAAGCAGGCGCAGTGGGGCGAGGAGCTAGCCCGCAGCCTGCGGCGGCTTGAGGAGGGCCGGCCGCGCTGGGAGACGGCTCAGCTGGGCGGTTCGGTCGGGTCGCTGGCCTACTGGGGGAGCGGAGCACCGGCCCTGCTGAGCGCCTTCGCCCGCCGGGTGGACCTGGCTGTCCCGGTGCTGCCCTGGGCGTCGGCCCGTGACTGCGTGGCCGAGTTCGGCCTCTTCGCGGCCTTGCTCGGCGCCACCCTGGCGAAGATCGGGAACGAGATCTACCAGCTCCAGCGCCCGGAGATCGGCGAGCTCGGCGAGGCTGTCACCGAGGCGCAGATCGGCAGCGTCACGATGCCCCAGAAGCGGAATCCCGAACGCAGCGAACAGCTGGTGACCCTGGGCCGGCTGCTCCGCTCGCACGCCACGGTCCTGCTCGAGGGCGTGGTCACCGAGCACGAGCGGGACGGGCGCGCGTGGAAGGCAGAATGGGTGGCGCTGCCGGATCTGTGCTGCGCCGTCACCCGCGCGTCGGCCCTGTGCGTCGAGCTGCTGGACAGCCTGGAGGTCCACCCCGGCCGGATGCGGGCGAACGCCGGCGGCCGCGGCGGCCTGGCCCTGAGCGAGCAGGCCGTCCGGCTGCTGGAGCCGTCACTGGGACTGCCCGGCGCCTACACCGCGGTCCGCCAGGCCGCCCAGGCCACCGAGGCCGGCCAGTTCGGCCACCTCGCCGAGGCCCTGGCGGAGATCGCCCCGGGCACCCCGGACCTGGGACGGCTCGGGGATCCCGGGAACGCGGTCACCAGTGCCACCTTCCTGGCTCATGCCTGGGCAGGCGCCGTCAGCCGACGGATTTGACGAAATCGGCGACTACCGCGCCCAGGGTCTCCCCGGCGTCCTCGGGCATGTTGTGTCCGGCGTTGGCCAGCCGGACGTGCGGCTGTCCCGCCGCCCCGGGTACCAGCGAGTGGAACATGGCGTCGGCCGCCCCCCCGATGGGGTCTTGCTCCCCGTAGACGGTAAGGAACGGCATGGACGACGTGGCCAGCACAGCCCGCGACGCGCGCACCGCCGCCGCGGACGGGTCGTCCGGGCGGACCGGGATCAGCGCGGGAAACACCCGCGCGCCCGCCTTGTACTTCTCGCTGGGGTAGGGAGCATCGTAGCCGCGCAGCACCTCGGGCGGCAGGCTGGTGGTGCAGGCCCGGGCGACGATCCCCGACACGTCGAACGCGGGCGTGCTGGCGGCGAACTCCTGCCACTGGCGCAGCGCGTCGTTCGGGGGCATATCCCCGGTGGGGTAGCCGTGATTGCAGGCCACGTACGCCCGGGCCAGCCCAGGACTTCCGGTTACCAGCCGCAGGCCGAGCAGGCCGCCCCAGTCGTGCCCGAGCAAGACGGCGTCTGCCAGCCCGAGCGCGGAGACGAACTCGGTCAGCCACCGGACATGCGACTCGTATGTGTAGTCTTCCGCCCGGCTGGGCTTGTCTGACCGGCCGAAGCCGATGAGGTCCGGGACGACGGCCCGCAACCCGGCCTCGGCCAGGACGCCGATGGTCCGCCGGAACATGAAGGACCAGGCTGGCTCGCCGTGCAAGATCAGCACCGTGGTGCCGTCAGGTTCGCCTTCGGCGACGTAGTGCATCCGCATCTCGCCGAGGGCAGGGTCATGCACCGTGACATAACGCGGCTCGAAGCAGAACCCGGGGAGGTCGTCGAAACGGTCGTCGGGCGTCCGCAGCACGCTCATGATGGAACCTCCGGTGTTGGTGCGGTGAGCGGTTCGGGTGGGACTATCGGGGCGTCCCCCATCGTCGGCGGGGTGTCTGGCGGGGTGTTCGCGCCCATAGCTACGGCACGCGCCTGTCCGACCAGCTGGCCGATGGCCATCTCGGCCTGGGCCTGAGCCCCCCGGCGCCAGGCCCGCTGCCGGGTCAGCAGGGCCCGCAGGCGGCGCGCTGACGCACGGACAGAGGCGGGCGCGGCACTGCCCTCCCCGGGGCGGCCGAGCACGAGCGCGCGCGGATCGGTCGCCGCGGCCAGCCGGGTGTCGCCTCGTCTTTCCGCGTCCGCGGCGAGCCGGGCGACCCGGGAGTGTGCCGTCCGGTAGTCGATGTGCTCCTCGGTGACCAGGCGTTCGGCTAGGTCGGCGGCCTCGGTGAAGCCGTCCAGGGCCAGGGCCGCCATCCGGGGGGTGTCGAACCGGGCCCGGCCGAGGACCTCGGCCATGAGCTGCACCAGTTGCCGCGCCAGGCCAAGGGCGGCAAGTGTCTCGCCGTAGCTGTAGATCCAGTTGTCGGTCTGCGCCGACCCGGTGCCCATGGCCGCCTCCACCCCGCCCGCACGGCCCGCGACGACGGCGTACCCGCCCCGGATGACCGACAGCGCGTACGGGTTACGCTTCTGCGGCAGGTAGACCGAGGCCCGGCAGTGCGAGTCGTGCAGCCGGACGTAGCCGAACGGCGCGCTCGCGAACAGCAGGAAATCCTCGGCGAGCCGGCTGACGGTCAGCGTGGCCTGCCGGGCGGCATGGGCGATATCGATCAGCCCGTCCACCGACCACATCGCGTCACGCGACGTGGTGGCGGGCCCGTCCAGGCCCAGGCGGTCCAGCGTCGCCTCGCGAGACAGGGGGACGGTGGTGCCGGCTACCCCGCCCGCCGCCACCGGGACCAGGGCGCAGCGGGCCCGGGCCCGCCGGATCCGGTCCAGGTGCCGGCTGGCCTCGTGACCGACGGACAGCAGGTAATGGCCGAACGTCGATACCTGAGCCGGCTGCCAGTAGGTGAGATCAGCCCACCAGGATTCGGCGTGAGCCAGGGCCAGGCGGCGCGCGGTGTCGCAGAATCCGCCGACGGCCGCGTGCAGAGCCAGCAGCTCGGCGCGGGCGGCCAGGTAGTAGCTCACCCGGCCAGCCTCGCGGCGGGTCCGGCCCAGTGACAGCCAGCCGGCGTCGTCCCCCAGCTGATCGCGCAGCAGGTGTTCCCGGCTGTTGTACGCGTCCCCGTGCCGGGGGTCGTAGCCTGCCTGCTCGGCCTCCTGCCCGAGCAGGGCGAGCAGGGCGGCCAGCAGCCGACGGCTGGCCGCCTCCGGCACGGCGCCCGCGTCGCGCAGGGCCAGGACGTGGGCGAGGTCGGCAACGCCCAGCCAGTGGTGCAGGTAGCGGGCCTGGGCCGTCTCGGTGCTGAAACCGGTCTGCACCAGCAGCTCGCTCGGCCCGGACTCGAGCCGGCCGCCCAGGCCGAGATAATGGTCGGGGGCCGTCACCGGGTCGCGTCCAGAGCGTCGAAGTAGGCCGGAATGCCACCCGACGCGACCAGGACCATGGGCCGGCCATGATCGCGCCGCCCAGTGCACGCGGTGTGCCAGGCGGGCCCGGCGAACACCGGGTCGAGCAGGACCCCGCAGCTCGCCGCCGCGAGATCGGCCGCCCGGCTGAACGCGCCGGCCCGCTCGCGGACGCTCAGCCTGCGCAGCGCGGAATCCGGATCGGCCTGGCTCAGCTGCCGGTCCCGGACCAGGCCGGCCAGCCCGCGGACGGCGGCCGCCGCCTCCCGCGCCGGCTTCCCGGCCGGAACCCCCAGCACCCGCGCGCCGTCGCCGCATCCGGCCTGGCCTGCCGCTTCCTCCTCGAATCCGAGCAGCAGCCCGGCGCACGCCCCTCCGCTGCCCACCGCGATCACCACGTCGAACGCGGCTGACGGCATCTGCCCGAGCAGCTCACGCGCCAGCCTTCGGTAGCCGGCTACGCCGGCCGCCGTCGCCCCGGCCCGGGGGATAGCGTGCGCGGACGATCCCAGGCGGCGGGCGATGCCGGAGATCATCGCGTTGACCGCGTCTTTTCCCGGCCGCGGCGCGGTGTGCACCGTCGCCCCGAACCGCCGGGCCAGCGCCATGGCCAGCGTCCCGGACGGCCCCGGGTCGACGACGCAGTGGCAGCCCAGGCCCAGGCGGGCGGCCGCCACCGCCGCCAGGGCGACCCAGTTGGAGTCGCGCCGCCCGCCGGTCACGATGCTCTGGGCGCCCCGGCCGCGTGCCTCGCCGAGCACCGGCTCGAGGGCCCGTACCTTGCTGCCGCCGAACGCGAAGCCGCAGAGGTCTTCGCGCTTGACGTAAATCCCGCCTGCGGCGTCCGCGGCCTGCAGCGGCGTCGGCCACAGACCCAGGCGTAGCTCGCGTTCCAGCTCGCTCATTCCTCCAGACGGCATCGTTGGACTGCCCGCAGGCTATGGCGGCCCGGCGCCGCCGGGTACGTCCCGCGGGGGCGAAACCGGGCCGCTGATGCGTCCGCGTGCCGGACTGACTCAGATTGACCCACTCTCGCGTGCGGGCGGGCCGCGAAGATGAGGGCGGGCACGACACCGGATCGCGCCCGGATCGCGGAGGTGCCGATGAACATCGAGCCGGTGAACGACGAGCCGTCGCTGGCGGCCGCCATGGACCGGATCGGCAGGGAACTGGTCGGCCGTCAGCACGAACTGGAGCTGGTCCTGGCCGCGGTGGACGCCGGGCGCGACATCGTGCTCGAAGGCCCGCCGGGAACCAGCAAGACGACGATGCTGAAGGCGATCACCGCGCACTGGTCCATTCCGCTGCTGTTCGTCGAGGGCAACGCCGACCTCACCCCGGCCAAGCTGGTGGGGCACCACAATCCCGCACGGGTCCTGCGCGAGGATTACAGCACGGCCAATTTCGTGCCCGGGCCGCTGGTCGAGGCGATGGAAGCAGGCGGGTTCCTGTACATCGAGGAGTTCAACCGGGCGCCGGAGGACACGCTGAACACCCTGCTGAGCGCCATGGCCGACCGGAAGATCGCCGTGCCCCGGGTCGGCATTATCACCGCCAGGCCCTCATTCCGGGTCATCGCCTCGATGAACCCGCTCGACGACGTGGGTACTACCCGGCTCTCGGCCGGCGTGCATGACCGGATGTGCCGCCTGGCCATCGGATATCAGGACGCGGCGGCCGAGGAGGCCATCGCCGGATTGCGGACCGGATGGCGCACCGCGTCCCTCGAGCCCGGGCTGCGGAACCGGCTGATCGCCGACGCGGTCGCGGTCACCCGCGCGACCCGGATCCATCCCGACGTGCGCCAGGGCAGCAGCGTGCGCGGCGCTATCGACTGCGTCCTGGTCGCCGCCGGGCTGGCCCGCCTGCGCGGGGTGACCGCCAGCCAGCACGATGGGTACGGCCCGGTGCTGCTCGACGCGATGATCGTCGCCCTGTCCGGGCGCATCCATCTCGACGACGCCGCGCAGGCCACCCCCGAGCAGATCCTGCGCGCGATCTGGGAGGAGCACCTGGTGCTGCAGGCGGCCGCCGCGCCCGGTTGAAGAGAGACCCCGGTCAACTCGGTGCTATCGCGGCGGACCCAGCGCCCGGTGCGCGGGGATGCGAGCACCAGGCGGCCGCTGACCCGTAAGCCCAAGCAGCTCGACCAGGAGCCCGCCCTGCTCCAGCTCGGCCGCGGCCCGGGAAGCGCCGTGCTGCCCGGAGGCGGCCGGGGCCGGGGTCCGGTGCGGGGCGGCAGCTCAGCGCCCGGCGAGACCGGCGAGCGGGCCGAGCTGGCCGCGGCCCCGCCGGAAGGCCCGGCGGCGGCACCCGACCCGGAGGCGCACCGGATCGCGCGGCAGATCGCCAGGAACCTGGCCATCCGCAGGCCCGCCCGCGCCGCGCCGGGCCACCGCCGCGGTCCTGGCGCACTGCAGCCCCTGCCCTACCGCGGCGGGTCGGACGACGTGGACCTGGACCGGACGATCGAGGTGCTCGCCGAGCGGCCGGTGCCGGACGACACCGACATCATCGTCTGGGAGCGGACCCGGACCCGGCGCTGCGTGGTGCTCGCGGTGGACGTCTCCGGGTCGATGCGCGGGGAGCGGGTCCGCAACGCCGCCGCGACCGTCGGTGCGCTAGCCGCGGTGCTCCGCGACGACCCGCTGGCCGTGCTCGCGTTCTGGTCCGACGCCGCCATGGTCCTCCGACTCGGAGCCCAGGTCGAGCCGATCAGCCTGCTCGACGACCTGCTCGCCATCCCCGCCCGCGGCCTGACCAACGTGGCCTTCCCGCTCGAGCTGGCGCGACGTGAACTGGCCGCGGCCAGCCACCGCGACCAGCGGGTCCTGCTGCTCACCGACGCGGTCCACAACGCGGGCCCCGACCCGCGCACCGCGGCGGCCGCGCTGCCGCGCCTGGATGTCCTGCTCGACGTGACCGGCGAGCACGATCTGGCTCTGGGACAGGAACTGGCCGCGGCCGGGCACGGTCACCTGTACCGCATCACCGGCCACCGCGACGTCGCGCCCGCGCTGATCCGCGCTTTCTCGGCGTGACAGCCTGATGCCCGGCCGGGCACCGCCCGGCCGGGCAACCAGCCGTAGCCGGATTCAGGCCGCGTTGAACGCGTTCCAGCCGGCGCTGACGTGCAGCGCCTCGCCGGTGATGTAGCGCGCCTCCGGCGAGGCCAGGAACAGCATCGCGTTGGAGATGTCGATCGCCTCGATCCACGGGATCGGGATCGCGTTGAGCGAGGCGAACCCCGGGATGACCTGCTCCCGCGTCGGGTTCTCGATACCCGGCGCGAACAGCGCGTAGAACGCCTCGTTGTGGATCATGTCACTGTCGAGGTTGGTCGGGCAGATGCAGTTCACGGTCACGCCGTCAGCCGCCACCTCCCGGGCCACCGACTTGATCAGGCCGATCACCCCCCACTTGGCCGCGCAGTAGTGGGCCACTGTCGGCAGGCCGGTGCGGCCGGCCATCGAGGCGGTAGCGATGATGCGGCCGCTCCTGGCCGCCACCATGTGCGGGACCACGGCCCGGATGGACTTGAACACGCCGGTTAGGTCGGCGGAGATGACGTCGTCCCACACGGCGTCGGACATGTCGGCGACGGACGACAGCGACAGCAGGCCGTGGTTGGCGATCAGGATGTCGATCTTGCCGAACTCGCTGATCGTCCCCTCCACGGCGGCGTTGGTGGCCGCCGTGTCGGCCGCGTCGGCCACGAAGGACAGGCACCTGCGGTCCAGCGCCTCGACCTGGGCCACGGTCTCGGCCAGGTCTGCCTCGCTGGACATGGTGTAGGGCACCGTCCCGACCTGCTTGGCGATGTCGGTGACCGCGATGTCCGCGCCTTCTTTCGCGAACTCCAGCGCATGCGAGCGTCCCTGGCCCCGGGCACCCCCTGTGACCAGCACTACCTTCCCGTCGAAGCGACCCACGACCGACCCCTTTCTGTTGATCGTCGCGACCGGTCCGCCCTGGACCGGCCGGTTACATGCCGGTGAGTTCCGCCTGGCCGGAGCGCAGGCGGGCGTAACCGATGAAGTAGTCCGCGCTGATGTACAGCTCGTTCATGTCGCCGAGCTCGTCGATGGTCAGCCCGGCTGGCCTGCTGATCAGGTAGTGCAGGTACTGGAACGCGTCCTTGGCCCCGTATCCGGCGTGGTGTATCCCGACCACCCGGCGGGTCCGCGCGTCGATGACGCATTTCTGGAAGCCGGTGCGTTCGGGACGGGTGAAGCCGTAGAGCATCGATCCCTCGGCCATCGGCAGCGGCGTCTGGCCCGGCGCCAGGTCAGGCGGCGGCACCTGGATGGTCACCACCTGGCCGAACCTGCGCCTGGCCTCGCTCTCGCTCAGGCCCGCCCAGGTGACCTCGTAGGTCGTGTGCAGGAAGTCCGGGATGTCGGCGTAGGCGAACTCGGCGTCTACGCCCATGATGTTCCGCGCCGCGGTCGTACCGCTGCGGCGCGACTTGAACATCTCCAGCGGCGGCCCGAGCAGGTCCCCGGCGGCGTAGACGTCGGGGACGGACGTCCGCATCCGGCTGTCGACGGTAACGAAGCCGTCGGCGTCGCGGTGCACCGGGAGCGAGCCGGCGAAGCTCTCCACGTTGGGCTGCTCGCCGGTCGCGAGCAGCACGAAGTCGGCCTCGAGCCGCCGTGGCCCGCCGGGAGTCAGGACTTCCACCGCCTCGACCCGGTCACGTCCGGTGATCCGGGTGACCGTGCTGTGCTCGAGCAGTTCGACGTCGCGGTCCCGCATCCCGCCGATGATGAAGCGGCGCAGGTCGTCGTCCATCCGGCCGGGCCCGCCCGTGGTCAGCAGCTCGCCCCGGCTGACCACGGCCGTCGGCGTGCCGGTGGCGCGGTAGAAGCTGGCGTACTCGACCGCGACCTTCGACCCGCCGATCACCACGATCCGGGCCGGCTCGTAGTCGAGATCCTCGATGAACGAGGCGTAATCGAAAACGCCCGGCAGGTCCTCCCCGGCGATGCCCGGCCGCGCCGCGCGCGAGCCGGTGCACAGGACCAGCGCGCGGGCGGTGAACGCCTGGCCGGCCGCGGTCACCGTGTGCGCGTCCACCGCGGCCGCCTCGGCGTTCACGATGAACTCGATGCCGAGCTGCTCGCAGCTCTGCCAGTTCATGTGGGCATGCGGGCCAGTGCGCTGGGACCGGAACAGCTCGACCAGCTCGAGCACCGAGGCGGCCTGCGGGTCGAATTTTCCGTACCAGAGCCGGCCGGCCAGCGCCTGCGCCTGGTCGAGTTCCCTGGCCGCCTCGGAGAACAGGTGGTGCGGCACGCAGGCCTGGTGCGGGCACGAGCCGCCGAGGAACGGCCACCGCTCCAGCACCAGGGCCCGTCCGCCCAGGCTGCGCAGGACGGCGGCGCCGAACCGGCCCGCGCTGCCGCCGCCCAGGAAGATAGCGTCGAAGTGCGAGCCGAGGGACCGGTCGACGTTCACGATCGGCTCGGTGAGCTCGCCCCGGCAGGAATCGTCGATCAGCTGCCGCCACTGCGCCATGTCCAGGCCAGCGCGGTGGACGTCCATGATCACTCCAGTAGTCCGGGGTTACGGCTCTGCGATCTCAGCATTCGCCCCCGGCTGGCGGTGGTGAAAGGTCCCGGCCGGCCAATAGCGGCCCGGAGTTGGTCCCCGCGGACCACGACCGACCCGGAACGGGCGGCCCACACTTCAGTTACGCAGAAGTCGAGCCATCACCAGAGGAGAGCCGCCATGGTCAATATTCGTGGTGAGGAAGTCCTGCTGCCGACCACCATCGTGGGGTCCTACCCGCGCGCCCAGTTCCTGGAGGGCAAGGTCTTCCCGCTCGGCGGAGTGAACTCGCCCGAGTTCCCGAGCTTCCGCACGCGGACCCTCTACCGCAACGCGGTGGCGCTCGCGATCAAGGACATGACCGACGCCGGGCTGGACGTGGTGACGGACGGCTGCCAGCACTACGAGAGCGACAGCGACTACGAGCAGGGCGAGATCTTCCACTTCTATCTCGACCGGCTCGAGGGATTCGTGCCCTACGGCGACAACATCAGCGCCGGCCACTTCAACAACATCCCGGTGTACAAGCCGACGGTGACGGGCCCGATCGGATGGCGACGGCCGATCTTCAAGCCGATCGTCGAGGCCGTCACCGAGCAGACCGGCAAGCCGGTCAAGATCCAGGCCGCGGTCGGCCCGGCTACCATGTCCGCGCTGATCACCGACCGCCACTACGGCGACATCGGCGCGCTGTCGAAGGACCTGGCCCGCGCGCTGAACACCGAGCTGCGCGACATGGTCAGCCGTGGCGTCGACATCATCCAGTTCGCCGAGGTCCTCACGTTCTTCGACCCGGTTGACTGGGTGGTGGAGGCTATCAACGTCGCCCTCGACGGCATCGACGCCTACAAGGTGATCCACATCTGCTACGGCCAGCAGGAGGGCCAGCCCGGGGTCACCGAATTGCGCGGCGCCAAGCTCTTCCCCTGGCTGTGGGACATCAACTGCGACCAGATCCAGTACGAGATGTGCAGCCACGGCTTCGACCAGAGCGACATCGACGCGATCTCGACCATTCCCGCCGACAAGGACTTCGGCGTCGGCGTCATCAACGGCAAGAGCCTGGTAGCCGAGACCCCCGAACAGGTGGCGGCAGGCATCAGGCGGGTGCTCGAGGTCGTCCCGGCCGAGCGGCTCATGGTCTACACCGACTGCACGCTGACCGGCGTCAAGCACATCGTGGCCAAGCGCAAGATCGAGGCGATTGCGGCGGGCACCGAGATCGTGCGTGCCGAACTCCGGGGAAACTAGATGCTCCCGTTCCTGGCCCGCAGTCATATCGTCCAGATCGGCATCGTGGTCCCCGACATGGAACAGGGGCTCAAGACCTGGAGTGCGGCACTGGGCCTGGGCCCGTGGATCGGCTACCACTTCACCCCGCAGACCGTCCGGGAATTCACTTACCGGGGCCGCCCCGCGGACTACAGCATTGACATCGCCCTGACCAGTTCCGGGCCGCAGCTGGAGCTGATCGAGGTGCACGGCGAGCAATCGCTGTATCACGAGTGGACCGACGTGCACGGGTACGGCATCCAGCACCTCGGTGTCCGCGTGGATGACATGGCGCCGGTCAAGGAGGAGATGCTGGCGGCCGGGTACGAGCTCATCCAGTCCGGGCATGGATACGGCGCGGCCGGCGACGGCGAGTTCGCCTATTTCGACACGCTCGCGGATTTCGGTGTCATCTTCGAGCTGATCCAGGTTCCCGTGCAGCGCCGCGAGCCCGACTTCACCTGGCCGCCGGCCGGATGACCGGCCTCGCCGCCGCGGAGCCCGATCGGGCCCGGTTCGACCCGGCCCGGCTGGCCCGCCTGGACGGCTTCCTGCAGCGGCTCGCCGAGGACGGCCGGATTCCCGGCTGGAGCCTGGCCGTCGCCCGATACGGCACGCTGGCCCACGCCAGCACCGGCGGCTTCCGGGATGTCGAGGCCGGGCTGCCGGCCGAGGACGACACCCTGTTCCGCATCTACTCCATGACCAAGCCGGTCACTGCCGTGGCCGCCATGCTGCTCTGCGAGCGCGGCGACCTCGAGCTGTCCGATCCGGTGGCCAGGTTCATCCCGTCCTTCGCCGGCCTGCGGGTCTACTCCGGCGGGTCTGACCTGCGGCTGGCGACCGAAGCGGCCGTACGGCCGGTGACGGTATGGCAGCTGCTGACGCACACCTCAGGCCTGACCTACGGGTTCCACCGCGTGCACCCGGTCGACGCCCTGTACCGGCAGGCCGGGCATGAGATCGAGGCGCCGCCCGGCTGCTCGCTCGCCGAGGCCTGCGACACCTGGGCCGGGTTCCCGCTGCTGTTCCAGCCGGGCGCGGAATGGAACTACTCGGTCGGCACCGACGTGCTGGGCCGGGTGGTCGAGGTCATCTCGGGCGAATCGCTCGGCGCCTTCTGCGCGAGGCAGATCTTCGAGCCGCTGGGTATGCCGGACACCGCGTTCACCGTGCCCGACGGCGACCTGCACCGCCTGGCCCGGCTGTACGTGATCCCGCCGGCCGGGGGGCTCACCCCAGCCGGTGAGCTCGCGGCCACGGCGACCGAGGCCAGCCGCGGGCACTTCGGCGGCGGGGGCCTGGTCAGCAGCACCGCGGACTACCTTCGGTTCACGGTCATGCTGCTGAACGGCGGAGCCGTGGACGGCATACGCCTCCTGGCGCCCGGCACAGCCGGGTTCATGGTCCGCAACCACCTGCCCGGCGGGGCCGATCTGGCGTCCTTCGGACGGCCGATGAACGCCGAGTCCCCGCTCGCCGGGGTGGGGCAGGGGCTGGGCGTGTCCGTTCTGCTGGACCCGGTCCGGGCCGGCTATCCCGCTTCTGCGGGGGAGTTCGGCTGGGGCGGGGCGGCCAGCACGGTCTTCTGGGCGGATCCGGCGCTGCACCTGGCCGTGGTGTTCATGACCCAGGCCCTGCCGTCGGCCGCGCTGCCGATCCGGGGCAAGCTGCATCAGCTCGTGCACCAGGCGGTTGTCGGCTGACCGCCGGACCGTCGGAGGAGGCCGCATGCGAGTCGGCTTGTTCGTCACCTGCCTGATCGACGCGTGGCGGCCCCAGGTGGGCCGCGCCGTGGTCGGGCTGCTGGACCGGCTCGGCGTGCCGGTGACTGTGCCGGCCGGGCAGTCCTGCTGCGGGCAGATGCACGTCAACAGCGGCTATCCGGGCCCGGCCCTGCCGCTGGTGCGGAGATACGTCCGGGCCTTCGCCGGCTGCGAGGCGATCGTGGTGCCATCCGGTTCCTGTACGGCGGCCGTGCGGCACCAGCACGCCGGCCTGGCTGCCGCAGCGGGGGACGAGACGCTGCGGCGGCAGGTCGAGGAGGTCGCGTCCAGAACCTACGAGCTGTCCGAGTTCCTGGTGGACGTCCTGGGCGTCACCGACGTGGGAGCATACTTCCCGCACCGCGTCACCTACCATCCCGCCTGCCATTCGCTGCGGGTCCTGCGCGTCGGTGACCGCCCGGCCCGGCTGCTGCGCGCGGTGGCGGGCATCGACCTGGCCGAGCTGCCCGACGCCAGCCAGTGCTGCGGTTTCGGTGGGACGTTCGCGGTCAAGAACAGCGCCGTGTCGGCGGCGATGCTCGCCGACAAGACGGCC
>Ga0335078_10004956_pt1 | contig 19713 bp, 22 predicted proteins | sample Lox_Sample_32_FD_206711 | JGI IMG/M metagenome (GOLD analysis project Ga0335078, IMG submission 206711) | Soil microbial communities from Loxahatchee National Wildlife Refuge, Florida, United States - Lox_Sample_3.2 | ecosystem: Environmental > Terrestrial > Soil > Wetlands | place: USA... | reverse complement strand
AAGTTGAGTGGGGTAAGGGTCGTTTTGTTCAAGAATGCGTTCTGGGAGGCTGTGAGCTGTGAATACTAACTCTACAGTGTCAGGATTAGCGAATTTTGTGAAAGCCTCTTTGACCTTCTCGGCGACTGCGACGTGAAAGAGCGGATTATTGTACCAGCTCTCAATAAAATCAGCCTTCAATCGCCCTTCGTTTGCTTCATCAAACGCCTTCCTATACCCACCGATACTAATCTCGGAGAAATGAGGAGCAAGTGCCACGCAAATGACTCGGCTCGAACCACTATCGATGATTTGTGGAATTACTTCTCGTATGTATGGGTGCCAATGTTTCATCCCGAAATAGACGTTGACGTCCAGTCCATTCGACCACAACTGGCGTTCCAAGGCTGAGGCTTGGGCTTTCGTGATTTCTAGAAGGGGAGAACGACCACCGATTTTCGCGTAACGACTCTTGAGTTCTTGAACAGCCTCAGGAGAAGGTGTACGTCCTCTCCGAATATCTGCAAGATACGGTTCGATCTCGTCAGGCGTGCTTGGTGTGCCGTAAGCCATCAGAAGGACTGCGGTTTCAGACAACCTGAACGCCTACCTGAAATTCCTAGTCGATTCGTGAACGAATTCAACTAATTTAGCAGTGTTCTCGGGAGAGGCGTCGGGTAACATGCCGTGCCCCAGATTGAATATGTGTCCCCTTCTACCAGCGGTTCTCTTGAGAACATCGGATGCCCTAGATTTGATGAGTTCCATGTCGCCCAGTAGCACTGAGGGATCGAGGTTGCCTTGGATCCCAACATCTGCCCCCAGCCGATCCCAAGCAATATTGATTGGGATCCTCCAATCTACGCCGAAAACGTCTCCGCCGGCATCTTTCATTTCTTCAAGCAAATGTGAGGTGCCTGTTCCGAAGTGTATGCGAGGCACTCCACAATCTTTCAAGTTTTCAAGGATTTGGCGCGAGTATGGGAGCACGTATTCTCTGTAATCTTGTGGATTGAGGAATCCAACCCAACTGTCGAACAATTGTACTGCGTCTACGCCAGCATTGACCTGGGCATGAAGGTAGTTGGACATCGATTGGGCAAGTTTGTTCATAAGCAGATGCCACGTTTTCGGGTCCCGGTACATGAGGGCTTTGACGTTGACGAAGTCCCTCGTTGGGTGCCCCTCGATAATGTAACTAGCCAGAGTGAAAGGGGCTCCGCAAAATCCTATCAATGGCACTCTCTCAGCCAACCGCTTCTTCGTTGCCCTAACCGCATCTAGAACGAAAACTACATCGTCTTCGGGATCTAGGATTTTCAGGGAATTTACAGAACTGAAGCTTGTTACGGGTTGTTTAATGATAGGGCCAACTCCTTCTTTGATCTCGAACTCTACGCCCATTCCCTCAAGCGGAAGCATAATGTCCGCGAACATGATCGCGGCGTCGACGCCAAGGCTCTCCACCGGTTGTGTTGTAACCTGAGAGCATAACTCAGGGTCTTTGCAGATTGAAATGATATCGTGCTTCTCACGGATTTTCCGGTACTCAGGAAGGTATCGACCTGCCTGTCGCATGAACCATACCGGGGTCGCGTCTACGGGTTGACGGCGACAAGCCTTGAGGAAACGATCATTCAACTTGATTTCAACCTTATCTCAGTATTTGCATTACAAGGTTCATTGCGCTAGAAAACCGGAAGAGTCTCAGAGTTGTTTGAGTATGCCATCGATTTCCATGGATATGCAAGTGAAGAGCGGAGTTTCGAGCGCGGTGTAACGGCTGGCTTCGCTGCTCCGCATTTCCATCACGAGCTCGGAGAAATCAACGGGGTTGTCGGTTTCGAAAGCGAGCATGAATTCTTGGTCGTCTAAGCCGAATGAGTAACCGGTGTTGATCTTTACGGAGGGGTATTTGTGGCCAAGCTTGAAGTGTTGTGCCATCATTATCCGTCTTTCCTCGTGCGGAAGAAAGTACCATTCTCTTTTCTTGGTGAATGGGTAGAGGAACAAGTATTTCGCGTCACCAGGCCGGCGGCCCAGTGAAACACCCTCTTGTCCTTCGTGGTGATGCCCTGTGAGGTATTCTGATTTCCGGGTTAAGGCTAGATATGAGTATGGAACGGTGCAGTATTTTCCTAACGTTGTCGAGAGTAAGCTGGAAACGAAATTCTGGTGATCTTCAAGGTTTTTGCTTATGGACCACAGCATGAAATCCGCGTCGCCACGGATTCCAATAAGTGAGTAACTTGCCACCAATATCCGTTCTGACGCTCGTTTGTAGATTAGAGGGAACTCCTTCTTGCCGTTCTCCCTTTCCTGCTCAGCTAATCGGCGCCATTCGGGATCCATCTTGAAGAAAGTGTACTTCAGAAACTCTCTATCCGTCACGGTTGCTGGTGGTTGCTTTTGTGATAGTTCGGTTTCCATCACTTAGTTTCCTCTAACCATTTAGCCGCGTCCTTTGCGAAGTAGGTGATTATGATGTTCGCTCCTGCTCTCTTGATAGCGGTGAGTACCTCCATTGCGATTCTTTTGTCATCGAGCCATCCCTTCTCTCCAGCTGCCTTAATCATCGAGTACTCGCCGCTCACATTGTAGGCCGCTAGAGGTAGTTTGAATTGGTCTCGAGCTTCGCGAATTAAGTCTAGATAACTGAGCGCTGGCTTCACCATAACTATGTCCGCACCTTCCTCAATATCTGACTCAATCTCGCGCATCGCCTCTCGTCGGTTCGGTGAATCCATTTGGTAACTGCGCCGGTCACCCCAGAGCGGAGTTGACTCCGCAGCCTCACGGAATGGTCCATAGAAGCCGGAAGCAAATTTGGCTGAGTAGCCCATGATCAGAGTTTCTTTCAGGCCTCTCCTATCCAAAGCCTGCCGAATCGCTCCGACTTGCCCATCCATCATAGCGCTTGGCGCAACAATATCCGCGCCGGCTTCAGCATGCGAAACAGCCATTCTTGCAAGCAACTGTAAGGTTTCATCGTTGTCGACCTTGCCTTCGCGGACAACTCCACAGTGACCGTGGTCTGTATAGCCGCATAGGCAGATGTCTGTGGCAACGACAAGATGCGGAGCAGCCTTCTTGATATTGCGAACAGCTTGTTGCACGACTGTGTCGGTCGCGTATGCTTCACTCCCCAAAGCGTCCTTGCGTTTGGGAAGGCCGAACACTAGCACCGCGGGAATACTCAAGCGAACAATCTCAGCCACCTCCTGTTTCAAATCCCCTAGCGAAAGTCGGCTTATACCTGGCATCGAGCTTAGTGGCTCGGGTTTCGAAAGTCTGTGGTCTACGAAGATTGGGTACATGAAGTCCAAACTCGAAAGACGCGTCTCCCGCAGCAGAGAGCGGAGTGATTCGAGTTGCCTAAGCCTACGCAGCCGCGCGAAGGGTTGAACGTTTTCTGACAATTCATATAGTTCTGATTTCATTCTCTATCGCCTCAACTAAACCATCAATCGTATGATTCATCGCGATTATGCTAACACGCAAACCAGACTCCGTCGCCGTTTCCACAGTTACGGGACCTATGCATGCTATCTTAGCGGTCTCCAGCAAATGCGCTAGTTCCTTTGAGCCTAGGGCTTGAGCGAAGTTTCGTACGGTGGAAGGACTCGTAAAGGTGATCAAGTCTACTCCTTCCTTGAGTACCGACTTCAACCGTTTTGGAGTTAGATCGGCAGGAATTACGGTCCGATATGCAACAACTTCATCCACTAGCGCCCCACGCTCAACCAATAGCGAGGGTAGTTTCTTGGAGGCTATGTCTGCTCGTGGAAGCAAGACTCGTTTCCCATTTACGTCCCCCAAGCCGACTGCGATTTTCTCTGAAAGGTATTCTTCTGGCACATAATCAGGACTCCATCCGAGCTGTTCTAGTGCATTGGCGGTTGCCGGTCCAATCGCAGCGACTTTGACTCGTTTCAAATTATCTAAATGAACATTGAGTACATCTGCGCGTTCGCGAAAGAAACGCACGCCATTTACACTCGTGAATATAATCCAATCATACCCCTCCACTCCTCTGATCGCCCGATCCAGAGCTTCGGTCCTCTCCGGGGGTACTATTGCGATGGTTGGGAGCTCCAGCGTAGTAGCTCCCAGTGCTTGAAGTTTGGTGGATAATGGTGCGACGTCATTTTCAGGACGAGTGATCAGAACTTTCATTCCCGTAAGAGGTTTGAGTGATGATACCTGCATTACTAAGCCTCCAACACAAGTTGCGCTCCCTGTTTGAGTAGGTAATCCGCCAACTCCTCTCCCACCTTGCCAGCGTCTACATTGTCCGACGCTAACCGACTCCTCATCACTTTCCGTCCATCAGACGAACCGACTAACCCATCGATTTCTATCTTTGAGCCAGTTGTTCTAGCGTAAGCTGCGATGGGTGTTTTGCAATTTGCTCCGAGCTTTCGCGCAAATGCTCGTTCGGCTTCAATTGCTCTTCGAGTAGGTCCATGATCAATGTGCGAGAGTAATTCTATGACTTCGTTGTCGTTCTCTCTACTTTGAACAGCAAGTGCTCCTTGTCCAACCGCAGGCAGCAAGATCTCGGTAGAGAGAAACTCAGTCACATGTCGTTCCAAGCCGAGCCTGTCTAGACCTGCAGCGGCGAGGATAATTGCGTCACATACTCCACTCCTTAACTTACGTAATCGAGAGTCAACATTGCCATGCATATCTACGACCTGCAAGTCGGCTCTAGCAGCCAGTAGCTGTGATTTGCGTCGAGGACTGCTTGTTCCAATTCGTGCACCGCCCGGTAAGTGCTGGAATTTTTCTTTGCTGCGGGACACTAACGCATCTCGGTGGTTGCCGCGTGGTGGAACGGCAGCTATAGTCAACCCTGACGGTAAGTCGGTGGTTAGGTCCTTCATGCTATGCACTGCTATGTCGACTTCTTCTTTCAGAAGGGAAACTTCGATCTCTTTCGTGAAGAGGCTCTTGTTATCAATGACCGCTTGGGGCTTTTCGTGTAAAGCGTCTCCGCTTGTCTTTATCGGTATGATTCGGTAACGTAACGTGGGGACATGTTTCTTCAGTGAGTCAACCACTAGTTTAGTTTGGGCTAGGGCGAGTGCACTGCTCCGGCTGCCTATGAGGACATTTCTCACAGTTCTCTTCCCCTTCCTTGTTGGGTTAGTCTGGCCTCATGGCTCGAAGGAAGAAGTCGGATAGGTAGGACGCAGCCTCCGGAGGTTTGTAACTGCGCTTAAAGTGAATTTGTTGGAAGACGAAACGGTTCATCATACCAAGTAGACATTCCGCCGCCATGGAAGGATCCGTATCACGGAACACACCAGTCGTGATGCCTTTTCGCACAATTGCCGTTAGGATAGAGAGAATTCTACTGAGTTCGACCATCAGGGAGTTTCGTCCTACAGGATCTAGCTTGGTGGAATCTCGCACATAGAATCCGACGTTTAAGCGGTCCATAGGAAAATACGTTAGATATGTGCTGGTAAACGCCCGTAGCTTGTCTTCCGGTCCTTCTGCTTTCTCGGAATCATCGCTTAGTTTAGCGATGAATTCTTTCATGCTCACGCCTTTGCGGACTACGGCATCGAATAGGGCTTCTTTGTTCTTGAAGTAGTAGTAGACGGTGGGTGGAGTTACATCCGCGGCCCTACAAATGTCGCGGATTGCAACGTTCGCAAACCCGCGGCGCGTGAAGAGATCTTTTGCGACATCTAGAATCCGCTGCTCTTGCGATGTCGCCGACAACCTTCATTCATCAACTCAATCGAGCAGTTTCTGGAATGGTCAATTCAGCCATAGCTGTCGGAGGAACGTAGGGACATGCTGGGTCCTCTTGGAATGCGTCGCCATACTCGGCGAACGCCCTGGAGCGTGAGCCCCCGCAGACTCCCCTGTACTCGCACCTGCCGCAGCGTCCCTTCAAGTTAGCTGGATCTCTCAACGCGACGAATGTCGGGCTGAGTCTGTAGATTGTGCTCAGGTTCTGCTTCGGTACCTTGCCTGTGACGATTGGGAGAAAACCGCTTGGGTAGACGTCTCCGTCATGGGAGACGAAAAGTATGCCCTTCCCATCCCTAGTGGGTGTCATCTTCAAGGCGGGGGGATTTGTTGGTTCTCCTTCTAGGTTCCTCAATTTTTCCGAAAGCATTCGGTAAATCTGGCCTTCAGGTGCTTTGAGTCCGCTTGAGCGTTGGGCGCGTACTCTTCGGAAGTTCGGTCCTTCAGCGGTTCTTACTGGTACGCCGTAGTGTGCGGCGTCGTATAGGAAATGCATCACTTCTTCGCATTCGTATGGTTCGAGGCTTTCTAGTGAGGCTCCTCGTCCTGTTCGAATTAAGAAGAATACTTCCCAGGCAACAGAGCCACTCTGTTTCGCGATATGGAATATGTCGGGTAGTTCGTCGATGTTGCTTCTCATTACGGTTGTGTTGACTTGGGCTTTCAATCCAGCTTTTGATGCAGCTTGAAGTGCAGATACCGTAGCAACCCAAGTTCCTGGAATTCCCCTAAGCCGGTCATGGGTTGTTGGTGTGGCGCCGTCGAGGCTGACAGACATAATATCGACGCCAAGTGCTTTCATTTGGGAGATCGTTGTCTCATTCAGTTTCGAAGTCACACTGGCAGCAACAGCAACGTAGATCCCACGGTTCTTCGCGTATTGGATTAGGTCGAAGAAATCATCACGCATAAGGGGATCGCCCCCTGTGAGAAGCAGAGCTGGGTAGGGTTCACCGAACTCGACTAGTTGATCAATCAGTTTGTAGCCCTGCTCGTGCGTGAGTTCCCCGCGCATAGGTTTCCTGATCGCACGAGCCCTACAATGTTTGCAAGCCAAGAGACATGCCTTTGTTGTTTCCCAGCAAACGAAGATGGGTGCCTCTGAGAAGTTCGTTCTCATGGTCCAAGGGGGACGCGTCAAGGTTACTTTTTCAACTCCGAGTTGCCGTACTCAGGCAGGAAACCGATGCCGCTTTACTGTTCTATTTAACGTTCGTTATATAGAAGCAATAGTCTATCTGCAATTAAAATTCGACGCTTAATCGCTATAGTGTACGAGTCAGGGTCTGCTGTTCGGTGAGCTTAAGTTCCGAAGCCATATCGTGCTAAACTGGGACGACCATTGAGCTACGAGAACATTCTCGTCAACAGAGAGGACAATATCGGCATCGTTCAATTAAACCGGCCGAAAAACCTCAATGCACTCAGCTCTGGTCTTATGAAAGAACTGGTCAACGCTCTTGAGGACTTAGACAAAGATCAAAGCATCAACGTAATCATCCTTACGGGCAACGACCGTGCATTCGCAGCCGGCGCAGATCTCGCTGAAATGTCCCAGCACACTCCTGTCGATTTAGTTCTTAGTCGTCGATTCGAGCTCTGGGACAAGATTAGAAAAGTTTCGAAACCTATTATCGCCGCAGTGAGCGGATACTGTTTAGGCGGTGGAAACGAACTAGCAATGAACTGCGACTTAATCATAGCCTCAGAGACTGCCACTTTCGGTCAACCCGAAGTCAATGTTGGAATAATGCCTGGCGCCGGAGGAACCCAACGCCTCACGCGCGCAGTGGGAAAATACAAGGCTATGGAAATGATTCTCACAGGAAAATCAATCTCGGCGGAAGAAGCTCTCAGAGTCGGATTGGTGAACCGCATTGTCCCAGTTGAGAGTGTGTTGTCAGAGGCTAAGAAAGTAGCAACTGAGATCGCTTCGAAGCCTCCCCTTTCAATTCGTGCCGCAAAGGAAGCGGTGCTGAGAGCACAGGATACCACAATTGAGGTGGGCATAGAGCTGGAAAGGAAAGCGTTCTATACACTCTTCGCGACCGAGGACGGAAAGGAAGGCATGAAAGCCTTCCTAGAGAAGAGAAAGCCCCTATACAAGGGTAAGTAACATGGAACGCAAGACTTACGACAGACTGTTCATAGCTGGAGCGATTATCCTCGTCGGGCTTGTGGGATCATTAAACTGTCTCCAAGGAACGCCGTTCATTGGAGGACTCAAATGTGACTATGCGCTAACATCTACAGACACCATTATCAAAATAGGCGCGGCCGCAATCTTTGCTCTATTCCTGGTACTATTCTTCGGTCCAATACTAGCCGCGATTGCCCACAAACAAAGAACTGAAGAAACGCGAACAACCCCGTGAAAAGGAACTGGGGACGCAATAGTGATTTCTAATATGTGCGAAGAAGTTGCTGCGTCTTAGCCTATGTCAGTTTCCAGGGAAAATTTTTGACTCGGAATGGGGCATTGGCCCCGGAATAACCGAGGCAAGAATTTCTCCTGTAAGGGTTCCACCGGGAGGATTAGATATTGTCTGATGACTTTGGTTGATCTGACACACTAGTGGAGAATGTTGCCGCCGTCTAAGACTATGGTTTGACCGTTTATGAATGATGAATCGTCTGAGCATAGGAACGCAATGGTCTTTGCTATTTCTTTCGGCTGCCCGAATCTCCTGATCAGGTTGTCTTCTCTTTCCTGTTTCACCTCGTCACTAGTGAGTTCTGTTATCCAATCGGTTTCGATATTCCCTAATGCGATTGCGTTGACCCTGACATGAGGTGCAAGCTCGTAAGCGAGAGCTTTCGTTAAACCGATGATGCCGGCTTTAGCGACAGTGAAGGCGAATCCTTTGTTGTGGCCGGCTAATGCAGGAGTGGAGCTGACGTTCACGATTACCCCGTTACCCTGTCTAAGAAAGATTGGTGCAACCGCTCGTGCGCATAGAAACGAACCGTAAAGATCGACGTTGATTGGTTTGAAGAAGTCGCTCGGGGTCAGATCTAGGAAGCGCTTGTTCCATTCACCCTTAGCGGGGTAGCCTGCGAAGTTCAGGAGATAGTCTAGACGACCAAGTTGGGTTGTGGCGGCGCTTACCATTTGGTCGACATCGGAGGGAGCGACGGTTACGTCGTTGAAGTTGACTCTTGCAATCAGTGCCTTACGGCCTAGGCTGGCAACTTGGTCCGCGAGCTCCTCCGCCCGACTCTTGTTTGATTGATATTGTAGGACTAAGTCCGCGCCCTCTTGAGCCAGTTCCAAGGCAACGGCACGGCCGATGCCGCCGCTTGAGCCGGTTACGATGCCAACTTTGTCGGTTAGCCGAGCCATGTATCAGAACCTTCCATTCCATGTCCGTTATTGGTCTAAAATGTTCCCTAGTGGAAGCACAGTGTACAGCAGGCTTATTTTAGTGGCAAACAAAATATAGTTTCGAGAGGCAGAAACCTCGCCTTCCTTCGAAGAACTGAACCAATTATCCAACCGTGTGCCCGTGCTTATATACGAAAGAGTGGTAACCAAACAGTTCCTCGCCCTCAAACGCTACAAGTCAAAACTCGTGTTCATGGGCAAACTGCGCGTGCTGGGAATAGTTCTGCTCGGCCTAACAGGGTACGCATATCTTGTTGGCACGAGATACCAGTCACCAATTCTGAACGGACTCTTGGCCATCATGGTCACTGCGAAGTTAGATGACAGAGTTTACAAAGTAACAGACTGGAGCCATAGGAAAGGCAGGCTCCTAGTGTACGTGGAGAAAACGGTGCCAAAGGTCAAAACAGAAACAACGAATCAATTCTAGCACTACACCTACGCGACTCATCTTGGTCATATGTTCTTCAGGCTGTCAGCGGCATTCTTCAATTCAACGCGTTAAAGTTGTATGGCAACGTTGTTTACAAACGCTTTAATGTGATACCCGCATAATGTAGAGAGGGCTTCGTGGTAGAAGAAAAACCGGCAGCAGAAAACGAAGACTTCGATGACGAATACTTACCTGCATGCTGTCGCAATGGCACTAAACACAACCATCCAGTTTAAGCGCGTTTTTCTGAAACACGCTTACTGGCTAGGGCTGACGCTCCACCATTCTCCAATCTTATGATGAGAATTACCGTTTAGTCACGTAGCTTACTTGTCCATTCTGTAATCTTGAGGCCTTTAGTTTGAGTTTCATACCAGACGCGACCTGAACTTCAGCTATCGTCTTATCCAACCAAGTAACGACTTTAGAACCCTCCGCGAATTCTGCCAGCGCTAGTATGTAGGATGCATGATCTTTGAATACACTTGGCACAGCGACCACCTTCGTCCAAGTTATTAGGCTACAGGCTCCCCCAACTTCTTTCCAACCAAACTCCTTTGAAAAGCACCGGAGACAATGTGGCGGACATACGATCAATGTGGATATTTCCTTCCCATCCAGCCCAGCATCAGACAATGCGGCATTTGTCGGCCGCCAACTCGCGGGCTGACGAATCAGACAAATTCCCAAATTTCGTCTGCCCTAGACCGACTATCCCAGTACGCATAGTCTCGCCTATTCATATACCCCTGCGACAATCGAGTAACTTATTTGGTTATGTTGAACACTAGGAAAAGGCTACGGAACGTGACTTTGAACCAAGTTTCGGAATAGGGCAGCATTGATCGTCAGCGACGAACCAGCAAAGCAGCGGATACTTGCCGCGTTGGCCGACGAGTACTCACGCAAGATACTAACGGCTACAATTCAAGACCCTATGAGCGCTCTTGAGTTGAGCAAAAAGTACGAGATACCGATAACGACCGTTTACCGTCGCATAGAGGAATTAGTGGAAGCAGGGTTATTGGCTGCCGTGAAGTCCGGTAGGACGACGGACGGAAAATGGTACGACTTGTACAGAAGCCTGCTGCGTCGTATTGACGTGGGTTTCGAGAAAGGCGACGTACGAATCGAAGTTATGGTCAACGAACATGTGGCAGATCGTTTTACGCGAATGTGGACATCTATTCCGACCGTGTGAGGGTTAGCATTTGGTTGAATCCTCTCCACTGTTCTGGGTTACAACGACTGCGAAGTTAATCGCTCTGATTCTTGGTTCATTCATAGTATACCTCGCCTACAAAGGCTACAGAAGAAACGCGGCCAAACCATTACTCTACACTTCCATCGGATTTGCCCTGATTACACTAGGAACAATAGCTGAAGGCGTCCTCTACGTCGTCGTCCAGACAGATATAATGCCGGCACTCGCGACGGGAACCATGATCACGGTTCTGGGATTCATCGTGATTATATATTCGATCTATGCCGTCAAGAGCCCACCGCTTCAAAGAACCGGTGGAATGCCAGGATCACTTGGCGCTTCCAGAGGTACAGATGGTGGTCAGCATGAGTAAGAGTTCATCAAACAACCTGTTGGAAACTTACAGTTTTCTAAAGTCAAGGCGATGGGTTGACCTTACGCACTCATTCGCCCCCGGAATTCCTCACTGGTTTGGTTTTCCTGATGAGCAACGAGAGACGCTCTACTACTACGATGAAGGAGTAGGAACCGTTGGATCGTATGGAATATTCATTCAACTATACTCGCATGTTGGACAGTGGGGCACACACGTCGACCCTCCGGCCCACTTCGTGAAAGGGAACAGATTCCTCGACGAAATTGACGTAAAAGAAATGGTTCTGCCCCTCATAATTATTGACATACATGAGAAGGCCGCGAAGGACCCAGATTATTCCGTTAGCGCGGATGACGTGAAGGCATGGGAGAGTAAGCACGGGAAAATTCCTGAAGGATCCTTCGTTGCTTTGCGCACTGACTGGTCGAAACGGTGGCCCGATGCTAACGCCATGGCTAACAAAGACTCTACTGGGAAGGAACATTTCCCGGGCTGGACAATTCCGGTTCTGAAGACACTGTTCGAAGAGCGCAAGATTATGGCATGCGGCCACGAGACGACAGACAACGCACCGAACGACTTGGAAACAGAGCGTTACGTGCTTGGGACAAACCACTATCAAGTGGAACTACTAACCAACCTAGATCAAGTTCCAGAATTCGGGGCATTGATTGTGGCCACCGTTCCGAAACCTAAGAAGGGAACGGGTTTTCCAGCTCGCGTATTCGCTATCCTTCCTTAACCTCCAATAGATCTCATCATGGTTGCTGTTGAGCGGAGATTATTCTGAACTAACGAAAACTTCTAGGTTAAGCCGCTTTACTCTTCGAAATGTAGAGATAAGCGGTTAGGATTATGAGGACAACTTGTACGGTGAATACTAGAACTTGACCAGGTGGATTCAGACCAGCATCCCAACCGTAAACTTGTCCACCGGACAATGGCGTTGGAAAACTCGTTGTTATAAGAATTAAGATGTTGTCGATTAGCGCAAGGATGAATAGGCCAATGGCCGCGGGTTTGAACAGCTTTCCCGTGCTGAGCATCGCGAATCCGCCTACAGCAAAGAGAACAGCGGTAACTAGGAAGTATAGGCCATTTACGAGTGAGTATTGGATGAATTGCACCAAAATTGCGTGAAACAAGGCATCAACCAACGAAACGACGAGACAAACGATTGCAATAGGTGACTTCCGCATTCGAATTCTCCCGACTTACTAAGGTATTCAGAGCCATTTCAATCTGCGTCGGAAACAAGTATTGACTACCCGAAACGACCTCAGAAATGATATTCAAGAGACTAACCACAGACGTTCGATAGGGGCTGTCGCGCCATGGATATCAAAATCCGTCGACTGGAACAGAGTGATTTACCTCACGCAGATCTCGTTAGGCGGTTGGCGTTCGGAACCTTCCTAGGCGTTCCCGAGCCAGAGAAATTCGGGGAAGACACGGATCACATTAAGGCCCGATGGCTCGCTGACCCCAATGCCGCTTTCGCGGCAGAAATAGACGGCAAACTCGTAGGCACTAATTTGGCTACAAGATGGGGTACATTCGGTTTCTTTGGACCGTTAACGGTACATCCAGATTTCTGGGACCGAGGAGTAGCTAAGAGCCTACTCAATCCAACAATTCGTCTATTCGATGAATGGAAGATAAGGCACGCAGCGCTATTCACATTCGCCCATAGTCCGAAGCATCTGGGTTTGTATCAGAAGTTTGGATTTTGGCCAAGATTTCTCACCCCACTCATGTCAAAAACCGCCAAATCGAATGGAGTTGAAGGTTGGACCAAATTCTCCGAAGTACCCAACGTAGAGAAAGAACACATTCTAGAGTCGTGCCGAAGCGTAACAGGCTCAGTTTATGAAGGGTTGGATGTGGAACGCGAGATCACGTCGGTACAGAAGCAGCAGCTCGGTGATACCGTGCTCCTGTGGGACGGTAAGTCCATGGTTGGTTTTGCTGTGTGCCACTGCGGGGCAGGCACTGAGGCAGGAACAGATGTGTGTTACGTAAAGTTCGCAGCGATACGCAAAAACCGAGGCGCAGGAAGCAACTTCGAAAGGCTACTTGACGCCTGCGACGCGTTAGCCGCTGAACGTGGAATATCTTCAGTCCTCGCGGGTGTGAACACAGCTTGCCATGACGCATACCGTAGGATGCTAGCTCGGGGTTATCGAACCGAATTTCAAGGAGTCCTGATGCTTAATCCCAACGAGCCAGCATTCGATTATCCAGAAAACTACGTATTATGTGACCTGCGTTAGCACGATTCCTCTTTTGTGACCGGTTCTAGTTGCAAAATCCTCTCATACTCTAAGGAGAATTCGAAAACTGGATACCAGAACACCTAATTGAACTATCTCTCGAACGCTGTTCTGCGATGTGGGCGTAAGGAAAATGGCGAGGTCAATCACAGTAATCGGACTGGAGCGCATTGGTCTCGTAAAGAAGGGAGATAGCGTAGCACAATTAATCGTAGGATCCATCCAAGATGAAGGATTGGTCTTGGAAGACAACGACGTAGTTGTGATTTCACAGAAAATCATTTCCAAAGCTGATGGTTTAACAATCGATCTCTCAACCGTCAAACCGAGCCAGCGCGCTAAGCAGATTTCCAAACGATCCGGAAAAGACGCTCGACTCGTGGAGCTCATACTGAAGGATTCGTCTAAAGTGCTGCGTGTTGACAAGCAAATGCTCGTCGTTATGCGGAAGGACGGGTTCGTATGCTTAAACGCAGGCGTCGACAAATCAAACGTCAACGGACGCCAATTTTACACGATACTCCCACTCGATTCAGACGCATCGGCAACGAAAATCAGAATCGAACTGGAGCGACTGACTGGTAAACGGCTTTCCGTAATAGTTGGCGACACTTACAGCCGCCCACAACGGGTAGGACAAACGGAGTATGCAATCGGCGTTTCTGGACTGAATCCGATAGAGGATTACCGGGGCCGTGGGGACCTTTTTGGCTACGAGTTGAAGTTCAAGTATGTTGCATTAGCTGATGAAATTGCGGCAGCCGCTGAACTAGTGATGGGCCAGGGATCCGAAGGCGTGCCCGTCGCAATCGTAAGAGGCTTGACCCGCATCGAAAGAAGTGAGAGGGCTGGACTTTCGAAGCGATTACTTCTACAAAAGCAACGGGATATATTCAGTAAGAGTGGGTAAATCGCTAGAGTATTCCAGTCAGCCTACCCTAACCTTCCGTGAAAACGTAATTGTCAACCTTCTTTTCGGATAGATTGACTACTAACCCGCGGAGGACACCGCTTACGTACTCGCTGCCCGGGTTGAAACATTGCGTCTTCCCAATCTTCGATACTCCTCTCGATTCGTGAATGTGTCCATGTAGGCCTACTAGCGGTTGGAATTTTTCTATTATCTTTCTCACTGACGTTGACCCAACATGAGTCATTTCGGGTTCCCCACCAGGGGTAAGGACCGGGGCAAGATTCGCGTCCAGTTTCGGTGCTACGTCAATTTGCGTGTCGTATGGAGGGCAATGCAGGTTGAACAAGCTCGTTTCAGGCTTGTTCAAGCCAGATGTTGCTTTCTCAAGCTTTGATAGTAACTCCTCCTCGGACAGGTCGCCAGGGCAATTCCATGGAGTCATGTTCGAATTTCCGACGCTAGGCATCTCGTGATGGTCGTCTATCTGAACGATGGTTTCGTTCGGATAAATCACATAATCAGAACTCTTGATCAGATCGGCCACGACAGGAAGGTCATCGTTGCCAATGTTGAATATCGTCTTACATCCGAGGGGCTTAAGCCTCTCTTCAGCAAGCTTGACCCATCTCTGAATACTCTCAGACATCACCTTTACGAACAACTCGTCCATGCTCTTTTCGCTTCCGCGGAGATTCGCCCATTCAGCCTCGGTCGTCCTGTACGGATAACTGCCCAGCTCACGAACGTCTTTCTCTATCTTCTCCAACTCTTCTCGATTGTTCGCTGTCCTCCAAGTGCTAACATACTCGGCTTTCCAAGAACCATTTTTCTCAAAGATCGGTGTAATGGTCTTTCCCGTAATGTCTCCTCCAATCACCAACACGTTGGCTTTGTACACCTGCCCTGCGTTAGTGAATTTCAGGAATAACCGCTCCGATCCGTGTATGTCCGAAACAAAGAAAACACGAGTCTTGCTCATTTTGTACGCCAATCTGAATTTTGCCTAAGCCAACCCGCTATAGACCTATTGTTTCCTAATCAATTGAGAGATTACCGACCTAATCGAACAAGCAATGTCCGAGCAATGCCTTTTCATTAAAGGTAACTTGCCCCCCATTATGGCAGCATTCCTGCATTTTACCTTAAGCTTGAACCTAAAGCGTCATAGATATAACGGAAAACCCTGACGTTGCGCCCACTGGAACTATTCCATTGCGGTGTATCAGAATCGGCGAGTCACTTTGTGCAAATGAGCGATGACGAATTCGTCAAGGAAGCTATCGGCATAGTAGAAAAAGCGCAGTCCCACGGAGTCTGCCTTAGGATACTAGGTGCGCTAGCCACCTACATCAAAGCTCAGAACTCTGGACAGGGGGACATTTTGAAGAAACTGGGCAGATTCGGGGAAGGGATGCCACTGTTTACCGATCTAGATTTTGCGGCTTATGGCAAACAGAGAGGAGGCATAGACAAAGTCTTTCGGGAAATATCCTTTACACCAGATAACCTTGTCAACGGGATGTTTGGACACAAGAGACTAATCTACTATCACCCAGAAAAGAAATACCACGTCGATATATTCCTGAACGGGTTAGAGTTTAGCCACGATCTGAAGTTCGGCGAAAAACCGGGGGAAGGCAGACTAGAAGTAGACTACCCAACAATCAGCCCAGCAGACATAGTCCTAGAGAAGCTCCAAATCCATGAAATAAACCGAAAGGACCTAATCGACCTCATCGCGCTTTTCCTTGTTCACGATGTGCAGGATCAATTCAGTAAAGATGCAATTGATGGAACGTATATCGGGAAAACACTGTCCAAGGAATGGGGATTCTGGTATGACGCGACAACGAATCTTGAGAGAGTGAGGACCCTACTCAAGGAGTTGGAAAAGGACGGCAAAATGTCCAATTCCCAGACTCAGATAGTAGAGCAGAGGATGGCAAAGCTGCTTGATTACGTGAACAAGACACCCAAGGAGCGCAGTTGGGAGAAAAGAGCGAAGACAGGTACTAAGAAGACTTGGTATCGAGAGGTCGAGGAAGTTTCAAGGTAGTGGCGTTTCGAATTAGAAACTTTGATGTACACTTCCTGAGCTATTCCCGATCCCAGCAGTTAACTATTTTTAATTGGAGTAGTCGGCAGATTAGCTAATATACCTTCGAATGAACGCTTGGCATGTGCTCGATCTTGTCTGATTCAACTCTATTCGTAAGGAAGAGTTCTGGATTAACTCGAACAGTGAGCGCCAATCAGGCACTATTTGCCAACCTGGTTGGTATGGGCATTTTAGTCAACATCTTTTGGATAACTTACGCTTCAGCATCATATCCGGGCGCAGACCTAACTGCGACCGTCTTGACTGCAGCGGGCGTCAACCTTGTCGTTGCATTCGTGTATTGGATGCTCTCGGTTTCGATGCCCAGAACAGGTGGAGATTACGTATGGGTCGGGAGAATCCTTCACCCGGCAATTGCCTTCATGGAAAACTTGGTGCTTGTTGTAATAATCATAACTTGGGTCGGCCTTTTCCCCTACTTGGCCGCGTCGACAAAATTGCCAATGCTATTCGAAAACCTTGCAATTACTACAGGAAACCAATCATACGCAGCAATCGCAACTGCCCTGAGCGGTACAGCCAACTATCAATTCATTGTCGGAGTTGTAATAGTTACAGGAGTCATATCGATGATGTTCCTTTCAGTCAGGAACATCTTTAGAATCATCATCGGACTATTCGCGATTGAAGCAGTCATATTCGTAGTTTTCATTGCCATGCTGCTAACCTCAAATCACGCCGCATTTGTCACAGGCTTCAATGCAGAATCGGGAAGCACTGTTGATTCGATTGTAAGTCAAGGCGTCTCGCTCAACGGAGGCCCGATAACGTTTACGGGAAGCGCGACAGCGATTGGCTTAGTCTATACGATGCTTAGTTTCATTGGGTATTCATTCAGTTCCTATTTCGCTGGAGAAGTGAAGGGAGATCCGAAGAAATCACAGGGAATTGCTATCTTTGGCGCGCCCCTCATCTTCACCGTTCTAATCTACGTTCTCTACACCTTGATGTACAATGTCTTTGGACACGACTTTCTCGTTTCAGCAGCACTTCTTTTCGTCAATGGGAAGTCGCCACTACCGGTCATACCCTCGCCCGCTTACCTAGTCGCTTTCATAACGTCTAATCCAATACTCGCTTTTCTGATTCCGTTTGGCTTAGTGCTGAATGACATTGGCTTCGCAATAGTCTTCTTCTTCGTTCCAACTAGGAGCATTTTTGCTTGGGCATTCGATAGGACGATTCCTACGAAGTTCGCAGCCGTCAATAGGCGGGGCGTCCCCTACGTCGCAGTTATCTTGATGGCGATTATCGCATACGCCTCAGTATGGATTACAGTCTACACTACTTGGTTCAGTTACTTGTACTACGCAAACTTCGGGTGGTGGCTAGCCACGGCGATAGTAATGTTCGCAGCGATGATCTTCCCCTTCAGACGCAAACAAATTTTCGATAGCGCTCCGAAAATTGTGACATACAAGCTCGGTCCAATCCCTGTTCTGTCGATAGTTGGCGCTGTTGGAGTAGTGCTATCACTCTTCATATCCTATTCGACAATTCTGCCTGCGTTCAACGGCTTTCCAATTAACCCAATCTACGTGGTGAGCATGCTCTTCGTGATGGTCGCCGGCTTGATCATATACGCAATCTCATACCTCTACCAGAGATCACGCGGAGTTCCAATGGACCTAGCGAACAAAGAACTACCACCAATTTAGGCGCCCAGTAATGGTCGCACAAGTCCCTCAACAATCAAGGGCACCCTTCGCAAGCCGCCAAGCCCATTTGCGGCCCGAAGGCGCCTACGAAGTGATGGCGCGATCGCAAGAACTCGAAGCAAAGGGACACGATATGGTTCACCTAGAGGCAGGTGAACCAGACTTCAATGGACCGCCGAACGCCTCCCTAGTCGGAATAGCAGCTATTGCAAGCGGACAGACACGCTACGTTCCACCCGCCGGATTGACAAAACTCCGCGAAATCATTGCAGACACAGCAGGCAAAACGAGAGGCATGAAGTTCAGCCCTAAACAAGTTCTCATTAGCCCAGGCGCCAAACCGGCAATGTTCTTTCCCACTCTCACACTAGTCGAACCAGGAGACGAAGTCATCTACCCAGATCCCGGATTTCCCACTTACGAGGCCATGCTTTTAGTCGCGGGCGGGGTTCCCAAACCCGTACCACTCCTAGAGTCGAAATCGTTCTCTTTTGACCTAGATGCATTTGACAGATTGATCAGCGATAAGACTCGAATGATCATCCTCAACTCTCCAAGCAACCCTACCGGCGGCGTCATTCCGCTAAAAGACTTGCAGCACATCGCAGACGCAGCCCGTCGCCACGACTGCTGGATCGTGTCGGATGAGATTTACAATCAGATAGTTTTCGATGGACAAACTGTGACTAGCATCGCGTCATTGCCAGGAATGGCTGAACGAACAGTCATTGTTGACGGTTTCTCCAAGACTTACGCAATGCATGGATGGAGACTCGGGTACGGGATAATGCCCGAAGCCTTAGCCGAACGAGTCAGGCTATTCTATACGCATGGATTCGGTTGCACGGCCCATGCCTCACAAATAGCGGCTATCGAAGCCCTGACAGGGCCGCAAGACCATGTGAGGATGATGGTAGAACAATATCAACGCCGGCGCGAGATAATCATCGATGGCTTGAACAAACTACCAGGCGTACATTGCTTGAAACCTCAAGGAGCATTCTACGCATTCCCGAACATTCAGAAGACAGGAAAGACATCCCAAGAAATAGCGAACCTATTCCTGGACTTCGGAGTGGCATTACTACCAGGAAATGCGTTCGGCAAATACGGAGAGGGATACTTGCGCTTATCGTACGCTAACTCGATACCCAACATTCAAAAAGCTTTAGAAAGAATGGCCAAAGCGCTCAACAGCATCCACTAGAAAAAAAGTCCGAGCATTCATACCGGACGCTCCTTGACCTTTCCATAACTCGTGAGGCCAGTGCATTAGAATAGATAGGTTAGTACGTTAAGCTACTCAGAACGGTAGTTCAAGTTCCGATATGCCAATACCTGTTGCAACAGCCTTCTTTGGAGCAAGAAAATGGAACGGTGTCCCAGCGAGGAATTCTAATAGCCCGCCGGGGAAGCCTGCAGCATTATTTCCCTTTCGGGAACTTTGGAATACCTAGATCATAGTGAGTAGTTTCTTGTATTCTTCGTCAGACATAGTGAAGTAGTTCTCGCGTTGCGGAAATACTCGTGTTTCGACTTCTTTGTGATATTGCGCTAGTCCCTTCAGGATAACCTCGCCTGCATTTCCGTAGACCTTTGCAGCTCTA
>Ga0335078_10004955_pt1 | contig 19715 bp, 17 predicted proteins | sample Lox_Sample_32_FD_206711 | JGI IMG/M metagenome (GOLD analysis project Ga0335078, IMG submission 206711) | Soil microbial communities from Loxahatchee National Wildlife Refuge, Florida, United States - Lox_Sample_3.2 | ecosystem: Environmental > Terrestrial > Soil > Wetlands | place: USA... | reverse complement strand
TCATCGAGGCCGTAGCGCCGCATGGCCTTTTCGACCTCGGCGGCGCGAATGCTTTCGAGCTGCTCCTGCAGGCCAACGATGGTGGGGGTGATCTCCACCACCTTGAGACGCGCCATCATGCGATCGACTTCTTCGGAAACCAGCAGCTCGGCGTGCTCGGCCTCTTTCATCCGTTCCCGGAGATTGGCGTTGACCACTTCCTGCAGGTCGTCAATGTCGTAGAGGAAGACATTGTCGAGGTTGTTGATAGCGGGGTCGATATTGCGCGGGACCGCGATATCGATGAGAAACACCGGCTTGTTGCGGCGCGCGGTGATGACGCGGTGCATTTCCTCTTTTTTCAGGATGTACTCGGTGGCGCCGCTGGAAGCGATCAGGATATCGACCTCGGGAAGAGTGGCGAGGAAGCGGCTGTATTCGACCGGCGTACCCTGGAAGACCTTGGCCAGCTCGACCGCGCGCTCGTAGGTGCGGTTGGTAACGAAGACGTGGGTGGCGCCAGACCGGCGCAGATGGCGGGCCGCGAGCTCGGACATTTTGCCGGCGCCGGCAATCATGACGGTGCGGCCGGAGAGCGAGCCGAAGATTTTGCGCGCCAGCTCCACCGCCGCGTAACTGACGGAAACGGCCATCTGGCCGATGCCGGTTTCGGAGCGGACGCGCTTGGCGACGCTGAAGGCGCGGGTCAGCAGGCCGTCCATCCAGCCGCAGACCGCGCCGGTATCCTTCGCCGCGGCGTAGGCGGCTTTCAATTGGCCGAGGATTTGCGGCTCGCCCACCACCATGGAATCGAGGCTGGCGGCGACGCGGAACAGATGGTGAATGGCCTCGCGGCCTTCGTAGCGGTAGAGGTGTGGGGCGATGTGATCGGGGCTGAGCGCCTTGTGTTCGGCCAGAAAGGAATCGACGGTGACTTGGGGATCGACGCCGTCCTCGGTGGTGACCGTGATCTCGACGCGGTTGCAGGTGGAGAGAATAACGGCTTCGGTCACGCCAGGGCGGGCGCGCAGGTCTTTGAGGGCTTCCGGCAACGCGGTTTCCGAAAAAGCCAGGCATTCGCGCACTTCGACCGGCGCGGTCTTATGACTGACTCCTGTCAAGAACAGTTTCATTGCCGAAGCAGTAAAATCCCCAGCCGCGAATGCGCGACCCAGGTGATGGCGGAAAATCCGAGCACCGCGACCGTCATGATGGCGGCTTTGCGGCCGCGCCACCCGGCCGTGGTTCGCAAAAAAACGAGTACGAGATACGTGCCCCAGGTAAAGAAGGAAATCGCGATATTCGGCTGCGTGATCCAGGCGGTTTTGTGTTCGATGAACGCCCAGGTGCTGGCCGCAATCACGGCCAGGGTCATCAGCACGAAGCCGAGCCCCATGGATTTCGAGATGAGATCGTCGAGCGCGCCCAAGGCCGGCAGCCGGTAATAGAATTTGCGCGGCTTCTTGCTTTTCAGCTCGCGCTCCTGGAACAGATAGAGTAGCGAGGCCACCGCTGTCACCACCAGTGCCGCAAAGCCGAGCAGTACCAGAACGATATGGACGGTAAGCCAGACGTTGCGGACCACCGGGTTGGTCCAGGCGCCCACCGGGTTGCCAAGCGTGGCCATCAGTGACATCACGAAGACCAGCGGAAAAATGAAAGCGCTGAGGCTGGCCATCTGGTACCGCCACTGGATGAACAGGTACACAATGGCGACCAGGAACGCGCACATGGAGAGCGTTTCGTAGGTGTTGGCGATGGGGCAGCGGTTCGAAAGGATGCCTTCATCGACGATGGAGACAAAGTGGAAGACGGAACCCAGCGCGAAGGCGCCCAACGCCACGCGAAACAACTGCTCGCGCCGGCGTACCAGCATGAGGATGGAATGCAGCAAGCCGAGCGAATACAACGCCGCGGCCACGCGCAACCAGATTACGCTCATTTCCGCCATGGACAGTGCAGCCCTTTGAGTACAGAGCTTATTATATCGCGCGGCCGGTTTTTCGGATGGGGGAATCTGGAATCTACCGTTGAGACGCGGGATTTCACCGCTGGGACGCTGAGGCGCAGAGTTTTTAGAATGGCCTCGCGGACTGCGGCGGGCTTTCCTGCTGGATGGGATTGGCGCGCGGAGGGGGCGGAGGGAACGTGCGGCTGGCGCTGCCCGGATTACCATGCAACGGCGGAATCTGGAATTCACCGCGGAGACGCTGAGGCGCAGAGTTTTTAGAATGGCCTCGCGGACTGCGGCGGGGCTTTCCTGCTGGATGGGATTGGCGCGCGGACGAGGCGGAGGGAAGGTGCGGCTGGCGCCGCCAGAGGGAGAATTCACTCTTCTTGTTTTTCTCTGCGTCTCGGCGTCTCTGCGGTACATTCATAGGCGGGGGAGCGCGCGGATGCAATATCGACGCCTCGGAAAAAGTTCGCTGGTGGTTTCGGCTCAGGGACTCGGCTGCATGGGGATGTCGGAGTTTTACGGAGAAACCGATGAACAGGAATCGATCGCGACGATTCATCACGCCCTCGATCGCGGCGTGACGTTCTTCGATACGGCGGATATGTATGGCGTCGGGCGCAATGAGGAACTGGTGGGACGCGCGATGGCAGCGCGGCGGCACGAGGTCATCATCGCCACCAAGTTCGGCAACGTGCGCGGAGCGGATGGCTCCTTTCAAGGAGTGAACGGGCGGCCGGACTATGTGCAGCAGGCGTGCGAAGCCAGCCTGCGCCGGCTGAAGATTGCGGCCATCGATCTGTACTACCAGCATCGCGTGGATCCGAAGACGCCGATTGAGGAGACGGTGGGCGCGATGGCGCGGCTGGTGGAGCAAGGAAAGGTTCGGTATCTGGGGCTTTCGGAAGCGGGGGAGCAGACGATCCGGCGGGCTCACAAGACCCACCCGATTACGGCGCTGCAGACCGAGTATTCGCTATGGACACGCGACCCGGAAGAAGCGATCTTGGCGGCCTGCCGGGAACTCGGCATCGGGTTCGTGCCGTACAGTCCGCTCGGACGCGGGTTCTTGACCGGGCGCTTTCACCGTACCGGCGATTTCGGGGAGAAGGACTTCCGCAAATTTCATCCGCGCTTCCAGCAGGACACGATGGAACAGAATCTGCGGATTGTGCACGGGATCGAGCAGATCGCGCAGCAAAAGGGCTGCGCGCCGGCGCAAGTCGCGCTGGCTTGGGTGCTGGCACAGGGAGAGGATCTGGTGCCGATTCCGGGGACGAAGAGGCGCGCCTATCTCGACCAGAATCTCGGAGCGCTGGAGGTGCGTCTTTCGGGGGCAGAGTTGAAACGGCTGGACGAGATCGCGCCGCGCGGCATTACCGCGGGCCTGCGCTATCCCGAGCAGCACATGAAAGCGGTGGGGATTTAGGCGGTTACGCGAAGCGCTTCAGCGATTGGGTGTACGGCGGCCGGGCCACACCCTTCTCGGTGATGATGGCGCTGACATAACGGGCCGGGGTGATGTCGAACGCGGGGTTCTCGACGGCGGTTCCGGCGGGCGCCACGGCCTGGCCGAAAACGTGGGTCACTTCGGCGGCGGCGCGCTGTTCGATGGGGATCTCGTCGCCGGAAGCCAGGGTCAGATCGAGAGTGGAAACCGGCGCGGCCACGAAGAACGGCACTTTATTTTCGTGCGCCAGGACGGCCACACCGTAGGTGCCGATTTTGTTGGCGACGTCGCCATTGGCGGCGATGCGGTCCGCGCCGACCACCACGCAGCCGATGCGGCCGGATTTCAGAAAATGGCCGGCCATATTGTCGGTGATCAGAGTTGTGGGGATGCCGTCCTGTTGCAACTCCCAAACGGTGAGGCGCGCGCCCTGCAGAAACGGGCGGGTCTCGTCGGCGAAGACGTCCACGCGTTTGCCCGATTCGATGGCGGCGCGGATGACGCCCAGCGCCGTGCCATAGCCGGCGGTGGCCAAGGCGCCGGCATTGCAATGAGTCAGGACAGTGCGGCTATCGGGAACTAATTCGGCACCGTTGCGGCCGATGGCGCGGCAGATAGCGATGTCTTCTTCGCGGATGAGCCGGGCTTCTTCGATGAGGAGGCGGCGAATCTCGGCAATGGGGCGGCCGCGCAGTTTTTCGTAGAGAGCGCGCATCCGCTCGATGGCCCAAAAGAGATTGACGGCAGTCGGACGCGTCTGGGCGAGGGTGTCGCAGATGATTTCGAAGCAGCGGTCCAGGTCTGGTTCGGGCGCATGCAGCACGCCGAGCGCAACGCCCATAGCAGCCGTCACGCCGATGGCCGGCGCGCCGCGAACCACCATGGCTCGGATGGCATCGGCGACCTCCCGGTAGGTGCGGCAGGTAACGTACTTCTCTTCCAAGGGCAGCCGGGTCTGATCGATCAGAACGACGGTGTTCTCAATCCATTGAACGGTTTCTACCATAGTTGAGCGCGAATTATCGGTGCGGCAGCTGATTGCGCTGGGCCAGCAGAGCGACGAAGAATAGCGCATTGTAGGAGGCGTGCATGAGGGTGGAGGCCTTAGTCGAACCGGTGGCCTGCCGCATGGCGCCAAAGGCCGCGCCGGCGAGTGAGATCAACACCACATGACGCCACGAATTCCCGTACTCCTGAAAATGCAGCAAGCCGAAAGGAATGGCCGCGACGAGCACGCCGGGGACGACGCCCAGGCTGCGGACTACCAGCGGCTGGAGGAATCCTCGGAACGCGAGTTCCTCGCACAAAGGGCCAAGCGTGATGCCGAAGATGGCGACCAGCACCAGCGAGGTCGGGTTTTCGAGCATCTCCGTCATGGGATTGCTGGTGGTCGGGGTATGGAGCAGCAGGCTCGTGGCGGAGACCCCGAAGGCGGTGAGCAGGCCGGCCAGCACCACCAGCAGGGACGGCATGCGGAGCGGAGTCCAACCAAGGGATCGCCAGAACGGCCGGTGATATTGCCACCGCAGCAGCAGCATCAAGGCCGTGAACATCAGGCCGTATCCCAGGAATTGCGCCGGCAGCAATTCGAGCGCGCGGGCCTTCGGCTGCAGGTGGAAGACAAAATCCAACAGTTTGACGAATCCAACGCCAAGAAGCAGGCAAGGGATGGCCAGGCCGAGGAAGATCAGCACATCCGAGTAAGTCCAAAACGGGTCGCGCTCGGGCGGAGGCGGAGCCGGTTCGGGCGGCGGCGCTTCGGGCTGCGGCGGCAAGCCGAGCGGCTGAAAGGGCTGCTGTTCGGTCATGGCTCCCTTTCGATGAGCGCGGCGGCCAGCAGGGGAATCAGCAACTCATGATGCCCGGTGATGGCGTAGCCCGCGCCTCCGGCTTGCGCGTGCGGCCGTTCCACCACGTTGACGCGAGGGCGGTAATGCTGGAGGAAATCGAAGTTGACCGTCGTGAAGTCTGCCAGCGGATGACCGAGATTGCGCACGGCGGACAACGCTTTAAGAAAGACTTCCGGCAGTACGACGGCGGAGCCGCAGTTGAGGTAGACGCCGCCGTCGTGCAGATCGGCGATATAGGCGCAGAGCAGGCGGAAATCGCGAAGGCTCGCCGAGCCCAGCGCGGCGCCATCGGCCGAGGGATGTGTGTGCGGCGTGTCGGTGCCGATGGCGACGTGAACGGTGACGGGCGTTCCGTGACGATAGGCCTGCAGCAACAGGCTCACGGCGGCGTACTCCGCGGCAGCGGACGCTTCCAGGCAGCGGCCGAGCGATTCGCCGAGGCCGAGGCCGTCGCGGTCGCCTTCGACAATGGCGCGGTTCATCTCGCGGCCGGTCTCCTCGGCGGAGCCGAAGCGGCCGTCTGGCAGCACGGCTTCGACATCTTCACTGGTGTGGCCGGCGCGGGCGATTTCGAAATCGTGGATGGCAGAGGCGCCATTCAGCGCGAACGCGGTGACGTACCCGCGGCGCATGAGGTCGATCAATACCGGCGCCAGCCCGCACTTGATGACGTGGCCGCCGAGCGCCCAGAGGAGGGCGCGGCCTTGGCGACGAGCGGCGGCAATCGTATCCACCACTGAGCGGAACGAGTCGCCGGCCAGAATATGGGGCAGCGATTCCAGCCAGCCCGCGACGCCCGAGCCCTTGTGATAGACGGAGGCGAAGTCGGCGGTTTTGACCTTGCCGCCGCGCTCTTTGAGACCGATGGTTTTGAGGGCACCGAAATCGAGCGGGCGCTTGGCATACTTGCTCATGAGCTCGGTCGGCCGCCGTCCATCATTACATTATCCCGTACGGCGAGGCCGGCTTCCATTCTGCCGCAAGCCGCCCATGATAGGGTATGAGGAGGCGCTTTCAGGAGAAAACGATGTCGACTTTACAACGCTTGCTCTTCCCCGCCCTGGCGGTTGCCGCCCTCGTTCCGGTCACAACGAGCCGCGCCGCGGACCGGCCCGACCCCAAGCTGGTGTCCATTACGCTACCCGACGAGATTCACTGGAGAAAGTCCGAGGCGAGCGACCAGGCCACGATCCAGGGCGACCCCACCAAGCCCGGTATCTACATTCAGCTGATCAAGTGGCATCCCGGCCACATGAGCCGTCCGCACTTTCATGCCGAAGAGCGGTACATCTGGGTGATCTCAGGAACGTGGTGGGTTGGAACGGGGCCGCATTACGACCCGGCAACTACGTATCCGGTGCCCGCCGGCAGTTACGTCGTCGATCATCCGGGCGAGATTCATTGGGACGGCGCGAAGCCGGAGACGGGCGATTGCCTGCTGGAGATCGTCGGCATGGGGCCGTCGAAGACGACGCAAGCGGAAGAGAAGTAGCCGCCGCGACCCACTCGTGTTCGCAAGAGCGCGGCGCTAGAATCCAGGCGGGACCAACCTCGGATGGAACGCCCGGTTATTGACGGGATCAGCCGCAGGGCTCTTCTCGCCGCCGGAGCCGCCACGCTCGGAACACCTGCCTTATCTTATTCCCGCATTGTGGGAGCGAATGATCGGATTCGCCTTGGCCAGATCGGGGTCGGCCGTCGAGGCCGCGAACTGGCATCGATTGCCGCCCGTCTCAAACACAGCCACAATCTGGAAATTGCCGCGGTTTGCGATCTGTGGAAGGTGAACCGCAAACGCGCTGCCGCGGCAGCCGGCAGCGAATATGGCCGCGCGCCGCGCTCTTTTCCGTGCATGGAGGATCTGCTGGCGCTCCCGGACGTGGACGCCGTCGTCATCGCCACCGGCGATTTTCAGCACGCGCCGATTCTCAAGCTGGCGGTCGAGGCCGGCAAGGACGCCTATTGCGAAAAGCCCATGGCGAATGTCCTCGAAGAGGCCAAGGCCGCGCGGAATGCCGTCCGCGCGTCGCACCGCATCGTGCAGATCGGAACGCAGCACCGGAGCGAACCGTATCAGCTTGCCGCCAAGGACTGGATCGCGCGCGACCTTCTGGGTCATGTCAGCAAGGTGGAGATCGTCTGGAACTACCACGGCCCCCGGTGGCGCGGTCGCCCCGAGGTGCAGCAGATCCGCGAAGCCGATACCGACTGGCGCCGGTGGCTGCTCACCAAGCCCTACCGGCCGTTCGACCCGCGCCTGTACTTCGAGTTTCGGCTTTACCGCGAGTTTTCCAGCGGCATCCCCGACCAGTGGATGACCCACGCCATCGACCTGGTTCACTACTTCCTCGACGACCCGTACCCCGAGTCCGTCGTCGCATTGGGCGGTGTTTACGCGTGGAAAGACGGCCGCGAAAACCCCGATACGTTTCAGGCGCTGCTCGAATACCCGAAGGGCTTCCTGGTGAGTTACGCGAGCAGCTTCGGCAACGACTGCGACAGCTCGATCCGCATCATGGGTGACAAGGCTACGTTCGTCAATCTCGGCGGCGAAGGCAGCCAGCGGTGGAAGCTGGTGGAAGAGAAAGGCACGCACGAAGACAATCCGTTCGTCCATCGGTCGGAGCAATACATCGCGCTCGGCGGCCCGGAACTGGAAGCGCTCCCCTGGGCCGACCGCGTGGCGGCCAAAGCGATGGAGAAAGCCTCCGGCCCGTTTCCGTTCACGAGCGATCTGCATCCAGCCCACATGCAGAACTGGCTCGATTGCCTCCGCACCCGCAAGCAGCCGAACGCGACCGTGGAGCACGGATTCGCGCACTCCGTGGCGGCGATGATGGCCGCCCGCGCACAGAGGGAAGGGAAGAGGCTGTATTGGGATGCGGCGGGGGAGGAGATTTTAGACCATCCGGCGGCGCTTAGTTTCCCCAATCGTTGAAATTCAACAGAAGTCGTGGCTGCAGGCAGGATTGGCCGCCCACTTCTTACGCCGACGCCGCTTTTCCGGCGTTCAGCACCTTGCGCAGCGCTTCGGCGGTGTAGCTCTTCTTCGACCGCGCCACTTGCTCGGGCGTGCCGGCGGCCACCACGCGGCCGCCGTATTCGCCGCCGTCGGGGCCGAGATCGATAATCCAATCGGCGGCCTTAACCACGTCCAGATTGTGCTCGATCACCACCACCGTATTTCCCAGGTCGACGAGGCGCTGCAAGACGTCGAGCAGTTTGCGGACATCGTCGAAGTGCAGCCCGGTAGTCGGTTCGTCGAGCAGATAGAAGGTGCGGCCGGTCTGGCGCTTGCTCAGTTCTTTGGCCAGCTTGATGCGCTGCGCTTCGCCGCCGGAAAGCGTCGTCGAGGACTGGCCGAGATGCACGTAGCCTAAACCGACATCGTAGAGGGTCTGCAGCTTGGTTTTGATCTGCGGCAGATTTTCCATCAAGGGCAGCGCTTCTTCCACCGTGGCATCCAGCAGGTCGGCGATCGAATGGTTCTTGAACTTCACCTGCAGGGTCTCGCGGTTGTAGCGGCGGCCGCGGCAGACGTCGCAGGTGACGTACACGTCGGGCAGGAAATTCATTTCGATGCGCTTCAGGCCATCACCCTGGCAGGCTTCACAGCGGCCGCCTTTCACGTTGAAGCTGAAGCGGCCGGGCTTGTAGCCGCGCTCGCGCGATTCCGGCAGCATGGCGTAGAGGTCGCGAATCGGTGTAAACAGGCCGGTGTAAGTGGCGGGGTTCGAGCGCGGCGTGCGGCCGATCGGCGCCTGGTCGATGCGAATCACTTTGTCGATATGGCTGATGCCTTCGATGGATTCGTGCGCGCCGGGCTCTTCGTGGGAGCCGTAGATCTCCTTGGCCAGCGAGCGGTACAAAATCTCGTTGACCAGCGTGGACTTTCCGCTGCCCGAAACGCCGGTCACCACCGTCAGCACGCCCAGGGGGATTTCGACGTCGATGTCTTTCAGGTTGTGCTCGCGGGCGCCGTGGATGAATAGCGCCTTGCCGTTCGGCTTGCGCCGCTGTTTCGGAACCGGGATCTCCAGGGCGCCCGAGAGATATTGTCCGGTGAGCGAATCGCGGTTGGCGCAGATGTCGGCCGGTTTGCCTTGCGCCACCAGTCCGCCGCCGAGGCGCCCGGCGCCGGGACCGAGATCGATCACGTAATCCGCGCGCTCGATGGTTTCGGCATCGTGCTCGACGACCACCACCGTATTGCCGAGGTCGCGAAGCTGGGTGAGGGTTTCGAGCAGGCGGCCGTTGTCGCGCGGATGCAGCCCGATGGAGGGTTCGTCGAGAACGTAGAGCACGCCGCGCAGTTTCGAGCCGATCTGCGTGGCCAGCCGGATGCGCTGCGCTTCGCCGCCCGAGATGGTGGCGGCCGAGCGGTCCAGGCTGAGATAGTCGAGACCAACCGCGGAAAGAAATTCCAGCCGCCGGCGAATCTCATCGAGCACGCGGCCGGCGATCTGTAATTCGCGATCGTGGAATTCCCAGTTCCGCACCGTCACCAGCGCGCGCGCTACCGGCAGCCCGGTGAATTCGGCAATGGAAAAGCTCTTCACGCGCACCGCGAGGCTCGCAGGCCGCAGCCGCTTGCCATGGCAGGCGGGGCATTGCGAAGGCGACATGTATTCGGTCAGCCATTCGCGATAGTTATCGCCGGAAGATTCGTAGCCTTCCTCCAGAATGCCGAAGATGCCCGGCAGACCTTCCGCTCCTTCGACCAGCAGTTGCCGGGACTTGGCCGGCAATTCGTCAAACGGCGTGTTGAGATTGATGCGGTTCTTGCGCGCCAGTTCGCCGAGCCGGTGCTGCACCAGCCACGAGCTGCCGCCGGGCCCCAGCCCGCCATCGAAGAGCGGCTTGGATGGATCGACAATCACCTTGGCCTGATCGAAGAACCACTTACTGCCGAGCCCGTTGCACTCCTCGCAGGCGCCGTAGGGACTGTTGAACGAGAACGAACGCGGTTCGAGCTGCGGCACACTGGTGCCGCATTCGGTGCAGGCCAGCTTCTGTGAGTAGAGCCGCTCCTCCCCGTTCACCACCACGATCAGCACCAGGCCGTTCGCCAGCTTGGTCGCGGTATCGATTGACGCTTCCAGGCGCTTCTCGATTCCCGGCTTGACCAGCAGCCGGTCGACCACGATTTCGATCGTGTGGTTTTTGCGCTTGTCGAGCGGAATGTCTTCGTCGAGCGAGCGCAGCACGCCGTCGATGCGCGCCCGCACGAATCCCTGCCTGGCGAGCTTTTCCAGATCCTTCTTGTATTCGCCCTTGCGCCCGCGGACGATTGGGGCCATCACCATGATGCGGTCTTCGGGCTTGAGCGCCACCACGTGCTGGAGAATCTGCTCGGTGGTCTGCCGCGATATTTCGTTCCCGCACATGGGGCAGTGCGGCACGCCGATCGACGAGTAGAGCAGGCGCAGATAGTCGTAGATTTCGGTGATGGTTCCGACAGTCGAACGCGGGCTGCGGCTGGTGGTCTTCTGTTCGATCGAAATCGCCGGGCTCAACCCGTCAATCGAATCCACGTCCGGCCGTTCCATCTGGTCCAGAAACTGGCGCGCGTAGGTGGACAGGGTTTCGACATAGCGGCGCTGGCCTTCGGCGTAAATGGTGTCAAACGCCAGCGAGGATTTTCCCGATCCGCTCAGGCCGGTGATCACCGTCAAGGTGTTGCGCGGAATCTCGACGTCGATATTTTTGAGGTTATGCTGGCGCGCGCCATGCACAGTAATCCGGTTCAGCATAGTGAGTTGCGCAGGGGCAGGGTGATTCTCTTATTGTGACGCGGATTATGCCGCCGCGGCAAATCGGCATTCCGTCCAGAACGTCTCGTTTTCTTTTGCAAATTGGTAAATTCGCGGACGTAATTCCATTGTGCGGCCGTCGTAATCGAGTTATAACAAAACCAAAGTGAGCCCCTGCGCCAAGTGTGGGAAAGAGCTGCACCGCGTCCATCGGACGGTTTTTCAGCAGCTTCGATATGCTGCCGTTTTTCAGTGCCCACATTGTAAGATTCAGGAGTATGTGCCGCGTGCGTACCGGTTCCATTTCGGGCTTGAGGCGCGGTGCCCGCGTTGCGGGAGCGTGAAGGTGACCTTGCAGCGAAAGCGTGACCGGATCGATCCCATGTACTGGAGTGTTCTGTCCGTGCTGGAGATGATTCTGAGCGGCGGGAAGCTCTATCACTGCTCCTTTTGCCGGATCCAATTCTTCGACCGGCGGCACCACGTATCGGATCCGTCGCGCAGCGTAAGCTGATACTGGTGCGTCTTTCCCCCGAACCTTCCGATGCCGGCAAGCGGCTGGACCAGGTGATCCATGAACGGCTGCCGCAGTTCAGCCGGTCCCGCATTCAGGAGTGGATTCGAGACGGCCGGGTTCGGGTAGCGGGAGAAGCGCGGCGGGCGTCATACCTCATCCGGCCGAACGATTCGATTGACGTGGAACCGGCCGAGCCGCAGCCGCTGCGCGCGACTCCGGAAGATATCGCGCTGCGCGTATTGTACGAAGACAATGACGTAGTCGCAATCGATAAGCCGGCGGGGATGGTGGTGCATGCCGGCGCCGGCGTACATTCCGGGACCGTGGTGAATGCGCTGCTGCACCGGTTCGAGGCGCTCTCGACTGCCGGAGGCACACTACGCCCGGGGATTGTCCACCGGCTGGACCGCTTCACCAGCGGGGTGCTGCTGGCCGCCAAGAACGATTTCGCGCACCACTCGCTCGCCAGCCAGTTCGCCGGCCGGCAAGTGGAGAAGATTTACCTGGCTCTCGTCCATGGGACCGTCAAATCGGAAAGCGGGCGCATCGAGCGGCCCATTGCGCGCGATCCCGTCCGGCGCGTCCGCATGACCTCGCGGCTGGCCGAAGGCCGCGCCGCCTGCACCGAATACCGGGTCTTGCGGCGTTTCCAGCGATTCACTCTGCTCGAAGTGCGGATCGGCACCGGGCGCACGCACCAGATTCGCGTGCATCTCTCCACCCTCGGCCATCCGGTCGCGGGAGATCCCGTATATGGCGCGCCGGCCAAAGTCGAAGGCATGCCGCCGCTCGGCCGGTATTTCCTCCACGCGCACCGCATCCGTTTCCGGCAGCCCACCACCGGTGACCAGATCACCGTCGAATCGCCGCTCCCGCCGGAATTGGAAGCGTGGATGGCCGGGTTGAAAGATTAAACGACTGCCCGCCTAACCAATCGGTTGGTAGGCCGTCTACCCAGTTTGGGTAGAATGTCTGCTGAGATGACGAACGAACGATCGAGCCGCATCCAACTACTTCAAGGGACGCTGGACATGCTGATCTTGCGCACGCTTCGATTCGGGCCCGCACACGGCCACCAGATCGCCAGGCACATCCAGCGGACGAGCGAAGACTTGCTGCAGGTGGAGCATGGCTCGCTGTATCCGGCGCTGCACCGGCTGGAACGAAAAGGGTGGATCGCCGCGAAATGGGAGCCGGCCGGAACCGACCTGAAGCGCGAGTTCAAATATTACCGGCTGACTGCCGCGGGCAAACGGCAGCTCGCGGTCGAGGAATCGAAGTGGAAGCAACTGGCCGGCGCCATCGCGCGCATCATGGGGCCGGCCGAGGAGGCGTGAAATGCCTTTCGGGCGGGACAAAGACCGAGAGCGGGATCTCGATCGCGAACTGCGGGATCATCTCGAACTGGAAGCGCAGGAGCAGCGCGAATCAGGCATGCCGGGCGAGGAAGCCGACTACGCCGCCCGCCGCGCCCTCGGCAATGTCACGCTGATCAAGGAGCAGGTGCGCGAAACGCGGCCGTTCGCCTGGCTGGAGGCGCTCAAACAGGACGCTCGTTACAGCGCGCGGATGCTGCGAAAGAACCCGGGCTTCGCCGTGGCGGCGATCTGTACACTGGCGCTCGGAATTGGAGCGAACACGGCGCTGTTCAGCGTGGTGAATGCGGTTCTGCTCAATCCTCTGCCGTATCCCGATGCCAGCCGGCTCGTGGTGGTCTGGGAGCAGAACGCCAGCCATGGCTTCTTCCGCAACGTCGTCTCCGCCGCCAATTTCCGCGACTGGAAAAGGCAGAACCATGTGTTCAGCGATATGGCTGCCCTCTTCGACGGAACTTTCGACCTCAGCGGAGTTGGAGAGCCGGTGGAGGTTCGCGGCGAACTGGTTTCCGGGAACTTTCTTGCGGTCTTGGGGGTTCGCCCCGCGCTCGGCCGAGGCTTTACGCCGGAAGATGACCATCCGGGCTCGCGCGTGGTCCTGCTCAGCCATGCGCTCTGGATCGAGCGCTTCGGCGGCGATCCGTCGTTGATCGGGCGGCAGATCGCCATCAATCGCGCGCAATTCACGGTGATTGGCGTGCTCCCGCCGGCGTTCTACTTTCCGCCTTGGCAAGACAGCGCGCAACGCGCCCGGTTCTGGGTGACCGGCCTGGACCTCCGCAAACCCGAGCGCACCTGGCACAATTACGAATCGTTCGGGCGCCTGAAACCGGGAGTCACCCTGGACCAGGCAAGAGTCGACATGGCAGCGCTTTCGCGCCAACTCGGAGCGCAATACCCGGAGCAAAAAGACTGGGCCGCGCAACTGATCTCTGTGCACGATCAGGTGGTGGGAGACACACGGCCGGCGTTACTGGAGCTGCTGGCGGCCGTGGGGATGGTCCTGCTGATCGCCTGTGCCAATCTGGCGAACCTGCAACTGGCGCGGGTCGCCGCGCGGGAAAAGGAAATCGCGGTTCGCGCCGCGCTGGGCGGCGGCCGGTTTCGAGTCATCCGCCAGGTGCTGATCGAAAGCGTTCTTCTAGCCGTCACCGGCGGCAACCTCGGGGTTCTTCTGGCGGCCTGGGGCGTCAAGGTTTTTGTGGCGTATGGTCCGCGAAACACGCCGGGCCTGAGCCAGGCAACCCTCAATGTGACGGTTCTGTGGTTCACGTTGATCCTTTCGGTTGTCTGCGGAATTGTGTTCGGTCTGATTCCGGCGCTAAACGCGTCGAAAACCGACCTGCTGCAGTGCATGAACGAGGGCAGCCGCGGGTCCACCCAAGGGCTTCGCAGCCGGCGCCTTCGCGGCATGCTGGTCGCGAGTGAATTCGCCCTCGCTCTCGTCCTCCTCGCCGGGGCCGGGCTTCTCATCCGTTCGTTCGCGGCGCTCAGCCGCGTGAACCTCGGTTTCGACCCGCACCACGTGGTGACCATGAGGATCGCGCTGACCGGCCGGGTCTATGCCGACAACGCGCGTCAAGGGCGATTCTTCGAGAACCTGCTTCCGCGAGTTCAACCGCTTCCCGGCGTGACTTCGGCTGCCGTGATCGATCAAGACGTCCCGTTCGGAGGAAGCGGAATGGACTTCCTCATCGAGGGGCGCCCCGTCCCGCCTTCGAGCGAATGGCCGGACGCCTCCGTTCGCTCCATCAGCGCCGACTATTTCCGGGCGTTGCGGATCCCCCTGCTTCGAGGACGGTCTCTGGCCGAATCCGACAACGAAACGGCGCCCCGCGTCGCTGTGATCAATGAAAGGCTGGCACGCGAGTATTGGCCCGGCCAGAATCCCATCGGCAGCCGGATTCGCTTCCCGGGGCTCGCGACCAGCGGCGGCGCCGTACATGTCGCCGACAGCGACCCCATCGCAGTAATTGTCGGCGTGGTGAAAACGGTCAGGAACCTCGGCGTGGACCTCGAAGGCCGCAACGAAATCTACGTCCCGTACAAACAGCTTCCCGTGTGGTTTACGCCGCGCACGCTGCTGGTGCGAATGGCCGGCGACCCCGCCGCCGCAGTTTCCGCGATCCGGCGGAATGTTCAGGCGTTGGATCCCGATCAACCGATTTCCAACGTCACCACGGTGGACGAAACTCTTACCCAGGCCGAAGCCGGCCATCGATTCCCTATGCTCCTCCTAAGCCTGTTCGCAGCGCTCGCGCTGGCGCTTGCCGCCATCGGCATCTATGGCGTGATGTCGTATTCGGTCGCGCAGCGCACGCGCGAAATCGGCGTTCGCATGGCCTTGGGCGCGCAACGCGGCGATGTCATTCAGGCGACGGTCACCGAGGGGATGCGGGTGGCCGCCATCGGCGTGGCGTTCGGGCTGGCCGGAGCCTTGGGGTTGACGCGGCTCTTATCCGGGTTGCTGTTCGGGACCGGCAGTAAAGATCCTCTGACTTTTTTCGCGGCGCCGTTGCTGCTGCTGGCGATCGGCTTCGCGGCCATCGTGGTGCCCGCGCGGAGAGCCAGCAAAATCGATCCGAACGTCGCCCTCCGATATGAATGAACCGGAGGCGGAATCACGAACCGGGATATAATTGGGCATATGAAAGCGTGTGGCGCCGTCGCGGTGCTGAGTGTATTTGCGGTCGTTCTCGGCGCGGCCGATCAGAACCCGGCGCCGCCTCCGGCTCAACCTGCCGGGTCGGGCGAGGAAACCACCCGCATTCTGGTCGATGTCACCCGCGTCAACATGCTGTTCACGGTGACCGACAAAAAAGGCCGCTTCATCACCGATTTAAACAAAGACGATTTTGAGGTGGTCGAGGCCAAAAAGCCTCAGGTCATTCAGGAATTTACGGCGGAATCGGACCTCCCGCTGCGCATCGGCATCCTGGTGGATACCAGCAGCAGCATCCGGGACCGGTTCAAGTTCGAGCAAGAGGCCGCCATCCAGTTTCTGAGCAGCGTCGTCCATCCGGGCGTCGACAAGGCCATGGTGGTCAGCTTCGATACCTCGGCCGAATTGGTGTCCGACCTGGTGGACGACAATGCCAAGCTCGACAGCGCCATTCGCAGCCTGCGGCCGGGCGGCGGGACTTCTCTGTACGACGCGATCTTTTTTGCGTGCCGCGACAAGCTGCAGCAGGACCAGCCCAAGCACAAGTTCCGCCGGGCGCTGATCGTGGTCACCGATGGCGAGGACAACCAGAGCCGCTACACGCGCGACCAGGCCCTCGAGATGGCGCAGAAAGCCGACGCGGTGATTTACGCGATTTCGACCAACATCAGCCGCACCGATACCGATGGCGACAAGGTTCTGCGCTACCTGACCCAGGAGACCGGCGGCCGGGCCTTCTTCCCGTTCAAGGTGGAAGACCTGGAGCAGTCATTCGAGAACATCGCCAACGAACTGCGCCACCAGTACAACATTTTTTACCGTCCGGAGCCGCTGAAAACCGATGGCTTGTACCACACGGTCGACTTGCGGGTGAGAGGCCGCAAAGACCTGGTGGTGCGCGCGCGCAAAGGTTACTACGCCCCCAAAATGTAAGCCGCTGGTGCGCCGCGGCGAGGCCAAGGACCTGGAGACGATCGCAGCGATTCAGGCAGCCAGCCCGGAGGCGGCCCAGTGGGATCCATCAGACTATTTGGGATACGATTTGTCCGTCGCGGTGGTGGAAGAACGCGTCGCCGGGTTCCTCGCCAGCCGTACACTTGTTCCTGGTGAATCGGAGATCCTGAATGTGGCAGTCTTGCCGGAGTACCGCCGCCGGGGCGTGGGCCGCACATTACTCGCAACCTGGTTAGGCAGCGTACAAGGCACTGTTTTTCTGGAAGTTCGCGCGTCCAACGAGGCGGCCCGGACGTTCTACCGGTCGCTCGGATTCGAGGATTTTCTCTTACGGCCGCAGTACTACGCCTTACCACCGGAAACAGGTATTGTCATGAAGTTTCATTCATGTTAAGGTGCAATTGGGCGGCAATGCCGTCGACTCAGAACGAGCAAGAGATTACCCACCGAGCCTGATCGGAAACCCGACTCGGCGTGGCAACCTCGCAGGAGGATTTGCCTACATGGAACAGAACGCACTGGATGATCTGAAAGCGCATCTGATGCAGACGAACGAAGAGTTTCGCCAGTTGGCGGTTCAGCATTCCGATTTAAAGACGAAGCTGGATTCGCTGCGGGCGCGTCCGCACCTGACGGAAGACGAGCAGGTGGAGGAGACGCGGTTGAAGAAACTGAAACTCCGGATAAAGGACCAGATGGAAGCAATCATGAGCCAATATCGCGCTCAGCGGGTTGCCTGACATCAGGTGCGCGCAGTTCGGGAAGTTCAAATTGGGCCCGGTTCGCTTCGGCGGACCGGGCCTTTTGGTTTTTGAAGCCCTGATGGATCCGGAACCGGTCCGTATTCCCATCACCGATGTCTTCGATCTGCATAGCGTCCCGCCCCGCGATGTGAAGGCGGTGGTGGAGGAGTACCTGATCGAGGCGAACCGGCTGGGTCTGAAGGCGCTGCGGATCATCCACGGGCGCGGGATCGGGGTGCAGCGGGAGATGGTGCGGGCGATTCTGGCGCGGACCGAGTTTGTGGCGGACTTCCAGGATGCTCCGGCCGAAGCCGGCGGGTGGGGCGCCACCGTGGTCACGCTGCGCTAGGCCGTTCGGGGCTGGCACCGCGTTTCCCAAAAACGGACACCGGGGAACTCGGCTCCCCTCTCCATCGTCTGAAACGTCATAATGATACGCGGACGGGAATTGGCCCCGCTCGTGCCATTTCCGGTCGAGGGACGTCATGGATAAACCACGTACCGGCGTGCGCCGGAGAAAAATCATTCGTTGGGTCATTGTCGGCGTGGTTCTGGCGGCGGCTATCCCCGCGGCCACGATCGCGCTGTCCCGGTTGAAGCCGGCGGCTCCCAGCGTGGAGATGTCGACGCTGTGGCCGGGAACCGTCAAGCGCGGGCCGATCGTGCTGGAGGTTCGCGGGCTCGGAACGCTGGTTCCGGAAGACACGATGCTGATTCCCGCCACCACCGATGCGCGGGTGGAGCGGATACTGATCCGGCCGGGTGTGCCGGTGAAGGCGGATTCGGTCATCATGACACTAACCAGCCCCGAGCTCGATACGGCCCTGCTCAACGCGGAGTATTCGCTTAAGGCGGCCGAAGCCGATTACGAAAATCTGAAGGTGACGCTGGCCAAGGCGAAGCTCGATATGCAGGCGGTGGTAGCTCAGGTAGGCGCGGATTACAACACGGCGAAGTTGAAGGCCGACCGAGACGCGGCGCTCACCAAAGAAGGGCTGTACTCCGAGGTAGACGCGAAGATCTCCAATGTGGAAGCCCAGCAGTTGAACGGCCGGTATGAGCTCGAACAGAAGCGCCTCGAGATTAACGGCGAAGCCGAGGAAGCGCAGTTGGCGGCGCAGAAAGTGAAAGTGGAGCAGCTCCGCGCCGAATACAACCTGAAGAAGAGCCAGGTGGACCAGTTGAAGGTCCGGTCCGGCGTGGACGGCACGCTGCAGCAGCTTCCGATGCCGGTGGAAGAAGGGCAGAAGGTGCTGGCGGGGACGGCGTTAGCCAAGATCTCGCAGCCTTCGAAGCTGAAAGCCGAGCTGAAGATCGCCGAGACGCAGGTTAAGGACATTACCATCGGTCTGCCGGCGGTAGTGGATACGCGCAACGGGCTGATTGACGGCCATGTGTCGCGCATCGACCCCTCGGTGCTGAACGGAACCGTGACGGTGGATGTCGCGCTCAAGGGACCGCTCCCGGCCGCGGCGCGTCCCGACCTCAGCGTGGACGGAACGATTCAACTGGCGAAGCTGTCTGACGTGGTGTATGTCGAACGGCCGGTTTTCGGACAGCAGGACGCCACGGTGCAACTGTTCAAAGTCGAGCCCGAAGGCCAGTATGCCAACAAGGTGAAAGTGACGTTCGGGCGCAGCTCCGTGAACACGATTGAAGTGAAGGACGGGCTCAAAGTCGGGGACAAGGTGATTCTCTCGGATATGTCGGCGTACGACAGCTACGATCGAATCCGTTTGAATTAGGAAGGAACCAGCGATGGATAACGGCGAGTCGATCATCAAACTGGACAACGTCAGCAAGGTGTTCGTGACCGATGAAGTCGAGACGCACGCGCTTTCGGGAATCCACTTCGAGTTAAGAAAGGGGGAGTACCTGTCCATCGCGGGGCCGTCGGGCTGCGGCAAATCGACGCTGCTCGCGATTCTCGGCCTTCTCGATACGCCGAGCGACGGCAGCTATTACCTGAACGGGAAGCCGGTGACGGGGCTGAAGATGTCGGAGCGCGCGCGCATTCGCAACCGCGAGATCGGATTTATTTTTCAGGCGTTCAACCTGATCGGCGATCTGACCGTTTATGAGAATGTGGAACTGCCGCTGACTTACCGCGGGATGCCGTCATCGGAGCGCAAGCGGCGCGTGCAGGAATCGCTGGAGCGCGTCGGCATGTCGCACCGCATGAAGCACTACCCGTCGCAGCTTTCCGGCGGCCAGCAGCAGCGCGTGGCGGTGGCGCGGGCGTTGGGCGGGGACCCGACGATTCTGCTCGCGGATGAGCCGACCGGCAACCTGGATTCCGGAAACGGCGAGGCGGTGATGGGGCTGCTGCGCGAGTTGCATCAAGCGGGCTCGACCATCTGCATGGTGACGCACGATCCGCGCTATGCCGAGTTCGCCGACCGGACCATCCGGCTGTTCGACGGGCGGATTGTCGAAGAAAGCCTGGAGGCTTCTTCGACCAGGAACTGACGTATGAA
>Ga0335078_10004954_pt1 | contig 19720 bp, 13 predicted proteins | sample Lox_Sample_32_FD_206711 | JGI IMG/M metagenome (GOLD analysis project Ga0335078, IMG submission 206711) | Soil microbial communities from Loxahatchee National Wildlife Refuge, Florida, United States - Lox_Sample_3.2 | ecosystem: Environmental > Terrestrial > Soil > Wetlands | place: USA... | reverse complement strand
CGTGCCAAACCACCTTGCCCGAATCAGCGCGGAGGGCGCACCATCGCCGCCATCTTTGCCCATCTGCACAACAGCCGTTTGGTTTGGTTGAAGCGTTCGGCGCCTCATCTCAAATGCCCTGTTCCCCTTGATCCCTTTCGGTCCACTGTGAAGCAAACCGCCGCCGCCCACCGCCGGAGTGCAGCGAGCTGCCTTCAAATGCTTCGAGAGGCGCTTTCCGAAAATCCAAACCGGCTGGTGGCCAGATTCTCGCGGGGGAGTTGGACGCGCGATTGGCCGGCGGGCGCAACAATGTTCGCTTACATGTTCGCCCACGAAGCGCACCACCGTGGCCAGGTCATTGCACTCGCTCACCAACTCGGCTACCCCCTGCCGGCCTACGAAGCCTCAATATGGCGCTGGGAGAAGTTTTGGAAAGAGCTGGGTTTCTCCAACGGGCCCAGATAACATCCGAAGGAGCATCGCCATGTCGCAGACGATTACTCCATGCCTATGGTTCGAGAAGAGGAGTGCGGCTGGCTGAAAGACAAGTGCGGCGTCTCCTGGCAGGTCGTCCCGAAAGTTATGGACGGGATGCTCAAAGACAAAGGCGAGAAGAAAGTAGCCCGCGCAACCGCAGCTTTCCTTAAAATGAAAAAGTTTGATATCGAGGCTCTTAAACGAGCGTATAAAGCGCAGTGATCACATCAACCCCTGCATCACCTCATCAAGGACCTCTTTGGGCGGGCGGACTCTTGACTCCGGCAAAGTGGCAAGCGGTTCATCCACCACATTCAGCAGACTGAGGAAATTCTCCTGCTTGGTGTTCACATAGAAAAGGCCGGTGATGACTTCCCCCTTGTCATGGGATTCCGTGAGCAGGCGAAGCGCCTCGATCTTATTGGTAGGATCGTAGGATTCCTCGATTTTGCGCAGCAGGATGTGCGAGCCGTCGTGCATCGTGATATCCATCGTTGACCCCGGATCGTAATCCACCGAAATATCTTCGAAGAAAGGTACGAAGCTCACTTCGGCCAGGGGCTCGTCGTGATCCTTCACATAGCTGTAGCTCTTGGTCGATCCCTCGTGGTCGTTGAAGGTCACGCAAGGTGAGATCACGTCCAGCATGGAGGTCCCGCGGTGGGCCAAGGCGCCTTTGAGCAAGGCGGATAATTGCTTCTTGTCGCCCGAGAAGGAACGGGCCACATAGGTGGCGCCGAGTTGGATTGCCAGCGCGCAAGTGTCGATAGGCGGCAGGTCGTTCAGCACACCCGTTTTGAGCTTGGAGCCGACATCGGCGGTGGCGGAGAACTGGCCCTTGGTCAAGCCATAAACACCGTTATCTTCGATGATGTAAATCAGGGGCATGTTCCGGCGCATCAGGTGCACGAACTGGCCGACACCGATCGAGGCGGTGTCGCCGTCGCCGCTCACCCCGAGGGCAATCAGGTCCCGGTTGGCCAGCATGGCTCCCGTAGCGATGGACGGCATGCGGCCGTGAAGCGAATTCACACCATAGGCGGTACGCAGAAAATAGGCCGGGCTCTTCGAGGAGCAGCCGATGCCGGAAAGCTTGGCCACCCGGTGCGGTTCAATACCCATTTCGTAGCAAGCCTCGATGATGCGCTCGGAGATGGCGTTGTGGCCGCACCCGGCGCAGAGAGTGCTTTTGTTGCCTTTGTAATCGGCCATTTCGAGGCCGAGGCGGTTGACTTTAGCCGGCGATGCCGGCGGAATTGTAGCGGTGGCCATTTCGGATCTCTTCCTCCTGGGAAACAATCTCACTGGTAATGCTGCGCGCGTCGATGGGCAGTCCATCGTAATGCCGCACACTGCGCAACTTCGCGATCTCCTCGGGTTTCAGTTCGAGCCGGAAGAGGCTCAGCATCTGCGCGTCGCGGTTCTGGTCGATCACATAAACCCGAGCGTGGCTGCGGATGAAGTCATACACTTCCGTCGAGAAGGGGTAAGCCCGCAACCGGCAATACCCGGCTTCAATGCCCTGCTCTTTCTTGAGCTGGTCGAGGGCCTCGACAACGGCCCAATGGCTTGTACCATAAGCGATGATACCCACTTCGCCTTTGCCGTTCTCCTGGATCACGGGCTTAGGGACTCTGGCGCGCGCCGTTTCGAACTTCCGAGTCAGGCGGTCCATGTTGTTGATGTAATCGTTGGGGCGTTCGCTGTAGATCGCCTTCTCGTTGTGGCCGCTGCCGCGGGCAAAGTAACCGGCCAGAGGTTCGGGCGTGCCGGGCAAAGTCCGATACCCGATTCCATCCCCATCCACATCCTTGTAGCGGCTATAACCGCCCAGCCGGCGGACATCTGCAGCGCTCAGCACCTTGCCGCGCGTAATGGGCTTTTCCGGATAGGGGAAGGGATCGGCCATCCAGTTATTCATGCCCAGGTCAAGGTCGCTCATCACGAACACTGGAGTTTGGAATTCTTCCGCCAGGTCGAAGGCCTCGATGGCCAGCGTGAAGCACTCCTCGACGGAGCACGGAATTACCATGATGTGCCTGGTATCGCCGTGGGAGAGGAGGGCATTTTTCAGCACGTCGCCCTGGGCCGTTCGAGTGGGCAACCCGGTCGAAGGCCCGACCCGCTGGATGTCGAAGATGACCGCGGGAATCTCCGCATAATAGCCAAAGCCCGTGAACTCCGACATGAGGGAAATGCCGGGGCCGGAAGTGGCCGTCATGGCGCGTGCTCCCGCCCAGCCTGCTCCCATCACCATTCCGACGGCGGCGAGTTCGTCCTCAGCCTGCACGATGGCGAACGTGGCCTTTCCCGTTTCTTTGTCAATGCGATAGCGCTTCATGTACTCAATCAGCGTTTCGCAGACGGAAGAGGAGGGAGTGATCGGATACCAGGTCACCACCGTAACACCGGCAAACATCGCGCCCAGCGCGGCCGCCGAGTTGCCGTCAATAATGATCTTCCCGCGCGTCGAGTCCATGCGCTCGAGGTAGTAAAGGTCCTTCTTCTGGAAATTTCTGGCGGCGTAGTCGTAGCCGGCCATGGCGGCGTTGAAGTTCAAGTCTACAGCCTTGGCCTTTTTCCTGAATTGTTTGCGCAGGCCGACGTGGATCTCTTCCATGTCAATGCCCAGCAGCCGTGCCAGCACGCCGTCGTAAATCATGTTCCTTACTAATTTGCGCAAACGGGCGTCGGGACATACCGGGGCAACGAGTTGGTCATACGGCACCGGGTAAAAAACAACGTCGTCGCGAAGGCGTTTCAGGTTCAGGCGCTCGTCGTAAACGCACACCGCCCCGGGTTTCAGGGTGAGCACGTCTTCATCGGCGCTCTCGGGGTTCATCGCCACGAGATACTCGCTGTCCTGGCGGCGAGCAATGTAGCCATCCTTGGAAGCGCGAATCGTGAACCAGGTGGGCAGCCCTGCAATATTCGACGGGAAGAGGTTCTTGCCGGAGACGGGAATCCCCATCTGGAAAATAGCCCTCAACAAAACGGTATTCGCCGTTTGGCTGCCCGATCCGTTTACGGTTGCGATCTGAATGCTCAGATCATTGACGATCCTCTTATGTTCCGCCGATATGTCGTTATCTTTCAACTCAACATGCGTGGTTGCCATAGTATTCCTGGAAATCCCCCAGTTCACGCGTTCCCGCGTCCATGTGTACCGAGAAAAAGAAGCCCTTACACACTATGGCCCTATTATATCAAAAGAATGCAGATGTGGGGCGGGGCTGTGTTCTTTTGCAGTGCAGTAGGGTGACGGAGAAAGAGTTGCAATCTCCCCCGGGAAGAGGGTGTGGAACAGGCACACTTGCCTGTCTCTCAGCGTGGCGCATGGCGCGAGCCCTCGCGGGCATGGGTGCCTGCGCCACTTCATCAGCCGAAGCGTGACCGGTGAAGGGCCGGTTGTCAGGCTCGGGCTGACGAGCAACCCGGCCACGCCGTCAGGTCCGAGCGGCGAACGGCCACTCGTGTTTTCGGGCGGCCAGGATGAAGAAAGCTATTAAGCCGAAGATGATCGTCCCGAAGGCATAGAGCATGAAACTCGACCCGCCCGGCTGGCCCAAAGGACTGACGAACACATAGATCCAGCCGATCAGGGCCAGCACCGCGGGAATAGGATAAAGCCACATCTTGAACGGCAGCTTTATCTCGTGCCGGTACCTGTGCATAATGAACAAGCCCGTGATCTGGCCGATGAAAACCACCAGGACCCGAGCCAGGATCAGCGCCGTAATGATCTGAACCAAGCCGAAAAAGCTGGCGATGATGCAGAGCGACCCCACCAGGACGAGCGAGCGATGGGGAAACTCGCCTTTGCGATGCAGCACTCCGAAGTAGCGGAAGAAGGCGCCATCCTGCGCGGCGGCGTAAGGCACTCTGGAATAGCCCAGCATCAACGCAAAAACGGAGGCAAAGGCCGTGAAAAGCACCATCGCGGAGATCAACAGCGCTCCCCACTGGCCGTAGATTCTTGCCATGAAGACCGAAGCCACGGCGTTGTAGGCCAGCGACCCTTCCTTGATCATTTCCCGCCACGGGACCACGGAGACGAAACTGAAGGAGAGGAGAAAATCGATGACGGTAACGCCCAATATGGAAAGAATGACGGCGTAAGGAATGGTTCGCTCCGGACGCTTCACCTCCCCGCCCAGGTAACAGACCTGGTTGTAGCCGAGGTAATTGTAAATCACCAGCACCGTGCCATTGCCCAGCCCCAATAGAAATGCCCAATTCAAAGCAAATGCATGGGGAGGAAAGTCGAAGGCGAGGTGCGTGTTCATGCGCGCGAGGCCGGATATGATCACCCACCCGGTGGTCACAAGGGTGGTGATCCAGAGAATCATCATCAGCCGCGCGATGTCCTGGATCTTCCGGTACAGGGAAAACATAACCAAGGCTGAAATCCCCGCCGCCAGGAACTTGATGCGCCAGGGGTGCAAGGCCAGGTCCTTCCAAAGGAAACTCAGGTATTGCACCATGCCAATGCTTCCCGAGGCGATTTCGAGCGTGCCCGAAAACAGAAACTGCCAGATGAACATCCAGGCCATGAGCTTGCCCCAGCGCTCGCGTCCGAAACTGTCGCGCAGGAACACATACGGTCCCCCCGAGCCCGGCAAGGCGGCGCCCAACTCGGACACGACGAGACCGTCGCAAATAGCCAGCAGCGCCCCCACGAACCAGGCGAGCAGCGCCTGCGGCCCGCCCATGGTGGCGAGAATAGGCGGGACCGTGATGAAGGGCCCAATGCCGATCATGTTCGACATGTTGATGGACGTGGCGTTCAGGATGCCCAGGCGCCGCTGTAATTGCGGCTGGGGCGCGCTGGCCGGCGCCGCGCTGGAAGCTTGCTTAAGAGGATCGCTCATCGCTCCGCCTTATCGAGGATTTGGTGACGAAAGGCGAATAGCATACCCCATCCGGCATGCTTTGACAAAACCTGGCGGCGCCCGTCCGTATTCGCGGTACCGGGGGAGTACCAGCATAACAGGCTTGGCACGCCAAGCCTTTCTCGACTTTGGTAAAAACCGCCACCCAGCCAGCTTGAATTTTGGCGACTGCTTTTCGTATGCACTCGCCAAGGTCGCCGCCGAACCCCTCCTCTTTAAGGGGGAGGAATTCAAACAATCCGACATTATCCCCGCCCTTTAAATGGAGAGTCCCATCACGTGTCAGGCTAGATATTTGCGGTGAGCGTCCAGCGCTGGAACTGAAGGAAGCAGCCTGCTTCCCATCAAAGGCGTCAACCGCCGCCCGAAGGCGCGCACGCGCCCGCAGCAGGTCGGTTTGACGGGCCGGCGGTGGCGAAGGTTGAGAACTTCTGGTCGACTTTCTTCCACCCGCATTGCGGGCACTCAGGCGGCTCTTGATGGCGCGTTAGGACGAGTTTTTCAAAAACATGTCCACAGTTGGAACAGGCATACTCGAAGATCGGCATAGCTGACGGTGCTCACTCCTTCAGTCTGAGGTCACAGCTCTTGGAGTCGGATTTCCCCGCCGGGGTTTTCAAACGGCCCGCTCAGGTGAAGCGGGAGATTCCAGGAATGCGCGGCAGGACCACGAACCAGACCAGCAAGAACAGAATGTATATCAGCAGGCTTTGCATGGCTTCCCTTCTTTCGCTACCCGTCAACTGAAGCAGGAGGCGCCAGCGCCAGCGTTCCAGCCAGTGTTCACGCGGCCGCAGTGGATGGCGTGGTACGTTTTTCGATGGGAACCCAATCGCGGCATTCATAACCCGTATAAATCTGGCGCGGGCGGGCAATCTTCTGCTCCGGGTCCCGGAGCATCTCGTCCCATTGGGCAAGCCATCCGACCGTGCGCGGAATGGCAAAAAGCACTGTGAACATATCCGGTTGGAAGCCCAAGGCCTGGTAGATGATGCCGGAGTAGAAGTCCACATTGGGATAGAGCTTGCGTTTAACAAAATAGTCGTCCTGCAACGCGATGCGCTCGAGTTCGAGCGCGATTTCGAGCTTGGGGTTTCTCCCCGTGACCTCGAAGACCTGATCGGCGGCCCATTTGATGACTTTGGCGCGCGGGTCGTAGTTCTTGTAAATGCGGTGGCCGAACCCCATCAGCTTTATGCGTCCCGACTTGACTCGTTCAATGTAAGCGGGGACATTATCCTTGGACCCAATCTCATCCAACATCCTCAGGACTTCTTCATTGGCGCCGCCATGCAGAGGTCCGGAAAGAGCGGCCGCGGCGGCGGCAGTGCAAACATACGGATCCGCCTCAGAGCTGCCGACCGCGCGCATCACGTTCGTGCTGCAATTCTGTTCGTGATCGGCATGCAGGATAAACAAAATATCCAGAGCCTTCGACAAGACAGGATTGGCACGGTACTTCGGCTCGACCATCCTCCACAGCATGTTCATAAAGTTCTCGGTATAGCTAAGGTCATTGTCGGGATAGATGTAGGGGTAGCCGAGGCTGTGGCGGTAAGTGTATGCGGCGATGGTTGGCACCTTCCCGATGAGCCGCTGAATCTGCAAGGCCCGAACCTCGGGATCGCGCACGTTGCGGGCATCCGGGTAAATTGTGGAAAGCGCCGCCACGGAACTGACAAACATGCCCATGGGGTGAGCGTCGTAACGGAAGCCCTCGAGAAATTTCTTAGTCGTCTCGATGAGCATGGTGTGGTGAGTGATCTTGTTTCTCCACTCGGCTAATTGTGAGGCTGTCGGGAGTTCGCCAAACAGGATCAGGTATGAGACTTCCAGGAAGGTGCAGTTCTCGGCAAGCTGCTCGATGGGATATCCACGATAGCGCAGAATGCCCTTATCGCCGTCGATGAAAGTCACGGCGCTTTGGCAGGACGCAGTATTCATGAATGCAGGATCGTAGGTCATCATTCCGAAGTCATCGGCGTTCGTTTTGAACTGTCGCAGGTCCATGGCCCGCAGGGCGCCTTTAAAGAGGGGTGCGTCGCACGACTTTCCCGTGCGGTTGTCCACCAGGGTTAGAGTTTCCTTTTCCATGCCGCCTTGCTCCTTTATACTCTGCAGTCGAGCCCCGAATCTCCGGCCCGCCAACTTCGCCTCTGGCAGCGAGATTGCCGGAGCGCAAACTCATTTTAACCTATTTGGGAATGCTTTTCAGGGCTTTACGCTTGGTGGGTAGCGTCCTAATTTGACTGGTCGCGCCGACCTTCAGAGCCTGCCCTTCGCTCCGACTGCACGCAAAACCAGAAAGCTAAACCAATTTTCTCGCGCCACACGGGTACCATTATGACCGAGTGGGCGGAAGAATCTCAAAAGTGGCTTCAATCTTTGCCGTCTTAGAAATCATCGATCCTACGGCGCAATACTTCGTCTCTGAGAGGTAAATCGCCCTTTGAACGGCTTCAGGAGCGATCTGGCCTCGAAGCCGGTGCTTGATTTCAACCCGAGTGAAGTAAGAAGGCGGGCCCGGGTTCTGTTCCGCATGCAGCTCGATTTCGTAGCCCGTGACGGTCTGACGCTTTTTGCGAAGAATACTGATTACATCAAAGCCCGTGCAGGCCCCGAGTGCCAGCAGAGCCAACTCGACTGGTTTGGCGCCGGTGTCGCCTTTTGCGTCATCGACGACGATGGCGTGACCCGAACCCGACTCTGCGACGAACTGCATTCCTTCGCCCTCAGGCGTTGTTAAACGTAGTTTTCCTTCCACCATGCTTACCTCTCGAGAATTGCCTCTGCTCTGAAAATAGCCGTTGTAGGGGCGGCCCTTGTGGCCGCCCTCAGGCAACCACAAGGGTTGCACCCTACGTGCGAGGAACGACATTTTCATGGTTTCTGGTTGCCCGTCAGCCGACGGGCAGGAGCGACTCCTCTGCAGGAGCGGGGGTTCCCTTCGTCTGGCGTCCCGCTCCGCCCACAATCTATGTGCGATTTCCGGCCAAAGGCAATACGTCGTCGCCGTTTTTTATAGCCCTAGACCTTCCTCAAAGCCTCCGCCGCCGCTTCCGGAAGCAAGGAATTGTAATAGACCTCCTTAAGGGCGTAAGACTTAGCTTTGGAGGGTATGACCGGAAGGATTTCTACATGCCAATGATAGTCATCTGCCAACGTCCGCCATATGTCGCTCTTCTGGAACTTGGCTTTGACATTAGGCGAGCTGTGCAGCACCAAGTGGTAGGCGGGGCTGACGGCTTCGAGCCGCATCAGCACTGATTTCAGCAAGCGTGCAAATTGAAGCTGATCGTCCCAGAGATTGAGATCCTCCTCAAATGCACAGTGATGCCTCAGGGAAAGCAGCCAGGTTTCATAAGGCACGCGGGCGGCGAAGGGGCAAAACGCCACGAAACGGTCGAGCTGCTCAACGATCCGCGTCCCTTGCGAGATCTCCTGCTCCGCAATATCACATATCAGGCACCGTTCCTTCATCGCGAAATAGCGTGCGGTTGAACGGAGTTCGTAGCCCACGCGCCGCGGAATGAAGGGCGTCGCGGTAATCTCGGAGTGCGGATGGTCAAATTCCCCGCCTGCCATGGTTCCATGGTTGCGGAAAACCGTCACATATCTGAATCGCCTATCTCTCTTCAAGTCGTTCATCCGGGCGAGATAAGCGCGCAGAACCTGCGCCACATTTGCGTCTGACAGGTGTGAGAGCTGCACATCGTGGTTAGGATTCTCCACGACAATCTCGTGCGCACCCAGGCTGCGCATCTTGTCGTAGATGCCTTCAGCGCGGCGTTGCGGATCCCCCTCGATCCGGTAGATGGGATGAAGATGGGGTGTCACCCGGACTTGCCAGCTTGATCCCCCGCCCGGGTACTCGTATAGAGTCTGGGGAGATTCACCAATTTTTTGCCCCGGACAAAGCAGGCAGGGAGCATCTTCGTGGCCGGCGTGCTCCTCACTCTCGTCCTCCAGGTTTACCCAGCTTTGCGTGATGGGATCCCTTCGAAGCTGCATGTTGTCCCCCTTAAGACGCCCGCGTTGCGGTCCGCCATCCGTCTCCTTGCAGCCAACGAGCAGCCGTTGATTGACAAATCCCGGCTCTTCGCGAGGTTAAGCCACCCATCGCTTTTATACAACAAATTGGCGATGAGTTCCAGACTCTCATCAAAGGGTTGCAATCTCAGTTTAGAGCGCGCAGAATGCAAATGACGATTTGGTGCGATGACCTCACAGCCACAGCGCCAAATTCCCCATGAGGTGGTAACATCATACTCGAAAGGCTCGACTTCATTCCTTCCTGCTGCGGAGGTCCTACCATGAGTGCCATTAATCTAAGTCATTATAAGGAAGTCCTGCTGGCCAAGCGGCGGGCCTTGACCGCGGCAAAGGTCGGAACCAATAGTCCGGCCCCTTCTTCGGGCGGGGACAAAGGCGATCTGTTGGACCATGCGTCGGCAGCATCGGAAGCGGAGCTGCAAGTGCGCCTGCGCGAGACGGACAGCAAGCTTCTACGCGCGATCGACGAAGCGCTGGGGCGAATCGAACGCAACACTTTCGGAGTCTGCCAGGGTTGTTCGAAGCCTATCTCCGCTGCGCGCCTGGATGCGGTGCCTTGGTCGCGTCTTTGCCGCGAGTGCAAGGACGAACGGCAAGGCAATGGGTAGTGCCCGTTGGCAGGCCGCTGGCCTAGCGCGGCGGCGCTTGACCCTGGTCGTATGTGGAGTGAGAGCCCAGGTCGTCCCGTTTGAAAGTGAGCGGCGCGCTTAAGCGCAGGTCAAAATTCGTTCCGGAAGGGAGAACGATCTCTTTCCCACGGCTAGCCAGGATCCACACCAACCCGCCTCCCGCGCCGACCAGGCTGCCGATTCCAAGCCCTTTCCAAACACTTCCATCGGCCGCTCCCACAATAGTGCCGAGCTCCGCACCCGTAACCGTAGTCTCGGCAGCCTTGCCTGCATCTTCGCCCTTGGTTGAGGCGCCCTCGATCTTGGATTCCTTAGGCTGAAATCCTTCATTCCCGACGGAGCCAAATCCGGATAGCGTGGCGCGCAAAGCAAGCGTTGTACCATTGGGCAGGATGAGAGTTTCGAAGCGAAGTCCCATCTGCGCCTTCTTGTGCTTTCCTCGCTTGGGCCGGATCACTTGCGTGACCGATCCCTTCACGGAACTTCCGCGGGGAATCACGATCTGGCTGCCTGCCGTGACGGGAAAGATGGTTTCACAATAGAGCGCCTGGCCGGTTTGCACTGTCCGCGAGTTGATGGTGTTCATGAGCCGGAGCGGGATCGTGGTCTCGGCGGGTAGCACCAGCCCGGCCTCGGCCGGCGCAGTCGGCGCGACAGGCGCATTGGTTTGCGGCGGATTAGCTTGGGAGTCCTGGCAATAACCGTGGTTTGCAAGGATTGAGCCCGCGAGAGTCACGGCTAAGGGAATTGCCAACAAGCGACGATTGCTCATCGTGAATCCTCCTGGTCCAGGCGCTCTTGGCTGCCGCGAAACGGGTATTGGCGCATTCGACTTTCGCCAACGGGAATCGCTCAGTATGTGCCTTGTCATACAGAGCCCTTCGCTGTCATCCTGAACCCTTCGCTTGTCATTCTGAGCGAAGCGAAGAATCGGCATTGGTTCGCCTCGGACCGGAGCTGCAGATCCGGAGGTTCACGTGCACTCGCAATGCAGAGTTATCCTCAAGATCTCTTAGTGTCGCTTGCGGCCCGAGACCGCACTCACTTTTCCCCTTCCCTCAGTTTCTGATGCAGATCGTCGACCTCCTTCTCGAGCTTTTGCAGCCGGCTCTCCTTGTCTGCGGCCAGGGCCAGAAGGTAGTCCGCCAGTAGACTCTTGTTATCTTCCATGGTGACCTGAAGATTGTTGAGTCTGTTGCCGAGTTCTTCGCGGTCGTTGTCGTAGGCCACTTGAGAGAGATCGAAGAGATCGTCCGCCAGACTCTCCGTGCGGATTACCACAGTGGTTGCCAGGACCAGGTCCTCGGGGCTCTCGGCCAACTGGCGGGCAGTCTGGCGCAGATTGGTCAGAGATTGGAGACGGTCTGTCAACGGCCTGCGGGCCAGTGGCTGTCCCGTCTCGTCGGTGAGCGGCAAGTCTTGGTTCGTCAGGTCCTTGAACACCCCTTCTAACGGCCCAAAGTTTGTGTCGTATCGCGCCAGGAAATCGGGCAGGTTTGTGGGGGTCAGCTTCTGCTGAGGAAGCAGGCTGTTTGGGAAGATGACAACCGAAAACAAACACACCAGAATGGGCGAGCTTTTCATAATGACCTCACTGCAGTATCGGATGATCTGGAGGTCGGGCGAACAAGCAAATCGAAATTCGAAGCTCGAGATGCGAACATCGCCCGAAATGCGAATTTCGAGTTTCGGGTCTCTGAGGTCACCCGGTCTCCCGATCATCCGATTTCCCGGTCCCGAGGGCGGCTTGAATGGCTTGCGCGATGCAGGCCGCGTGGTATTCCACATCTTCAGTTCGTGCTGCCTCGACCATCACCCTGGCAAGGGGTTCCGTCCCCGAGTATCGAACCACCACTCGACCCCGCTCGCCAATCGCTCTCCGGCACTCTTCCACGGCGCGCGACACGTCCGGGAGGGATTCGAGAGGCGGCTTCTCCCTGACTTGCACGTTACGGATCGTCTGCGGAAAGGGTCTGAAGCCTCGAGTCAATGCCTCCAAAGGCTGGCCGGTTTCCGCCATCAGACGCACCACCTGGAGCAAGGTGATGATGCCATCGCCGGCCAGTGACAAGTGGCCGAAAATAATGTGTCCCGAGGGTTCCCCGCCCAGGTTCAGGCCAGAACGCTGCATTTCCTCCAAGACGTACTTGTCGCCCACGGAGGTGCGTTTCAATCCGATCCCGTGCTCATCGAGGGCGATTTCAAGCGCTAAATTCGTCATTTGGGTGCCGACCACCGCAGAGCCCGAGAGAGTGCCGCTACGCTGAAAGTACGGCGCCATGATGGAGAGAATATAGTCGCCATCGATCAATTTGCCGTCGCGCGTAGCAAAGATGGCTCGGTCCGCGTCTCCATCGAAGGCCACGCCAAGGTCTGCGGAGAGCGACCGCGTCGATGCCGCCATGGCCTGGGGATGAAGCGAGCCGCAATCGAGATTAATATTGCGCCCGTTCGGTTCTGCGTGCAGGAACTGCACCTGCATGCCCAGCCGGCGGAGGAGGTTCGGGACGATGTGAGAAGCTGCGCCATGAGCACAGTCCGCGACCAGCTTATATCGCGAAACCATCAAGTTGGCCGGAATAATCTGCAAGAGCCGCTCGAGGTAGTCCTCCAGCAGTTGCGGCTCAGCCTGGAGCTCGGTGCCGGAAACTCCGGAACTGCTTTCAACAAACTCGAAGCCCTTTTCCCCGTTGGTGCCTGTCTCTCCCAATTCCCGCTCGATCTCAAGCTCCATGGACTCGGACAGTTTTGTTCCGGATTTTGAAAAAACCTTGACGCCATTGTCCTGGTAGGGGTTGTGGGATGCGGAAATGACCACGCCGGCAGAAAAGCCGTGATGGGACGTCAGAAATGCCAAGCCAGGCGTTGTCATCACCCCGGCCCCGAGGACTTCCACCTCGGCCGAACGCAGCCCTGCCGCAAGACGGCCGGCAATCCAGCTTCCCGATTCGCGTGTGTCCCGCGCCAAAATGACCCGCACCGGGCGCGCGGGTTCAACTCGTCGGAGAACCTTGCCCAGGCTGCGGCCAAGCTTCCACACGGTGGCGTGGTCGAGGGGGTAGTCGCCTGCCACACCTCTTATGCCGTCCGTGCCAAACAGCGTCGGTTTCTCCGCCATGTTCTTGCTCATTTTAGACTACAAACCCTTTGATGCCCAAAAAGTCATGCAGTGGGCAGCTGGGCAGGTCGGCAGATTTACAGTTCGGGAAACAGTCCGTCTCGACCCATGCTACACGGCTGCCGGAATCCCGTTCCGCCCTCCGTGCGTCTTCCCGGTTGCCCAACTGCCGATTCGCCTACCTTTTCATCTGCCGACCGGCCTCGAGCACTGCATCGGCGATGCGCACTGCCGGCAGAATTGCATCGACGTTGTGGACACGCACGATGTGGGCGCCGGCGAGAATCGCGGCCACTACAGCGGCGGTATCGCCAGATTGCAGGGGCGCGCCGTGGCGTGCCCCTACCCGCCTTTCCATCATTGGCCAGTAGGCCGTGGTTCCTTTTGCGCTAGGCGGACCTTGCTGCGTGCCGCCACGAATGCCGGCGCCGGCGGCGACCGCCTGAACGAATGACTTCCGTGAACTGCCCACCAGAATCGGAAGTCCGAACCGGCGCAGGCCGCCGAGATGCGAGAGGATTTGAAAGTTCTGAAGCCGCGATTTGCCGAACCCCAGGCCGGGGTCGAGGATCAACTGCGACTGCGGTAAGCCTGCGGAGAGAGCACGGCGGACCGAAGTGGCCAACCCACGCGTGACCGACGCCACGATGTCTGCTGCAAACGGCAGCGTTTGCATCGTCTCTGGCCGGCCACGGATGTGCATCAGGATCAGGGGGGTGTTGTGACGGCGCGCCACCTCAGCCAGTCCCGGGTCGAAGCGCAGACCGCTGATATCGTTCAGGATGTTGGCGCCCGCTTCGACCGACTGCTCGGCCACTTCAGCCTTCGTGGTGTCGATCGAGATCGGCGTAAAGCGCAGCTTGCGCCGCAGCGCCTTGATTACCGGCAGAACTCTGCGCAATTCTTCTTCGGCGGAAACGGGCTGCGATCCCGGCCGCGTGGATTCTCCGCCCACGTCAATCCAGTCTGCCCCCTGCCGCACTAAGTCCAACCCGTGCTCGATGGCCGAAGCGGGATCCTGGTAGAGCCCGCCGTCCGAAAACGAGTCGGGTGTAACGTTGAGGGCGCCCATGATGAGTGTGCGCTCGCCGAGGCACACTTTGCGCCCGCCGATTCTTATGTTGAGGACTGGACGTGGAGTCATGCCGGGCAGCGCCCAGTGGTTGGAGCCTTGCAGGTTGCAGATCTAGCATGCCGAGCGGCGCGATGCATCTGCAGTACGTCCTTGAAAAGAAGCAAATGCAGATCCTTAGCTTCGCTCAGGATGAACTGCCAGGCACCAGGCGCCAATCACTGGGCACTGTTTTTCTTACGCCGGTTGCGGCCGCTCGCGCGGGGGCAGGCCCGGTGTGGGTCGAGGTTTCAACACCTGCGTCGTCTCCGGGGCGGAAGGTTTTGGAGGCTCCTGCCGGACGATTTCCGGCAAAGGCTTTCCCTCCAGGAGCAACTTGACTTCCGTCGCATCGAGGACCTCGCGAACCAGTAGGGCTTCCGCGATGCGCACCAGGGTGTCACGGTACGTGGTAAGGACTTCCTTAGCCTTCTGGTACGCAGTGTTTACGAACCTCTTCACTTCCTGGTCGATCTTGATGGCAGTGTCCTCGCTGAAATCGCGCGAGGTCGCCAAATCACGTCCCAGAAAGATCTCCTGCTGGTGCTTTCCGTACGCCAGGGGACCGAGGTCCGACATGCCCCATTCGCACACCATGCGCCGCGAAACCTCCGTGGCCTGCTCGATGTCGTTGCCGGCCCCGGTGGTGAAATGGTTCAGGAAGATTTCCTCCGCCGCGCGCCCGCCCATCATCACGGCCAGCTGCGACTCAAGGTAATCGCGCGTGTAAGTGTGTTTGTCATCGATGGGGAGCTGCATGGTGACCCCCAAAGCCATACCACGCGGGATAATAGTAACCTTGTGAAGCGGGTCCGCGTAGGGAACCATGGAAGCCACGAGCGCATGCCCGGCCTCGTGGAAGGCGGTATTTTTCTTCTCCTCTTCGGAGAGAATCATGGACTTCCGCTCGGCCCCCATCAGGACTTTATCCTTGGAGGTCTCGAAGTCGTGCATGACCACCATCTTGCGGTTTTGCCGGGCGGCAAGCAGGGCCGCTTCGTTGACCAGGTTGGCCAGGTCAGCGCCCGAAAAGCCCGGCGATCCGCGCGCCAGCACCGGGATATCGACGTCCTCGGAAAGAGGGATTTTCTTGGTGTGAACTTTCAGAATAGCCTCGCGCCCTCCCACGTCCGGCCGTGGAACCACCACGCGCCGGTCAAATCGGCCGGGGCGCAGAAGAGCCGGGTCGAGAACATCCGGCCGGTTGGTGGCGGCGATGAGGATGACGCCCTCGTTCGACTCAAACCCGTCCATCTCGACGAGCAACTGGTTCAGCGTCTGCTCCCGCTCGTCGTGACCACCACCCAAGCCGGCGCCCCGGTGCCGGCCCACCGCATCAATTTCGTCAATGAAAATGATACACGGAGCATTCTTCTTTCCTTGCTCGAAAAGATCGCGAACGCGCGACGCGCCCACCCCCACGAACATTTCAACGAAATCAGAACCGGAGATGGAAAAGAAGGGAACGTTGGCTTCACCGGCAATCGCTCGCGCCAAGAGAGTCTTCCCCGTCCCCGGCGGCCCCACCAGCAAAACGCCTTTGGGAATGCGGCCGCCCAGCTTTTGAAATTTTTGCGGCTCGCGCAAAAACTCAATGATTTCCTGCAATTCTTCTTTGGCTTCCTCCACGCCGGCCACGTCCTTGAAGGTCACCTTTTTCTGCTGGCTGGACAGAAGGCGGGCGCGGCTCTTCCCGAACGACAGCGCCTTGTTGCCGCCGCTTTGCATCTGGCGCATAAAGAAGATCCAGAGGCCCAGCAACAAGATCATGGGCAAGCCGTTAATCAGCCAAGTTACCCAGGAATTTCCCGAACTATCTTTGATGGTGACGTTGACGTTCTTGTCCGTCAGGGTTTTGTACAGGTCGGGATAGTTTGCAGGAATAGTGGATTTGAACTTGGCGTTGTCCTTCTTGAGCGTGCCGGTAACGTCGGTTCCTGTAATCTGCACTTCATGGACGTTGTTGTTGTTAATCTGGTCGATGAAGGCCGAGAAACTGAGATCTGTAACGTTCCCACTCGCACTGCCCCTGACGACTGCCCAAATCAGTAGGGCGGTGACTGCCATTACCACCCAGAAAACGATATTTTTTACCGCCGAATTCACGGCGCTTCCTCCTCCGGCTCCTCAACCCTTCAGGAGCGCTTACAACTACCAGATTATTGGATGCTTCACACTGCCCTCACGAACCGGGCTAATTCAAATCTCTTTGCTGCCCTGGACGAAGCATAAGATGTAGCCGTAGTCGGCGGCTATTCTGCGGTTTCCTCAACTACCAGCAGCGTTCGCGTCTCTGGCTTCACGGCCAGCGCTGCGGCAGGCGGAAATCCTTTCACCCACACGATCTGTTCGCCACACTCCAACACCGGCCAGAGCCCCCGACGGCTGTGTGGGATCTTTCGCTGGCGGAACAACTCCTTCAATTTCCGCAGCTTTCGGCTTCCCGAAGGCCAATAGTGGTCGCCGGCTCGCCAATTTCGCAGTACCAGCCGGCGTGGCAGCTTCTCGGCATCCATGGCGGTGCCTGCCATTTCATTATACTCCCCGGCACGTCCGGCAAGTTCAATAATCTTTAGCACGAAAGTAACCCCCAGAAGGGGTACGGTGGCCTCTCCTGGGAGATCGATCGGGTACGCATAGGCGTCGCTTGGGGATGAAATGGGCTGCGGCGCGAGAACAAGCCAGTCGAATTCCTTTCTCGCCAATGCCTCTCTGTCGAGGGAGAGGCTGCGGCCGCTCTGCGCGCCCAGAGCGAAGCGCAGCAGCTCCTCAATATTGGCGTAGGCTAGTCCGCGTAATCCCGGGTGAGCGGATTGAAGCATTTGGCGCAGCACCCGCCTCTGAATTGCCGGCGCAAACCCTGCCAGGGCACGCACCGAGATCTTCTCTTCCGCGCCCTCGTGCAGACGCCAAGGACGGCTGCGCTCGAGAGCCTGGTTCTCGAGGAATGCCTCTTCGTCCCTAGCCCTGTCGGCATGATCCTTGAGGAGCCGGACGATCGCGGGGTTGAATTCCCGTTCCAGCAACGGAAGCAGTTCGCGGCGCACTTTGTTGCGCCTCAGCCGGGAGTCGAGATTGGTCGAATCGATCCGGTATTCGAGCTTTCGCACCTCAATCTCGTGCATGATTTCGCCGCGCGTGATGTCGAGAAAGGGGCGGGCCACCTTGTTCTCCAGCAGCGGGTAGATTCCGCTCAAGCCACGCGTCCCGGCGCCGCGCAACAGACGCATCAACACGGTTTCCGCCTGGTCGTTCGCGGTGTGCGCCGTCACCACCATGTCCAGTCGACCCTGATCCACGAGCGCGAAGAAATGCCGGTAGCGCAGCTCGCGCGCCGTGGCCTCGAGATTCCGTCGTCGTTCGCGGGCTGCCCGCGCCACATCAGCCTGGCCCCCCAGGTATGCAATACCCAGGGAATCGGCCCGGCTTTTGACAAATTGCTCGTCGGCATCGGACTCGACCCCTCGCAACCGGTGATTGAAGTGGACCACGGCGAGAGTGATTCCCAACCCCAAAGATGCTTCCTTCATGAAGTGCAGCAGCAACACCGAATCCGGGCCGCCTGAAACCGCCACACCTACGCGCTGCCCGGCATGGAAAATTCCCAGCCGCTTCACCTCCTTCAACCAGCGGGAGTAAACAACCGAGTTTCCCGGCATTGGTTAGACCCACCACACGAGAGCCTTTTCTCGCTCATTGTAGCATCAGTAGCGCACAGCTGCTGCCCAAGGACTGCTGCATTTGGTCGAAGCTGCGCGGATGAACCACCCGAGAGGGCAGAAGAGGTTACAGGGCGGCAAAACTGCAACCAAATACAGATTCTTCGCTTCGCTCAGAATGACATGTGATTTTTAAGCGAAGCGAAGGATCTGCTTTTCTTCGCGCGCCGCGAAGAAACTCACCCTTAGTAGTGCCGAGGAAAACCCGAGTAATATTCCGTCTGATCTCCGTGCGCTCCGGCGCGCAGCTTTTGCCGCATCGATTTAGGTATTAGCGACTTAAGCATTTTCCTCGGTATCGTCCATCGTGTTATAGTGCCCAACTGCCCGATCCTCACTCGTAGCGCTCACCTAGAGGTGGGCACCGCGGCTGCCGACCTGAAGGTCGGCGCTACGACGAGCCCAGCACCAGCCGGCCGGAAGGCCGGCGCATCGGCGCAGCGGAGCGCACACATGGCCGAATTCAAGCCCTTCGTTCCACACGATTCGAAAGAACCGGAGTTCACTGTCAAATCGGTCCTGGCAGGCATCCTCCTCGCCGCCATTTTCGGCGCGGCCAACGCCTACTTGGGCATGAAGGCCGGCCAGACTGTGGCGGCGACGATTCCAGCAGCGGTGATCGCAATCGCGCTCTTTCGTTTGCCTTTCTTTCGTGGCGGCGTGCTGGAGCAGAATCTGACCCGAACTGCCGCCTCCGTGGGTGAAGCGCTGGTGGCCGGCGCGATTTTCACTATCCCCGCCTTCATGATGGTCAACGTAGGCGGACAACGCTTGTGGACCGACTTGCGCGGCCACTTCTGGACCGGCACGTTCATATTATTCGCGGGGGGATTGCTGGGCGTGTTCTTCATTATCGTCTTACGCCGCCCGCTTTGCGTGGACTCGCCTGATCTGCCATTTCCTGAAAGCACGGCCAGCGCCGAGATCGTGAAAGCCGGCCAGCAGGGCTCGACCGATGCCCCCAAATACATTTTCGGCGCCATGGGATTGGGCGCCTTACTCCAGTTGCTCAAGGACGACAAAGGTTTCCAGGTTTTCCAGGATTCGATCAGCGCGTTCTGGAAATTCCCCAAGTCCGTGGTCAGCTATTTCGGTTACCAGAAGGAACTCCTTGGCCGCGTTGAGTACACGGGCGGCATCGCCTACTCCACGCCGTCCGCCTCTCCTGCGCTCATCGGCATCGGATACATCATCGGACCGCGCCTGTCGGCCATCAATTTCTCCGGGGGAGTCATCGCCTGGCTGGTGTTGATTCCCCTGGTGCTGTTCATCGATCCCGACCTGCCGCACCGCCTGGGCGCGACCACGGGAGGCACAGCGCCGTGGGATCTGGCAAGCTACACCGTGTGGTACAACGTGGTTCGGCCCATCGCGGTGGGGGCGATGCTGGTGGGCGCCGTGTACACGCTCTATAGCATGCGCGAGTCGATTCTCACCTCGATCCGCGGCGCCTTCCACGCCTCTGCCGCGGGCGGCGAACACGCCGCCGGACGCACTCGTCTGGATATTGACATCCCCATTAAGTGGATCATTCTTGCTATTGCCGCCCTTGTGATTCCTATCACGATCATCTACAAGTACTTCGCGCACAGTTGGAGCGCCGCGCTCACGGCGGCGATCGTGATGACGCTCACCGGCTTTTTCCTGGCCGCGGTGGGCGGCTACCTGGTGGGCCTGGTGGGCTCCTCGAATCAGCCCGTCAGCGGCCTGACCCTGGCGGCGCTGGTAGTTGCCGCGTT
>Ga0335078_10004953_pt1 | contig 19723 bp, 22 predicted proteins | sample Lox_Sample_32_FD_206711 | JGI IMG/M metagenome (GOLD analysis project Ga0335078, IMG submission 206711) | Soil microbial communities from Loxahatchee National Wildlife Refuge, Florida, United States - Lox_Sample_3.2 | ecosystem: Environmental > Terrestrial > Soil > Wetlands | place: USA... | reverse complement strand
TCGACGGGAAAGCGGATCGCTCAGGAGATCCAACGCGGCCAGGCACAGGAACGCCTTCCCGAGATCCTGAGCTGACCGGTCGGGGTCGGAGCGGATGGCGGCGAGGTAGAGGCTAGGGGCGGGTCCGTGGCGTCGGCGATCTCCTCGGTGGGCCTCGGGAAGACGTATCCGAAGGCGCGCGCGGGCAAGAACGCCCTTGAGGACCTCTCGCTCGAGATCCCGACGGGCCGCGTCTACGGACTGATCGGGAGGAACGGGGCCGGGAAGACCACCTTCGTCCGGATCTGCGCGACCCAGCTCGCGCCGACGGTCGGCGAGGTGCATGTCCTCGGATTCGATGTGCGGAACGAGGAACGCGAGATCCGCAGCCGGATCGCCTGCGTTCCCCAGGAATCGCGGCCGCTCTACTTCCTCAACTCGGAGGAGGTCATCTACCTCTACCTCAAGTTGCGGGGCCTCGACCCCCAGGACGCCCGACGCCGGACGCGGGATGCGATGGAGGAACTCTCGCTCACCGACGTCCGGCGGGTCCTCGTCTCCCGTCTCTCGGGAGGACTGCGCCGCAGAATCCTCTGCGCGATGGTGCTCGCGTCCGACGCCGACGTGATGTTCCTGGACGAGCCGACGACCGGACTCGACCCGGTCGCCCGGCGAGAGGTGTGGGAAGCGATCCGCCGGGCCAGTCGCGAGCAGCGCACCATCGTGCTGACGACGCACTACCTGGACGAAGCGGAGGCGCTCTCTTCTCGCCTCGCGCTCATCGAATCGGGGAAGCTCCGTCTCGAGGGAAGCCCCGAGGACCTGCGGGGGAGAGTGCGGTACCCCTACCGCGTCCGGATCCAGGGCTCCTTCCCCCGCGAGGAGCTCGAGTCGTACGGGAAGGTCACCGAGGTCGAGGGCGGGTTCCTCCTGTTCACCCGGGAGCGCGAGGCGTACGAGGTCGCGCGTCGCGTCCTCGAGCGCGGTCTCCGGATCTCGATGGGACCGGTGAGCCTCGAGGACATCTTCCTCGATGTCGTCGGCCGCTCGATCGACCAGGACACCGACACCGACGCCGAGGAGGAGCCGGCGGAGGCGGAAGCATGAGCGAGCGCAACCGTCTCCGCTCCATCCTCACCCTGGTCCAGCTGAACGGGATCATCCCGATCCGCACGACGCCGCTCTACATCCTCAACACCCTTGCCTCTCCGCTCTCGTTCCTGTTCTTCATCTTCATCGTGTCGCACGGGACCTACCTCATCTACGGGATCACGGGCGGTATGGTCCTCACGACCATGACGGTGGGGACGAGCCTCCAATCGGACCTCACGCACTACCGGCACGACCTCAAGTTCCAGGACATCGTGGTCGCCTCCCCCGTCGAGGCGCCGACCTACGTGATCGGGATGGCGCTCAGCGAGCTCGTCTACTCGCTCCCGTCGCTCGCCGTCTTCGTCATCCTGTTCGTCGCGCTCGGGCACCCCACGGTCACGAACCTCACGGTCCTCGCGACGATCTGCATCCTCGTCTGGGCGTTCGCGAGCGCGCTCGCCTTCACTCTCGCCACCTACTTCCAGGACGTTCGGGAGACGTTCCTCTTCAGCCCGATGATCTCGCTCGTCCTCACGGTCCTCCCACCGGTCTACTACCCTCTCTCGGCGTTGCCGGCGTGGGCCCAGGCGGCCGCCCGCCTCTCTCCGACCACGTACGCGGCCGGGCTCGTGCAGGGGTCGTGCGGGCTCGCTCCGCTCTCGTTCACGGGCGCCGTGCTCGACTGGACCGTCCTCCTCGCGTTCACCGCGGCGCTGTTCCTGATCGCGGCGTTGAAGGCCCGTTGGAAGGAGCCCTGAGGGGTCGAACGCCGCCCGGACGCCGGTCGAACCGGGCCCGTCGCGCGAGTCCTTATGTACCGGCCGACTGGTGGAGCCGCGATGCTTTCCTTTGCGGACAGTCGAACCTTCGACTTGCCCGACGAACGGTTCTCTCGGTGTCTCTTTTGCGGGAAGGAGCTCGTCCTCCTACCGGACGACCGGAGGGCGGGGGCGTGCTTCGATTGCCTGTCCCTTTCGGTGCGGCCGGCGGCGGCCTGTCCGAGCTGCGGGGCGACGATCCCCGGCGAGGAACGCGGGGTCGGCTGCGCGAACTGCCATTGGTATCCGCTGCGGGACTGACGGCGGCCCTCCTCGCTCCGAAGAGCTTATCGGCCGACTTAGGTCCGTCGGCGAAGGGCGTGCCGAGGTGGCTCAGTCCGGTACGGCGCGAGTCTGGAAAGCTCGTGGCGGAAATCGCCTCGGGAGTTCAAACGCCGCGGACGGCCGACCCGTCGCGGCGGAGATTCTCCCCCTCGGCGCTCCCTTCTTTTCGCGCGAGCGTGCGCGACGGAGGGTGAGCCTTCGGTGACCGTGCCACCTCGGGCCGCCGCGCCGGCCCTCCTCCAGGTGGACGCGATCCTCTCTCGCCTGTCCGGTCGGCAGGCGCTCGCGGAGGTCTGCCGGTTCCTTCGGCATTCGTTCTCTCAGTATCCGTGGGTCGGGATCTACCGGGTCGACGGCACGGACCTCGTCCTCGATGCGTGGGACGGCCCTCAGCCGACCGAGCACACGCGGATCCCGATCGCCCGGGGTATCTGCGGTCAGGCGGTCCGTGAGGACCGCTCGGTGATCGTCGACGACGTGAACGCGGACCCGAACTACCTAGCCTGCTTTCTCGAGACCCGGGCGGAGGTCGTCGTCCCCGTACGGAACGAAGGTACGGTCGTCGGCGAGATCGATATCGACGGAAACACGGTCAGGGCGTTCGACGCGAGCGACCGGCAGTTCCTCGAGCGCGTCGCCGCGAAGCTGGGCGAGGCGGTCGTGCGGTCGGGTGCCGAGCTGCCGCTCGGGTGAGCCCTCGGGTGATCGTCGCGAGCGCGTCGGCGAGAGCGGCGTGCCGGTCGAACGCGACGAACCGCGCGGTCCGGGACGTGGCGCGGAGCCGCAGGGCGTTCCGCGCGAGCGCCCGGAGGGCCCGCTGCACCTCATCGACGATCGGCAGGTCCGCGGTCCGGCTGGTCCGGGAGAGAGGGTTGAGGTCGATCGAGATCACCCGTTTTCCGAGCGCTTTCAGCGCCTCGGTTCGGTCGCCGTCCTCGAGCGGTACCAAGCAGACGTCCGAGACCCAGATCCCCTGCCGGTCGACCTTCGCCCGGTCGGACGGCAGCCGAGGGATGGATGCGGTCGGACGCACGCCGAGGACCTGCGCGACCCCGGCGGCCCGCAGCGTCTCCTCGACCTTCTGAGCCCGTGCCCGGGTGCGGTGGAACAGGTTCACCTCGACCGCTAGTCCAGGGACCGCCCGCGCGAGGGCGGCGACCTCGGCCCCGGCGAGGGCCGCCACGTTGCCGTTGACGCTCACCACCGGTCGTCGTGCCGCGAGCAGCCACTCGGCGGCGGCCCGCTCGGCCCGACGGGCCCCCGGGGTCGTCCGCTCTCCGAGGAAGTAATCGAACGCTTCGCCTCGTCCCTGAGCGATGAGGCCCTCGGGAACGACAAGGCCCGTACGGTGGGCCTCGGCGAGGCGATGGCGCACCTTCAGGCTGGCGTACCGGGGATGGTGAGGGGATAGGCGCATCGATGCGGTCGCTCAGTGCGGTTCGTCGGGTGGAGGGTCCGAGGTCGACTCCTCGGGGGTCGGCCGACGGCCCTCGAGCGCGGCGATCCGCTCCTCGAGCGGTGCGAGTCCGTCCTCGATCGCCTTCGTGAGCGTGAGCTTCAGGCTCTCCTCGAGCGCCACGAGGTCACGGCCGAGGTCGATGATCCGGCGCGCGTTCTCGTTGAGCAGGAGACGGCTCTGGGTCGACACTCGGTACGTATCGGAGAGGTCCTTCGTGAGCTGATGGGACGACTGGGCGAACGTCTCGATCGACGCGCCGACCGGTTTCCATTTCTCGTCCAAGTTCGTGGTGATGGTGGCCGAGAGCTTCTCGGCCGCGGACTGGACACCGCTCGTCACTTCTCGGGAGACCCGTTCGGAAAGAGAGGTCTCCACGCCCTCGAGGCGGGTCTTGACCTCCTGACCGAGTTCCTGGGTTCCGGACTCGATCCGCTGAAGACGGTCCTCGACCGATTGGAGGCGTGCCAGAAGGTTCGAGTAGGCCGTCCCCATGACGGTGTCGAAGTGGGTACTGTTCAGCTCCTGTCCCCGCAGCAGCAAGTGGAGGACCCAGTGCTCACGGCCCTTCGTTTCCGCGAGGGGTCCCCGGTCGATACGGTCGCGGAGCTCCCGGTCGTCGATGAGCGACTGGAGCTCCTTGAGCACTTCCATCCGGAGGAAGGAGGGGGTTCCGCTGGAACCGGCCGGTCGTCCTGCCATCGGAGGAGGATGGTGGTCCCGGTGCTATATACGTTGGCCGGGCCAAGCCGCCTTGCCGGTCGGAGCGGGTCGTTCACGTCGGGACCGGACGTCGCCCGGTCCCGCCGGTCCGGGAAAAGCCCCTACTCGACGAACTCGCGTCCCAACAGCTCGCGAGCGATGATGAGCCGACGGATCTCGGAAGTGCCCGCTCCGATCTCCAGCAGTTTCGCGTCGCGGGCCAGACGCTCGAGCGGGAGCTCGCGCATGTAGCCGTACCCGCCGTGGATCTGGACCGCGTCGAGCGCCACGCGGGTCGACGCCTCGGAGGCGAACGTCAGGGCGGCAGCGCTCGGCCGAAGGGTCCGGGTCTCTTGCCGGACCGACTCGAGCGCGGCGTACATGAGCCACCGGGAGGCCTCGAGGTCGGAGTACATCTCCGCCAGTTTCGCCTGGACCAGCTGGAACCTTCCGATCTTCTGACCGAACTGCTCCCGCTGACGAGAGTACGCGACCGAGCGGTCGAGGCACTCGGCCATGATGCCGACGGGGATCGCGGTGAGCACGGCCCGCTCGACGTTCAGTCCGCTCATCATGATCCGCACGCCGTCGTTCTCGCGTCCCATCAGCTGGTCCCGGGGTACCTCGACGTCCTGGAACGCGAGCTCTCCGGTCGGCGAGCCTCGCATGCCCATCTTGTCGAGGCTCCGGGTGACGGTGAACCCGGGGGAATCCCGGCGCACGAGGAACGCGGAGATTCCCTTCGGACCCTTCTCGGGGGCGGTCTTCGCATAGACCAGCATCGAGTCCGCGACCGGTCCGTTCGTGATGAACTGCTTCGTTCCGTTGAGGACGTAGTGGTTGCCGCGGCGTTCCGCCCGCATGCGTATCGAGACGGCATCGGAGCCCGCATCGGGCTCGGTCAACGCGAGCGCGCCGACCGCCTCCCCGGCCGCCGCCGCCGGCAGGAAGGCGGCGCGCTGTTCGTCATCCGCGTTCCGGGCCACGTTGTCCGCGAACAGGTTCGAGTGCGCGCCGACGCTGAGCGCGAGGGCCGGGCTGACCCGGGCGATCTCCTCGAGGACGAGCGCCTGAGCGATGTAAGGAAGGGCCAATCCGCCGAACTTCTCGGGTAGAGTGATCCCGAGGAATCCCTGTTCCCCGAGCCGGTGGAACACCTCCCGGGGAAAATAGTCGTCCCGGTCCATCTTCTCCGCGACGGGGGCAATCTCCTTCCGGGCGAAGTGGCGGGCCGCCTCCCGAAGGTCGAGCTCTTCTCGCGAGAGAGCGAGGTCCATGACCGGGCGACAATGCCCCAGGAAATACGGTTGTTGGGGAGACTACCGTCGCCGGCCGGTGGGGGGTTTTCGAACGATTCCGATGTGCATCCGCCAGACGGGGCGTCGTGCGGGGAAGTCGGACCGGTAGTGGGCACCTCGGCTCTCGGTCCGCGTCAACGCGGCCCGCGCGATGAGCGACGCGGTGAGGACCGCGTTCGCGACAGGCCCCGGAACGGAGGTCGCGTCGTTCGGTTCGACGCTTCGACCGAGCGCCGAGAGCTCTTCGAGGGCAGCGCGGAGGTTCGTTCCGTTTCGGAGGATCCCGACATTCTCCCAAAGGAGGTCTCGGACCTGCTCGAACGACCTTGCTAGGTCACCCTTCCCGGCGCCGGACGCCCAGTCCAGTCGGACCATCCGCCCCGGGAGCGGGATGGACGCCGCCACCGGGTGGACGAGCTGCCTCGCCACCCGCTCGCCGAAGACGAGACCCTCAAGGAGCGAGTTGCTCGCGAGCCGGTTCGCACCGTGGACGCCGGTCGATGCGACCTCTCCCGCCGCATAGAGTCCCCGGAGCGTCGTCCGCCCTTCGAGGTCGGTCGTCACTCCCCCCATCATGTAGTGGGCGACCGGCGTGACCGGGATCCAGTCCCGGGAAGGGTCGAGGCCGTACGTCGCGAGGAAACGGCAGATTGAGGGGAACCTCGCAAAAAAGCGGTCCCGGGGAATGGCGGTCGCGTCCAGGTAGACACAGGGGTGTCCCGTGCGCAGGATCTCCCGCTCGACGGCCCGGGAGACGATGTCACGGGGCGCGAGCTCGGAGTCGCGATGCTGGCCCACGAGGAACCTCTCACCGGCCTCGTTTCGAAGCACCGCTCCTTCCCCGCGGACCGCCTCGGTGATCAGGTAGCGGGGCGCCCCTTCCCGCCAGAAGACGGTCGGATGGAACTGGATGAACTCCATGTCCGTGAGAAGAGCCCCGGCGCGGAACGCGATCGCGACGCCCTCCCCGGTGGCGATCGAGGGATTCGAGCTCTGGCGGTAGAGGCTGCCCGCGCCGCCCGTGGCGAGAACCACCGGCCCCGGCCCGGTCTCCTCGACGTGCTTTCCCCGGTCGCTCGAGACGAGCGCGACCATGCCCTCCCGGCCCTCCGAGCGCAGACCCCGGAGGGCCGTACTTTCCCGGACCTCGATGCCGGCGTCCATCACCCGTGCCTTGAGGGTCTCCTCGATCGAAAGGCCGGTCGCATCCCCTCCGGCGTGGAGGATCCGCGCCCGGGAGTGGGCTGCCTCGCGCCCAAGGGCGACCTGTCCTTCGATGGTGTCGAACGGCACCCCGTACCGAACAAGGTCGGCGATCCGGGCCGGGGCTTCGTAGGTGAGCGCCTTCGCCGCGGCGCGGTCGACCAGCCCGGCCCCCGCCCGAAGCGTATCCTGGAGGTGGAGCGCCGGCGAGTCGTCCGCTCCCACCGCCGCCGCGATGCCCCCCTGGGCGTACCGGGTGTTCGCCTCTTCGAGCCGCGCCTTCGTGATCAACGTCGGTCGGAGGCCGAGCTCGCGGCATCGGAGCGCCACGTACAGCCCTGCGATGCCGGTCCCCACGACCAGGGGGCGCCCGTCGTGGTCGCGCACGTCCCCGCCGAGCCGGGCTCTCGGTATAGCGGCTTCCCTACGCAGGGGGCCTTCGAATACCCGGACGGCATTGCGTCGGCGTGAGCGCCGCCGGGTCGGTCCCCATCGATGACCCATGGAAAGCGGTCGTCTCGGTGCGGGAGGAGGAGTCTCTCGACGCCGAGCTCGTGGCCCGATTCGCCGGTCAGACGGGCCAGCGGTCGGTCGGCGTAACCGACCTCATCTCCCTTCGGAAGGCGTACTTCCGGCTGCTGGTCCCGGACATCCCGATCCCGGCGCCGCGGCAGGCCCGCCTCGAACAAGGGCGGGCCGTCCATCGCGACCTGGGTGCGCTCCTCAGCCGAGAGGGGACTTTGGAGGCGCGTGTCCGACGCGACGGCCTCGTCGGTCGGATCGATATCCTCTCGGACCTGCCGGTCGAGGTGAAGACAGCCACCGCCGTCGTGGACCCGGACGCCCTTGTCACGAACCGGCCGGACCATGTCGAGCAGCTGGCAATGTACTGTGCTCTGGTCCAGCGTCCGGCCGGCCGGCTCCTCACCTTGGTCACGGAGGGTGGCTCTGCCCCCGCGGTCCAGGCGGTGGAGATGCGGATCCGGAGCCCGGGGGAGGTTCTCGCCGAGATGCGGAGACGTGCGGACCTTCTACGGGCCGCGTGGGCCGCCGGATCGGTCGATTCGCTCCCGAGGTGCCCGTGGTACGGGCGAGGGTGTGAGTTCGAAGAGGCGGCCGTCTGCGGCTGCACAGGCGAGGAGACCACTGGATCTCCGGTGATCCTCGAAGCCGCCGAAGGTTTCCGTGAGTCCCGTGAGGTCGAGGAACGCGTGCGCGCCCTTCTGGCCCAAGCCTCCGGCACTCGAACGGAGCCCGCGTTCGAGCGCTTCCGGGAGGTGCTGTACCCCCGCCGAGCGTACTTCGACCGGACCGCCGTCACCGCCGTGACCACCCCTGCCCGAGCCCCCCTCCCACCGGCTCCCCTCCCTTCGCTGGCCGCGGACGTGTACGCGCGGCTGAGCGAAGCGGTCGAGAGCGGGCCCGCCGGGGAGGTAGCACGGCTGGTTCCCCGTTCGTCCGACCCCGAGGAGGAGGTCGTCGGCTTCCGAGGGCGACCTCTGCTCGTGAGAACGTCGCGCGCATGGGAGCGGTACCGACCGGACGAGCTGGTCGAACGCAGCCCCCAGTACGCGCTCGACCTCGGACTTCGCTGCGCGGTCACCGGAACGGACTCGGGACTGGTGGTGGTCGGGTTCGAACGGGCGGAGACCGACCGCGACCGGATCCAGGTCCTCGAGGTCCGGTTCCGCTCGGTGACCCCGTTCTCGCGGCTGCTCCGGGAACGGCGGCGGGCGCTCACCGCGGCGATCCGCGAGCGGGTCCCGAAGTCCCTTCCGGGGTGTGCGGCCTGGATGATCGACGACTGTCCCTATCGGTCGGAGTGCGGATGCGCGGCATCTCCGCCGCGCTCGACACGGTAGATCATCGATCGCACGGTCGGCTCCAGACGGAACTCTTCGTAGAGGTGTCGAGCCGGTTCGTTGGCGGCCGTCACCCAGAGCTGGATGCGCTCGTACCCGAGCGCCCAGAGGGCGCGGAGTCCCCAACGAAGAAGGTACCGGCCGTATCCCCGTCGGCGGAGCTCCGGGTCGACCATGTAGGTGACGAAGATCCCCTTCCGAGGGTTCCGCTCCGCCGCGAGGATCGCTCCGACCAAGCGGGGAGGGTCGGACCGGTAGAGCGCGGTCGACGCTTCGTCCAGGAAGCGACCTAGACTGCCGCCCAGCAGAGCCTCGGTGACCCTTCGATACTCTTCCGGCCGTTCTCCGATGAGAAGGGCGTCCACGCCGCCGCGCACGGAGCGATAATCGAGGTCGGCAAGGGCCTCGACGGTCACGGCGCGGATAGGAACGAGCGAGAGACCGTCGGGAGGAGGACCGGGCGGACGTCCGTCATCCGCGCCGAGCGACCGCTCCATCGACATCCGCTCGATCACCTTGGCTCCGGGTCTTGCGGCGAGCCGGGTCAGGAGTTCGTCCTCGTGGGCCGGAGAGAGCCCGGTGAATCCGATGTTGATCGACCGCGTCGTCGTGGAAAGGTCGTGGAGAAGGGCCTCCGTGAGGCGCTCTGCGCGGTCGGTCGCTCCCCCCTCCTCCATCACATGGACGTGACCGTAGGCCTCCGAGCCGCTCGTTGTGTAGAAGGAGACCCCCGCCCCCGCGCTGGCCGGATAGTACCACCCCCGGGTCCTTCCGGCCCGGATCCCTTCGGCGGTCTCTTCGACCCAGTCGCCCGCCGGGGACTCGTCGCGCGCGAGGAGCGCCTTGCGGACCTGATGGACGATCTCCACCAGTTCGTCGAGACGGGCGTCGGTCGCCGGGAGGGGGTCGTCCACGGCGTCCCCCGACCTACCCCGCGACGAGCCGCTGGAGGATCTGCGCGATGTCCGGCGCCACGGACGCCTTCTCCGCTGGGTTCCCGAGCGTGTCGGTCGAGTAAACGTCGCCGACGACGGCCTTGATCCGTTCGAAGGCGTCCTTGAGGAAGAGCCCGTGCGTGCAGGCCGCGCTGATCCCGATCGCTCCCTTCTTCTTGAGGAGCTTGGCGGCCTCGACGATCGTACCGCCGGTCGAGATGACGTCATCGATCAACGCCACGTGCGACCCTTCGACGGGTACCGGGATCGTGGGGGGCAGCGAGAGTTCCACGTGCTCGCTGTCGATGCGGCGCTTCTCGAGCGCGAACCACGGCTTGTCCAGCAGCTGTGCCATCCGACGGACCCGGTCGACACCGCCCTTGTCCGGGGATACGAGGACGTCGAGCGGTCGCTCCCGCAATAGGCGCGCGATCGCCGGGATCCCGCTCGCCTCGAACGCGGGTTTGGTGAACTGAGTGAGCGTCTGAGAGGAGTGGAGGTCGACCGTGACCACGGCGTCCGCGTCCAGCTCGACGTGCCGACAGAGCGCCCGAGCGCTCACCGGCTCGCCCGGGAAGAAACGACGGTCCTGACGCGCGTATCCGAAGTACGGGACGACCACGAACGTCCGACGCGCGCCGGCCTCTCGGACCGCGTCCTCGAGCAGGATCAGCTCGAGGAAGTCGTTGTCGGTGCGGGTCGACTGGACGACGACGACGTCCTCTCCCTCGAGCCGTCCGCCGACCCGAACATACATCTCATCGTCCGGGAACCGCTTCGTGAACGGGATCCCGAACGGGGCGTTCCCGAGCTCTCGCGAGATGCGTTCCGCGAGCGCGGTCGATGCGGTACCGCCGATAACGTGCATCTCGGCTCCCGGCCGAGGGACCGGGATTGGGACTATAACCTTGCGTGGCAGGGGGGCTTTGCCTCCACTTCGTTCGCCCGGTCCGTCCCGCGCCGCGACCCGCCGTCGCACCGTCAGAGCTCGTCGTCCGAGTCACGACGTTTCTTCGGCCTTGCGTAGCGGCGCACGTGCGGAATCGGTCGACCACGTCGGCCGCGCCCGGTCGTTGGGGGAGGCCGGGTCCGCCGACGACGAACCTCCTGATCCTCGTCTTCCTCGTCCTCCTCATCGTGCCGCCGGAGGTGGGGCCACCAGCGATGAGCGGGCGACTCTTCGGGTTCGCCTTCGGCTTCGGCCTCCGCAGCCGCCTCCTCGTCCTCTCTCCGCCGCAGCGGGGTCTCGATTCCCTCGGTTCGGAGCGCGTAGTGGATGCCGAACGCGACGGCGATGGCGCCGACGATCGTCAGCCCCATCAGCTCCCAGGACTCCCCAGGGACGTTTCCGGCGTTCCCGTCCAGTAGGAGCTTCACCGCACCGAACCACGGGATCATTCCCCGAGCGACCCCAATGACCCACCCCGGTTCGACGAGCGAGCTGATGGGCCGGGTCTGGTCGGGAATCGAGTTGTTGTCGCCCATCGTCAGCAACCCGGAATGGTCCCCGAGCGTAGCGGGGGCGACCGATGGGGTCAGATTGATCGTGATGTTCGTCGAGTTCCAGCCGACGTGGTAGAGGTGGAGGAACCCGTCCAAGTGCGTGGACTGGCACATCGGCGTACCGCCGGCAGTGATGGAGTACGACCAGACGGGGTCCGGCTGCGGACCGCACGCGAGACCTGCCGGGATGGTGGCGTTGTAGAAGCCGGCCGGGTCCCATTCGAGGTAGACGATCGCCCGATGGATGATCGGCGTCCCTCCCTGACCGTTCGGCCAATAGAGGACCACGTCACCGTACTCGCCGTAGGTGGAGTAGCCCGTACTAAGGCCCACCATGTAGGTGGTGATGGATGAGAACGGCACCTTTTGGGCCAGGACGAGGTCGCCGGCGTTGATCAGGCCGATGTGGTCCGAAGGCCCGTGCTGCATGCTGTTCGATTCGACGACATAGACCGGCGGCCAGTTCTGGGTGTAGGCGAAGAGGGAGACCAGTAGCACGACGATCACCGCGAGCGCCACGAGCGGTTCGAAGAAGAGGGAGTCGCGCGCACGCCAGAAGACCGGTTTCTTGCGCCATGGAAGCGGTTGCGGGCCACCCGCCGGCCCCTCCTCCTCCTCTTCCTCCTCGTCCTCGTCGGAGGCCCGCCACGCCCGGACGGGAGGCCGGTGCGGCCGCCGCCGCGTCCTCCGGGGAGGAGCATGGCCCCGACGTCGCGGCGCGGGCTCCTCGTCCTCCTCGTCGTCGTCCGAGTCCGGTTCGTCGACATCCACTTCGTCGAGGTCGTCGTCCTCGTGGCGCCGAGAACGGGCAGAGGGCATCGGTCGCGCCTCCGCTGCGAACCCCTTAACCCTTCGTCTTCAGAGGAACCCCGGCGGCCCACGACAAATGCCACCGAGCGGATGCGCCTCAGAGGGAATCCTTAAGCGGGTACAGCCCCCGATTCCTCGCCGGTAACCGACATGCGACGACTCGACATCTCGATGCCCCTTTTCCCGGGGATGCCGAAGTTTCCCGGGGACCCCGAGATGGTTGTCACGTCCCTCCGTTCGGTCGAGCGGGGAAACCCGTACAGCCTCTCCGGGCTGTCCCTCGGCTCGCACACGGGTACGCATATCGACCCGCCGGTCCACTTCTTTCGAGGTGGCGCGCCCGCCAACCGTGTCGACCTCGACGCCCTCAATGGACCGTGCGTCGTGGTCGATGCCGGGCCCCGGGCGCGCTCGGTCGGCCCTGACCTGGTCGCTCGGCTGCCGCCACGGACAGAACGGGTTCTGTTCCGCACCTCGAACTCGTCGAGGTGGGCAAAGTCCCTCGAGTTCTTCCCCGACTACGTCGGGCTGACCGTGGACGCAGCGGAAGCTCTCGCCCGCCGCCGTGTCCGGCTCGTGGGCATCGATGCGCTTTCCGTCGAGAACGACCCGACGGAAAGGTATCCGGTGCATCGCACGTTGCTGGGCCGAGGTGCGATCATCCTCGAAGGGATCCTGCTGTCGGCGGTGGCTGCCGGAAAGTACCGTCTCGAGTGCCTCCCGCTCCCTCTTCGCGATGGGGACGGCGCCCCGGCCCGCGCGACGCTTCTGGACGTGTAGGCCGGACGCATGGCGCTCGTTCCCCCAGGGCCCGGAGCCCACGACCTGACCCTCTCCACGCCGGCGTTCTACGTGCTGGTGGCGACCCTCGGCCTCTTCGTCCTGATGCTCCTGATGTTGTGGCATTCCTATCCGAAGCGGAAGCGGGGGCTCGAAGGGTACCTCGACGCAGCGGGGGTCAGCCTCGCGTTCCTCGCCTTCGGGGTCGTTCTGGTCGTGCTGCTCGTCAGCCACGAGCCGCACGGTAACGACACGGCGTACGCGCTCTACGAGACGATCCTCACCGGCTACTGGTTGGCGTTCGCGATCCCGGTCGTTACCGTCGGGAGCTCGGTGCAGGCCCGCTCGCGAGGGGCGATCCCTTGGCTCGTTCCGGCGGTGGTGGTGGCGGTCGCGATGTTCTTCGGGATCTTTGCGTACTATTACTCGATGGCGTGAAGGGACCGGCTCGTCCACGCGAGCGTCAGTCCCGCTCGTCCGGGGGAAGAAGGTCGGGAATCCCGTCGGAGATCGGATAGTCGATGCCGCACTTCATGCAGGCGAGCGTACCTTCCACGACCTCTTCGCCCTCCTTCTTGCGGGCGGTCAGGGTGAGGTTCCCCCGGCACAGGGGGCAACAGAGGATCTCCATCAGGTCGGGCTTCATTTCGCGGCGCCCTCGACGATGCCGTAACCGATCAGCCGCCATGCGTTCAGCTTCCGCGAGATCGCGACGCGGCTTCCCGGGAAGACCGTGACCGCGCGGTTGAGCGAAAGTTCGAGGTCGTCGCCGCGAGCGCTCGTCACCTTGCCGGCGGCGATCGTCGTTCCGACCGTCACGGCGAGAGTCTCGCTCGTGCGGATCTTCTCGACCTTGATCTCGCGCTGAGCACCGAGCACCCGGTCGAGGAGCGTCGCGCGGAGCCGGATCTTCTGACTGACCGGGGGAAGCGTCCCTGCTGTTCCGACAAGACGTCCGGTCAGACCGTCCCCTTTCGCGAGCGACGGGTCGAGGCTGGTGCCGATCGCCGCGAGGCCGCCGGGGCGGAGCTCCTCCCATTCCTGGCCGCCCGAGACGATCGAGGTGATCTTGGTCGTCAGCGCTTCCGACTGCTCGGCGCTCGCGCCGGTAGGACCCGGCCGGATCTCGATCTCCTCGCCGAGGGTCAGCCGTCCTTGGAGGAGCGAGCCGCCGAGCACTCCCCCGCGCAGCGCCGCGGGTCGGGTTCCGGGCCGGTTGATGTCGAACGAGCGGGCGACGTACATGAGGGGCGGCTTCTTCGGATCGTGGACCGGCGTCGGGATCGTCTGCTCGATCGCCTGGATCAACGCGTCGATGTTCACGCGGTGGTTCGCGCTGACGGGGATGATCGGCGCCCCGGCGATCGGCGAGCTCTTCAGGAACTCAGCAACCTCTCGATAGTTCGCCTCGGCCTCCTCGGAGGTGAGGAGGTCGATCTTGTTCTGGACGACCACGACCTTGTGGACCCCGATGATGTCGAGGGCGTAGAGGTGTTCCCGGGTCTGTGGCTGGGGACAGTGCTCGTTCGCCGCGATCAGAAGGAGCGCCCCGTCCATGATCGCCGCGCCGGAGAGCATCGTCGCCATCAGGGTCTCGTGGCCGGGCGCGTCGACGAACGAGACCGCGCGCAGGAACTTCGCCTCTCCTCCGCACGACGGACACTTCGGTTCGACCGAGTAGCCCGACGGTTCGGGACAGTTCGGACACTTGTAGAACGCGGCGTCCGCGTACCCGAGCTTGATCGAGATCCCGCGCTTCAGCTCCTCCGAGTGACGGTCGGTCCACTCGCCGGTCAGCGCCTGAGTGAGCGTGGTCTTGCCGTGGTCCACGTGGCCCACGAGGCCGATGTTCACCTCGGGCTGGCGAGGGACTTTCATGCCGCCGCGAACAGCTCCGCGAGAGGCTTGGGGCCCTTCTGCTCGACGATCAGGTTGATCTGGACGGTATCCTCGCTGATCGTGTTGCCGCGGAACGTTCGGCGACGGCGCATCCCATCCCGGGGCGCCTCGAACCCGAAACCGTCTCCCACATAGAGACGGGTCTGGCGGGCCCCAGGAAGGTCCGGTCGGAGCGGGAAACCGCTCTTGTCGGTACCCCCCGTGATGCGGAACGTGTAGCCGGTCGCGCCGATGAGCTCCCCTCCGACCGCCTCGCCGATCCGCTTTCCCAGGAATCCCGCGGCCTGGGGGTCGCCGACGGTGCGCGCGACGGACTTCTCGCGCTCGGAGATGACGAGCTTGTACTCTACCATCCGGTCCTCAAGGGGCGAGTCCGCGCCAGTGGAGGGCCATTTAAAAGCCTATCCAAAAAGGAGGGGTCGGCGTCCATGCGGCGCGGGTCCATTCCTCGATCGGAAAGCTCGGGGTTCCGAAGGGGATTGGCACGTGCTCCGACGAGGCTCGGAGCGATGTCGGCAGGTCCCCGGCGCCGATTCGACCCGGGCAACCGTCTTATCAACCGTCCCCCCGTCGCCCACCCGGTGAGCCTCGACCGGCAATGACCGACCTCGCGACGTACGAGCTCGTCGCAGCGTCGGCCCTTCTCGTTGCCGGGTTCGCGTACGCCGCGATCTCCGACCTGCGGGATCGCGAGGTCGCGGACGGCCTCTGGCAGGGCCTCGGTATCGCAGGGTTCCTGCTCGGCTTCCTTGTCGTCCTCCCGGGCGGGGTCGTCCCCGCTGTACTCTGGGCGGTGGTGGGTCTCTTCGTGCTCCAGCACCTGTTCAGCTGGGACACCCTCCTGGGGACCGAGGGGGAGCGTTACGCGGACATCGTAGAGCTCACTGTGTACGTCGTAACGATCGCGGTGGTCCTGGTCGCCCTCGCCCGAGTCGGGCTGGGAGCTCAGGGAGTCCCCCTGCCGGTGGTAGCCGTCCTGGTGAGCGTCCTGTTCGCGCGGGGGTTGTTCGAGGCGGGCATTCTGTTCGGCGGTGCGGACGCAAAGGCCCTCATGATCGCGGGGCTTCTGGTCCCGATGTTCCCGAACCCGTTGATCCCCCAGCCGGCTTCGATCGCCGCGATCACCTCGATTGTGCCGTTCGCCGTGACCGTGCTGATAAATTCAGCCCTGTTCTCGGTGGTCATACCGATCGCCATCGCCGTGCGGAACCTCCGGGCCGGGGAGTTCCATCATCTTTCGGCGTTCGTCGGTTACTCGATCCCGGTCGAGGAACTGCCGCACCGGTACGTGTGGGTCCACGACCCGATGTTCGGGGAGGCGCGGGAAGAGGAGCAAACGATCGAGACCTCGGAGGACGATCGCCGGCGTCGGGAGAAGCTCGCCGAAGAGCTCACCGCGAAGGGGGTCTCTCGGGTCTGGGTCACTCCTCAGATCCCGTTCGTCGTCGTGATGCTGTTCGGGGTCCTCGGCGGGATGCTCGTCGGCAACGTCCTCTTCGACGTTCTGTCCCGCCTCTGACGACCCCGTGCCAAAGCTTTTCTTATCCACCCTCGTCGGAGAGGTGGACCGATGCCGATGGCTCGCGCTGCGAGGAAGGCGCCGATTCGTGTACTGATCGCAAAGCCCGGGCTGGATGGGCACGACCGAGGCGCGAAGGTCGTCGCCCGCGCGCTTCGGGATGCCGGCATGGAGGTCATCTACGCGGGACTGCGACAGACCCCGGAGGAGATCGTCCGCGCCGCGCTGGAGGAGGACGTCGACCTGATCGGGCTATCGATCCTCTCGGGCGCGCACATGGCGCTGTTCCCCCGGGTCCTCGCTCTCCTCAAGTCCCAGGGAGGCCACCCGATCCCTGTGTTTGCGGGCGGCATCATCCCGGACGAGGACGCCCGTCGGCTCAAGAAGGCGGGGATACGGGCGATCTTCGGCCCCGGCACGTCGCTCGAGGAGATCGTCGCCACCGCTCAGTCGCTGGCCCGACATTCGGCATGAAGGGGGCATCCTCCCGCCTCCCCGCCGCCGCTCGCGCAATCATCGCGGGGGACCACCGCGTCCTCGCGCGCACGATCACGGCGGTCGAGAACGGCGACCCCTCGGCCGACGCGGTGGTCCGCAGCCTCTACCCCCGCTCGGGTCGCGCCCCGGTGGTCGGGATCACCGGCCCGCTCGGCGTCGGGAAGTCGAGCCTTGTCAACGCTCTCGTTGGTCGCCTTCGGTCCCTCGGCCAAACGGTGGGGGTGGTCGGGGTCGACCCGTCGAGCCCGTTCACGGGAGGCTCCGTGCTGGGCGACCGCATTCGGCTGGAGCGCCGGGCCGACGACAACGGCGTCTTCTTCCGATCGATGGCGAGCCGGGGAGCCGCCGGAGGCGTGGCCGGGGCGACCCGGGAAGTGTCGCGCCTCCTCGACGCCGCCGGGTTTGACGTCATCCTCGTCGAGACCGTCGGTAGCGGCCAGGTGGACGTCGCGATCCGTGATATTGCGAGTACGAGCATCGTAGTGGTCGTGCCGCATCTTGGTGACGAGGTCCAGACCCTGAAGGCCGGCTTGTTCGAGATCGCCGACCTCTTCTGCGTCAACAAGGTCGACCTCCCGGGGGCCGAGCTCGCGAAGCGGGACCTCTCCGAGCTCGTCACGCTCGGGGGTCGGCCCAGCGGATGGTCCCCCCGGATCGTCGGGACGTCAACGGTGGAGCCGACGGTTGGAATCGACGAGCTCTGGAACGATGTCCTCGCCCATGAGAAGTTCCTGGACGACTCCGGGGAACGGACGCAGGGCGAGCGCCGGCGGCTCTCGTCCGAGATCGTGGGCCTCGCCCGAGACCACGTCGGTCGGGAGCTCATGCATCGCCTCGAAAGCGACCCGGCGCTCCGACGGCTGCTCGATGACGTCGTCGCCCGTCGGCTCGACCCCAGGACCGCCGCCGACCGGCTCGTAGGGCGGGGCCGGAGGTCGCGGTGACGATCGGAGGATTCGAGTTCGAGCTTGCGGTCGGTCTTTTCGCTCTCGCCGCCGTGCTGGCCTACTTCGTCTTCGCGTCCTTCGCGTTCGGCGCCGGGTACGAACCCACTCCCCGCCGTGCGGTCGAGAGGATGCTCCGGTACGCGGAGGTGGGCCCCCGTGACACGGTCTATGATCTGGGCGCAGGCACCGGGGCAATCGTCTTCCGGGCGGCTCGGGTCTACCGCGCGCGCGTCGTCGGGGTCGAGGTGGAGCCGATCCGGTTCCTGATCCTTCGCCTCCGGAGGTCGCTCGGGCCGTTCGGCGACCGCATCACGCTGCGGTGGGGGAATCTGTTCGACCTCGAATTCCATGACGCCACGGTCATCACCGCCTTTCTATGGCCCGGTGCGATGGCGCGGCTCCGACCGAAGTTCGAGGCCGAACTACCCGCCGGGGCCCGGGTCGTGAGCCACTGCCACCCGGTGCCCGGCTGGACGCCGGAGCAGTACGACAAGTCGACCGACGTCTACCTCTATCGATGGCCCGGGTCGGCCCCGCCCGTCAGTACGGGTGGTAAATGAACCAAAGGGCCGCGGCGCCGACGAAGATCGCGACCAACGTCAGCGCCGCTGCCCACCAACCGACGTAAGCGCTTCGCTCTCGGGCGGCGGAGGCGTCTCCGGTCATCGGGACCCGGTCCTCCAGCACGGTCCCCGTTTATCTTGAGTCGATACCAACCGACCCGTGCTCACGGGATCCCCGCACCAATCTGCCCGGTGATGCCGAGGTAGGCGATCAGCACCCCGATGGCGATCGCCACGGCGAATGTTACCACCACGAACGCGGAGGAGGGTGCTGACGTGGTCGACGGTGACGACATCGTGCACGGAGGAAGTGCCGGCCTTCAAGAGGCCGTCGTTCGTTCTTAGACGAGCGCTTCGGGTCCCGGTTACGTGCCGCCCGGACCCGAGGCGGTCTTTGCGGGCGAGTGGGCCGCCTTTGGGCTCTTCGGCTTCGCGCTGGGCTCGACAGCCGGGGTCGCCGTCTCGCTCGCCGCTGCGGGCGCGGCCGCCGCCTCGGTGGAAGCCGGAGTGGCGGTCTCCGTGGCCTCCTTCTTCTCGGGCGCCGGGGTGACGTACTCCTCGACGACTCGGATCGTCTGCGGATGAAGATGCGAGCGGAGTCGTTCGATCACTCGGGGCTTCGCCGCCATCCATGCGATGTCGAACTTCGTCCGGTCCGGGACCTTGACGGTCACCGACTTCTCGTGGACCTCCACGTGGAACTCGGCCGACCGACCGTACTGGAGTTCGATGACCGCGAGCGCCTTCTCCGTCGGCTCGCCGATCCGCTCGATCACCTTGAACGTCCCGCGCACCTTGCGGCCCGCGAACGGCGGATTGAAGTCGACCCGCACGCGCGCGGCCGTGAGCGACACGACGCGACCCCTCCGCCCCTCGACCGTGACCGTCGTCCCGATGTCGAGGTGGGCATCCTCGCGCCGCATCTCGGGAAGTCGCTGGATCTCGTGCATCGAGAACAGTTCGATCAGGTTCGGGTCGCGATCCCCGAAGGCGTCCGTCGGAGCGAACTCACGCACGACCTCCTCGCCGATCGGGGCCCCGATGAGCGCGTTCTCCACACCGGTCGGGAAGTACTCGCCTCCGATCTCGTGAGGACGCGGGCCCCAGGTCCTCCCCTCGGTCCGGGCGTTCTCCTTCTGAGCGAGCTCCTCATGGGTGGTGTCCAGTAGCTCCGACTTGCCGCCGATTTCCGTCCAAAGGTCGAACTCTAGGCGGACCAGGTCGCCCTTTTCGGTGACCTTGGCGGCCGAGCCGTGATGCGCCTCGGGAGACATCGCCCCGCCGAACCGGATTGTCGGATAAGGTTTTCTCGAGGGTGCAACGCGTCCGAGTCGAGGGTGGGGGACCCGCTAGCGGGAGGGCGGCGCCGTGCCCGCCGATCGGTGCGCGGTCGCCCGCTCTACGGCCGTGGAGACCCGGTGCCATCGGGCCCAGGCATGCACGAGGGCCACCGGCTTCATCATCGCTTCGAGGTACCGCAGGGGGTGCGCCACCGGTCGCCGTCGCTCGGCGATGCGGCTCCCCAACTCGCCGTTCTTCATGAGGGACATCGCCATCGCAACGAGGTAGCGGTA
>Ga0335078_10004951_pt1 | contig 19725 bp, 18 predicted proteins | sample Lox_Sample_32_FD_206711 | JGI IMG/M metagenome (GOLD analysis project Ga0335078, IMG submission 206711) | Soil microbial communities from Loxahatchee National Wildlife Refuge, Florida, United States - Lox_Sample_3.2 | ecosystem: Environmental > Terrestrial > Soil > Wetlands | place: USA... | reverse complement strand
GCGCGTGGTCGAACCCACGCCTACCGCACTGCTGGTGATCACGCAAGAAGCATGCGCAAAGAGTTGTGCTTCGTTGCTGCTGAAAATGAAGCAGCGGTCAGCTTTCAGCGATCAGCTGTCAGCAAAAACGCCTTCGCATGCGGAACTCTTGGAAGGATTTCAGGTTTCTGCAGAAGTTTTGCGATCGCGTTTGCAGCGAAAGCCGTCAAGATCGGTGACGGCGTTTACCTCGAAGGCGGTGCGAGTGGGATAAGTCTGCCATGCCTTTTGCCTGCATTTTCGTTCCTGATTTTCCTGTTGAGGCATGGCTGCGCGTCGAACCTGAGCTGCGATCGCAAGGACTGGTAGTGCTTGAAGGCAAAGCTCCCCTACAAAAAGTTTTTGCGGTCAATGCGCACGCCAGGCGCGCCGGGGTAGAACCCGGCATGACCAAGCTTCAGGCAGAAACTTGCACCGGGCTTGTTTTGCGTCCTCGATCGCCATTGCAGGAAAAATCAGCCCATGGCGCGTTGCTTGACTGCGCCCAGTCTTTTTCACCGCGCGTGGAGGACGTATCGCCAGACACGATTGTGGTCGATTTGACAGGGATGGAAATGCTTTTCGGATCGCTGCCGAAAATTGCGCGGGATTTAGCTCAACGAGCGTCCGAACTTGGACTAGAAAGCAATGTTGCTGTAGCTGCGAATCCCGATACTGCCATGATTGCGGCGCGTGGGTTCTCCGGCGTGACGGTGATTTCGGAGGGACAGGAAGCGGAACAGCTGGGCAGTTTACCGATCGAAGTTTTGTTTGCCGAACAAAAGGATGATCCTGCAGCGGAGCAATTTTTGGAAACGCTGCATCGATGGGGGATTCGCAGGCTGCGGGATTTGGCCGCATTGCCGGAGATCGGACTGAGCGAACGTCTGGGGCAAAGAGGCGTGTATCTGCAAAAGCTGGCGCGGGGAGATACTTCGCGCACATTGGTTCCAGTCGAGCCGCCATTAGTGTTTGAAGAGTCGGTTGAGTTGGAACATCCACTCGTCCTGTTAGAGCCGCTGGCATTTTTGCTGAGTCACATGCTGGAGCAGATTTGCGCGCGACTCGGATCCCGCGCACTGGCAACCCAGGAATTGCGGCTGGAGTTGGAACTGGTCAATGGATGGCATGACATTTCTGAAGAGGCAAATGGCGTCGCAATAAACAGACCGCAATTTTTTCAAAGGACACTTCGGCTTCCAGTCCCTCTGCTAGATAGCAAAACGTTTTTAAAACTCTTGCAACTGGATTTGAAGGCACATCCTCCGGGCGCGCCGATCCTCAAAATTCATTTAAGTGCGAAACCGGCTTGTCCGCGAGCCGCGCAGAATGGGCTATTCCTTCCACCTTCTCCAGAACCAGAGAGGTTGGAAGTGACGCTGGCGCGGATTGCGGGAATTGTGGGCGAAGACAAGGTTGGATCGCTGCAATTATTGGATACGCATCGGCCGGATGCGTTTCGCATACAACATTTTGCGGTTCATGAGGCAGGGAATGGAAGCAGGAAGAAGCAGTCATTGCCGGAATCGAAAAATTCTGAAGATCTGGTTACGGCGTTGCGCATGTTCCGTCCAGCGTTAGCCGCGAGTGTGATCCTGGAGGAAGGGAAGCCAGCAAAAATCTCTTGCGGGAAGCGGAAAGAAGTTGGTGGCGAGGTCCTTTGGTCGGCAGGGCCCTGGCGCTCTTCCGGGGACTGGTGGGAGCAAGATGGCTGGGCCCGCGATGAGTGGGACATTGCTGTGCAAGGGGATGGCAGCATCGCGTGTTATCGACTGGTCAAGGATTTGTTGAATGGGAAATGGATGGTGGAAGGGGAGTATGACTAGTGATCAAGCATTCAGCAATTAAGCATTTAGCAATTAACTCTGTGTCTCCGTGGTGAGTTTTCAGGATGTACATAGAACTTCATTCCCGATCGGCATTCAGTTTTCTCGAAGGCGCGTCTTTGCCCGAGGACTTGATTGCGGCCTGCGCGAATTTCCAGATGCCGGCGATGGCGTTGCTGGATCGTGATGGAGTTTACGGGTCTCCGCGATTCCATATGGCGGCCGAGAAAGCAAAGATCCGGGCGCACGTTGGGGCGGAGGTTACTTGCGAAAGTTTTTCACCCTGGAGACACCGAGACACGGAGAAAAAGACGAATTCAAAAAATATAAATTCAAAATCACAATTCTTAAAATCTTCCGGTCTCCGTGGTGAATTCAGGCTTCCGCTTTTAGTTTGTGATCAGGGAGGGTATCAGAATCTCTGCCAATTGATCACAAAGATGAAGCTGCGGGCCGCGAAAACGGAAGGCGCCGCTCGAGAGGAGGAATTAGAACAACATGCGAAAGGGTTGATTTGTCTGACTGGAGGAGAGGGTGGTCCGCTTGCGCGTGCTTTAGCCCTCGGAGGGGTGGAAGAAGCGCGTTGTGCACTGGAGAAGCTGATCCACATTTTTGGGCAAGGCAATGTATATGTCGAATTGCAGCGGCATTTTCATCGCGAGCAGGAAGCCCGTAATCGCGCTGCAGTTGAACTTGCAAACTCCATGAATCTTCCACTGGTGGCAACAAATGGGGTTGCTTACGCGACTCTGCAGGAACGGGAACTGTGCGACGTTTTTACTGCCATTCGCAATCATGTCACTTTGGCGACGGCCGGACGTTCGTTGGCACGTAACTCTGAACGGCATTTGAAGTCTTCGCCGGAGATGCAAACCCTTTTTGCGGACCTGCCGGAAGCAATTGCCAACACCGTCGAGCTTTCTTCGCGCCTGGAGTTCACGCTGAAAGATTTGGGATACAGGTTTCCCCGTTATCCGGTAGCGGCAGGCGAGACGATGATGTCTCATTTGTGTGAGCGTGCCTGGGAAGGTTTTGAAGAGCGGTATGGGCGCAAGCCGGAGTTGAAAGACCGTGCGCGGTGCCAGATTGAGCGCGAGTTGAAATTGATCGAGAAACTCGATTTGCCGGGATATTTTCTGATCGTTTGGGACCTGATTCGGTTTTGCAAAAGAGAAAACATTCTTGTGCAAGGGCGCGGGTCGGCTGCAAACAGCGCGGTTTGTTATTCGCTGGGAATTACCGCAGTCGATCCGATCAAGATGGAGTTGCTGTTCGAACGGTTTCTTTCGGAAGAGCGCGGCGAATGGCCGGACATCGATCTGGATCTTCCCAGCGGCGACCAGCGCGAGCGCGTCATTCAATATTTGTACAAGCGGTATGGCGAGCGTGGCGCAGCGATGACTGCCAACGTGATTACTTATCGCAGCCGCATGGCGGGGCGGGAGATGGGAAAGGCGTTGGGCTTCGACCCGGAAACCCTCGACAAAGTTTCCGCTGCGGTGTCCACGTGGGAGTATCGCGATCAGAACGATACGTTCGATCATCGATTCCACGATGCGGGTTTGGACTTGAGCCATCCTCGGCTGAAAAAGTATTTCGAGTTATGCGTTGCAGTACAGGATTTACCGCGGCATCTTGGACAGCATTCCGGCGGCATGGTGATTTGCCAAGGTCAGTTGGATTCAGTGGTGCCGCTGGAGCCGGCGTCGATGCCGGGCCGTGTGGTAGTGCAGTGGGACAAAGAAGATTGCGCGGACCTGGGAATCATCAAAGTGGATTTGCTCGGGCTGGGAATGATGGCGGTGCTGGAAGATTCTCTTCAACTCATCCGCGATCACTATAAAGACGAAGTAGAACTGGCGCATCTATCGGGGGACGATCCGACGGTCTACTCCACCTTGCAGAAGGCCGACACGATTGGCATGTTTCAGATCGAAAGCCGAGCGCAGATGTCCTGCCTGCCGCGGCTGCAACCCAAGCGTTTTTACGACATCGTGGTGCAGGTTGCGATTATTCGCCCGGGCCCGATTGTGGGGCAAATGGTGAATCCTTATTTGCAGCGGCGTCAAAATCGTGAGGCGGTGACCTATGCGCATCCGTCGCTGGAGCCGGTGCTGGCGCGCACCTTGGGCGTGCCGCTATTCCAGGAACAATTGCTGCGAATGGCCATGGTGGTTGCGAATTTCAGCGGCGGGGAAGCGGAGGAGTTGCGCCGGGCCATGGGATTCAAGCGGTCGCAAGCCCGGATGAAAGAGATTGAGGCTAGACTTCGTGCTGGCATGGAAGAAAAGGGAATTGCACGGGAGGCGCAGGAACAAATTATTCTGTCGATTACTTCGTTCGCGCTTTACGGCTTTCCTGAATCGCATGCGGCCAGTTTTGCTTTGCTTGCCTATGCCAGCGCGTTTTTGAAATGCCATTACCTGGCGGCGTTTACGGCTGCTTTGTTGAACAACCAGCCGATGGGGTTTTATCGTCCGGCCACGATCGTGAAGGACGCACAACGGCACGGGCTGAAGGTGCTGCCGATTGATGTGATGAAGTCCGAGTGGAAGTGCACGCTGGAGCACTCCGCAGTGAGCAATCAGCAGTCAGAAAAACCAGCTTTGCGGCTGGGATTGCGATATGCCAAAGGATTGCGGGAAGAGGCGGGGCAAGCACTGGTAAAGCAACGTATGTCGAATTCGTTTTGTTCGATTCGGGATCTGGTGCATCGTGTGCCGGAGTTACGGAAAGATGAGTTGAATACTCTGGCGGAAATTGGGGCGCTGAATTCGGTTAGCAATTCACCACGGAGACACCAAGACACGGAGAAAAGCAGACCACCAACATTTGCAAATTCCGTGTTTCCGAGCCTCCGTGACGAGTTTTCGTTGCATCGGCGGGATGCGCTCTGGCAGGTAGAGCGCGCGGTAAGGCGTTCGGGGCCCTTGATTGATCAAATATCCGAACCGGATGAAGCTTCTCCCTTGCAACGCATGAATGCAGAAGAGCGGTTGGTGGCTGATTTTCGGGGGACGGGCATGACGGTGGGCCCGCATCCGATGGCATATCACCGGGCTTATCTGGACAGAATAGGGGTTCGAAAAGCAATCGAACTCGGCAATATTCCTAACGGCCAGCATGTAAAGACAGGGGGATGCGTGATAGCCCGACAGCGTCCGGGGACGGCCAAAGGATTCGTATTTCTCAGCCTGGAAGACGAAACAGGCGTTGCCAATGCAATCATCCACCCCGATCTCTTCCAGAAGAACCGGCTAATGTTAAGTTCCGAACAATTTTTGATGATTGAGGGAGTTTTGCAGAATCAAGATCAGGTGATTTCGGTTAAAGCAGAGAGAGTGTTACCGCTGAAAATCACCCATGCGCAAACCTCTTCACATGACTTCTATTGAGGAATCAGTGCTTCTACAGTTACTTCTGTGCAAAATTAAGCGGAGTTGGCACTTGCTTTTTTTTCGGGGCAGAGGGTACGATCATAATGTTTCCTAGCGGCCACGCTTCCTGGCGGGCCTCTCGCGCCCCTTGGCTCCAGGCGCCTAAACGGACACACGATCATTCATGCATGAGTTCCAAACGCATTGGGTTTCTACGCACGCCCGCAGAAGTGCATGAGGTGAGTACCACCCGAAAACCGGTAACTCGGAGAGCTTAGGATGGGGGAATCCGGATTGATACATCGGATCCAAAGTAGCTTTACAAAGAGAGACATATGAACGTAGGACCCAGACATCCCTCCGCGGGTGGAGGCGGACGAAACCGCCGCCGCCGTGGACGACGGCCTCATCGAGGCGGACAGCAAGGTGGTGGCCGCGATCGAGGACAGCAACATAGCGGAATCTACACGGCGCCGATGGACCATAGTTATCGCGCGGCGTTGAATGGCGACAAGCCTCAACGAGGAAGAACTCGGCCGGGCTTTGCTCCCTCTTACTCGCCATCCGAACCCGAGCCTTTACCTCAGCGCGAAGACGCAAACTCGAGGATCTTTGCCTTTGTCGACGATCTGTTCTTCCAGGCGAAAATTCAGGAGACCGCACGCAAGCTGAATGTGAAGGTTGAGTTCGTGAAAACTGACAAGGATCTCAATGATCGCATCAAGCTAAACGGCGAAGAGAAGCCGTCGCTGATCATTTTTGACCTGAATAATACCAACGCGAAGCCGCTGACACAGATTCCCAAGCTGAAGAGCAAACTGAAGAAAACCTCGATTATCGGATTTCTTTCCCACGTTCAGGGGGACTTGAAGCAGCGAGCGCACGAGGTGGGATGTGACATGGTGCTCCCCCGTTCCGCGTTCTCTCAGAACCTTCCTCAACTTCTGCGCCGACACGGTGCCCCGGAAGAGGAAATGCCTTCGGGCAGCACAGAACAGCATCCAAGCTGAAGCGTTCGAGCGGGCGGTCTATCCGGGAGGCCAATGCAGTTGCCGGCCCCCAATGAGATGGACGTGCAGATGGAACACAGACTGGCCGGCTCCTGGGCCCACGTTCAGCACCGTTCGATAACCATCCTCAATTCCTCGGTCTCGCGCGATTTTCGCTGCTGTGAGGTGACAGCGGCCGATCGCGTCCGCATCTTCCAACGTTGCTTCCTTAAGGCCCGCAAAATGTTTCTTAGGAACGATCAGCACATGGGTCGGCGCCTGGGGATTGATGTCCTGGAAAGCGAACGTGTGCTCGTCCTCGTAGACTTTCTTGGACGGAATTTCGCCGTTGATAATTCGGCAGAATAAACAGTCGTTCATGGCGGCTTACTATAGCTGATTTCGAGAGCTAGCGCTAAGCGGTTGAGGCTTAATCCAACCTCACCAGGAAAACGTCGCCCTCAGAAGGATGAGTTTGATGGGCAACTTCTTCGGCGCGCCTGCGATCGTCGCTCTGGACGCGAACCCTCACCCACCAGTCGCCGATGGGGCTCGAGAAACAAAGAACGCGCGCGGTCTGGTAGCGATGTGACAAGTTGTCGGCGAGCTTGTCAGCGGTATGTTCCTTCTCGAAGGCACCGATCTGCACGGCCCAGCGTCCACCGCTATTGATTGGAACAGGACTGGTCAGGACCTCGATACGAACCATCGCCACGCCTGCCGCCCAAAGGTCGATTTTCTTTGCAGCGGCCTCAGACAGATCGAGGATTCGGCCTTGAACGAACGGCCCGCGGTCGGTGATGCGCACGATTGTGGATTTGCCTGTCTTGATGTCGGTCACTCGAACTGTAGATTCCAGCGGCAAGGTGCGATGAGCTGCGGTCATCGCGTTCTTGTTATAAATCTCACCGTTGGAGGCATGCCGATTGTGATAAGGGCCGCCATACCAGCTTGCCAGCCCGGTTTCGACAAGAATTGGTTTGGCGCGGTCATGGGAATTCGAGCTTGGCTCATGTTTAGGTAAAGATGGCTTGCTGGGACTCGACTCGCTATCTTCTGAGGCTGTCGACGCCGGAGTTTGTGATATCGGTGGTGCAGCGGGAACTTCTACTTTGGCCTGTTTCTTGCCGCCGCAAGCGGTCGAGAAGAGCATCGTAGCGGCTAAGGTTGAGATAAGAAGAATGAAGTTGGAGGCGCGCTGATCGACTACCGCCGCGGCTGATTCTGGTCCATGTAGTTGGCCAGTCGAGTAAGCTTCTCGGCTGCGATTCGCAGGGCCTTGGTTGAGTGCTGACGAACTGCGGGGACTACTTCGTCGTTCAAGTAGTTGAGTAAATCCGCCGATTCTTTCTCGATGGTCTCGGTCGCCTCGGCCACAGATTTGCCAAAGCGCGTCGAGGCCTCTTCTACCTTGCGGCCGAAGTCGCCCATGATTCTTCCTCGTATTCTGAAACGTGAACACCCGCTGTTCGCGGATACCAGGCCTTTTCATTATTTCCTGCATCTGGTCGTCGGTCAACGGGGAGGCACCGTTACTCATAACCCCGGCAGGGGAATTGTCTCTGGTAAAGTTTCCAAGGCGGGTGAGCGGCCGGCAAGGTGTCATGGGGCTTAGTACTAAATGCCAATCAGGTGCTCTGGGTTGTCCGTCGCTGAAATGACAAAGCGGAAAGCGGCAAAACGCGAAGAAACTGAATCATTTGTACTGGAATTCCGCAGCCATCTCCTGGCTTGGTTTGATGAGAATAAGCGCGACCTCCCATGGAGGAAGGATCGTGACCCGTATCGAGTCTGGCTGTCGGAAATCATGTTGCAGCAGACGCGAGTGGCCGCCGTTATCGATCATTACAAGCGGTTCCTGGAGCGATTCCCGACCGTGGAGAAGTTGGCACGGGCACGCGAATCCACGGTTCTGGCAGCCTGGAGTGGGCTCGGATACTATCGACGCGCTCGCATGCTTCATGCTGCCGCGAAGAAGGTAGTTTCCGACTTCAATGGCCACTTCCCATCCACTGCAGAGGGATTGAGACTTCTGCCGGGCATTGGCCGGTATACCTCGGCAGCTATCGCGAGCATCGCCTTTGATCAACCGGCGGCTGTGGTAGACGGGAACGTCGAACGAGTGCTCCAACGAGTTGCGGGCGAGGTTCTTGCCGGTGAACCCCTGTGGCAAAAGGCGCAGGAACTGGTGAGTCCAGGACGGGCCGGAGATTTCAATCAAGCAATGATGGAGTTGGGCGCGACCGTCTGTTCGCCGCGACAACCGAAGTGTTTGTTCTGTCCGGTGAGTGCGCAGTGTGCGACTCGCGGAGAAATGAAGGGTACCGGAAAAACAAGCCGGCAGAACAAGAGAGAGTTACGGTACGCGTTTCACTCGCAGAACGGTTCGGTATTCCTTGTTCAGCGGCCGATAGAGGCGAGTCTCATGCCAGGGATGTGGGAACTACCGGAGATGCCGACCAAGAGCGTATCGGAGGCCGCGTGGCTGACCTTGCGGCACTCGATTACGGTTACCGATTATGTGGTCCGGGTAGTAAAGCATGAGGCACCCGAAGAAGCGACGGGCCAGTGGGTCCGAAAGGGCCGGCTCACCAAGTTGCCGCTAACCGGCTTAACTCGCAAGATTCTTCACGCGGCGAAAGTCATCTAATATTGGAGATAATTCAGTTAAAGGAGATTCGATGGCCGCGTTAGCAGCGGGAACTTCAGCGCCGGATTTCACACTGTCGACAATGGATGGGAAGCAGTTCTCCCTTAAGGACGCGCTAGCCCACGGGCCGGTAATCGTGGCTTTTTTCAAGATTTCGTGCCCAGTGTGCCAGTTTGCTTTTCCATTCTTGGAGCGGATTTACAAGGCGTACGGTAAGGAAAATGTGACGTTCGTCGGGATCTCGCAAAACGAGAAGAAGGAGACGGGCCTCTTCACCAAGGAATATGGCATTACCTTTCCGGTTCTGCTCGATGACACGCAACGGTACCCGGTGTCGAATGCCTATCAACTTACGAACGTCCCGAGTGTCTTCTGGATCAGCCAGGATGGCGAGATTGAGCTATCCAGTGTCGGATGGCTTAAGAAAGATATCGATGAGATTGCCGCGAAAGCCGCTGAAACCTCGGGAGAACCCGAAAAGCCGGTATTTCGTTCCGGGGAGAGTGTGCCGGATTACAGGGCTGGTTGAGGGTCCAAAAACTAGCCCGCGGTCGCGGGCTCAGGCCAACAGAAAAGTGCAGTGGATAACCTTCGGGACATGAGGGATTGTCCTTTCGTCTTGGTACTTCGGTAAGCGCAGCCGGCCTGCCTGAACTCCTGAAAATCCGTACAATAAAGACATCCCTCATTCATCAGGAGCCGCTTATTTCCATGGGTACTCGCATTTCTGCGCTCATTCTCCTGTTTTTCATTGGATGCGCCTCGTTCGCTCAACGGGCCCCGAAGGCCACCCGTAGCTCGGACACACTCGACCACCTGCCCGCCAATGCCATTGTAGCCATGCAGAAGATTGACCCGGAACACATCCGGGCGCATGTCAGATTTCTTTCCGACGATTTATTGGAAGGACGAGGAACGGGACAGCGCGGGGGCGATCTGGCGGCGGAATATATTGCGACGCAGTTTGCCTTGGATGGACTAAAACCAGCCGGAGACAACGGGACCTACATGCAAAAGGTGCCGCTCGTCGGTATTACTCCTCTGCCTGAGACTACGTTTTCCCTGGCTCCGGAGAAAGGATCAGCGATCGACCTCAAGCCGCTTGAAGACTATGTGGCTTACGACCAAAGCCAACAGCCGCGCTCCGATATTGACGCGGAGATCGTTTTTGTCGGCTATGGGATTGAGGCGCCGGAGTACAAGTGGGACGACTACAAGGGAACTGACGTCCGCGGGAAAGTTTTGCTCATGCTGGTGAACGAACCGAGTTCGGACGACCCCAATTTTTTCAAGGGCAAGGCTCTGACTTACTACGGCCGCTGGACGTACAAGTATGAGGAGGCAGCGCGGAAAGGGGCGGTCGGCGCCATTCTGATTCACCGGACCGACATGGCAAGCTATCCGTGGGATGTGGTGCGTAATTCAAATTCTGGGGAAAAGTCCTATTTGAAACTGGAAGGAACGCCGGCCTTGAAAGCCGCCTCGTGGATTCAACTCGAGGTGGCGCGCCAGTTGGTTGCGAAGGGCGGCCTGAATCTCGATATGCTGATGGAATCGGCGCAGTCTCGTGACTTCCACCCGGTGAATCTACCGGTGAAATTAAAAGCGCACATGGTCAGCAAGGTGCGTCCGTTTGAATCGAACAATGTGGTCGCGATGCTGCCCGGCGGCGATTCTCATATGCGCAATGAAGCGGTCATGTACACGGCGCACTACGATCATTTGGGAATTCGCACGGACATGTCGGGGGACAACATCTACAACGGTGCGGATGATAACGCGACCGGCTGCGGAATTCTGCTGGAAGTTGCGCGGGCGTATTCGGAATCCGCATCGAAACCGCGCCGCTCGATTCTGTTCGCATCCGTAACTGCGGAAGAACAGGGATTACTCGGATCGGAATATCTGGGCAAGCACCCTCCGATCCCGGCCAGCAGGATCAGCCTGGATCTGAACTATGACGATGTGCCACCGCTTGGTGCTCCGGAGGAAGTGGAAGTGTCTGGAGCCGAGCGCACCAGTTTCTATCCGGACATTCAATCGTTGGCAAAGACTTTTCGCTTGGCCATTCGACCTGACTCACGTCCTGAAGCCGGGCATTACTACCGTTCTGATCACTTCAGCTTGGCGCGGGTGGGCATTCCTGCCTTTTCGATTAACGAGGGGGTCAAGTACAAAGGACACGACATCGCATGGGGCAAGCAACAGGCGGACGAATTCACCGCAAAGCATTACCATCAGCCCAGTGACGAGTATCACGCTTCGATGGACTTCACTGGAGATGCAGCGATGGCGCGCTTCGGATTTGCATTAGGCTGGGAAGCCGCGATCCTGCAAAAAGAAGTGGCGTGGCAAAAGGGTGATGAGTTCGAGCCGGCGCGAGAGAAGAGCGCCAGCGGCAGCCAGTAGACCCGGCGGGTTCATTTAGCCGTGTTCCACACGCGCCTTAATATCTGAATACGCGACTTCGATAAGCCTGCTAAGCGCCTCTTCGTTGGTGGCTGTGCCGGGTCTCAACTTCACATGGCGCATAGCCTTCCCGTCGCCTTGCAACAAGTGGGCTGGATCGGGCAGCCCGGCACCCTGAAAGAAACCGACATTTACGTGCGTAGTGAATACGTTCACGTAACCGAAGGGTACATCTCCTAAACATGCGGTTGGACAACCGTCATGCAAGAGTTCGCGCACCTCGTCACCGCATTGACGCATCATTTCGAACCAGCGATGCGCGATTGTTCCCAATTCACCTGCATGGTCTCTCATCCACGCATCGATGGCTGAGGATCGCTCGACAGCGCCATTAAATCGCAGAAAGTCCGCTCGCATCGTCGTTTGATTCTGCTATCAAGAGGTTCAACTAGCCTTCCATCACTCTTAGGTTGGGGCTGAGGATCAGCATTGCTTCAGTCGAGCGCTGAACGTCTTCCGCGCTCAGTCCGGGCGCGGTTTCTTCCAGCACCAGTCCCGTAGGGCTTACCTGAATGAGCGCCATGTCTGTCACGATCGTGTCGACGACGTGGACGCCAGTAAGCGGCAAGGTGCATCGCTTCAGAATTTTGGGCTGACCTTCTCGCGTTGTGTGTTCCATAGCGACGATCACGCGACGAGCGCCGGCGACCAAGTCCATGGCTCCGCCCATGCCTTTCACCATTTTTCCGGGGATCATCCAGTTGGCGAGGTTGCCTTCCTCGTCGACTTCCATTGCGCCAAGCACGCTGAGATCGATGTGGCCGCCGCGAATCATCGCAAAGGAATCAGCGCTGGAGAAATAGGCAGTCCCCTTGAGTTCGGTGACGGTCTCTTTCCCGGCATTGATCAGATCGGCGTCCTCGGATCCTTCAACCGGGTATGGCCCGATTCCAAGCATTCCGTTTTCGCTTTGCAGAATGACGTCCATTCCAGCGGGGACGTGGTTGGCAACAAGCGTGGGCATGCCGATGCCGAGGTTTACATAGAAGCCGTCGCGCAGTTCGCGGGCGATCCGCTTGACGATGCGTTCGCGTTTTTCGATGTCTTTGCCGATTTTGGGAGTCGTGGACATGGGAATCTTTGGCCGTCAGTGACTGGCGACTTTCCTTAAAGTTCTCTTCTCAATTCTTTTTTCATAGATTTCACCTTGGAAAATGCGTTTCACGAACACACTTGGAGTGTGAACCATGTCGGGTTCAAGTTGGCCGACCTCAACCATGTGCTCAACCTCTGCGATCGTGACCCTGGCAGCTGATGCCATCATCGGGTTGAAGTTGCGCGCAGTCTTCCGGTAAACGAGGTTGCCCCACTTATCGCCCTTCCAGGCTTTGACGAGCGCGAAATCAGCTTTCAAACAGTGTTCCATGACGTAAATCCGCCCGTCGAACTCACGCGTCTCTTTGTTTTCGGCAACGAGAGTCCCGACGCCGGTTGGGGTGAAGAAGGCTGGAATACCCGCGCCAGCAGCGCGAATTCGCTCGGAGAAAGTTCCCTGGGGCACAAGTTCGAGTTCAATCCGGCCTTGCAGGATCATCTGTTCGAGAAGTTTGTTCTCTCCGATGTAGGTGCCGATGTGCTTGCGAATCTGGCCGGCAGATAGAAGAAGGCCCATGCCAAAACCGTCCACGCCGGCATTGTTACTGATGGTGGTGAGATTCTTGACGCCTTTGCGGACGAGTGCCCGTAGGAGATTCTCTGGGATGCCGCAAAGGCCGAACCCGCCGACCATAATGGTGGCACCGTCGAAAACGTCGCGCACGGCTTCGTCGGCGTTGGCAACGACTTTGTTCATAAGAAAAAGATTTTAAACGAAACGCAACTCGGGAGTACGGATGTGGCTTCGGGAGCTATTCTCATGGCTTGGCAGGCCTCTTGCGAAGTTGATGAGCTTGCTCGAATTCGGCAGCTAATTCGCGCGTATCCAAATTCTCCCGGATGTGAGCCAAGTGCTGCTCGATTTTCAGGAGAGCATCTTGCAGATTTGTTTTGTTGCTGAGAGCGACGTCCCGCCACCACGAGTAGGGGCTCCCGGCAATTCGCGTCATCTCGCGCAATGCGCGGCCCCCAGCATCAAGCAGGGGAGCGTCAGCGCCATATTCCTCAACCAAGGATGCCGCGAGAGCGGTGGAAATCATCTGGGGAAGGTGGCTGATCCAGGCACAGAGTTTGTCGTGCTCCTCGGCGTCAATCGAGGCTACGCGTGCGCCGATCTTTTCGATCCAGCCCAGATATTCGCCACAAATTCCGGCGTAGATTTTCTGGCCTGCGACTGGAGTTACGAACCAGGTCGCATTCTGAAACAGATCGGGATCAGCAAACTCCAGGCCAGATTGCTCCTTGCCGGCCATGGGATGACCGCCCAGGAATCGACTGGTTGCATCGTCGCCAAAAACCGTTCGAGCTCGACTCAAAATCTGAGCCTTGGTGCTCCCGACATCCGTCAACAGCCCCTCTGGCGGAAGAGTTGGGCCGATGCGGTCGATGAGATCCATGATTCCGAGCACTGGACTGGCCAGAACTACGACTTGGCTGCCGCGAATAGCCTCGCGTGGATTCGTTTGAGGAATATCGACCACGCCGGCTTTGGCAGCACGTTCGATGATTGGGGCACGGTCACAGCCAACGATCTTTCCCTTGAATTTCCGCTTTTTCAGGGCGAGCGCGAGTGACCCGCCGATCAGGCCGGTTCCAATGATCGTCATTTGGCGAATCGGCATGGGTGGGGATGATAATCAGAGAACAGGAATTGTAGCGCGTCAATGGTCTAGAATGATTCCCATGCGTGGACGCCCACAGAGCACCGAAGCCGCCCCTTACTATTTCACCTACATCGATCAGGCGAAGGGAGAAGATCCGATTGCGCTTCTCGAGGCGCAACTGACTGAGCTCTTGCCAGTTTTCTCAGGAATTTCTGAGGAGAAGTCGCTGCACCGATACGCACCGGACAAGTGGAGCATCCGGCAGGTACTGAATCATGTGACCGATACCGAGAGGGCATTTGCATTTCGGGCAATGTGGTTTGCAAGAGGATTTGAAACACCCCTGCAGAGCTACGATCAGAACATCGCGGCGGCTGGCGCCAAAGCCGATAATGTAGCTTGGTCGACTCACGTCGAGGAATTCAGTGCAGTACGGTTGGCCACGATCTTCCTATACAAAAACCTGCCTCAGGAAGCATGGATGCGCACCGGGGTCGCGAGCGACAACAAATTCACGGTTCGCGCGATGGCGTTTATCACTGCCGGGCACACGGTACATCATCTGGCAATCCTGAAGGAACGCTACCTCTAGGCTATTTCATCAGGCTGGTGAGATCGTCGGGATGAATGGCGTGCATCTGCGCGTCTTCACGATCGATCAGGCCTTGATTAACCAATTGAGTAAGGGACTCCTCCAGCGTGAAAGATCCCTTGTTCTTGGTCATCGTGATTTCCTGATGAAGATGCTGTAGCGCATTGCGACGGATGTGCTGACGTCCGCCATATCCCACCATCAGCAGTTCTGCGGCGGGAACTCTCCCGCCATTTTTGCTGTGCAAAAGAGTCTGAACAAACACGGCAGCGAGCGCCATGGAAAGTTCCTGCCGAATCGTATGTTGGCGCTCCAAGGGGAAGGAATCTGAGACACGTGACACGGTCGAAGGAACATCTGTGGTGTGTAATGTTGAGAAGACTAAATGCCCTGTTTCAGCGGCGGAAACCGCAATTCGCATAGTCTCGGGGTCGCGCATCTCGCCGACCACGATGATGTCAGGAGCCTGACGCAGAGCGGCGCGGAGGGCAGTCGGGAAATCTGGCGCATCAACGCCGATTTCGACCTGTTCGACGATGCTCTTGTTGTGGGAGTGCTCGTACTCGACCGGATCCTCGATTGTGATGATGTGCCGGGCTTCACGGCGGTTGATTTCGTCGATGATCGTGGCAAGTGTGGTGGACTTTCCGGAGCCTGTCGCACCGCCAACCAAGACCAGTCCGCGGCGCAGTCTCGCCAAAAGTTCGACCGCTGACGGAAGGTGGAGTTCTTTGATAGACGGGATCTTCGAGGGAAGAGCACGAATTGCGGCGGCCGCGGTCCCACGCTCATGATGAAGATTGATTCGAAACCGGCCGAGACCATCGATTCGATAAGAGGAATCACCAATATGATCTTGGCGGTAAAGCTCTAATGCATGCTGGGTCAGGGCGGGCAGAACTGCTGCCTCGATATCGGTCCCTTCAAGCGGCTCTGTCCCGAGATTGCGAACTTCTCCTTCAAACCGAATCGAAGGGGGCGCCCCGGGGACCAGGAGCAGGTCGCTTCCCTTTTGCTCGACCAGCTCGCGTAGCCATTCGTCCAGTCGAGGACTGCCGGGCTTTTCAATGATCTCTTTGGGTTGGGAAAACAGGCGATCAGTTTCAGTTAATGGTCCCATAAGGCTCTTAGATGTCGTAACGGGAACGAAAGGATTAGGCGATCTTGCGCCCAACTGCCGGGGCAATGATGCGCAGTTCGCCCATCAGCTTGGAAAACTGCTCGGGATAGAGCGATTGAGCTCCGTCCGACAAAGCCTTGTCCGGGTCATGATGCACCTCGATCAGAAGCGCGTCGGCACCTGCAGCAACTGAGGCTCGAGCCATGGGCGCAACCTTATCCCGGCGGCCAGTGCCATGCGATGGATCGGAAGCAATGGGGAGATGCGAAAGCTTGTGGATGATCGGGATCGCGGAAATATCTAGAGTGTTCCGGGTGTAGGTTTCGAAAGTGCGAATTCCGCGCTCACAGAGAATTACTTCGTAGTTGCCGCCGGCCATCACGTACTCGGCTGAGAGAAGAAGCTCTTCAAAGGTGGCTGCAATGCCGCGCTTCAACATGACGGGCTTGCGAATCTTGCCAAGTTCGCGCAACAGATTGAAATTCTGCATGTTCCTGGCGCCAACCTGAAGAATATCGACATAAGGAAGCATGGTGGCGATCTGGGAGATCTCCATGACCTCGCTGATCACCAACAAGCCAAACTTATCGCCTGCTTCACGGAGCAGCTTCAAGCCTTCGAGGCCTAATCCCTGAAAAGAATAGGGCGAACTGCGCGGCTTAAACGCACCACCTCGAAGGGTCCGCGCGCCGGCCTTGGCAACCTGGTCGGCGACGGTGAAAAGCTGCTCTCGGGACTCCACGGAGCAAGGCCCGGCCATGACGGGAACTTCATCACCGCCGATCGTGAGTCCATTGGGGAATCGGATTACGGTGCCTTGGGGACGAAAATTGCGTGCTGCGAGCTTATAAGGGGCACTGATGCGGTGAACTTCCTGAACGCCGGGCAGGACTTCCAGGTTGCGAACGTCAAAATCAGTGCGGGCTCCTACTGCCGCGACCACGGTCTGGCGTGCGCCGGTTGAACGGTGTACCGAAAAGCCCATCCGGATCAGGTGTTCAATGACCTGCTGGATCTGCTGTTCGGTTGCTGATTCCTGCATTGCGACGATCATTGGAGCAAGTTTTCACCTTTGGCGGGTGACCCGCGGAACGACTATCTAGTCGTTTACATCCGAATCCAGTTCTGTATCGGAACTCTGTGTTTTTGCCGATTCCGGAGCAATTTCCTCACGCTGAATCTGGCGCATGATGTCCATGATGCGCTCGTAGATGTTCAAGAGATCATGATCGGGCAAAGGCCCGACGTTGACTTTTCGAACGTTGTCAAAGACAGTCTGTTCACGATCGGGTTCATAAATGGGCATAGCGGCGGTACGTTTTAATTTCCCGATTTCATGAGCAGCGTGCGCCCGCTGGTTCAAGAGTTCCACCAGTTTGCGATCGAGCTCATCGATTTTTTTTCGCCAGTCGGAAATATCCATGGTCAAGTTGCTAACGATTGCGGCTCACAAGCTTTTCTACGAATTCTGCCACAGACTTGGCTTCCTTGCCGGGGCTGCGCTCGATGAGTTCGACAAGCGCGCTGCCGACGACTGCGCCTTCCGCAAATTTGCCGACGGAGCAAAACTGTTCCGCAGTCGAAATACCGAACCCAACGGCGACAGGCAATTTGGTGTATTTGCGGATGCGTTGCACAAGGTTGCGCGCATCTTCGGGTGATTGTTGGCGCGCGCCGGTCACACCAGTCCTTGAGACGACATAGACAAAGCCACTGGAGTGGTTCGCAATTTGTTTTAGTCGGGCGTCGGTGCTGGTGGGCGCTGCGAGAAATACGGTTGACAGCTTTCGACGCCGCATCTCGTCGAGGTAACTATGCGATTCCTCGACGGGCAGGTCGGTTATCAAGGCGCCATCGACGCCAGCATCTTTGAGAGCCGACGCGAAGTCGGATAAGCCGAAACGCATAATCGGGTTGAGGTAAGAAAAAATAATTAGGCCAGCGTCTGAACGTTTCCGGATATCGCTTGCGAGTTGAATGACATGGCCCAGATCGGTGCCCTTTCGCAATGCACGTTGGCTGGCACGCTCGATTACTGGACCGTCAGCCACCGGATCGCTAAAGGGAACGCCTAGTTCAATGATGCTCGCGCCAGAATCGAGCGCGGCGAAAATAATCTCGCGACTTGTATCGAGGTCGGGGTCGCCACAGGTGAAGTAGGCGATTAGAGACGGATGGTGTGGAAATGAAATGGACATTCTCGAAGTGGCTATTTTATCCTGCTCAGCGCCATTCGAGACCCATGTTGTCATCGGTGATGATTAGATGATTTGTGTCAAGGCGATGACGAAGCAATGGAAGGCTTTCAATGGAATGCCAGTCGAGGTTGGCTGAAGTCTCTCTAATATCTACTATCGAATCCAATTGGCGTAATTGTGCGGCATCTTCCGAATCTATAATCGGATGCCCATCAATTACATATTTGAGCAGAGTTGATTTCCAGCGCTCGCGATCCAGAACAATCGGCGAATCGCTGACCGCAAGCATGGTGGTAAATCGAAGCGCGAAAGGATATACATACATTCCAGTCGCGATTACGTCGTCCGAACCGGTCGTGTTGTAAAAAAGGATTCCGCCAGACTTCAGATGAGGTCGGACTAATTTCAAAAACTCAACAGAAAGCAAATTGCTGGCATGATTTCTCCAATGAAAAGTCGTATTCATTACGATCATATCGAAGTGCGCGTCCCGGTTTGCCAGTAGCCAGCGACGTCCGTCGTCGATAACGAATCGCACCTTGGGATTTGTTACAAGGCTCGCAACTTCAGGGTGTGCGGACAGCAGGCGTGAGTATCCAGGATTGATCTCGACAACCGTCAAACTGCCCAACTGTGGATGGTTGGCGATGACCTGTGCCCACGAGCCTGACCCCAAACCGATCATCAGAACATGCTGCGGGTTGGGGTGAATTGCGCTCAACGCATAGGGCCGAATGATGATGTTTGTGTCATGCAGAAGATCGACGTTGAATCGACCGTCGTAGACGCCACTGCCAAAGACAATTCCATTTGGCGTTACACCAATCACTCCGCTACGGTTTTGCACTACTTCACCGAAGTGCGCAGTCGGGTATTCGTCTTTAAACAACAATCGATCGAAAGTGCTGGGGAAGATTGATTTTGTCGCGACGATCGTAACGATCACGGCCACGGCGCCGGTTACGAATTTAGTCGACACTTGCGTCCGTTGAGGCCGGGAGACAACAGAAACTGCGAGGGCGCATAGACAGCCTCCGGCAAGCAACACAAGTGATATCTGCAACACGGAAAATCGATCCATCAATATGAAGCCAACGACCAATGTTCCCAGCGTTGAACCGGCGATATTCAGCGCATACAGACGGCTCAGAAAGAGTCCCGCGCGATCAGCGGGGATCGATACATGTGCGATTAACGGCAATGTCGCACCGAAGAAACTGGTTGCCAGACATATCAGGATCAGCATAAGAAGATTACTGGGCCAGTTCCGATTCAATGAAACCCATTGACACGCCCAACTGGAGGCAGGGCTAACAACAAAGCCGATGATGCTCGATCCAAAAAGCGCTGCGACCAACGCTGGCATCGCCTTTTGCGGGGAATGGCTCGCCGAATAGCGCTGGATAAATCGCGATCCTAAGGCCAAGCCAAACAAGAAGCCTCCCAGCAGGGTGGCGAAACTGGCGGCTCTATCGCCCGTCGCGAAGGCTAGCATTCGATACCAGATAATTTCGTATGAGAGAGCGGCAAAGCCACTGAAACCCGCACAGACGAGCGCGAGAGAGAAGGGCAGTGGCGACCGAGCGGAATCGGTATCTGAAAAATGCTCTAATTCAGGGTTCCTTTTCAGGCTTGTACGATTGCTAAGAATTAGCGCGGACAATGCGATCAACGCGTTTAGCCCAGCGGCAAAACGGACGGATCCAGACAGTCCAAGGTCGCGCATGAGCCATCCGGCTGCTAGAAAACACGCGACTCCGGAGCCCAGTGTGTTAGCAAAGTAAAGG
>Ga0335078_10004950_pt1 | contig 19726 bp, 19 predicted proteins | sample Lox_Sample_32_FD_206711 | JGI IMG/M metagenome (GOLD analysis project Ga0335078, IMG submission 206711) | Soil microbial communities from Loxahatchee National Wildlife Refuge, Florida, United States - Lox_Sample_3.2 | ecosystem: Environmental > Terrestrial > Soil > Wetlands | place: USA... | reverse complement strand
AGAGCCGCTTCTCGACGCCGAGACTTGCAAGGCCGTTTGTCGAGTCGTGGGGCGCGAATCCCTCCCCCTTTTGGGGAGGGTGGACGCCCAAAGCCCGTCTTTCGACGGGCTATGGGCGGCCGGGTGGGGGGGCGCCCCGCCAAGGAGGGAGTCCCTGAAGGGCGCGCCCAGGCGGAATCGTATGGAAAGCGGAGAGGTTTTACCCCACCCGTCGCGCCATAGGGCGTCTTCAGACGCCCGTCGAAAACGACGGGCTATGGCGCTCCGCCCTCCCCATAAAGGGGAGGGATTTGCTGCAGCTACGCCTCGCAGAGTTTTCTAGCCTGTTAGGTTGCATCTGCGGAAGAAAGTTTAACCGGACAGCCGTGGGAAAACACATAGCGGAAAAAGCTGAGACGTCGCTTGGCGTCTATGTAGGATAATGTCCTTTATTACATAAAGGCCGGAGGTTTCCATGCGCTTCCCAATGCCAAACTTTCCTTGTGACTTTGAGCTTCCTGACGACTGGGTTGCTGAGGCTGGCATGGTCGGCTTCGTCGCCACGGCGGCGGCCTATCATTCAACATCTGCCCGTGGTCCGGGTTCCACTGGGGTTCATCGAGCCGCCATATAGTCGCATTGAGAAGGATTGGCACTGCTTTGATCGTGCTCGCTTGGTTTCCGTCCTTCAAGGCATAGTCGCGGGAGCCGAGATCGAGCCGGTTCCACTGTTTAAGTTGCCTGACGGATTATCCGCATACGCCCAATAACTACCGCGTGCTCAATGGCTTTCATCGCTACTTTGCGTCAATAGCGGCAAGCTTCAAGTATTTGCCGGCGGAGATTTCATGAATCAGCTTGTCGCCTTTCATGAACATCTTCCTGCGCTCGTCACCGCCGCGGGCGGCCTCGATCGCCGACGTGCAGCCTTTGCATGTCGGTGCTTACGTCGAATTGCTCAGGCGCTCGCACAGCGCACCGACCGCCAAGCAGCGGTTGGCCGCCACCCGCATGCTGTTCGATTGGCTCGTCACCGGCCAGATCGTGCCGACCAATCCGGCCACGACCGTGCGCGGCCCCACTCATCGTCGATCATGCTTCATTAGAGTTTACCGAGCATCTTGCGGACGCGCTCCATCGCCTCGGGATCGGCATCGCGCCCAGTCAAATGTTTGAAAAGCTTGGCGACGCCTTCTGCGGTCGGCGCGACGTAGAGCTTTTTCTGTTGCGCGGCGTTGGGCTTCCTGCTCTTCGGGAGTGAGTTGTCGTTTCATTGTCATGCCGGAGGGGCTCTGGCTGTGGTTCGTTCAGGCAAAAAAGCTCTATCGTGATTCAGAAATAATCGTCCGGCGAGTATATTCAAATCACGGTCGCCGCGACATTCTCCGCCACCGCGCTGGCATCGTCATGCCGTTATCATAGAGTTACAGCGTGCGAATCGCGCTGCCGACTCCGGCGCTTGACCACTTCGCGCAGGTCCACGGTGCGCTTGGCGCCGCCGCGCTTGGCCGGCGGAAGCAGCGGCTCGACATGCGGCCATTCCTCCTCGGTCACATCACTGGGATAACGCAACCTGCTGCGGTCGTAGCGACCACGATTTTCCTGCGTCCACATCGGCAGCCTCCTTGCGAATCGCGTCGCAGGGAAGGAATCATAAGTGACTCCGCGGACTCAAGCTCTTCGTGGACAGGCTCTGACCCCAGATTCGTAGTCTGATGCTCGGGTTGTGTCCGTGCCCGCGGGCCCGCAAATTCGACTGGACTTCGACGACAAAGCACGCATTGCTGTTGGCGTCGACTGGTAGCGGGCTGCCCCGCTTTGCCAAGGATTATGGGCTCGCCTCGCACTTTGCGGGGCTTCGGGTCGTGCGATCGTCATTTGGGCGTCGCACAGTCCTAAGGAGCCCAAACCATGTCGGCTATTTCCCCCAAGAAACCCCAGAGCTCGAAACGCAGCGGAGCCGAAACGGCGAGCACCAAGCCGAAAGCGTCCGCGCGGACCAAGATCAAGCGTCTGCGCGCTCAGGTGAAAGAAGCCCAGCCTTTGCAGGGGCTCGGACCTGAGCGTGTCACCAAGCAGGAGCGCGTGCTCACGCTGCTGAGCCGGGCCGAGGGCGCCAGTCTTGAAGAGATGATGCGCGCCACCGACTGGCAAAAGCACAGCGTGCGGGGCTTCCTCGCGGGGACGGTGAAAAAGAAGCTCGGCTTCCAGCTGACCTCATCCAAAGCGAAAGACGGCGTTCGGCGCTACCATATCGCGATGCCGCGCGGGCGCTGAGATGGACTGCGATGAATGAAGCGCCAATCGATATCGCCTCCGAGATCGAACGGCTTTCGAAGTTGACGCTGTTCGAGCTGCGCGGCGAGTGGCGACGACATCATCGATCGTCGCCGCCGATGCGCTTGTCCCGCGATCTGTTGGTGCGCGGGATCACTTATAAGCTCCAGGAGAGGCGGTACGGCGGCCTCTCCCCATCGATCCTTTGCCGGTTGGAAAACCTCGGCGTCCTGGACGACTGCGACAAGTCGAGACCCCTTCCGCCTATCTCCTTGAAACCCGGCGCAAGGCTTGTGCGGGAATGGCGAGGCGTCACCCACAGCGTGCTCGTCCATAATGACGGCTTTGAGTGGAAGGGCCAGCGCTACCCATCGCTGACAAAGATCGCCAAGCGGATCACCGGCGCCCACTGGTCAGGGCCCCGTTTCTTCGGCTTGCGGCGCCCGCGACACCCTCCGGTGTCAAACACGGACGAGGTCGATGGCGAAGGGTGACCACGCGCGATCTGCTTCGGCGATTCGCTGCGCGATCTATACGCGCAAGTCCTCTGAAGACGGGCTTGAGCAAGAGTTCAACTCTCTTGATGCGCAGCGGGAAGCCTGCGAGGCCTATGTCCTCAGCCAGCGTCATGCCGGGTGGGCCAGCCTTTCCGACATGTATGACGACGGCGGCCTCTCCGGCGGGACCATGGATCGGCCCGCTTTGCAGCGCCTGCTCTTCGACGTCAAGGCGGGCAAGGTCCAGATCATCGTCGTTTACAAGGTCGACCGCCTGACCCGCTCGCTTGCCGATTTCGCCAAGATCGTTGATGTGCTGGACGCCCACAATGCGTCATTCGTCTCGGTGACGCAGCAGTTCAACACCACGACCTCGATGGGGCGGCTGACTCTCAACATGCTTCTCTCCTTCGCCCAATTCGAGCGCGAGATCGCCGGCGAGCGTATTCGCGACAAGATTGGAGCGTCGAAAGCCAAGGGCATGTGGATGGGCGGCAATGTCCCGCTCGGCTACGTTGTCAAGGAACGCAAGCTGGTCGTGAAAGAGGCCGAGGCGTCGACGGTCCGCATGATCTTCCGGCGCTACGCCGAGCTCGGCTCGGTCACGCTGTTGAAGGCGGAGCTCGAGAGGACCGGCGTTTCGAGCAAGCGGCGGGAAGGGGCGGACGGCAAGATTGCGGGCGGCGGAAAATTCTCCCGAGGCGCCTTGTATCTGATGCTGCAGAATCATCTCTACCGGGGCGAGGTCGCGCACAAGGGCAGTGTCTATCCTGGCCAACACGCGGCGATCGTTGAGCCAGAGCTTTGGCAGGTCGTGCAGGAGAAGCTCGCCGCCGCGCGATGCGAGCGCGCGATCTCCGTTGGGGCCGAGGCGCCGAGTCTGTTGTCCAGCCTGATCTTTGATAGCGAAGGCGATCGCCTGTCCCCGAGCCATGCGGTCAAGAAGGGCAAGCGCTACCGATATTATGTCTCGACCGCGCTCATCAGCGGCAGTCGTTCTGAGCACCCAAAAGGCCGACGCATTCCGGCGGGTGGCATCGAAGGCTTGGCGCTCGACCGCCTTCGCGCGCTCTTCGCCTCCGCTGCGGAAGTCAGCGACGCCATCGCGCCGCTTGGTCTCGACGCCTCGACGCAAAAAGCGCTGCTCGACCGATCAGCAAAGCTTGCGGAACGCTGGACCACGCTTGCTTCGCTCGAGCTCCGCGAGCTCGTGCAATCCCTGGTCCAGAAGATCCAGATTGGCGACGACCAAATTTTGCTGCAGCTCGATCGAACCGCCATCGTATCGAGCGTCATTCCCGACGCGGCGCTCAAGTCAAGAAATCGCTTGCCGGCTGTCGAACCTTTTGTGCTCTCGATCAGCGCAAGTCTTCGCCGGGCAGGTAAGGGCCTGCGGCTGATCATCGGCGACGCCCCCACGAACGCGATCAATCAGGGCCTTGCCTTCCTGATCGCCCGGGCGATGGCGGCGCGCAACATGCTCCTTTCCGGCCGTGATGACAGCATCGACGCCATGGCGGCTCGACTCGGCGTCAGACGCGATTTTCTGGCGGTGCTGATGCGCCTATCGTATCTTTCTCCTGAAATCATTAGCGCGATCGTCCGGGGACAACAGCCAGTTGAGCTGACGCCGACCCGGCTTGTGGCGCTATCCAGGAATCTGCCCTACGACTGGCAAGAACAACGGCGACTTCTCGGATTTGCGTCCGCCTGACGCCACGCTGCCCCACCAAAACGCTCGACATCTGACGGGCCGAAAAAGGGCCTCAGAGACACAGAGGCCTTTTCGCCGCTTGATCTCGTTCTTTTTCGTCTCTGGAACGGGATTACTATGATAGGAGGGCCAGTAACCGGCGGAAGTGTCGCGCGAATTCTGGCACAGGCAAAAAATAAGAAAACACAGCTATATCAACAGGTTACGTGGCTGGGGGACCTGGATTCGAACCAAGATTAACGGAGTCAGAGTCCGCTGTTCTACCGTTGAACTATCCCCCAATGGGCTCAGCCTTTGAGGCGGTTTCCTCTAGTGACCGGCGGCCGGCCTGTCAACATCGGCGCGCGGTTCGCCCAGGCTTGGAGTGAATTCCGCAAAAGTTGACAGAGTCTTGCGATCAGAATTCGCTCCAGCTTTTTGATCTGGCGCGACTTCTTGATCCTCGAACGACTCCGTTCGAGGGACAAGCGCGCTACGGGTCAAACTTCATGTTCTCGACGAATTCCTTCAACCGATCCCTGAAAAATTCCCGCACCCACAGCGCCGTCTGCGGATGGGACTCGAGCACCCGATGGAAGAGAGAGCGGGGAATTTTCAGCACGGTCGACGGCTCACGCGCGAAGGTCGTCGCGGGTCGCTTCGTCGCTGCGATCATCGCGATTTCGCCGAGCAGGGCGACGGGATGCACGATCTGATCAGCCGGCCGACCCGGTTCGCCGGCTTCCACCGCGACGGAGCCCTTGGTGAGCAGATAGCCGCCATCCGCCGTCTCGCCGCGCCGAAACAGCACGTCTCCGGCGCGCAGCAGGCGGGTGTCGGCGCCAAACAACAGTTCCCTCAGGGCTGCTTCCTCCATGACGGCGAAGACTTCGATGGCCAGGAGGTCCTCGATCTCTCTACCCTGCGCCATGGACTCCGGATTCCCTCGCCTCCGGCGGCTGCGTCTCAGCGCTTTCCACGCGATCGTCCTCGAGACAAAGCCGATATCCGCCCGGGGCGGTCCGGAGCACTCCGCTGCGACCGCTGATCCCCTCGAGCTTGCGCCGCAGCCGGTGAATGTGGGTTTCCAGAGTGTGCGTCACGACCGCGGCATTATAGCCCCAAACCTCGCGCAGCAACACGTCCCGCCCCACGACGCCACCAGCGGCGCGAGAAAGACGCAGCAGCAAAGCGATTTCCTTCTCGGTCAGCAGCCGGCTCGACCCATCCGGCGCCGTAAGCCGCTGCGAGATCGGACAAAAGCTGTATTCGCCGAGCGCACGCCTCAGGGGACGCAGCGGGAGATGCTCCAGCGACCTGCGAATCGTGAAGAGCAATTCGCCAAAGCGCAGCGGACGGCGCATCGCCGCGTCGAAACCCGGTTCGCCGCGCCCCTCCCCCTTCGGAAGCCAGAGCGCCGCCCCGGCGAAGCCTGCGATTCGCGCCGCGCGCAACAAAGCGCCGGCGTCCTCGCCGAGATCATCGGAGACGAGCAGCGCATCGGGGCGGCCGGCGTCGATCGCCGCCAAAGCGTCCTGCAGCGTCGCGGCCTCGCGCATGGCGTAGGCCGGCTCCCTTGCGAAGAGTTCGCCAAGGGCGGCCCGCAAGCAGGGTCCGCCCGCGAGAAGAATGTCGAGCGCCATGACCTTATTGAAGCTCCCTGAGGGCTCGATGCCATCGATCAGAGATAGCAGGATTCGCGGGGTCTTGAACGCCGGCCTCCTTACCGTCAATATTGGCCCCGACCCATAGAGCGCATTCGGCAAAAGTTGACGGAATTTTGCGATCGGAATTCGCTCCAATATCTTGGCTTGGCGCGATTTCTTGGCGCTCGAACGATTCCGTTCGAGGGACAAGCGCGCTAGAGCCATGGCGAGATGAAATATACGCCTCGCGCCAGAGGCCGCGCGGGTTTGCGCCGCTTGATCGTAAGGCGCGCCCTCGGCGGCGCGCCTCATCATGGCCTGCTCATCGCGGGCGACGTGACCTTTCGCTGCGCGCTCGGTCGCGCGGGTCTCGTCCGCGCCAAACGAGAGGGGGATGGCGGGACGCCGATCGGGGCCTGGCGGCTCCTGAGCTTCCTGCACCGGCCCACAAAACTTCGCCGCGCCGGCCTGCGCCTTTCAACGAAGGAGATTCGCCGAAGGGATCTCTGGTGCGACGACCCCAAAAGCTCTTTTTATAATTGCGCCTTACCCGCCCCTTCGCGCTTTCGCTGCGAGAGACTTTGGCGCGACGACGCGGTCTATAACGTCATCGGAGTGTTGGATTATAATCTGAAACCCGCCACGCGCGGACGCGGCAGCGCGATCTTCTTTCACATCGCGACGCCGGACTTCGCCCCGACCGCAGGATGCGTCGCTCTGCGCGCGCGCGACATGGCGCGCCTCGCGCCGCGTCTCGCCCGCCGGGCTACGCTCGTGATTGGCTGAGGGCGTCGTTTCGAGCGCGTTCTCCCATGATCGCCGAGCCGATGCGCACATGCGTCGCGCCAAGCTCGATCGCCTGCTCGAAATCCGCGCTCATGCCCATGGAGAGGCGCGAGAGCCCGTTGCGCGCCGCAATTTCTGAGAGCAGCGCGAAATGCGGCGAGGCCTGCTCGTCCACAGGGGGCACGCACATCAGGCCCTCGACCGAAAGACCGAGCTCGTCGCGGCACAACGCGACGAAAGCGTCGGCCTCCTCGACCCGGACGCCGGATTTCTGCGGTTCCGCGCCCGTGTTGACCTGCACGAAGAAGCGCATCGGCCTGCCGCGTCGGCTGAGCTCAGCCGCGATCGCCCGGGCGATCTTTTCGCGATCGAGAGATTCGATGACGTCGAACGTCTCGACCGCTTCTTTGACCTTGTTGGACTGAAGCGGTCCCAGGAGATGCAGCTCGACGCCCCGATAGCGCGTCCTGAGCTCGGACCATTTCTCCTTCGCCTCCTGGACGCGATTCTCGCCGAAAACGCGCTGGCCGGCGTCAAGCAAGGGGACAATTGCGGCGCTCGGAAAGTTTTTCGTCACACAAACCAGCGTGACAGCTTTGGGATCGCGCCCGCTCTCCCGCGCGGCGCGTTCGATCTGGCTTCTTGCATCGTTCCAACCGTCGATGACGCTCATCAGCGGTGGGTAAGGCGCGCCGGCGTCCGCGGCAAGCGAAAAGTCCTCAAGACGGGATTGAGCGCTTCGTCGCGCGCGCCAGCCATTCCAGATAGGCCGCGTCGCCGTCCGCCACCTCAATCTTCAGGATTTCCGGAACCTCGTAATCATGCATCGACCGGATGAGCGCCGAGAGCGCCGCGAAATCCTCCTCCCGAATCTTGAAGGAGAGCGCCGCCTCCATCTCCTCGCATACCGCGCCGTTCCAAACGTAACAGCTGCTAATCGGATGCATTTGAACGCAGGCTGCGAGCCGCGATTCCAGCGCCGCGAGGGCGATCTCGCGTCCCTTGGCCTCGCTCGCCGCGGTCGCGAGCACGATGGCGAAAGTCTCGGGCATGCGGTTTCTCCCTTCAGGCGGCCCGTGGGTTGGAATAAGCCCCGGCCTTCGCTAGAATTTGACGTCGCCGCTCAAAGGACAAGTCCGCGCATGACGCAAAGCCTCGATGACAACCGCGCTCGCGAGCGGGTAAAGCTCGAAATGCGGGTTGGTTTCGCCGCCGCGGTCTTCGCCGTGGCCTACGGCTTCATCGCCCTGCTTGACCGAATGGGCGCGCCTGAAGGCTTCGTCAGGGCGCTCTCGCCCTATTTCACGATCGTCGCGCTCGCGACCCTCGGCGCATTGCTGCATTCGATGCGCGTCTCCTATTATTACGCGGCTGGTCGCTCCGTGCCCGCCGAATATGCAGGATTCGCTCTCGCCACCCTTTGCGCCGGCCTGATCCTTCCATTCGCGCCCCAATTCGCGGCGCGCTCCTGGGGGCTCGGCCTTGCGGGCGGGACATTCGCCGGAGTCGCGCTCGCCGGCTGCATTCTGGGACCGATGCTGCGCAAGACCGGCGCTTTCTCGCTTTCCGGCGTGCTCGCCGCCCGTTTTCCGAGCCTTGCGCCTCGCCTTGGCGTCATCGCGCTCGCTTGCGTCTCTTCCGAGCTCGTAGCGCTGGCCGGCCAACAGACGGCCGTGGATGTCCTCAGCGGCATGTGGGGCGGCGGCCGGGGCTTTGCGGCGGCCTGCGTCGCGCTTGCGGTCCTGGCGATCGCGGGCCCAGGCGGGATGCTCGGCTCGATCTGGACGGCCTGCGCGGCGGGCGTCGTCGCTTTGATCGGCTTGGGCTGGCCGGCGTTGAGCCTGGCGCTCCACCGCGCGCCGCCGCTCGGCGACCGCGGCGCGAGCTGGGCGGAGGTCGGCGTGAAACTCCAGGATTGGGGAATCCTGCCGCCGCCGCGTGGAGCCGGCGCCGAGTTCGCGATGGCGCTCGCCGTGACGCTCGGGGTCGCGATGCTCGCGCCGCTGCTGGCGCCCACCATCGTCACGCCGCGCGCGGCGAGCACTCGCAACGCGGGCTTCGCCGCCGTCGCCTGGACCTGGGTCTTCGCCTGGCTGGTCGCCGCCGTGATCGGCGGCGCGACGCTTTCCTTTGCGCGCCAAGCCGGGGGCCAGCCGGCCGAACGCCTTCCGGATGCAGTCTATCAGGCCAGCGCGCGCGGGCTCGTGGCGATCTGCGGGACAAAGGCGCCCGACCCATCCAGCGCCAGGCAGGCCTGCGCCCAGAAGGGGCTGCCGGCGGGCGCGCCGCTCAGCGCAGCCGACCTTCGCCCGCGCGAGGACTTCCTCGTAACGGGCCTGCCCGCGCTGGAGCGCATGGGCGCCGCCGCCGCTGGATTGCTCGCCGCCGCGCAAATCGCGCTGGCGCTCGCGCTCGCCGCCGCAGGCCTGCAGGCTTTCGGCACGGCGCTCGGCCACGAGGCGGTCTACCGGCTGCGCGGAGGCACGGATTTGACGAGCCGAAGACTCGCGACGACGCGGCTGGCGCTCGCGCTGATCGCCACGGCGGGCTATCTGGCGAGCGCGCATAATCTCTTCGACGCGAGAGCGTTGCTTGCTCTCGCCCTGGGGCTTTCAGCCGCGGCGCTGGCCCCCGTCACGGCGCTTGCGCTTTGGCCGCGCGCCGAGGATCGCGACGCGGTCATCGCGCTGCTCGGCGGCCTTCTCGGCATGACCTTGACGATTCTCGTCGCCGGCAGCGCTCGTTTCGTCGTCGTCGCGGAAGCCTCGCTCGTCGGCGCGGCGCTTGGCCTCATCGCCGGCGTCGTGTCCGCCCGCTCCCGCACCGAGGATGTTTCGGCGCTGGCGAGAAACTTCGTGGCGCGCGTGCTGCATGGCGACGGCGACGTGATGGGGCCGGACAAGGGCGCCTGAGGGCTCAAGGCCCCCGCTTGCGCGGGCGCGGGTTTTGCGGCAAGTCACTGGCTTCATCGGCTTTTGGGGATCGTCGTCGTCCCTGCACGGATCCGGGCCCCTTCTCGAAGGGCTACCGACTTTCGAGGGAAGGGAAGACATGGCTCGCGACGCAGACGACGCCACGCCGATCTCGTCGCGTCGAGAGCTCGTCGAGTGGCTCGAGGCAGGCGTCAAGGGCTCCGGCTCACCCCTCAAGATCGGGACGGAGCACGAGAAGATCGGCTTCCATAAGGCGACCCACGCCCCTGTCCATTACGAAAACGGGGGCGTTCGCGCGCTGATAGAGGGCCTGCAGGCTTCGTTCGGCTGGACGGCGATCCGCGACCGCGACCTGCCGATCGGGCTTTATGATCCCGAGGGAGGGGCGGCCATCTCTATCGAGCCGGGCGGACAATTCGAGCTATCGGGAGCGCCGCTCGAAAGCCTGCATGACACAAGGCTCGAGCGCGACGCGCATTTTGACGCCGTCCGGGCGATCGCCGGGCCGCTCGGCGTTTCCTTTCTCGACCTCGGCGCCAGCCCGAAATGGTCGCGCGCCGAGACGCCGGTCATGCCCAAGCAGCGCTATCGAATCATGTCGGCCTATATGCCGAAAGTCGGCTCGCTCGGGCTCGACATGATGTTTCGCACCGCGACGATCCAGGCAAATCTGGATTTCACGAGCGAAGCCGACATGGTGAGGAAGTTTCGGGCGGGGCTCGCCTTGCAGCCCGTCGTGACCGCGCTCTTCGCCAATTCGCCCTTCATGGACGGCGAGCCCTCGGGCGCGCTTTCGCAGCGTTCCGTCATATGGCGCGACACCGACTCCGCGCGGACCGGCATGCTCCCTTTTGTTTTCGAAGAGGGCATGGGTTTCGAGCGCTATGTGGACTATGCGCTCGACGTTCCGATGTATTTTGTGAAGCGCGACGAGGTCTATCACGACGTCGCCGGCGCAAGCTTCCGCGAACTGCTGGCCGGCCGTCTCCCGCAGTTGCCGGGAGAGCGCGCGACGATCTCCGACTGGGCGAATCATCTTTCGACGATTTTCCCGGAAGTGCGCTTGAAAACCTATCTCGAGATGCGCGGCGCCGACGCGGGGCCGCCCGAGCACATCCTCGCCTTGCCCGCCTTGTTCGTTGGACTCTTTTACGACGCGGCGGCGCTCGACGGCGCTTTGGAGCTCGTTTCCGCTTGGACGGCGGAGGAACGTGAAGAGCTGCGCGCCGCCGTCCCTTTCCAGGCGCTTCAGGCGCGCATCAAGGGCCGGACTCTCCGTGAGGTCGCCCTCGACATGCTGACGCTCGCCAGGGGCGGTCTGCAGCGACGGGCGCTCCGCGACGCCGCGAGCGGAGCTGACGAAAGCGTTTACCTCGCGCCGCTCGAAGCGATCGCGGAAAAAGGCCAGCCGCTCGCGGCGGAACGGCTCGAAGCCTATAACGCGGGATGGGGTCGAAGCGTCGATCCGGCCTTCGAGGAGTGCGTGCTGCTCTAGCACGATTCCCTATCGCTCGAACGGGATCGTTCAAGCCGAATTCTCAGCGCCGATAGAGCCGTGATTCGGGGGCCGGGCCGCCCTGAACGCTTTCCGAGGCGCCCTTCACCCCGTCGGCGATTGCGCGCGCCAGACCGCTCGGGGCGCCGATCAAAGAGGGCGGCGCGCTCTCAGCCGCATGGGCCATTTCCCCGCGCACATGCCCGCCGATCCGCACGCAGCGGCCGCCGCCCGCGACTTCGACGTAATCCGGGCCATAGGCGGCGCAACGGTTGCGGGGAGCCGCCGGCTCCGCCAACGCCGACGCTGAGAGGAAGAGCGCCGCGATGGGGGCAAGGGCGGTCAGCGCGCCGAAAGCGCCGCCGCCTTCAAGAGCGCATGCCGGTCGAGAAAGAGCTCGCATTGGCGCCGATCCGTGGTTGCGTCAACCAAGAAGGCCGACATCCCATGTTTTCGTTCCACTCTTTAACGCACCAGAACGGGCAAAAATGCGGCCCAAACGCAACCGTCGCATCCTGCCGTTTGCGGAGACGCACTCCTGGCGAAGCGCCGCTGACTCCCGGTCAGCTAGTAGACAAAAACATCGTGGCGGGATCGTGTTCGGAGCGAGAAGTTCTTTAGCGCCAGTCGCCTAACGTCGCCTGAACGAGGGCGAGCGCGGCCACCGCGGCCGTATCGGCACGCAGAATGCGAGGGCCGAGGGAAATCCGCAGAACATTGCCGTGTCGCAATATCAGCGCGCGCTCCGTCTCGTCGAATCCCCCCTCCGGACCGATCAGCACGGCGACAGAGGGACCCCCGCCCAATTCGGCGCTTTTGCAATGCAAGGGCGCAAGCGGATCCGTCGCAGGCGCGTCTTCATCGCAGAAGACAAGCAGACGCTGCGGGTCGAGCTCCGCCAGGTAGCGATCGAGCTCAAGGGGCTCCCCTGTTTCCGGGATCGTCAGCAGGCCGCACTGCTCCGCCGCCTCGATCGCATTGGCGCGCAGGCGATGGGCGCTGACGCGCCGCATCTGCGTGCGCTTCGTCAATACGGGGGTCAGGCGCGCCGCGCCCATCTCGGTCGCCTTCTGAACCACATAGTCGAGGCGCGCCTGCTTGAGCGGCGCGAAAGCGTAGTCGAGGTCATTGGGAGCAGTCTGCTCGCGCACCTGATTTTCGACTCGCAGCGCCGCCGCGCGCCGCGACACGGTCTCGATTTTCGCCCGCCACTCGCCGTCGTGGCCGTTGAAGAGAAGAATTGCGTCCCCGGGCCGAAGACGCAGCACGTTGATCAGATAGTTCTGCGCTGCGGCGTTGGGCGCGATCTCTGCGCCCTCGACGAGCGAGTCTTCGACGAAGAGGCGTTGCGCGGAAAAGTCGTATGAGGACAAAGCGGGAGTCCGGGGATATGTGCGGGTTGAGTCAGCATAGGGAGGGGGAGGGAAAAAATCGACGGGGTGGTGAGTCGCTCGCCTGGCCCGCTCGAGCCCCGAGTCTTGCTTCACATGGGAAGAAAATTTCCCCCGGCGATTTACCCCGCGACAGGTGATCGGCCCCCAAGGCCCTCACCCACTCAGCCCCGGCGCCTCCTGGCCTGTCCGCGCCACATATTCCGTATAGCCGCCCTCATACTTGTGCACGCCTTCCGGCGTCAGCTCCAGAACGCGGTTGGAGAGCGCCGCCAGGAAATGGCGGTCGTGCGAGACGAACAGCATCGCGCCCTCAAAGCTCGACAACGACTGGATCAGCATCTCTTTCGTCGCAATGTCGAGATGGTTCGTCGGTTCGTCCAACACCAGAAAATTCGGCGGGTCGTAGAGCATTTTGGCCATCACCAGCCGCGCCTTTTCGCCGCCCGACAGCACGCGACATTTCTTCTCCACGTCGTCGCCGGAAAATCCGAAGCAGCCGGCCAAAGTGCGCAACGCCCCCTGCCCCGCCTGCGGAAAGGAATCCTCCAGCGATTGGAACACCGTGCGGTCGCTGTCCAAGAGCTCCATCGCATGTTGGGCGAAATAGCCCATCTTGACGCTCGCCCCGAGCGCCACCTCGCCCTCGTCCGGCTTGGCGGCGCCCGCCACCAGCTTCAACAGCGTCGATTTGCCGGCGCCATTGACGCCCATCACGCACCAGCGCTCGCGGCGGCGCAGCTGGAATTCGAGCCCGTCATAAATGCGTTTCGCCCCATAGCCCTTATGCACATCGGAGAGCGTCACCACGTCTTCGCCGGAGCGCGGCGCCGGCGGGAAGTCGAACAGCACGGTCTGACGTCGTCGCGGCGGCTCGACGCGCTCGATCTTTTCTAGCTTTTTGACGCGGCTCTGCACCTGCGCGGCGTGCGAAGCGCGCGCCTTGAAGCGCTCGATGAATTTGATCTCCTTGGCCAGCATCGCCTGCTGGCGCTCATATTGCGCCTGCTGCTGCCTTTCGCTTTGCGCACGCTGCGCCTCATAGAATTCGTAATCGCCGGAGTAAGTGGTGAGCGAGCCGCCGTCGATCTCGACGATTTTGTTCACGATGCGGTTCATGAAGGCGCGATCATGCGAGGTCATCAGCAGCGCGCCGTCATAACCTTTTAAGAATTGCTCAAGCCAGATCAGGCTCTCGATGTCGAGATGATTGCTCGGCTCGTCGAGCAGCATCACGTCCGGGCGCATCAGCAGAATGCGGGCGAGCGCGACCCGCATCTTCCAGCCGCCCGACAGCGCGCCAACGTCGCCGTCCATCATCTCTTCGGAGAAATTGAGCCCGGCGAGCACTTCACGCGCTTTGCCCTCCAGCGCATAGCCGCCCAGCTCTTCGAAGCGCCCCTGCACCTCGCCGTAGCGCTCGATCAGCGCGTCCATCTCGTCCAGCCGCTCGGGATCGGCCAGCGCCGCCTCCAACGCCTTCAATTCGGCGGCGACGCCGCTGATCGGACCCGCGCCGTCCATCACCTCGGCGACGGCGCTGCGGCCGGCCATTTCGCCGACGTCCTGGCTGAAGAACCCGATGGTGACGCCGCGATCGACGCCGATCTGGCCCTCGTCCGGCAATTCCTGTTGTGTCATCATCCGAAAGAGCGTGGTCTTGCCGGCGCCGTTCGGCCCGACCAGCCCGGCCTTCTCGCCCTTGAGGAGCGAGGCCGAGGCCTCGATGAATAGGATTTGATGACCATTCTGCTTGCTGACGTTTTCGATGCGAATCATGGGGGCCAGAGTCTTAAGGGGGAAGCGGCGCCGGGCTTATGCCACGCCTGAGGCTTTTCATGCTATGCAGCCGCCAAAAGCGCCGAGCCGGCGGGGGACGAATTGAATCGACAGGTCGAGCCTATCCGCGCGGGGGTTCTTTCCGGCGGACAAATCGCGGAGCTCATCCGCGACAGGGCCATTCTCGCCAAAGCGCCGCTCGCCGAGGGCCAGATTCAGCCGGCGAGCCTCGATCTGCGGCTCGGTCCCAAGGCGTATCGCGTCCGCGCGAGCTTTCTTCCCGGAAACAGACGCCGCGTGGCGGATATGTTGTCGCAGCTTAAGTCCGACGAGATCGAGCTTAGCGGCGACGGGGCGGTGCTCGAACGCGGATGTTTTTACGTAATCCCGCTTCTCGAAGGCCTCGCTCTGCCGGAGGACGTCTCCGGCGCCGCGAATCCGAAGAGCTCGATCGGGCGGCTCGACATTTTCACGCGGCTCATCGCCGACGGCGCGGACCGCTTCGACCTCGTCGTGAGCGGCTATCGAGGCCCCCTCTACGCCGAAGTCTCGCCCCGCTCCTTTTCGGTGCGCGCGCGCGCAGGGACGAAGCTCAATCAACTGCGCTTTCGCCGCCACGATCCAGAGGCGCCGGTCAAGACGAGCTTTGCGCTTTCCGACGAGGCCCTTGCGGGGCTGCATGAGCAAGCGGCTCTCGTCGATGGACCCTTAAATCTTCGCGATGGCGTGGTGCTGCGCGTCGACCTCTCCGAGCCGCTCGCTGCAGGCGTCGTGGGCTACAGGGCGCAAAAGCATACGGATGTTATCGATCTGGAGAGGGTCGGCTTCTACCGAATCGAGGACTTTTGGGACAGGCTGCCGGTCCGCGCAGACAAGCGGCTCATCCTCGATCCGGGCGATTTCTACATTCTCGCCTCGCGCGAACGCCTGCAAATTCCGGCCGATCTCGCCGCCGAAATGGCCCCGATGGACGCCGCGATCGGCGAGTTTCGGGTGCATTACGCGGGCTTCTTCGACCCGGGATTCGGCCGCACGCGCCAGGGCCCGGGCGCGCGGGCCGTGCTCGAGGTCAGGAGCCGCGAAGTGCCCTTCATCCTCGAGGACGGACAGTTCATCGGCCGCCTCGTCTATGAGCCGATGCTCCAAACTCCTGAAGCTCTCTATGGAGATACGGGCCTTTCCAACTACCAGGGACAGGGCCTCAAGCTCTCCAAGCACTTCGAAGCGGTTTAAATCGCCGACGCCACATGACATCGGCGCGCGCAGCGGCTAAAGATTTCCGTGCGTTTCGCGTCCTACCGGTCCGGAATCCGATGTCACTCCTGATCATCCCCTTTCCGGTCGTTAATCCCGTCGCGATCGACATCGGGCCGCTGCCTTTCGGGCTCGGCAGTCTGCCTCTGCGTTGGTACGCGCTGGCTTACATCGGCGGCTTCGTCTTCGCTTGGCTCTACATGCGCTTCATCGTCGCCCGCGACGTCTTCTGGAACAAAGATCAACCGCGGCCGTCACCGGTCGAGGTCGATGATCTCATCGTCTACGTGGCTTTCGGCGTCATCATCGGCGGAAGGCTTGGGCACGTGCTGATCTATGATCCGCAGCACTTCCTTCACCATCCGCTCGAAGCCCTGATGCTCTGGAAAGGCGGCATGGCCTTTCATGGCGGATTCCTCGGCGTGGCGCTCGCCATGGCGCTCTTCGCGCGCGCCCAGAATTTGCCGCTGCTCACGGTGGGCGATCTTTGCGCCGTCACCGCGCCGATCGGGCTCTTCCTGGGACGCATCGCCAATTTCATCAAGCCGGAGCTTTGGGGCCGGCCGACCGACGTGCCCTGGGCGATGGTCTTTCCCGATCCCGCCGCAGGCGCCGCGCCGCGCCATCCGAGCCAACTTTACGAGGCGGGGCTCGAAGGCTTGGCGCTGGGGCTCGTTCTCTGGCTCGCGCTGCGCGCGGGAGCGTTGAAGCGGCCGGGCCTCGCCATCGGAATTTTTTGCCTCGGCTATGGCCTCGCGCGCAGCTTTTGCGAATTCTTCCGCGAGCCCGATCCCGATCAGGAAGCGCTCGGATACGGCTGGACGATGGGCATGGCGCTGTCGCTCCCCATGGCGATCGCCGGCCTGGTCTTCATCGGCCTTGCGCTCAGGCGAAGGAGCGCCGTCGTCGCATGACCGCGCTTGGCGAAGAGATCACGGCCGCCATCGAGCGGGAAGGGCCGATGCGGCTCGATCGCTACATGGCGCTTTGCCTGCAGCATCCCCGCTACGGCTATTATACGACGCATGACCCCTTCGGCGCGCAGGGAGATTTCATCACCGCGCCGGAGATCAGCCAAATGTTCGGGGAGATGGTTGGCCTCTGGCTCGCCGACGCCTGGGCGCTCTCCGGCGCGCCGCAGCAGGCGCGTGTCGTCGAACTCGGCCCCGGCCGCGGCACATTGATGGCGGATGTGCTGCGGGCGCTGCGCGTCGCGCCGGGGCTCAGCGAGAGGCTCGAGGTCGACCTCATCGAGACCAGCCCGACGCTGCGGCAGGCTCAACGCGAGACGCTGACGCGAGAGACGATTCCTCTTCAGTGGCGTTACAGCTTGAGCGAGGTCCCACCCGGACCGATCTTTCTGATCGCCAATGAATTTTTCGACGCGCTGCCGGTGCGCCAATTCGTGCGGGCCGCCGCCGGCTGGCGGGAGCGCGTCGTCGGCCTCGACGCAAAGCGGCTTCTGGCCTTCGGCCTTGCGCCGAAGATCGAAACCGACCTGCCGCTGGGCGCGCCGCTTCAGTCGGTGATCGAGGTCAATCCCGCGGCGCAGGAGGTGATGGCGCAGATCGCGCAACGCATCGCCTCCGACGGGGGCGCGGCGCTGATCATCGATTACGGCTATGCGAAAACCACGCTGGGCGAGAGCCTGCAGGCCGTTGCGCGCCACGCTTATGTCGATCCGCTGGCCTCCCCCGGCGAAGCCGATTTGACGACGCATGTCGATTTCGCCGCGCTGGCCCGCGCCGCGACGGCCGCAGGCGCCAAGGCGCTCGGTCCGACGACGCAAGGGCGTTTTCTGACGCAGATCGGGATCGAGCGGCGAGCCGCGGCCTTGCGCAACCGGGCGACCGAGCGGCAACAGGCGGACATCGACGCCGCCCTCCGCCGGCTGACAGGATCGGGAGATCCGCGCGAGGTCATGGGCGATCTTTTCAAGGCGATGGCGGTCACCCATCCAGACTTGCCCGATCTGCCCGGTTTCGCGAACTGATCCCCAGAAAGGACGCGCCCCTTGACCTCGCCGCAGGCCTTTGAAGCCTCAAGTCTCGCGATCCCGGGCCTCGCGCACGGCTTCTTTGGCCGCAGCGGCGGCGTCTCGACGGGCGTCTATGGCTCGCTCAACGGCGGCGTCGGCTCGCGCGACGCTCCGGCGAGCGTGGAGGAAAACAAGGCGCGCATGGCGCAAAGGCTCGGCGTCGCCTCCGGCCGGCTGCTCGTGCCCTATCAAATTCACTCGGCGGAAGCGCTCGTCGTCTCGGAGCCCTGGACGCCTGAAAACCGGCCGCGTTGCGACGGATTGGCCACGCGGACGCGCGGCCTCGCGCTCGGCGTGACGGGCGCGGATTGCGGCATGCTGCTCCTCGTCGACGCGGCGGAGGGCGTGATCGGGGCCGCCCACGCCGGCTGGAAGGGCGCGCTTTACGGGGTGATCGAGGCGACTCTCGCGGCGATGGAGGGCCTCGGCGCGCGTCGCAAAAACATTCGCGTCGCGCTCGGACCGATGATCGACGCCGAGAGCTATGAGGTCGGACCCGAATTCGTCGAACGCTTCGTAAACGAAGCTCCGGGGTTTCGCCGCTTCTTCGCCCCCTCCCCGAAACCGGGCCATGCGATGTTCGACCTGCCCGGCTTCATCGAGATGCGGGCCGCCCAGGCGGAGGTCGCCTCCTTCGAGGACATTCGCGTCAGCACTTACACTAACGAGGAAAGCTGTTTCTCCTACCGGCGCAGCGTGCATCGCGGAGAGGCGGACTACGGCCGGCTCGTCTCGGCGATCGCGTTAATTTGATGTATAAAAACAACGTTCCGGAGCCGCATCGCGAAATTTTCGCTGATTTTTAAAATTCCCGCTTGACGCCCGCGGGCTGCTGCGATATAAAAATCGCATCCTCCAGAGATGCGCCCGGGGCCACCGCCTTCGGGCCTTTTCATTTCCGCGGCGCGGGGGCCTCTCCACCATCATGACGAAGGCCTCCAAAGCCGCGGCCGACGCCGAGCGCGCGCGCCGCAACGCGATGATTTGCGACGGAGTCCGCGCCGGCCATACCGCTTCCCGCATCGGCAAGGATCTCGCGGCGGTCGGCTTCGCGCCGCCGTCGGAGCGGCGTCTGCAGCAGATCATGCGGGACAGCCGCACGCGCGGCGTGGAGCCGCTCTCCAAGGATTTCCTCACCACCGAGCTCAAGCGCCTGGAGGAGCTGCAGGAGGCTCTGCACGCCAAGGCGCTCGCCGGCGACAACGCCGCGGTGGACCGCTCGCTCGTCGTTCTCGATCGCCGCGCCAAGCTGCTCGGCGTCGGGGCGCTGCCGCCGGCGCCGCCCGAGGCCGGCGCGTTGGACGCCCGGGAACTGCTGCTGCGCAAGCTCGACGCCATGGCGGCGCGTCTCGCGCGCCCCCAGGCGGCGCATGGCGGCGCGGTCAGCATCGGCTGTCTCGAGCAGCTCGTCGCGCTCTCGGGCGCGACGACCGCTTCGACGGCGCAAATCCCGGCCGGCGCGATCGTGCTCGCCGTCTCCAATCGCGTCGTGACGTCGATCACCGGCGCAACGTCATACAGCTGCGGCGTTTCCGGCAGCCCATCGGAATTTGGGTCCTCTCTCGGCGTCAGCGCGGGGTCGACGAACCTCGGCCTCATCGGGCCCAATCCATTTTATGCCGCCACCTCCGTCCTGTTTACCGCGGCGGGCGGCAATTTCACGGGCGGCGCCGTCCGCATGACGATCCACTATCTCATGCCGAGCGCCGCCACCTCCTAGCGGATTCTTTGCGCAAGCCGCTCGAAAGCGACGAAGCTTTCGCTCAAATCCGGAACTAGCCGCCCCGCTTATTGGATGGCCATCCCTCTCGCGCGTCTCCCCGCGCGAGAGGAGCGCAAAGAATTTGCGCCTGCGAAATTTCAACGCTGATCGAGCGCAGGCGAGACCCGGTTCGTCTGCGAGGCTTCCATGCGCGCCTACGCAAGACAAGCCAGAAACGAGCATCCCAATGACCCAC
>Ga0335078_10004949_pt1 | contig 19733 bp, 15 predicted proteins | sample Lox_Sample_32_FD_206711 | JGI IMG/M metagenome (GOLD analysis project Ga0335078, IMG submission 206711) | Soil microbial communities from Loxahatchee National Wildlife Refuge, Florida, United States - Lox_Sample_3.2 | ecosystem: Environmental > Terrestrial > Soil > Wetlands | place: USA... | reverse complement strand
GCTTAACGCGCAAAACTCGGACCCCGTCATCGACATCCCCCACATAAGCGCCGCAGAGGCGCTCATGTGGCCAGGGGTCGGGCGGCGGCGGCGACTTTTGCGCGTTTTGCACCCCCCGGGGGAGGGGCCCGGTGGCGCAACCCCCGCGCCCGCACTAAGCTCCATTCCACCATGGCCCAGACCAAACGCAAGCGCCGCACCAAGCACCGCGGGACACCCGCAGGCACGATCCAGACCCGGGGTCGCACCGGCCGTCCGCTGTCGGCCGAGGAGCGCAAGAAGCAAGACCGAACCTCAGCCCGCGAACGCCGGCTGGACCGGCCTCCCAGCTGGAAGCGATCCGCAGGAATCGGCGTGTTCGCCGCGATCGCTCTGTTCATCCTGTTCGCGCTGACCGGCCGCGGCAAGACGCCGATCGCCAGCGCGGCGTTCTTCGCGGTGTTGGCCGCCGCCCTGTACATCCCCGGTGGCTACTACATGGAGTCGTTCATGTATCAACGTCGCCAGAAGCGCAAGCAACAGCAGACGGACAAGTGAGCTCGCTCGACGTCCGCATGTTCACGGTGGGGCCGGTTCAGGAGAACTGCTTCATCGTGCGCGAGAAGGACGCGCCGGCGGCGATCATCGTCGACCCGGGTGACGAGGCCGACCAGCTCCTGGCCGCGGTGGAACGCCTCGGGATCGAGACCGTCGAGGGGATTCTCATCACGCACACGCACTTCGATCACGTCGGGGCGGTGGCGCCGGTGGCGAGGGCGACGGGTGCGCCCGTCTACTGCCCGGAGCTCGAGGTCGACGTGCTGGCCAACATCATGGACTACGTCCCGTGGCCCGGCTTCGGGCCGTTCGAGAGCTACCAGGCGGACCGGACCGTCGCGGGCGGCGACAACCTCGACCTCGCAGGCCTGAATATCGACGTGATCTTCACCCCGGGGCACAGCCCCGGCCACGTGACCTACGCCATCTCCGACCAGGACGCGCTGTTCTCGGGCGACGTCCTGTTCCAGGGCTCGGTGGGCCGGGTCGACCTGCCAGGGGGCGACTGGCCGACGCTGCTCGCGTCGATCGAGGGCCTCCTGAGCGCCCATCCGGACGAGACCACGGTTTATCCCGGCCACATGGGCATCACGACGCTCGGGCGCGAACGCGCCACCAACCCGTTCCTGCGCGAGCTCGCGGAGCGGTGAGTCGTCTGTGATTCAGGCCCCGCGCGGCACATTCGACATCCTCCCCGACTCCGCGGCGCGCCGGAAGGTGGTCGAGGAACAGGCGGAGAAGACCCTGGGCTCGGCGGGCTACCGGCGGATCGAGACGCCCACGTTCGAGGCGACGGAGCTATTCGCTCGCGGCGTGGGGGAGGCGACCGACATCGTGCAGAAGGAGATGTACACCTTCGACGACGGAGGAGGGCGCTCGCTCACCCTGCGACCCGAGGGCACCGCGCCGGTGTGCCGTGCCTACCTCCAGCACGGGATGCGCAAGCTCGCGCAGCCGGTGAAGCTCTGGTACCTGTCAACGTTCTTCCGCGCCGAGGCGCCGCAGCGAGGCCGCTACCGCCAGTTCTGGCAGGTCGGCGCCGAGGCGATCGGCTCCGAGCAGCCGGAGACCGACGCCGAGCTGATCGTGCTCCTGTCCGACCTGCTCGACGCGCTCGGGGTCAGGCACGACCGGCTGCGGCTGTCGAGCCTCGGCACCCCCGAGACCCGCGCGGAGTACCGCGAGGAGCTCCAGGCCTTCCTGCGCGCGCACGAGGGTGAGCTTGCCGAGGAGGTCCGCAACCGGATCGACTTGAACCCGATGCGCGCGTTCGACGCGGACGACCCGCGTACGCGCGAGGTGATGCGCGACGCGCCGATTCTGCTCGACCGGCTGGCCCCGGAAGACGCCGAGCACTTCGCCCAGGTGCGTGCGCTGCTCGACGAGGCGGGCATCCGCTACGAGCTCGACGCGACGCTCGTCCGCGGCCTCGACTATTACACCCGGACCGTGTTCGAGTTCACGAGCGACGAGCTGGGGGCCCAGTCCGGCCTCGGTGGCGGCGGCCGTTACGACGGTTTGATCGAGCTGCTGGACGGACCGCCCACGCCGGCGGTCGGCTGGGCGGCGGGCGTCGAGCGGATGCTGCTGTCCGCGCGCGACCTGGAGCCGCCGGCCGAGTTCGTCGACCTGTTCGTCGCGCTGGCCGACCCCGCGGGATCGCGGACCGCGTTCGAGCTGGCCCGCGAGGCACGGCAGGCCGGCCTGCAGGCCCAGCTCGAGCTGGCCGGGCGCTCGCTCAAGGGACAGCTCAAGCACGCGGATCGGATCGGCGCGCGGTTCGTCGCGATCGTCGAAACCAACGGGCACGCTGCGCTCAGGGACATGGGCTCGGGAGAGCAGCGCGAGCTGGGCATCCGCGACGTGATCCCGTCGATCCTTCGGGGCGAGCCGTGAAGCACGCGCCCCGCCCCAACGACTACCGCGACACCTGGGCCGGCCAGCTGACCGCCGATCGCGCGGACACCGAGGCGCGCGTGGCGGGCTGGGTTCACCGCCGGCGCGATCACGGCGGCCTGATCTTCATCGACCTGCGCGATCGCTCGGGAATCGTGCAGCTTGTGTTCCACCCCGAGAACGCGCCCGAGGCGCACGAGCGTGCGCACGCGCTGCGCTCCGAGGACGTGATCAGCGCGTTCGGGACGGTCACCCGCCGCGACCAGCAGAACGTCAACCCGAACCTTGCCACCGGCGAGATAGAGCTCGCCGTAAGCGACCTGGAGATCCTGGCCGACGCCGAGACGCCGCCGTTCCCGCTCGACGAAGGCGCCGGCGTGGACGAGATCCTGCGCCTGCGCCACCGCTCGCTCGATCTGCGCCGTCCCCAGCTGCAGCGCACCATCGCGCTGCGCCACCGGGTGATCGCGACGATGCGCGAGGTCCTCAACGAGCGGGACTTCCTCGAGATCGAGACCCCGTACCTGACCCGCTCGACCCCCGAGGGCGCCCGCGACTACCTGGTGCCGGCGCGGATCCAGCCCGGCTCGTTCTACGCGCTGCCCCAGTCGCCGCAGCTGTTCAAGCAGCTGCTGATGATCGGCGGGATGGAGCGCTACTACCAGATCGCCCGCTGCTTCCGAGACGAGGACACGCGCGCCGATCGCCAACCGGAGTTCACCCAGCTCGACGTCGAGATGGCGTTTGTCGAGGAGGACGACGTGATCGAGATGATGGAGGCGGTCATGGGCGCGGTGTTCGAGCGCGCGGGGTTCGCGGTGCCGTCGCCCCCGTGGCCGCGGATGACGTTCGCCGAGGCGGTCTCGCGCTACGGCATCGATCGCCCCGACACGCGCTTCGGGCTCGAGCTCCACGACCTGGGCGACGCGCTGGCGGGGACCGGGTTCAAGGTGTTCGCGGACGTGCTCGCCGCGGGCGGCGTGATCCGGGGGATCAACGCGGGCGCGCGTGAGCTCCCGCGCTCGGAGCTCGAGGCGCTCACCGAACTGGCCAAGCAGCATGGCGCCAAGGGGCTCGTGTGGGCGTTCGTCCAGGAAGAGGGATGGCGCTCGCCGATCGCCAAGTTCCTCTCCGAGCCGGAGATCGCCGCGATCACCCAGCGCCTGAACGGCTCGCCCGGCGACCTGCTCCTGGTCGTCGCCGACGAGACGACCACCGTCGGACAGGCGCTGAGCGCGCTGCGCATGGAGCTCGCGCGGCGCTTCGACCTCATCCCCGAGGGCCGTCACGACATCCTGTGGGTGGTCGAGTTCCCCGCGTTCTTCTGGGACGCCGAGCAGCAGCGTTGGGATGCCGCGCACCATCCGTTCACCGCCCCCAAGGGCGACCTCCACGACCCCGGCCACCTCAGCTCGCGCGCGTACGACCTGGTCCTGGACGGCGCCGAGATCGGCGGCGGCTCGATCCGCATCAATCGCCTCGACATCCAGCAGCGCGTGTTCGAGCTGCTCGGGATCGGCCCCGAGGAGGCGGAGTCGCGGTTCGGCTTCCTGCTGGACGCGCTGCGCTACGGCGCCCCGCCGCACGGCGGGATCGCGATGGGCATCGACCGGATCATCGCCGCGCTGGCGGGGGCCGAGTCGATCCGCGACACGATCGCGTTTCCCAAGGCGGCCAGTGGCACCGACCCGCTCACGGGCGCGCCGGCGCCGGTCGACCCGGCGCAGCTGCGCGAGCTCGGGCTCAGGCTCGGCTGACCCAGTCGGGCATCCGTTCCGTCCAACAACGGCCATCAATGCTTAAAGGCAGGCGCTCGGCTGCCGAACACATGCCTGATGGCGCGACTGCCCAAACCACTGCTCGGCCTGCTGCTGGGAACCGTTGTGTTCTTCGCGATCTGGATGGTGGCGCTCAAGCCCAAGTCCTCCGCGGGCGGCGGCTCGCAGGGCGGCGTCGGGCAGTACCAGCCGGCGATCGACAAGGCGCATCAGGCCGTAACGACTTCGAACCAGGCCAACGCGAAGCTCGGTGCTCCGACCGCCACGGCGCCGGCGCCGACGCCCGCGACCCCGGCCAAGCCCGCGCCGGCGACCCCGGCTAAGACCACTCCGAAGACGGCGGCCAAGGCCGCCCCGGTGACCAAGAACACTCCGGATGTCGCTCAGTCGGCGAAGCCGGGCGTCCAGACGATCCAGTCCGCGATCCGCGCCGGCAAGGTCGTCGCGGTCCTGTTCTACAACGACGCCGCCGCCGACGACCGGGCCGTCAAGAACGAGCTCGCCGAGGTGCCGACGCATCACGGCAAGGTGGTCAAGCTCGCCGTGCCGGTCAGTCAGCTCACGCAGTACTCGGTCGTCACCCAGCAGATCCCGGTGGTCACCGCCCCGACGCTGGTGCTGATCGACGCGGCCAGGCAGGCCACCACGATCACCGGGTACGCCGACCCGGTCGAGATCGCCCAGCGCATCTCCGACGCGCTGTCCTCGAAGTAGCCCGCTCTATCCTCGGCAGGCGATGGACTCCATCGCCTTCGAGCACCACGTGACCTCGCCCCAGGGGCACCGTCGCCGGCCCCCCGGAGCGTTCGCGGCTGCCGCCGGCACCTCCGCCTGCTCGGACGAGATCGAAGTGTCGATCAGCGTCGAAGGCGACAAAGTCACCGACGCCGGGTTCGACGCCCGCGGCTGTGGCGCCGCCACGGCGGCCGGGAGCGCAGCCGTCGCCCTCGCCCGGGGGGCGTCGATCTTCCAGACCGCGAAGATCGGGCCGTCCCAGATTGCCGCCGAGCTCGGCGGGCTGAGCCCCGGCAAGCTGCACGCGGCGGAGCTGGCCGCCGACGCGCTCGCCCGCGCGCTCGGCGCGGCGGTCCGCGAGCGCGCAAGCATCGCGAGCGCCCCCCGGACCCTCGTGGCCATGAGTGGCGGCGTGGACAGCGCCGTGGCCGCGCTCATCTGTGCCCGCGAGGCAGACACAGCCGCGGTCACCCTGGAGCTGTGGGCGGACGCCGAGAACGACGCCGAGCGCAGCTGCTGCTCGGCCTCCGCGGTCGCCCAGGCCCGCTCGCTTGCGCACACGATGGGTATGCCGCATTTCACGATCGACCTGCGGGCCGAGTTCCGCGCCGGCGTGGTCGAGCCGTTCATCGCCGGCTTCGCCGCCGGCGAGACCCCGAACCCGTGCGTCGGCTGCAACGGGCACGTGCGCCTGGACGCGATGCTCGAGTTGGCGGGCCGGCTCGGGTGCGAGCGGCTGGCCACCGGGCACTACGCGCGGATCGCGCAGTCCGGCGGTGGCGACGGCCCGGTGCTTCGTGCCGCGGCCGACCCGGCCAAGGACCAGACGTACATGCTGGCCGCGCTGTCGCCCGAGTCACTCGCGCGGATGCACTTCCCGCTCGGCGAGCTGACCAAGCCCGAGGTCAGGGCGATCGCCGCGCAAGCCGGCCTCTCGGTCGCGAGCAAGGCCGACTCGATGGATCTCTGCTTCCTGGCCGGCACCGACCGCGCGCGCTTCCTCGCCCGGCACGGCGACCTCGCCGACACACCGGGCACGATCGTCGACGTGGAAGGAACCGTGGTCGGTACCCACGACGGCCAGCACCGGTTCACGGTGGGCCAGCGGCGCGGCCTTGGCATCGGCGCCGCCGGCGAGCCGCTCTACGTACTCGACAAGGACGCCGCGACCAACCGCGTGATCGTCGGGCCGCGCGCCGCGCTCGAAACGACGCGCGTCCAGATAAGGAACGCCCGTCTGCACCGCCCCGCGAACAGCGTCGACCGGGTCAAGCTGCGCTACCGCGCGCGCCCGCTGCCCTGCCGCGTCTCCGGCGACCCGCAGCCGGGCCGGCACGCGGCCCTGACGCTCGAGCTCTCAGACCCCGTGGACGGCGCGGCGCCCGGACAGCTGGCGTGCCTGATGGACGGCGACTTGGTGGTGGGGTGGGGGACGATCGGGCGCGGTCGTGACGCCCGCCGCGAGCGCGAGCTCGCCGCTACCGCACCTTGAAGTTCGCGTTCTGGACGAGCGCCTTGGCGTAACCCGGCCAGTACTGCCCGGTCGGCGGGGCGCCCGGAACGCACTGGCCGCCGGACTCGCCGGGGTTGCTGGTCCACGCGAACATGTCGACGTTGCGGTACCCCGTGGTGGCGGTGGGCAGCGGGCCGAGGCCGGCGCGCGGGTTGCACAGGACCTCGAGACCCTGATGGACGATGTCGCGGGGACGCTGCGGGCCGAGTCCGTTCTCGCCGGTGTTGACGACGAAGTGCTTGCCGCCGAGCATGTGGGAGATCTGGCGGCCGTAGCGGATCTCCTTCTTCGTCCAGTCGAAGTGGGTCGAGTTGAGGAAGAAGCCCTGGATCTGGCCCACGCCGCTGGCGCGCAGGAACCGCGCCGCGTCGCGGGCGTGCAGCGCGTCGGCCGCTCCGGAGTCGAGGTAGATGACGAGGTGCGGGCAGTTGGCCGTGAGGATGTTGATCGCGTCGTGCAGTTCGTGCTCACGGATGACCTTTCCATGCCCGGACAGGCAAGGCATGGTGATGATCGAGTCCATCTCGAGGAACAGCACCGCGCGGTAGGACCCGATGCCCTGGGCGAAGCCCTCGATGAAGTCGTGGTAGCCGGCCGCGTCAGCCGCGGAGTCCGACGCGTGCCCGCACAACCCGTGGAGGATCCGGTAGGTGGCCAGCAGCGGGACCGAGCCGGGTGAGGTCACCACCGCGCGTGACAGATAGCGCGAGACAGCCGTCTGGATGTCCGGCACCCCGTTCGAGCCAAAGCTGAACTTCCCGAACCGGGCGGTGCCGGGCTGTCGTGCGATCACACCGATCTCGGGGACCGACTTGGCCGCGTTGGCGGCCTCGCTCTGCGGGTCGACGAAGAAGTTCGCCCCCGACAGCGGATCACCAGCGGCCGGCACCACCGGCAGGTCCAGCGGGTTGGCCGGATCGCGCGGCGTCACCGGATCGTCGTCAAGGATCGTCAGCACCGCCTTGCTCGGCGACGCCATCCCGATCGGCGACGGGCCGAACAGCGAAACCTCGATGGTCTTGGGGACGGTCTGCACGCCGTGGTCGACGATCGACACGGTGAACGACTCGCTTGCCACGCCGACGGGGAAGTCGAGCTCACCCTTGACCGACGAGAAGTCGTAGGGATCGACCGCCGTGCAGGGGTAAGCGCCGCACTGGACCCCGTCGCCGAGCGTTATGTACCGGATCTGCGCGGCCTCGCTGGTGTCGCCGCGCTCGACCGTGATCACGGCCTGGCCTGCGTTCTCGTGCACGTAGAGCGCGTTGGACTGCAGGTGGAAGCCGCTCGGGTCCGGGGACGGGGCGGCGAGAGCGACGGCCGGCGCGAGCATCGCGCACAGCAGCACGGCGGGCACGACGATGAGACGACCGAGGCGGTGCATCAAGGGCTAAGTCGGCCTGCCGCGGAACGAGCTTGATGTCAGCAGCCGGACCTCGACCGACGTCCGCCTACACTGCCTTAGTCCATGGCGCCGATCACCAGTGACGAGATTCGCAGCACGTTCCTCGAGTTCTTCGAAGAGCGCGATCACCTCCGGCTTCCGTCGGCCTCGCTCGTCCCGACCGAGCACGATCCGTCGGCGTTGTTCACGGTCGCCGGGATGCACCCACTGAAGCCGTACTTCCTCGGCCGCGAACGTCCGCCGCACCCCCGGGTCACCACCTGCCAGAAGTCGTTCCGCACCGTCGACATCGACATCATCGGGACGACGAGCCGGCATCTGACCTTCTTCGAGATGCTCGGCAACTTCTCGTTCGGCGACTACTTCAAGCGCGAGGCGACCCGCTTCGCGTGGGACCTGTCGACCCAGGGCTTCGGCTTCCCCGCGGAGATGATCTGGATCACCGTGTTCGCGGGCGACGACGAGCTTGGTCTGGGCCCCGACGAGGAGGCGATCGAGGCGTGGCTCGAGATCGGGGTGCCCCGCGAGCGGATCGTCGAGTGCGAGCGCTCGGAGAACTTCTGGCAGGGGGGCCTGACCGGGCCGTGCGGTCCCTGCTCTGAGCTGTACCTCGACCGCGGACTCAAGTTCGGCAAGCCCGACGATCTGCCGGGAGGCGACAACGAGCGGTTCCTCGAATACTGGAACCTCGTGTTCATGCAGTTCGACCAGAACCCGGTCAACACCCTGACCCCGCTACCCGACAAGAACATCGACACGGGTCTCGGTCTCAACCGGCTCGCGCTGATCCAGCAGGGCACGCCGTCGGTGTTCGAGACCGACCAGTTCGCGCCGCTGATCACGCTCGGCGAGGACCTCTCGGGCCGCCGGTACGGACAGGACTACTCGACGGACCGGGGACTGCGCTTGCTGGCTGATCACAGCCGCGCGATGACATTTCTGATCGCCGACGGGGTGGTGCCCTCCAACGAGGATCGCGGCTACGTGCTGCGGCGGATCATGCGTCGGGCGATTCAGCACGGCCGTTCGCTCGAGCTCTCGCCTGGTTTCCTGATCCGCTACGCCGACATCGTCACCGAACTGATGGCCGGCCAGTATCCGGAGTTGCATCGCGAGCGCGACGTCATCCGCAAGTGGCTCGAGTCAGAGGAGGAGAGCTTCGGGCGCACGCTCGAGCAGGGCCTCAAGCGCCTCGACGAGCTGATCCGGCGCGCCCAGGATTCGGGCGACGAGGGGATCGCCGCCGCGGACGCGTTCCTCCTGCACGACACGTATGGATTCCCGATCGACCTGACGATCGAGCTTGTGGCCGAGCACGACCTTGGCGTCGACGAGCAGGGCTTCGAGACCCTGATGGAAGAGCAACGCGACCGGGCGCGCGCCAGCGCCGGCCGGTTCCTCGCGGGAGAAGAGGTGCGCGAACGGGCGCGGGTGCTGGCCGGCGAGGCCGGTTTCGCGACCGAGTTCGTGGGCTACGAGACGACCGATGCGGAGACCACGATCGGGGCGGCCGCGCCGGAGAACGGCAAGGTCTTGATCAAGCTGGTCGAGTCTCCGTTCTACGCCACCGGTGGCGGCCAGGTCGCCGACTCGGGGTATCTCGAGTGCGTGAGCGGGGATTGCCGCGCGCGCGTCGACGACGTGCTGCGCATCGGCAACGACCAGGTCCTGGCGGTCGTGCCGGAGGGGGGCACGATCGAGCCCGGCGAGCGCGTGCGTGCGCACGTGGACCGGGCCGCCCGACACGCCACCGAGTGCAATCACACCGCCACGCACCTGCTCCACGCCGCGCTGCGCAGGCGGTTGGGCACGCACGTCCGTCAGGCGGGCTCGTATGTGGGGCCAGACAAGCTGCGCTTCGACTTCACGCACGGCGCGGCGCTGTCTGCCGAGGAGCTCCAGGAGGTGGAGGACCAGGTCAACCGCTGGGTCCTCGAGGCGCAGTCCGTGCGCGCGCTGACCACGACGCTCGAGGAGGCGCGCCGCCTCGGCGCGATGGCGCTGTTCGGCGAGAAGTACGGCGACGTCGTGCGGATGGTCGAGGTCGGCGACGGGTCGTTCTCGCGGGAATTGTGCGGTGGCACCCATGTCCACAACACGGCCGAGATCGGACTGTTCAAGGTGCTCAGCGAGAGCTCGAGCGCGGCCAACATGCGCCGGATCGAGGCGATCACCGGTCCCGAGGCCGTCGATCTGATGCGGAGCAACGACCGGACGCTGAGCGAGGCGGGGCGGATTCTGCGCGTTCCGCCCGAACGGGTGGCCGAGACGGTGAGCGAGCTGCGCGCCCGGGTGCGCGAACTCGAGCGCGACGCCCGGCGCGGCGCCACCGAGGAGGCCGTCGACGTCGATGGGCTCGCCGCCGCCGCGGTCGAGCGTGACGGCGCTCGCGTCCTGGTCACCAAGGTGGATGGGCTCGACGGCAAGGCGCTGCTCGACATCGCCGACCGGCTCAAGAACAAGCTGGGGAACGCGGCGATCGTGCTCGGGAGCTCGGGCGAGAACCGCGTCGATTTGGTGGCCAGCGTCGCGCCGGCGCTCGTCGAGCGCGGCGTTCGGGCGGGAGAGATCGTCAAGCGCGCGGCCGCCGAGGTCGGCGGTGGCGGCGGTGGCCGGGATACCCTGGCCCGCGCCGGCGGACGCGACCCCGCGGGCCTGCCGCGGGCGTTCGAGGTCGCCCGGGCAGTCATAGATTCGGCCCTCGGCGAGTGACCCACCTCCGCGTCAACTTGTAAGGTCATGCGCGTGCTTGCGCTCGATTACGGCCGGGCGCGGTGTGGTTGTGCCGTATCAGACCCCACCGGTGTGCTCGCGTCCCCGATCGAACCAGTCCGCGCACCGCAGTCCCGGCGCGGACTCGCTCGCCTGCGCACGCTCGTGCGCGACCTCGAGGTGCAACGCGTGGTGGTTGGGCTGCCGGTGGCGCTGTCGGGTAAGGACACCGCCCAGACGACCGAGACGCGGGAGTTCGCCACCCGGCTGGAGCAGGAGCTTCCGGTGCCGGTCGAGCTCTACGACGAGCGCTTCACGACGCGCCTGGCCGAGCGCACCGGCGGGCGGGCCGACGAGGACTCGCGTGCTGCCGCACACCTGCTCGAGGGCTGGCTGGCTAGCCAGCCAGCGCGTGTGAGCGGGGATGAAGGGGAGGTCGCGCCCCATGCCTGACGGCTCCGAGCGCACGGCGGACGATCGCGAGGCGGCCCGGGCCGCACGAGAGCGCTACCGCCGCCCGGCCGGTTCGAATGGCAGAAGCACGGCGCCACGGCGCCGTCCGGCGCGCCCGCACCGCAAGCATTCGTGGGTCGGTCGAATCATCGCGCTGCTCCTGCTTGCCGCCGCGGCGGCGCTGATCTGGTTCCTGGTCGAGCTGTTCCAGCCCTTCCACGGCTCTCCGCATGGGAGCGTGACGGTGACCGTGCCCGCGCACTCCACCGCGCGCCAGGTGGGCGACGAGCTCGCCAAGGCCGGGGTGGTCCCGTCCGGGTTCTTCTTCGAGGTGCGCGCGACGCTCGCCGGTGAGCGCGGCGACCTGCACTCCGGGACATATCACCTGCAGAAGGGGATGACCTACGACCAGGCGCTCAAGGTCCTGACCGCGGCGCCGCCCGCCGCGAAGACGACGAACATCACGATCACCGAGGGCCGGACCCGCGCCCAGATCAACGCGCTGCTACGCGCCCAGGGCGTCAAGGGCAGCTACTTCGTCGCCACCCGCAGCTCACCGCTGATCAACTTCGCCGCCTACGGGGCGCCGCGCCGCACGCCCGACCTCGAGGGCTTCCTGTTCCCCGACACCTACCAGCTGGTCCAGCCGGTCAACACCCAGAAGCTGGTGAACGACCAGCTGACGAGGTTCCGTCAGGAGTTCGCGCACGTCAACCTCGGCTACGCGCGCAGCAAGCATCTGACGCCGTACGACGTGCTGATCATCGCGTCGCTGGTGCAGGGCGAGGCCGCCACGTCACACGATGAGCCGCTGATCGCCTCGGTCATCTACAACCGCCTGCGGCGAGGGATGCCGCTGCAGCTTGACGCCACGACCCGCTACGCCACCGGCAACTACACCAAGCCGCTCACGCAGTCGCAGCTGAATTCGCACTCGCCCTACAACACGCGAAACCACAAGGGGCTTCCGCCGACGCCGATCGACAACCCGGGTCTGGCCGCGATCCAGGCCGCGGCGCACCCGGCGAACACCGGCTACCTCTACTTCGTAGCCAAGGTGTGCGGCAACGGCGCGAGCGTGTTCGAGTCGACCTACAAGCAGTTCCAGGCCGACGCAACGAAGTACCAGAACGCGCGCAAGGCACGGGGCGGCAAGTCGCCCACGCGCTGCTCGAAGTAGCTCGGTGAACCCGGCGCAGACCCGTCTCGGCGTCGCCGGCTGGCCCGTCGCCCACAGCCGCTCGCCCGCGATCCAGAACGCCGCGCTGCACGCCGTCGGCCTCGCCGACTGGCGCTACCAACTGCTGCCGATCCCGCCCGAGCGGTTCGCCGAAACGGTCTCGGGGCTGCCCGGAGCCGGCTTCCGTGGCATCAACGTCACGATCCCGCACAAGGAGGCGGCGCTCGCGCTGGCCACGGATCCCACCGAGCGTGCGCATGCGATCGGCGCCGCGAACACGCTGGTGTTCGAGCCCGACGGGCGGATCGTCGCCGACAACACCGACGCGCCCGGGCTGATCGCCGCGCTGCCGTTCGCCCCGGCCGGTCGGACCGCCCTCGTGCTGGGCGCGGGGGGGAGCGCCCGGGCCGTGGTGTGGGCGCTGCGCGACGCCGGCGCGCGCGAGATCAGGATCTGGAACCGGACGCCGGAGCGAGCACGCGCCCTGGCCGGAGAGCTAGGCGGCGTCGCGGTCGAGGGGGCGGCCCCGGCCGACCTGCTGGTGCACTGCACGGCGAGCGGCCTCGATCCCGCGCAGGACGCGTTCAAGCCGTTGCCGATCGATGCCGATGACACCGTGAGTTACGAATGCGTGGTTGATCTCGTGTACGGAGATACTGAGACCCCGCTCGTGCAGGCGGCACGAGCACGCTGCGTCCGGGTCGTTGGCGGGCGCGAAATACTCGTGCGCCAAGGCGCGCTGGGCTTCGAGCTGTTCACCGGCCGGCCGGCGCCGATCGACGTGATGCGCCGCGCCGTGGACGTGCGATGAGCATCAGCGAAGCACCCCATCCCGAGACCTTCACCGGCATCACGCCGCCGACCCGTCGCGGCGGCTCGAGCCGTCATCTCACCGACGTCGTGGTCGACCTCGGCTTCGCCGACCGCGAGACCGTCGACCGCGCGCTCGAGGCCGCCCGCTCGACCAGCGTTCCCCCCGAGCGCATGCTGCTCGATCAGCAGGCCATCACCTCGGAGCAGCTCGCCCGCGCAATCGCCGAGCGCTACGGCCTCGACCACCTCGACCTCGGCGTGTTCAAGGTCGATATGGCCGCCGCGAACCTGCTGAGCGCCGCCGCCGCCAAGCGCTACGGCGCGGTCCCCGTCTCCTACCTCGACGAGCACACCCTGCTGCTGGCGATGTCCGACCCGGCCAACGTGCTGGCGGTCGACGATGTCGCGCTGCTCACGCACCTCGACGTCCGGCCCGCGGTCGCCTCGGCCGAGGACATCACCGCGCTGATCACGCGCATGAACCGCTTCGAGGACGCGGTTGCGGAGGCGGTCGAGGAGGGCGAGGCCACGGCGTACGAGGAGGTCGTCGACCTCAAGGAGACGGCCGATGACGCGCCGGTCATCAAGCTCGTGCACTCGATCATCGCGCAGGCCACCGAGCGCGGCGCCTCCGACATCCACTACGAGCCCCAGCCCGACGCGAGCGGCCGCGGCGCGCGCGAGATGCGCGTCCGGATGCGCGTCGACGGCGTGCTGACCGAGGCGACCACGGTCCCCAAGAAGATGGTCCCCGGCGTCGTCTCGCGCATCAAGATCATGGCCGACCTCGACATCGCGGAGCGCCGCATTCCGCAGGACGGGCGCGTCGGCATGACGATCGACGGCCGCCACGTCGACGTCCGCGTGGTGACGATCCCGAGCGTGCACGGAGAGGGCGTCGTGATGCGCATCCTCGACAAGGAGAGCATCCGGCTCGAACTCGACAAGCTCGGCTTCCAGGAGCAGGAGCTCGACCGCTTCCGCCGCGCGTTCAACCAGGCCTACGGCTGCGTGCTGACCACCGGCCCGACGGGCTCCGGCAAGTCGACCTCGCTGTACGGCGCGCTCCTGGAGCTCAACACGCCGGAGAAGAACATCATCACGATCGAGGATCCGGTCGAGTACCAGATCGGCGGCATCACCCAGGTCCAGGTCAACAACAAGGCGGGGCTCAGCTTCGCCGCGGGCCTGCGCTCGATGATGCGCGCCGACCCGGACATCCTGATGGTGGGCGAGATCCGCGACCCGGAGACGGCCCAGATCGCGATCGAGGGCGCGCTAACCGGCCACCTGGTGCTCTCGACGCTGCACACCAACGACGCGCCTTCGGCGATCACGCGATTGGTCGAGATGGGGATCGAGCCGTTCCTGGTCGCCTCGGCGATCGACTGCGTCGTCGCCCAGCGGCTGGCGCGAACGCTGTGCGCGCACTGCAAGCAGCGCACGCTGATCCCGGCCGAGGTGCTCCGCGACCACGGCTTCCCGGCCGAGTTCCCGATCGAGGCCTACGAGCCGGGCGGATGCGTGCGGTGCGGGGGAATGGGCTACCGCGGCCGGATCGGGCTGTACGAGGTGATGATCATGTCCGAGGAGATCCGCTCGCTGACCCTGCTGCGGTCCTCGGCCGAGCAGTTGGGTGCGGCCGCCGTCCGCGGAGGTATGCGCCGGCTGCGCGAGGACGGCCTCGACAAGGTCAAGCATGGACTCACCTCCGTGGCCGAGATCGCGCGTGTCACCGGTACGGGCGGTCACTAGGTCGCGTCCAGCCGCGTCCATCGCGCATCCGGGGTGTAAACGACGCCGCCCCATGTGCCGATACATCCACGAACTTCTCAACTCCAAGGACGGATAAGCATGCAACTCGATTTCGCCGACGTGTTGCTCGAGGTCATCGACCGCCGGGCCTCGGACCTGCACATCACGGCAGGCGCTCCGCCGACCGTCCGGGTCCGCGGGCGCCTGGTGCCGATGGAGGGCTACCCGGTGCTCACCCCGAACGACACGCGCGAGATCGTGTACTCGATCCTGTCCGAGGGCCAGCGCCAGAAGTTTGAGAACAACTGGCAGCTCGACTTCGCCTATCAGATCCCCGGGCGCGCCCGCTTCCGTGTCAACGCCTACTTCCAGCGTTCGGCCGTCGGCGCCGCGTTGCGCCTGATCCCGTTCGACGTGGTGCCGTTCGAGCGCCTCGGCCTGCCGCAGGTGGTGGCGGACTTCGCCAACAAGCCGCGCGGGCTGGTGCTCGTGACCGGGCCAACCGGCTCGGGCAAGTCGACCACGCTGGCCTCGCTGATCGATCTGATCAACGCCTCGCGCGAAGAGCACATCATGACGGTCGAGGATCCGATCGAGTTCCTCCACATGCACAAGAAGTGCATCGTCAACCAGCGCGAGCTGGGCTCCGACGCGACGAGCTTTGGCGATGCGCTGAAGGCGGCACTCCGCCAGGACCCCGACGTGATCCTCGTCGGCGAGATGCGCGACATCGAGACGATCGGCACGGCGATCACCGCGGCGGAGACCGGCCACCTCGTGTTCGCAACCCTCCACACCCAGGACACGCCGCAGACGATCGACCGCATCATCGACGTGTTCCCGTCCGAGCAGCAGGGCCAGATCCGCGCGATGCTGTCGGTCGCGCTGCAGGGGATCATGACCCAGATGCTGTTGCCCACCGCCGACGGCGCCGGCCGAGTGGTGGCGGCCGAGATCCTCGTGCCGACGCCGGCGGTCCGCAACCTGATCCGAGAGGCCAAGACTCACCAGATCTACTCCGTCCTCCAGACCGGCGCGTCCCATGGGATGCAGACCATGGACGCCGCGCTGGCCCAGCTGGTTCGCGCCGGCAAGGTCAACCGCCAGCTCGCCGAGTCTCGCGCCCACGCCCCCGAGGAGTTCCGCCGGCTGATCGGCGGCGCCGGCGGCTACCAGATGGCGGCATAAGCCATGGCGACCTACGTCTTCAAGGCGATGGACCTCGCCGGCATTCAGGCCAAGGGCGAGGTCGAGGCGGAATCCAAGCAGGCGGTTGCCGAGCAGCTCAAGGAGCGCGGGCTCGTCGTCGTCGACATCGCGCACAAGTACCGCTCCAAGGAGCTCAACCTCGAACTGTTCTCGCGCGTCAAGGCGAAGGACCTGGCCGTGGCCTCCCGGCAGCTGGCCACGATGGTCACCTCGGGTATGTCGATCATGCGGGCGCTGCAGGTGCTCGAGACGCAGACCGGATCGAAGGTGTTGAAAGAGGCGGTCGCGGGCGTGCGGCACGACGTCGAGGCCGGCCTGCTCCTGTCCGACGCGATGGCCCGCCACCCCCGGGTGTTCGGTCCGCTCTACGTCGCGATGGTGCGCGCTGGTGAGACCGGCGGTGTGCTCGAAGAGTGCCTGATGCGTGTGGCCGACCAGCTCGAGAAGGACGCCGCGCTGCGCCGGCAGGTGCGTGCGGCGATGGTGTACCCGGCGATCGTGATCACGTTCGCGGTGACCGTGCTGCTCGCCCTCGTGGCGTTCCTGATCCCAGTCTTTGTGGGCGTGTTCAAGCAGTTTCCGGGCAAGCTGCCCGCGCTCACCCAGTTCATGGTCAATTTCTCCCACGTGGTCACCCACCAGTGGTATCTGCTTATCCTTTCGCTCGTCGCCGCGGTCGCCGGGTTCGTCTTCATGAAGCGAAACCAGAAGGCCCGTGATGCGTTTGACGCGTTCAAGCTGCGCATCCCGATGAAGATCGGCGAGGTCGTGCAGAAGGTGGCCATCGCTCGGTGGTCGCGCACCCTGTCGGCGCTCACCTCCGCCGGCGTGCCGATCATGCAGGCGATCGAGATCACGGGCAAGACCGCCGGCAACGCGGTGATCGAGAAATCGATGGGCGACGTGATCACCTCGATCAAGGGCGGCGGCACGATCTCCGCGCCGCTGCGGCAGTGCTCCGCGTTCCCACCGATGGTGGCGCAGATGGTCGGCGTCGGAGAGGAAACCGGCGCGCTGGACTCGATGCTCGAGAAGATCGCGGACTTCTACGACTCCGAGGTCGAGGCGGCAGTCAAGGCGCTCACCTCGATCATGGAGCCAGTCATGATCATCTTCGTCGGCGGCATCGTCGGCGTGATCGTGATCTCGATGTACCTGCCGCTGTTCAGCATCTACAACAGCATCAAGTAGTACTCGGATACAGACCGTCCGGCCCGCGTCCCGTCGATCCCGGTATCGTCGCCGGCGATGAGCGCGACCCCAGACGATGCGCGACGTACCTGTACTCCCTGCCGGGGCACCGGCAAGCTGATCTCCGGACTCGGTGGCCATCCGCACGAGGTGCCCTGCCCGTGGTGCGGCGGAACCGGCGAGTTCGAGGCTGGCCGTGACGCGCAGCAGAGTGGGCCGGCCGACACTTCTAAACCTGGATAAACGTCCAGACACATAATTCTCCGGCGACGGCGTGTCGATACATCCCGCGCCAGAGTCACTACGGTGCCAGGGGCAAACCGTCCGCGAGGGCGGGACGCAAAGCCACGGACCTCCCGTACGGAAACGAGAGGAAGCCGGGCTACCACCAAAAGGGACGTGACGTTGTCATGGATGACCTGATTGGGGCCTTGGATCTGGCGCAACAGACCCAATCAAAATCCCAGGAGGGCCTCCATGCTTCATACGCTGCGCCGTCGCGCCGAGGATGAGAAGGGTTTCACCCTGATCGAGCTCCTCGTCGTGATCCTGATCATCGGCATCCTTGCCGCGATCGCCATCCCGACGTTCCTCAACCAGAAGAGCAAGGCCAATGACGCGTCGGCCGAGTCTCTGGCCCGGAACGCCGCCACCGCGATGGAGACGTACGCCACCAACAACAATGGCAGCTACGCGAACTCCACGCCGTCGGCTCTGAACTCCATCACGCCGGCGCTCAGCATCACCTCGAGCACCACTCAGCCGTACCTCTCGACCGCGTCGGGTACTGGCACGAGCTACACGATCGTCGCGGAGTCGCCGACCGACACCGCGCACTTCACGCTCACCAACACCAACGGCACGGAGTCCTTCAGCTGCGCTCCGGCCGGCACGGGTGCCTGCTCCAGCGCGAGCACCTGGTAGTCGAGCGTCTTACACGCAACGCATTCCGAGGCGGCCTCCGGGCCGCCTCGGCGCGTTAACGAGCGTCACCGAAGAACTCGCGTGAGTGCGGTAAAGGCAAGGGGGGTTCGGGCCGATTACCACGGGCATGCGGCGCATCATCCTGCTGCTCCTGCCTCTAGCCGCGGTGGCCTCTGCCTTAGTGCCCGCCGCGGCGAGCGCGGCTGCGGGCCCGCCGCCGGATGTCGAGCCACCGATCTTCCAGGCGGCGAATTGGTCGAAGGTGCCCGCGGGCTTCACGATCTCTCCCCAGCGGGCTTTGGCGATCGCCAAGACCATCCCTGCGGTGCAGGCCATTCACCGCGCTCACCATCCGCTGCACATCGCGGTCGACGTCTGGGTCGGCAACCACTACGAGATCTATTTTTCGTTTCACGGCAAGTTGCTGGCCGACCAGCTCATCGGGCGCGACGGTCACATCGGTCCGACCTTCACAGGGCCGCTGATCCTTGGGCTGTACGCCCGCGGGCATTACGGCGGGATCTTCGACTCGCCGTGGGTGCTCGGGCCGTTCACGGCCATGTTCCTGCTGCCGATCCTGCTGCTGCGCCGCCGCACGTGGATCGACCGGCTCGATCTCGCGGTCGTCCTCACCTTTGGTGTCTCCTATGCACTGTTCGATACCGCCCATCTCGAGGCCGGCGTGTGGATGTTCTACCCGCCGCTTCTGTACCTCCTGGTGAGGATGCTGATGCGTGGTTTCCGTGCCCGGTCGGTTCCCAGCAGGTTCGACTGTCGCCTTCCCACCGTCATTCTCGGCATCGGGCTCCTTGCCCTCATTGTCGCTCGGATCGTCGTGACACTCCACCCCGCGGAGCCGATCGACGTCGCCACTGCATCGGTGCTCGGCGCGTACAAGATCCTGCACGGGCAGAGCATCTATTACTACTCGTTGGGACACGGCGACACATACGGTCCGCTGGCCTACCTGGCCTACGTTCCGTTCGAAGCGATCTGGTCCGGCTCATGGAGCTACCTCCCGGCTGCCCGCGCGGCAACCATCACCTTTGACCTCCTGACGATCGTGGCGCTAGTGGTTCTCGGCATGCGTCTGCGCGCCGGCCGGGAGGGGTTGCGTCTCGGCCTCGTGCTCGCGTGGCTTTGGGCGGCGTGCCCGTTCAGTCTGCTGGGCATGTACAAGAGCACGAACGACGGTTTGGTCGCGCTCATCGTCGTGCTGGTGATGCTGGCGCTGAACAGCCCGCTCAAGCGCGGGCTGCTCGTCGGCATCGGTGCCGCCTCCAAGTTCTTCCCGGCCGTCCTGCTGCCGCTCGTGGCCGTCGGCCGCGGCGACGCCGACTCCTCGGCGGTCCGCAAAGTCCTCGCGGGCTTCGCGATCGCGGTGGGCGCTTCGATCGCGCTGTTCCTGCCGTCCGGCGGACTCAAGGAGATGTGGGACCACACGATCGGCTTCCAGCTCACCCGCACGGACATCTTCTCGATCTGGGCGCTGCACCCGACCCTGGCGCCGATCAAGCTTGCGGTCGAAGGGTTCGCGGTCATCCTCGCCGTGGCGGTGGCGTTCCGGCCGCGCGGCGTACGGACTCCCGCTCAGGTCGCCGCGCTGGCCGCCGCGGTGACGATCGCGGTTCA
>Ga0335078_10004948_pt1 | contig 19734 bp, 13 predicted proteins | sample Lox_Sample_32_FD_206711 | JGI IMG/M metagenome (GOLD analysis project Ga0335078, IMG submission 206711) | Soil microbial communities from Loxahatchee National Wildlife Refuge, Florida, United States - Lox_Sample_3.2 | ecosystem: Environmental > Terrestrial > Soil > Wetlands | place: USA... | reverse complement strand
TGACCTTCCTGCTCGAGGCGGCCCGGACCCGGAGCGCCGCCGCGGTCGCGACCGTCTTCCGCACCGGCGGAGACCCCGCGCTGTCGCTCGGCGAACGCCTGCTGCTCCGCTCCGACGGCGTGCCGGGCGGAGATTTCGGATCGGGGGCGCTCCGAACGGTGGTGAAGGCGGCGGCTCGTGACGCGCTCAAGAAGCGCAGGACCGGCATCCTCGTCCACCCGGTCCCGGGCGGCGAGGCCGAGGTGCTGGTGGAATTCGTGCCCCCGCCCATCGCACTGATCGCCGGCGGCTCGGGGCGGGACACGGCGCCGCTGGCGCGGCTCGCGGGCGAGCTGGGCTGGGAGGCGCACCTGCTCGGCAAGGACGAGATGCCGCGGACGCTCGACGCCCGCACCGCCGCCGTCGTGATGAGCCACAACCTCGAGCGCGACACCGCCCTCCTCGCCGCGCTGCTCGGCTCCCCGTGCGGCTACGTCGGCGTGCTCGGCTCGCACGCCCGCACCGCCGAGATCCTGGCGGAGCTGGCCCGCCGGGGCCGGGCGCCGACGCCGCGCCAGCTGAAGAAGTTGCACTCGCCGGTGGGGCTCGACGTCGGCGCGGAAACGCCGGGAGAGGTCGCGCTCTCGATCGTGGCCGAGATCCAGGCGTTCTTCGCCCGGCGGCGCGGCGGCTCGCTGCGCAAGCGGAAAGGGCCGATCCACGACCGGCCCTGAGGGCGCGCCCGCGGTCGGCGTCGTCGTCCTCGCCGCCGGCCTCTCGCGCCGGCTCCCCGGACCCAAGCAGCTGCTGCGCCATCACGGCGCCACGCTGCTGCGCCGCGCGGCCGAGACGGCCGTCGCGGCCGAGTGCGGCCCCGTCGTGGTCGTGCTCGGCTCCGACGTCGAGTCGCTCCGTCGCGAGGTGGCTGGCCTGCCGGTGCGCATCGCGGAGAACCCGCACGCCGCCGAAGGGCTCGCCACCTCGGTCCGCACCGGCCTCGACGCGCTGTGCGAGCGCGGCGAGCCGGACGCAGTCCTGTTCATCCCCTGCGACCAGCCGCTGCTGACGCCGTCCGTGCTGCGGGCGATCGTCGCGCGCTTCGGCGCCTCGCGGCCCACCGCGGTCGCGTGCTCGTACGCGGGAACGGTGGGCGTGCCGGCGCTGTTCTCCCGTGTGCTCTTCGCGGAGCTGCGGGCGCTGAGGGGCGATCGCGGCGCGAAACGGGTCCTCGAGCGGCACGCGGCCGAGACCGTCACCGTCCCGTTCGAACCGGCCGGCCTGGACGTCGACACGCCGGAGGACGCGGCGAGGCTGGAGTAGCGGTACGAGCCGAGCCGCCGGCCGCATCCGACCCACCGCCCCGAGGCGCGAATGACCCTGCGCCATGTTTTCGCGATCGCCGTCCTTCCGTTCACCGTGATGGTCCTGGTCCCGGCGTGGATCGCCGGGCAACACGGCACCCACCTGGCGCTCGGCGCGAGCGCGGGCACCCTGCTGCTGCAGGCCGCCGGACTGGCCGTTCTCGCCGTCGGCGCCGCCCTGTTCGCCGCCTCGCTGCGGCGCTTCGCCGTGGACGGCTGGGGAACGCTCGCACCCTGGGACCCACCTCGCCGCCTGGTGGTCCTGGGCCCGTACCGCCGGGTCCGCAACCCGATGATCTCCGGCGTCGCGTTCGTGCTCGTCGGCGAGGCGATGCTCCTGCTCTCGGGGCCTCACGCGAAGTGGGCCGTCATCTTCATCGTCGTGAACGCCGTCTACATTCCGCTCGTGGAAGAACCCGGCCTCAGGCGGCGCTTCGGCGACGCGTACCGCGAATACTGTCGCCACGTGCCCAGGCTCCTCCCGCGCCTGCGGCCGTGGTCGCCGCCCGCCGACCACAACCAACCGATGTGACGCCATGCGACTCGCGAACATCCCCTTCCAGGTGACCGACTGGGCCACGGTGCCCGTCACCGAGCATCCCGGCGATTCGGGCGTCGCGCGGTGGCGCACGAAGCAGCACGGCGACCTGCGCGTCCGGATGGTCGAGTACTCGCCCGGCTACGTCGCCGACCACTGGTGCGAGAAGGGACACGTGCTGCTCGTGCTGCAGGGAGAGCTGCACACGGAGCTGAAGGACGGCCGCGCCGTCGTGCTGAAGGAGGGGACGAGCTACGAGGTCGCCGACGGCGAGCTGCCCCACCGGAGCCGGGCTCCGGCCGGCGCGACGCTGTTCATCGTGGACTAGCCCGCGCACCGGGCGTCAGGCGCCCGACCCGGACGCCGCGCGGGGCGGTCGCCTCAATGGGCGGGGTTCGAGTACCTTGGACGCGTGGACCAGGACCGTCGCGCCATCATCCGCGCCTACAAGGACACGCCGCGCACGGCGGGGGTCGGGGTCGTCCGCCACGTCGCGAGCGGGCGCGTGCTGCTCGTCGCGAGCGCCGACATTCGCTCGCTGCTCAACCGCCACCTGGCGCAGCTCCGGCTCGGGGCGCACCGCAACGGGGCGCTGCAGGCGGACTGGAACACCGCCGGCGCCGACGGGTTCGCCTTCGAGGTGATCGACACGCTGCCGCCGCCGGAATCCCCGGACGACGACGTCGCCGGGGACCTCGCGACGCTCGAGGGGCTGTGGCTGGACAAGCTCAAGCCGTACACGCCGGCCGGCTACAACCCGCTGCCGAACCAGGAACGCTGAGCGGCTCGGACCGCTCCGGGAACGCCCGGCGCGCTACGGCTTGCCCAGCAGGAAGACCAGCGGCACGTCCAGCCGCGTCCGCCACGACCGCTCGGAATGGTCGGCGCCCGGGAAGACGCGCGTGACCCAGGTGCGTCCGAGGGCGTAGCCCGCCGCCTGCATCGCGGCGTCCACGCGGCGCTGGTACGGCGCGTACAGCGAGTCGAGCGTCGCGGTCCCGTGGTCGAAGTAGAACCGGTGTGACGACGGGTCGGGCAGCGCGTGCCGCAGGTAGTCCACGAACGCGCCTCCGGCGGCCGGCCAGTGCGTCGAGAGGCACGCCGCCCCGCCGAACACGCCAGGGTATTCCATCACGGCGTACGCCGAGATGAGCCCGCCCATGCTCGAGCCCATGACGAAAGTGTTGGCCGGCCCCGGCAGCGTGCGGTACGCGCTGTCCACGAAGGGCTTCAGCTCCTGGACCATGAAGCGCAGGTAGGCGTCGGAGAGCGCAGGGCCGTGGATCTCGGGGATGCCGGGCACCCCGGAAGCGAACACGCTGTCGGGTCCGAGCGCCTTCTGCGGCATGTACTCCCGGAACCGCGCCGGCGTATTCCAGATGCCGACCACGATCGCCGGTCGAATGGTGCCAGCCGCGATGAGGCTCGTCATCGTCTCGTCCACGCCCCAGTCGACGTGCGTGTACGACGTCGCGGGGTCGAAGACGTTCTGGCCGTCCTGCACGTACAGCACGGGGTAGCGGGCGGCGGTGTCGCGCGCGTAGCCCGGAGGCAGCCACACTTCGACGTTGCGGCTCTCCACGTAGTGCGAAGGGAAGTCGCCGTAGAAGCGGATCGTGCCGGTCACGCCGAGCGGTGGGCCGGCGACGGGGGCGGCACCCTGCGCCCGCGCCGGCGCCCCGGGCAGGACGGCGGCCAGGACGGCGACGGCGGCAAGGAACCCGTACCGGAGGATCCGCATCGCATGCTCCACTTCCTGGTGATGGGACGGCCGGCCCGGGAGGGCGCCGCCGCCTAGCTACCCCGCGGCGCGCGCTTGAGGAACCGGCCGGCGCCGGCCCGCCCCACGAACCTGCCGTCCTCGATCACGCGCGCGCCGCGCGACCACACGGCGACGGCCGCGCCCCTGACCACCCTGCCCTCGTACGGGTTGTAGTCCACGCGCATGTGGTGCGTTGCCGCGCTCCACGTGACTTCGCGGTCGGGGTCCCACACCACCACGTCGGCGTCGGAGCCGGCGGCGATGACCCCTTTGCGTGGGTACAGCCCGAAGATCCGGGCCGGATTGGTCGCGGTCAGCTCGACGAAGCGGCCGAGGGAGATCCGTCCGGCCCGCACGCCGCCGTCGTACAGCAGGCTCAGGCGCGTCTCGATGCCGGGGGCCCCGCCGGGGATCTTCGAGAAGTCGCCGCGGCCGATCGGCTTCTGGTCCTTCATCCGGAACGGGCAATGGTCGGTGGCCACGACCTGCAGCTCGTCGGCGGCGAGCGCCCGCCACAGCCGCTCCTGGCCGGCGCGCGGCCTCAGCGGCGGGCTCATCACGAACTTGGCGGCCTCGAAGCCCGGCGCGTCGTAGCACTCGTCCGACAGGAAGAGGTACTGGGGGCAGGTCTCCGCGAGCGCGCCGGCGTTCCGGCCCCGCGCCTGCGCCACCTCCTCGACCGCCTCGGCGCAGGAGACGTGCACGATGTAGACCGGCGCGCCCGCCAGCTCGGCCAGGGCCAACGCCCGGTGCGTCGCCTCGGCCTCCGTGCGCGGCGGGCGCGTGAGCGCGTGATACTTCGGCGCCGTCCTCCCCGCCGCCAGCGCGCGCGCCACGAGCTCCGCGATGACGCCGCCGTTCTCGGCGTGCATCAGCACCATCCCGCCGTTGTCGGCGGTGCGCCGCAACGCGCGGAAGATGACCGCGTCGTCCACCATCAGGCGCCCGGGATACGCCATGAAGAGCTTGAACGTCGTGACGCCTTCGGCGACGAGCGCGTCCATCTCCTCGAGCCCGCCCGCGCCGAGGTCGGTGACGATCATGTGGAAGCCGTAGTCCAGCGCCGCCCGGCCCTCGGCCTTGCGCATCCACGTCTCCCACGCCTCGCGCATCGGCCGGCCCCTGTCCTGCACGGCGAAGTCCACCACGCACGTGGTGCCGCCGAACGCGGCGGCCACGGTGCCCGACTCGAAGTCGTCGGCGGTCACCGTGTCACCCAGGGGCATGTCGAGGTGGGTGTGCACGTCGATGCCGCCGGGGATGACGTAGCGGCCCGTCGCGTCGAACACGGCGTCGGCGGGGGCCGCGAGCTGCGGGCCCACGGCGGCGATCCGCTCGCCCTCGATCAGCACGTCGGCGACGGACGCGCCGGCGGGCGTCACGACCGTGCCGTGGCGGATGAGCGTGCGCATCTGGTGCGGAAGCTTCCCCGCCGCGCCGGGCGGGTCAAGGGACGGCCCGTGACGCGTCGGCTTACGACTATTCGCTAGTGCAGTTGCGTCCCGCGTTCTTGGCGCGGTACAGCGCGGCATCCGCGGCCCCGACCAGCTGCTCGGAGGTGGGCCACTCTTCGCCGCCGTCGTAGGCCGCGATGCCGGCGGAGAGCGTGACGGTGCGGGAGGTGCGACCCGAGCTGATCGGGAGCGCCGAGACCGCCGTGCGGAAGCGCTCGGCCGCGAGGTGCGCGCCGGCGCCGCCGGTGCCGGCGAGGACCGCGATGAACTCCTCGCCCCCGTAGCGTCCGACCCAGTCCACGACCCGGCCGGCGTCGGCGAGCCGCCGCCCTACCTCGGACAGGACCCGGTCGCCGCCCTGGTGGCCGAGCGAGTCGTTCACGACCTTGAAGTGGTCGATGTCGAGCATCACGACGGTGAGCGGCTGGCGGATCCGCGCGGCGCGCCGGATCTCGCGGGCCAGCGCATCCATCACCACCTCGCGGCGGTAGAGCCCGGTGAGGCGGTCGTACAGCGCCGTCGTCTGGGTGTCGGCGAACCGGCCCGCGGTCGCCAGCGCGACGCTGAGGACGAAGGCGACGGCCCCGTACTGAATGACGATCGTGGCGCCGCCCCACTCGCCGGAGATCCACCCCCACGAGAGCGCGACGTCGTGCGCGGCGGCCACCGCCAGCGCGAGGCTGCCAAAGAGCAGGGTCGTGCCGTAGCGCAGGTCGCGCCGGCGCGCCGCCACCGAGAGGGCGACGAGCACGACCGCGCCCGCCGCGACGCCGACGTTGAACAGGTACTGCTCCATCCAGCGCAGCGCCGACCACTCGGGCACGAGGAACGCCAGGGGCACGAGGAGCCCGTAGCACAGGCCGAGGGCGGCGGTGCCCCGCGCGGCGACGCTGTCGGGCTCGATGTCGAAGATCCCCCGGGCCCCGAGGGCCAGCATCGCGCCGGCCGTCGCGCCGAACGCCAGGTACAGGCGGAACCAGTCCACGGAAGGCGCGAGCGCCAACCGCACCGCCGGCATCCAGTTCACGAAGTACAGCGCGAGGGCGCCGCAGAAGAGGAACACGTAGAGGTGCTCGCGCGCCTCCCGGCGGCGCGCCCAGAAGAAGAGCTGGTACGCGGCGAGGCCCACGAACAGCACCGCCGTGCCGAGCATGTACAGGTCCTCGCGGCGCGTCTGGCCCAGCAGGTTCACGAGCGGCGCGACGACGAGAGGCGCCGGCGGGACGACCCGGGCTTCCGTCGAGTAGGTCCGGATCGCGACCAGGTGCAGGCCGGGCGAGAGGCTCGAGAGCGGGATGGCGAAGGGCGCCGGCAGGACGGTGCGGGCGCGGTAGTCGGGCGGGAAGCCGCCCACGCCCCCGAGCCGCACGCCGTCCACGTAGATCTCGAACGCCATGCCGTCGGCCCGCAGGATCGCGCCGAGCTGCGTCTCGGGCGCGGCCGCGAGCTTCAGCCAGCCGCGGTACCACACGAATCCCCGCGTGCGATCGGCGCCGCCGTAGCTCCAGGGCGCGGCCATCGTCGCCAGCGTCCAGCGGGCGTCGTCGTACGCGGGCGCAGCCCAGGCGAGGGAATCGCCCACGTGGAACCGCCACGCACCTTCCAGCGCCACGGTGCCGCCGGGCGGGACGGCCCAGCGTGCCTGCAGCAGCAGCACCACGAGGAGACGTAACACGGCCGCCTAAGCTACTCGGCGGGAGCACGGGCGGCGAGGCCGCGGCGGCGCTCGGCGCCTGCGGGCGGCGGCCGGCGCGGGGCGGCGGGACGGGCGCCAAGCCGGCGAGGTCGGGGTATCTTATGACGTATCATGACTGCCCCGACGATGGCCCCGCCCGTCAGCGAGCGGGAGGCGCGCGACGTGGCCGAGGCCGCGCGCGAGACCGAGTGGCATGCGCCGAGCTTCCTGGCCGAGCTGTTCGGCGGCCGCCTGCGGATGGACCTCATCCACCCGCATCCGGAGCCTTCCGCCGACGACGAGGCCCGCGCCCGCCCGTTCCTCGAGGCGCTCGAGCGCTTCCTTCGCGAGAAGGTGGACGGCGACGCCATCGACCGCGCGGGCAAGATCCCGCCCGAGGTCGTGGCCGGCCTCAAGGCGCTCGGCGCGTTCGGCATCAAGATCCCCCGCGAGTACGGCGGCCTCGGGCTGTCGCAGCTGCACTACACGCGCGCCATCGCGATGGTCTCCAGCGTCTGCGGCTCCACGGTCGCGCTGCTCTCGGCGCACCAGTCCATCGGCGTGCCGGGGCCCCTCAAGGTGTTCGGCACGCCGGAGCAGAAGAAGAAGTACCTGCCGCGGCTCGCGAAGGGCGCCGTCTCGGCGTTCGCCCTGACCGAGCCGGGGGTCGGCTCCGATCCGGCGGCCATGGAGACGACCGCGACGCCCACGCCCGACGGCCAGGCCTTCCTCCTCAACGGCGAGAAGCTGTGGATCACCAACGGCACCATCGCCGAGCTGATGGTGGTGATGGCCCGCACGCCGTCGGTCGTCGTGAACGGCAAGGAGCGCCGCCAGATCACGGCGTTCATCGTCGAGGCTGCCTGGCCGGGCGTGGAGGTCGTGCGCCGCTGCGACTTCATGGGCCTGAAGGGCATCGAGAACGCGGTGCTGCGCTTCACGAACGTGCGCGTGCCCAGGGAGAACGTCCTCTGGGGCGAGGGCAAGGGCCTGAAGCTCGCGCTGATCACGCTCAACACCGGGCGGCTGACGCTGCCGGCCTCGTCGGTGGCCGCGGCCAAGAGGTGCCTCGAGATCTCCCGCCAGTGGGCGAACCAGCGGGTGCAGTGGGGCCAGCCGGTCGGCAGGCACGACGCGGTGGCGCAGAAGATCGGCCGGATGGCGGCCGACACGTTCGCGCTCGAGGCGGTCTCGGAGCTGTGCTCCACGCTGGCCGACAAGGGCGGGTACGACATCCGGCTCGAGGCGGCGATCGCCAAGCTCTACAACTCGGAGCACGCCTGGCGGATCGTGGACGACACGGTGCAGATCCGCGGCGGCCGCGGCTACGAGACCGCGCAGTCGCTCGCGGCGCGGGGGGAGATCCCCTGGCCGGTCGAGCGCATCATGCGCGACTTCCGCATCAACCTGATCTTCGAGGGCAGCTCGGAGATCATGCACCTGTTCATCGCGCGCGAGGCCGTGGACCGGCACCTCAAGGTGGCCGGCCCGCTCCTCGATCCCCGCACGCCGCTCGGCGCCAAGGCCGCGGCGCTTCTCAGGACCGTGCTGTTCTACGCGGGCTGGTACCCGAGCCGCTACTTCGGCTGGGGCCGCTGGCCGCGCTACGCCGAGTTCGGGCGCCTGGCGACGCACGTGCGCTTCGCCGAACGGATGAGCCGCAAGCTCGCGCGGACCACCTTCCATGCGATGGTGCGCTTCGGCCCGCGGCTGGAGAAGCGGCAGTCGGTGCTGTTCCGCCTGGTGGACGTGGGCGCGGACCTGTTCGCCATCGCCGCCGCGTGCGCGCGGGCCGAGATGCTGCGGAAGCAGGGCCGGCCCGACGCGGTCGAGCTGGCGGACCTCTTCTGCCGGTACGCGCGGCGGCGCGTCCGGGCGACGTTCCGGACGGTGTTCGCCAACGACGACGCCCGGACCTATGCCCTGGCCCGGGCGGTGCTGGACGGCAAGCACACCTGGATGGAGAAGGGACTCGTCTGACGGGGAGGTGAGGACGTGATGCAGGTGATGAAGTGAGGAGGTGAGGATGTCGCACTCGACTCACCTCATCACGCCATCACGTCCATGCCCCCGTCACCATCCCGCCCGGCCCTCATCCTCCCCCGCCGAGCTCGAGCTTGATCGCCGTGAGCGAGTGATTCACGTCCCGCAGGAACGACAGCAGCGACGCGATCAGCGAGAGCATGCAGCAGGCGAACAGCGTCACGACCACGACCACCGCCTCCCACCGGAGCACGGCGGCGAGGAACAGCGTGATCACCAGCGCCGCGGCGAAGAGCAGGCTCACGACCGCCAGGACGATCGCGCGGCGATTGTGGATGGCGCGCGCGGAGAGCACGGCGATCTGCGCCTCCACCAGCTCGAGCTCCTGCGCGGTCGCCGCGCGCCGCACCTCCGACAGCTTGCGCGCGCGGTCGATCAGGCGGCCGAGACGGTTGGTCATCGAGAGGAGCAGCAGCCCGATCCCCGAGATGAGGATCACGGGGCCGAGGGCGATCTGCAGGACCGGCGCGATCTCGCGAAGCGTCATCAGAACTCGCGCTTCTTCATCTCTTCGAAGAAGCGTTTGGGATCCTCCGCGTCCTCCGGCTCCGGCGGCAGCGTATCGTCGTAGCGCCGCCGCTTGACCGCTTTCTGCGTGACCTGCTTGGCGGCGTTCTTCCGCGCCAGCGCCTCCATCGCCTTCTTGTCGATCATGACCCCCTCCGGCCGATGCCCCCGAAAGATACTGCGACTTCCGTGCCGGGGCGGGAGGCGCGGCCCGGCGCGTCAGTCCGCCTTGAGCGCCTTCCCGGCCCGCACCGCGCGTCTCGGACCGTGCGGATCGAGGGCGATCTGCCCGTTCACCACGACCCACGAGATCCCGGCCGACCTCCGCTCGGGGTGCTCCACGGTGGAGAGGTCCGCCACGCGCGCCGGATCGAAGATCACGAGGTCCGCGTCGGCCCCGACGGCGAGGCGTCCCTTGCGCCGGAACACCGGCGCGCGCGTCTCGAGCGTCTGCGCCGGCAGCAGGGTCATCCGGCGGATGGCGTCCATCAGCGTCAGCGTGCCGCGCTCGCGCACGTAGACGGCCAGCGTGCGGGCGAACGCGCCGCTGGCGCGCGGGTGGTTGTTGTTGCCCGGGTTGAGGATCGCGTCGCTCCCGATCATCACGTCGGGCGCGCGCAGGGCGAGCACCACCGCCGTGTCCGGAATGGCGTACGCCACCGCGAGCTTGCCCGCCGCACGGTAGCGCCGGAACGTCTCCGCCGTGAGCCGCTCCGTCGTGCCGCCGAGCTGCAGGTCGCCGTACGAGATGCCGAAGCGCTGCTGCCAGCCCGGGTCGAAGCGCGCCTTGTTGAGGTTGGTGGCCCAGTAGTCGTAGGGGTAGACGCAGGCGGTGACGGTGAGGCCCGCGGCCCGCGCGGCCGCCAGCGAGTCGAGCGCGGCGGGCATGTCGAACGTCGCGGCGCTCGTGATGTGATCCACGTGCACCGCGGCGCCCGTGCGGCGCGCCGCCTCGAGGATCTCGTGGATCCCCTCGGCGTCGGTGCCCGGCGGGATCGTGTCGGAGTAGCGCGCGTGGAAGAAGACCGGCGCCCGGAACTCGGCCGCCACCCGCGCCATCGCCAGCACCTCGTCCGTCGTCATGCCGGGCGTGTACTCGGGGCTCATCGCCACGCCCAGGGCCCCGTCGCGCATCGCCTGCTCCGCCAGGGCCGCCAGCGCGTGCAGCTGGTCCGGCGTCGCGGCGCGGTACGGGCTGATCTTCAGCCGCACGCGCGCGTTGGGGTCGGAGAACGCGCCGCCGTAATTGACCGGCCAGCGCGAGCGCCCGAGCCCCCGGTACCACGCGCCGATATCGGCGGATGCTCCGTGCATGGCCAGGTTCGTGGTCACGCCGTCGGCCAGCTTGTTCCAGATGCCGTACGCGTTGGGCGTGTACGAGAGCACGTCGATGAAGCCCGGCGCGACGACCTGCCCCCCCGCGTCGATCACCGTGCGGCCCGCGAGCGCCGTGTCCGAGATGGCGGCGATCGTGCCGTCGCGCACGCCGACCCACAGGCCGGTCCGGTCCAGCCCGCTCTCCGGATCCATCACGCGCCCGTCGCGGATCACGAGGTCCAGGGGCGGCGACTGCGCGGGCGCCGGCAGCGGCGCCGCCGCCACCAGCAGCACGAGGAGGGGAGCGCGGAGCCCGGTCATGGCGGGTAAGTTACACCGGTTTCCCACCCGAGTCCCGGAGGTCCGCAGCATGAAGCGCCTCGCCCTCCTCGTCCCCGTGCTCGCGGCGCTGGCCGCGGCGCCCGCCCGCGCCCAGGTGGCCGATACCTCGGCCTTCCGGACGCTGCCCCTCCCGACGCCGAACGCCTACCGCTCCGCGGGCGGCGCACCCGGTCGGGCCTACTGGCAGAACCGGGCCGACTACGCCATCGAGGCGGTGCTGGACACTGCGACGAACACGCTCCGCGGCACGGAGCGCCTCACCTACCAGAACAACTCGCCCGACGCGCTGCCGTTCCTCTGGCTGCAGCTCGACCAGAACCTCTTCGCCAGGAACAGCATCAACGCCTCCACGGCGCCGCCGCCGCTCGTCTTCGGCGGCACGCCGTTCGACATGGCCAACCACGGGTTCGTGGGCGGGCTCACGCTGACCCGCATCGACGCGAACGGGAAGCCGCTGCCGCATCACGTCTGGGACACGATGATGCGGGTGGACCTGCCCGAGCCGCTGGAGCCCGGCCAGGCGATCACCCTCGAGGTGGCGTGGACCTTCCCGATCCCCGTCAACGGCGCCGCGCGGATGGGCCGCGACGGCTCGCTGTACGAGCTGGGCCAGTGGTATCCGCGCATGGCCGTCTACGACGACGTGCACGGATGGAACACCCTGCCCTACATCGGCGCGGGCGAGTTCTACCTGGAATACGGCGACTTCGACGTGCGGTTCACCGTGCCCTCCGGTTTCATCGTCGCGTGCACCGGCACGCTGGAGAACCCCGACAGCGTGCTCACCGCCACCGAGCGCGACCGGCTGGCCCGCGCGCGCGCCGACACCGCGCCGGTCCAGGTCGTCACGGCCGGCGAGGCGGGCGACGCGGCGGCGACGCGGCCTTCCGGTGCCGCCGGCACGCTCACGTGGCGCTTCCGCGCCGACAACGTGCGCGACGTCGCGTGGGCCGCGGCGCCGAACTTCCGCTGGGACGCGGTGAGCTGGAACGGGATCCTGATCCAGACCCTCTACCGGCCAAGCGCCGTGCTGTGGGCGGCCGAAGGGATCGTGATGGCGCGGCACGCCATCGCGTACAACTCGGGCCTGTGGGCGATGTACCCCTATCCGCAGGCCACGACAGTCGAGGGTCCGATCGACGGCATGGAGTACCCGATGATCACCTTCGTGCCGGCCGAGCACAGCCGCGAGGGGCTGTACTGGGTCCTGATGCACGAGTTCGGCCACGAGTGGTTCCCGATGATGGTCGGCAGCGACGAGCGCCGGTACCCGTGGATGGACGAAGGGTTCAACACGTTCATCGACCTCTACAACGCCGAGGACTACTTCAAGGGCAGCACGTACGGCGACAGCGTGGCGGACATGCCCCTGCACGCCTACGCGGTGAACGCCGTTCCCGGCGACGAGCAGCCGCTCATCACCGCGCCGGTCGAGGTGCGCGACCTGTACTGGACCGCCTACCAGAAGCCCGCGCTGATGCTCCGCCTGCTGCGGGAGTACGTGCTGGGCCGCGAGTGGTTCGACCCGGCCTTCCGGGAGTACATCCGGCGCTGGGCGTTCAAGCACCCGCAGCCCGCGGATTTCTTCCGCACCATCGAAAACGTGAGCGGGCGCAACCTCGACTGGTTCTGGCGCGAGTGGGTGTACACGACGGCGCGGCTGGACCAGGCGGTGGATTCGGTCACGGGGCCGGACGGCCGGGCGGGCACGGGGGCACGCGGGCACGGGGGCACGCTACGGGGCGCGAACATGCGCGGAGAGCCGCCCACGCCCCTGGCCCCGGAATCCGGACCCCGCGTCTTCCTCAGCAACCGGCGCGAGATGGTGATGCCCGCCGAGCTGAAGCTGACTTACGACGACGGCACGTCGGACGTCGTGAAGTTGCCGGTGGAGATCTGGAACCTCGGGAGCCGCTTCACCTACGCCGTTCCGGCGACGAACAAGCGCGTGGTCAGGGCGGAGCTCGATCCGCGGCACGTGCTGCCGGACGTGGACCGGGCGAACAACGTGTGGCCGAGGAGATGAAGCGAGGGTGGAGGGTGTGAGGGGTAGGGTGTAGGCCTGGCGTCCCCACACCCTACCCCCTACACCCTCACACCCTGTCTTCTCAGTTCGGCACCACCGGCAGCAGCACGTAGCTCGCGTGATCCCGTTCGTGGTAGATCGTGTTGTGCGCCACGCGGGACGTCGTGGTCTGGCCCAGCGGCTCCCCCGTATTGGGGTTCGTGTCGTACTTCGGGAACGCCGTCGAGGCCACCTCCACCCGGATCCGGTGGCCCGCCTTGAAGGTCTGGCAGGTGTTCCACGCGTCCACGTCGTAGCCGTAGACCCGTCCCGGCTCGATGGGTGACGGCCGGTCCATCCCGTCGCGGAAGCGCGCCCGCACCATCCCGTCGATGAGCCGCTGGACGTAGCCCGTCGGCCAGACGTCGAGCAGCTTGACCATGAAGTCCGTGTCGCGGCCGTCCGAGGCGGCGAACAGGCGCGCGCGAACCGGCCCGCACACCTCGAGGTCCTGCCGGAGCGTATCGCTGGTGAACACCAGCACGTCGCTCCGCTGCTCCACCTGCGCGTAGTCGTCCGGACCTCCGATCTGCGCGAACGACGGCTCCGTGATGAAGGTGACCGGGTTCGCGGGATCGTCGGCGTACGTGTCCGGCGGCTCGCGCTCGGGGGCCGCCGTGGAGAGCGCGCCGTCACCGGCGCTCGTGGCGGCGTGGCCGCCGCTGTGCAGGTAGTACCGGGTGAACTGGGTCCGGGCCATCGGCCACTCGTTCTCGCTCACCCAGGTGTTGGCGCCCATCACGAAGATCCGGACCGGCGGCTCCTGCATCACGCCGTTGTCCACCCCCTTGAGCCAGTAGTCGAACCACCGCAGCTCGACCGTCGTCAGGTCGATCTGGCCCGTCGGGCCGAAATCCACCGCCCCGAGCCGCGAGGTGGAGTTGATGGCGTGCGGCCACGGCCCCATCAGCAGGTGCTGGCTGGCGCGCACGGCCGCGGCCCCTCGGGTCGTCATGCCGATGTAGTTGAGCGGCGTCCCGACCTGCTCGTCGTCGTACCAGCCGGAGATGTTCAGCACCGGCACGTCGACCCGGTCGTACTTGTTCTGGTAGCGCAGCGGCTCCCACCAGTCGCTCAGCTGGGCGTGGCGGATCTCCTCCCGCCAGACCGGGTTCGGCCGACCGGCCGCCGAGTCCATCGTGATCATCGGCAGGTGCCGCTGCACCGCCGACCAGTCCACCGCGTCCATGTTCTGCAGGAGGTGGCCCGCCGTGAAGTGGTACCAGCTGATGTCCATCGGCAGCGGCAGCCCCGTGGGCCACTCGACGAACGGATCGGACGGCGTGACCATCGCGATCATCGTCGTGAGGTGCGGCGGCCGGAGCACGGCCGTGAGCCACTGGATGCGGCCGTTGTACGAGCCGCCGATGGTCCCGACCTTGCCCGTGGACCACGGCTGCGCCGCGCACCACTCCACGGCGTCGTAGCCGTCCGGTCCGTCGTGGCGGTACGGGACCCACTCGCCGTCCGAGTCGCCGCGACCGCGCACGTCCATCGCCACGAAGACGTAACCCCGCGAGGCCGCTTCCCGCCCCATCCTGAGCGATCCCGTCTTGGTGTACGGGGTGCGCGAGAGGATGACCGGGAACCGCCCCGCCGTGTCCGGCCGGTAGACGTCGGCCGAGAGCTCGACGCCGTCCCGCATCCGGACCCGCTGGTTGAAGTCGATCCAGACCTTGTACGTCGGGGGCGACACCTGGGGCGCCGCCGCGGCTGCGCCCGCCGCCGGCTGCTGCGCCAAGAGCCCCACCGGGGCCAGCGCGAGGAGCCACATGGCCGTGTAGATGCGCATCTCCTTGCCCTCACTATGGATGTTCGATAAAGAAGCGACGAAACTGCGGCAGACACTACGCTTCGGGACGCCACTCCGGCAACACCGGAGATGTGACTTGGGTCATTTGCGCTCCTCGCGATATCGAACCACATTTGTCGCCTATTTTCACCCCACTTCGAGCTAGACCCATGAGGGCGCCGGTCCGCCGCGGCGCCATTCGCTACGCTGCGCTCGCCGCGGCGATGGCGATTCTGGGTTGCCAGGGAGAGACGGCGCCCCGGTCGCCGCGGCCGGTCGCCTTCTCGCTCGCGCCCCGCTTTCAGCAGATCACCGCATCGTTCGTCCCGTTCGACCGGGTCCGCATCACGCTGAGCCGCGGCACGGACATCGCCCTCGACACCACGATCACCTTCCCCGCCAACGTGGACAGCCTGGCGCTGCCGCTCTCGGTGGTGATCAGCGGCGCGACGGAGACGCTGACGCTCGACCTCGCGATGATCGACGCGGCCGGCGACACGGTGTTCCGCGGCGGGCCCGTGCCCGTCACGGTCTCCGTCGCGAACGGCGCCCCGGTCCCGGTGCCGGTCACCGTGCGGTACACGGGCGTCGGCGCCAATGCGAAGAGCGTCCGGATCGCGACCAAGACCGCATCCGTCTTCTTCCGCGACTCCGTCACGCTCACGGCGACCGCCCTGGACAGCAGCGGCCAGCCCATTCCAGGCACCCCCATCGGCTGGGCGTCGCTCGACTCGGGGATCGCGAAGGTGCCCGCCGACACGCTCGGCAAGGTGGTGGCCGGTCTCGTGCGCGGCGTGGCGCGCATCCGTGCGGAGCTGCCCACCGGCCAGGCCGATACGGCCCAGGTCACGGTGGAGCCCGTCCCGGTCGCGCTGGGCATCGTCTCGGGCAACGGGCAGTCCGGGCCGGTGGGAGCCGCGCTGGCGCAGCAGCTCGACGTGCGGGTCAAGGCCGCCGACAGCCTCGGCGTGGCGGGCGTGGTGGTGAACTTCACCGTGGCGTCGGGCGGCGGCTCCGTGTCCACGACGACCGACACCACCTCGTCCACGGGTGACGCCACCACGACGTGGACCCTGGGCGGCGTCGTCGGCGCGCAGACCGTCACGGCGACGGTCGCCGGCGCGCCCACCCTGACGGTGACGCTCGGCGCCACGGCGGCGGTGGGGGCACCCAAGAAGCTCGCCTTCCAGGTGCAGCCGTCGAACGTCTCCGCGAACGTGGCGATGGCGCCGGCCGTGCAGGTCGTGGCGCAGGACTCCTTCGGCAACGCGGTGACCACGTTCTCCGGCAACGTCACGCTGGCGATCGGCGCGAACCCGGGCAGCGCGACCCTCGGCGGCACGCTGACCGCGGCTGCGGCGTCGGGCGTGGCGAGCTTCGGCACCCTCACGCTGAACCTGCCGGGGACGGGCTACACGCTCGTGGCCAGCTCTGCCGGCCTGACCAGCGCCACGAGCGGCACCTTCAACGTCACCGGCGGCGTGCCCACGCAGCTGGCGTTCGTCCAGCAGCCGTCGAACGCCACGAGCGGCGCCTCCATCAGCCCGGCCGTGACGGTGCAGATCCTCGACGCGAACGGGATCCTGGTCCCGACCGCCACCAACGCGGTGACGGTGGCGATCGGCACCAACCCCGGCGGCGGCACGTTGACCGGCACCAAGACGGTGAACGCCGCGGCCGGCGTCGCGACGTTCGCTGGCCTCAGCATCGACAAGGCGGGGGCGGGCTACACGCTGGCCGCGACGGCGACGGGCCTCTCGGGCGCGACGAGCGGTGCGTTCAACATCACGGCCGGCGTGGCCACCCAGCTCGCGCTCACGACGCAGCCGTCGGCGGCGGCGCAGAGCGGCGTCGCCTTCGCCCAGCAGCCCGTCGTGCAGATCCAGGACGCGTCGGGCAACGCCGTGAGCCAGAGCGGCGTCGTGGTCACGGCAGCCATCGCCACGGGCGCCGGCACGATCGGCGGAGCGCTGACCGCGACCACGAACGCGAGCGGCGCTGCCACGTTCACCAACCTGATGATCACGGGGGCCGTGGGGGCCCGGACGCTCACCTTCACGGCGAGCGGCCTCACGGCGGCCACATCCGGCACCGTGACCCTCAGCGCGGGCGCCGCGGCCCAGCTCGCGATCGCGACGCAGCCCTCGGCGGCGGCGCAGAGCGGCATCGCGTTCGCCCAGCAGCCGGTGGTCCAGCTGCAGGACGCCGCGGGCAACGCCGTGAGCCAGAGCGGCGTCGTGGTGACCGCCGCGATCGCCACGGGCGGCGGCACGCTCGGCGGGACGCTCACGGCGACGACGAGCGCCGGCGGCGCGGCGACGTTCACCAACCTGGCCATCACCGGCAGCGCCGGCGCGCGGACCCTCACGTTCACGGCGAGCGGACTGACGGCGGCCACGTCCGGCACCGTGACCCTCGGCGCGGGCGCGGCGGCCCAGCTCGCGATCACGACGCAGCCCTCGGCGGCGGCGCAGAGCGGCGTCGCGTTCTCGCCGCAACCCGTGATCCAGGTCCAGGACGCCGCCGGCAACGCGGTGAGCCAGAGCGGTGTCGTGGTCACGGCGGCGATCGCCACGGGCGGCGGTACCCTGGGCGGCACTCTGACGGCGACGACGAACGCCGGCGGCGCCGCGACGTTCACCAACCTGGCGATCACCGGCACGGCCGGCGCGCGGACGCTGTCGTTCTCCGCGTCGGGCCTCACCAGCGCCACGTCGGGCACGGTGGTGGTGGGCGCGGGCGCGCCCGCCCAGCTGGCGATCACCACGCAGCCCTCGGCGGCGGCGCAGAGCGGCGTCGCCTTCGCCCAGCAGCCGGTGATCCAGCTGCAGGACGCCTCCGGCAACCCGGTGAGCCAGAGCGGCGTCGTGGTGACCGCGGCGATCGCGACGGGCGGCGGCACGCTGGGCGGCACACTGACCGCGACGACGAGCGCCGGCGGCACGGCGACATTCACGAACCTGGCCATCACCGGCACGGTCGGAGCCCGGACGCTGACCTTCAGCGCCAGCGGGCTCACGAGCGCGACCTCCGGCACGGTCACCGTTTCGGCCGGCGCCGCGACCCAGCTGGCGATCACGACGCAGCCGTCGGCGGCGGCGCAGAGTGGCGCGGCCTTCGCCCAGCAACCGGTCGTCCAGCTCCAGGACGCCTCGGGCAACCCCGTCAGCCAGAGCGGCGTCGTGGTCACGGCCGCGATCGCCACGGGGGGCGGCACGCTCGGCGGGACGCTCACGGCGACGACGAACGCGAGCGGCGCGGCCACCTTCACGAACCTGATGATCACCGGCACGGTGGGCGCGCGGACGTTGTCGTTCAGCGCCAGCGGGCTCACGAGCGCGACCTCGGGCACCATCACCGTCTCGGCCGGCGCCGCGACCCAGCTCGTCATCACCACGCAGCCCTCCGCCACGGCCGCGAGCGGGGCGGCCTTCGCCCAGCAGCCCGTGATCCAGCTGCAGGACGCCTCGGGCAACCCGGTGAGCCAGAGCGGCGTGGTCGTGACGGCGGCCATCGCGACGGGCGGCGGGACGCTGGGCGGGACGCTCACGGCGACGACGAGCGCCGGCGGCGCGGCCACGTTCACCAACCTGTCCATCGCGGGCCTGGTGGGAGCGCGCACGCTGACCTTCACGGCGGCCGGGGTCACCGCGGCCACCTCCGGCACGGTCACGATCACCGTCGGCGCGGCGAGCAAGCTGGTCTTCACGACCGAGCCGCCGGCGAGCGCCACCGCGCAGGCGGGCTTCGGCTTCGCCGTGACGGCGCAGGACGGCGGCGGCAATACGGTGAGCACGTTCACGAGCCCCGTGACGGTGGCCATCGCGACCAATCCGGCGGCCGGGACGCTGTCGGGCACGCTCACGCAGAACGCCGTCGCGGGCGTGGCCACGTTCAGCGGCATCTCGATCGACAACATCGGCACCGGCTACACGCTGAGCGCGAGCGCTACGGGCGTCACGTCGGCCACGAGCAGCGCGATCAACATCCTGGCCGCGCTCAACGTGAACGCGTGGATCAACAGCGCCGGCGGCAACTGGTCCACGGCGGCCAACTGGAGCAAGGGCGCGGTGCCGGTCGCGACGGACACGGTGCAGATCAAGCAGTCGGGCACGTACACCGTGACCGTGGACGTGGCCGCGTCGTTCGCGCGCATCGACGTGGGGGCTCCGACGGGCACGCAGACGGTGTCGATCGCGGCGCCCACGCTGACCGCGGGCAACGGCGCGTTCGCCGCCAACACGGTCCTCAACCTGAGCGGCACGGGCACCATCACGGGCGCCGGGACCCTGACCACGGCGGGCGCGTTCAACTGGACGGGCGGCAGCCTCGGCGCCGCCACGGCCGGCGGCGGCATCAAGGTGCTCTCGGGCGGTACGCTGAGCATCTCGCCGGCGGCCGCGGTAAACCTGCAGAACTACACCCTCGAGGTGGACGGCACCGGCACCTGGTCGGGCACGGCGTCCGTCAACAGCGGCAGCGGTGCCATCCTGCGCGTCGGCGCCGGCGCCGTTCTCAACGTGTCGGGCGACCCGACGTACACCAACACCCTGGGCGGCGCGGCGCCGGTGCTGAACAACCTCGGCACCATCAACCGCACGACCAGCGCCAATCCGTTCGTCGTAAACGTGCCGGTGTCGGGCACCGGCGCCTGGAACGTGCAGAGCGGCTCCCTGAACTTGCAGCTGGGCGGGACCGTGAGCGGCCCGGTCGCCGTGTCGTCGGGAGCCACGCTGAACAGCGGGGGCGCCGTCGCCCTGACGTTCGACGGCACGTCGGCGATCACCGGAGCGGGCACGGTGAACTTCGGCGGCGGCACGGTCACGCTGTCGGGCACGTACAACGTCTCGGGCCCGACCCAGGTGACGGCCGGCACCGCCAACTTCAACAGCGCGGCCG
>Ga0335078_10004947_pt1 | contig 19736 bp, 17 predicted proteins | sample Lox_Sample_32_FD_206711 | JGI IMG/M metagenome (GOLD analysis project Ga0335078, IMG submission 206711) | Soil microbial communities from Loxahatchee National Wildlife Refuge, Florida, United States - Lox_Sample_3.2 | ecosystem: Environmental > Terrestrial > Soil > Wetlands | place: USA... | reverse complement strand
CCATCATCCCGGTCGCGGGGACCTTGTTGCGGCTGAGCTTGCGCAGCTGCGGCGGCGCCTGCTTGAACCCGGCGAGCGTGTACAGCATCCGGCCGGTGCTGAAGATGCCGCTGTTGCACGACGACAGCGCGGCCGTCAGGACGACGAAGTTGATGATCCCAGCGGCGGTCGGGATCCCGATCTTGGAGAACACCATCACGAACGGGCTCTGGCCGGGGTTCAGATGGTTCCACGCGACCAGCGACATGATGACCACCAGCGCGCCGACGTAGAACAGCAAGACTCGCCAGATGACCTTGTTGACCGCGGACGGAATCGTCTTGCGAGGATTCTGTGCCTCCCCGGCGGTCACCCCGATCAGCTCGACGCCCAGGAACGCGAACATCACCATCTGCAAGGCCAGGAACGGCCCCTTGAATCCCTTCGGGAAGAACCCGCCGGAATTCCACAGGTGAGAGAAGCTGGCGGTATGCCCGAGATCGCTGATCCCGAGCACGAGAATCGCACACCCGAGGATGATCATCCCGATGATCGTGATCACCTTGATGATCGCAAACCAGAACTCGAACTCGCCGAACACCCCGACCGCGATCAGGTTCGCTCCCAATAGCATCACCAGCGCCCCCAATGCGGGCACCCACTGCGGCAACCCGGGGAACCAGTACTGCATGTAGATCCCGGCCGCGGTGACCTCCGCCATCACGATCACAACCCACATCAACCAGTACATCCACGCGGTTGCGAACCCCGCCCAGGGACCGACAAACTCATCCGCATAGGTCGCAAATGACCCCGTCACCGGACGGTACAAGAGCAACTCGCCGAGGGCTCGCATGATCAGGAAGATCACGAACCCCGCTACCACATACGCGAGAATCAACGACGGGCCGGCCTGCTGGATCGCCTTCGCCGACCCCAAAAACAGACCAACCCCGATCGCGCCGCCAATCGCGATCATCTGGATGTGGCGCTCCTTCAGTCCACGGTGCAAGTCGTCCGGGACCGCCTCATCCGGCGATTCGATGCGCTGCGTCGCGCTGTCCATCTCGACGCTCCTTCCTGACGCGCCCGACAGCAGACGCCGAGCGCCTGCACATGACGCGTCACACTAGAAATTGGCTGAAACCGGTTCGCCCGCTTCGCCGTTGCGAAGTACTTCGAGCGAAGGAGCCAATCGTGCCGTGCCCGAGCCAAGAAGTAATCCCGCAAAGCCACTAAACCCGATCCGTAATCCCTTACTCATGCCGTGTCCGTAATTCCGTGCACGATGACAGGGTGTGCACACCCACGGAGGTGAAGGCGGGCGAGCGGCTCCACGGACTTTCAGCCGGTGACGGTCATCGCGGCCGCCCTCCGACACGGTGTCCGCCCCGCCCGCTGTCGGGCCCCGGGGCTGTCCCAAGCTCCGCGACATGGAGCGACTCGGACACCTCCTGCAGCGCGACCGTCAGCGCACCCAGCGGGCTCGGCGCGTAGCACGGTCCGCGGAAGTCGGACAGGAGCGTCGTCAACGCCGCTATGCCTCGGGCCTCGAGCGGCTCGGCTGAACGTAGGCGGGCGGCCGTGGACCGGATCGGCCCCTCCGCCCGCCGCACCTGCTCGCGGCACGGAGCCGTGATGATCCGAACGCGCGGCGGCGGACTGTCCACGCGCTCGATCAAGCGCTCGAGCGTACGCGCCACCCGGCGCCGCGTGCGCTCGGTCGTCAGCTGCTCAAGCCGGGCGGCGTGCGCCTCGGAGCTTCCAGCCGCGATACCGGCGGCGAGCTCACGATCGATCGACCGAGCGAGCATCCGGGCGATCAGGCGATCCTCGAGCGTTGGCTTCCGGCAGCGAGAGCCCGGTGACGGCGCCACGCCGAAGGGCGGCACCCTGGTCATCCGCCGAAGTTGGGGAGGATCTCGTGTCGTACGGGCACGATCTGATCATCGCTCGGGCGTATGCAGAGCCCATGCAGGAACGCTCGGTCGGTGTAAAGGTTTTATGAAGACGAGCCGGCCGGCGGATCGCTCGCGCGTTCGAGCGCGGCGAGTACGTCTTCGTGCGCGCGGCGCACGTCAGCCCGGTCGGCCGGTTCGGCGACGGAATCCTCGCTGGCCCGGAGGATCATCGCCGCCTGATCGAGCAGCAGCCGGCGTTGTTGCTCGGTCGTGGCGCTGTCGACGATCCGGGCGATCGCGTCGAGCTGGCGGATCAGCACCGCGGGCATTCCGCGACCCGCCTGGCGGATCTTCTCGAATGACCGCTCGATCATCCTCTTGTAGCTGACGTGAGCGGTGATCACGCGCACGTAGCCGTGAGCGTCGCGATGGACCCGTATCGGCTCCCAGCGGGCGGTCATCTTGCACAGACTCGCACCGAGCCAATCGATGCACGTGAGCGCGGTGAAGGTATCGTTGACGGCCGGCGAGAGAGCTCTGATCGCAATCTCGACGAGCTGATCAGCAGCAAACGGCATGTCCTGGGCCAGGGTTCGGTTCGGACCGGTGATGTGCGCCCGGCGGAGCGCGGCACTGACTGCTTCGGCGGCGGCCGGCGGCCACACGGTCGCCATCGCGTGGCCGTCGACGACGAAGTGGCCGGGGCGGTGCAGAAGGCGAATCACCGCGCCCTTCTCGGCTGCGAGTCCCACCAGCGATTCGTGCCGGACGAACTGGAGATACCCGCTGTTTGGCGCCGGCACGTTACCGCCGGACTCCTCCAACCTCAGCAGCAGCTCTGACACCGATGGTCCCGCCTCGATGAACCTCCCGTGGCCGGCCGAATCGGCGTCGATCGCGCGCGAGAGATCCTTGGCGATGCTCGCGATCACCTGCGGGAGTTGAATCGAGATGGCGATGTGGTGAATGAAATAGATCAACACCGCCATCGACAGAGTTACGAGCCCGACGGAAACCGTGATCGACAGATGCGGCACGAAGTCGGCCCCGCGCGTGCCCGGGCCAATCGAAATCAGGACGAGCGTGGCATAGACGAACGTCGCGACGAACGTGCCCAGCGTCAGCTGGGTACCGCGATCGCGGATGAAGTTGCGAAGCATCCGCGGGCCGAACTGAGTGGAGGCCAGCGTCAGGGTCACGATCATGATCGAGAACACCACCCCGACGACGGTGATCACCGCGGCCGCCAGCGCCGTCAAGATCTGCCGGGCGGCGTCGGCCGAGCCGAACACCATCCATGACGGGAGCGTCAGGCTGCCGTCGTAAGCTGCCTTGTCGATCGCGTGGGTGCCCGCATAGAGAGCGATTGCGGCGAGCACCTCGACGCTGGGGACGAGCCACAGGTTCGTGCGTAATGCCTCACGCCGCCACTCCCAATTCAGCGGGGGGGAGAACATCGGGATAGCTGAGGGTCGGCGGGCAGCACGTGACAGGGCAAGCGGACGCCGACCAGGCTTCCCGGCTCACCCCGACAGCATCCTAACGAGCCGCGCGTCGACCCGCCACGACTGGGGAGCCCGGTCTCGCCGCCGTCGATTGGGTTTTGGTCGCGTGCGATCCGGGTCGACTCGGGCCGTGCTCTATGTCCCCGGGGCCTCGTACCAGGCGACGATCGTGCCGCGGCCGAGGGTGTGGGAGAACAGATTGAAGCCGAGGAACGCCGGCGTGGCGTCCCTGTCGATGCCCAGCGAATCGGCGTCGACGGCGTGGACCACGAAGTAATAGTGATGCCGGCCGTGTCCAGCCGGTGGCGCGGCCCCGATGAAGCGCGGGATGCCGCCGTCGTTGCGCAGCTGGAAGGCCGGTGACGGAAGCCCGCTTCCCTCCTCGTCGCCCGCGCCTCGGGGAAGCTCGGTCACGCCGGCCGGAATATCGACGACCGCCCAGTGCCAGAAGCCGCTGGCGGTTGGCGCCTCGGGGTCGTAGCAGGTCACCGCGAAGCTGCGAGTCCCGTCCGGAAACCCGCTCCAGGCCAGCTGGGGCGAGATGTCCTCGCCGCCGGCTCCGAATAGGCCGCTGAGCTGCGGCTTGTCGAGCTCCTCACCATCCCGGATGTCCTCGCTCGTCAGCTCGAACGACGCCACTTGGGGCAGCCGGTCGTATGGGTTGTAGTCGGCCACGATCTGCGTCTCTCTTTCTGGTGCCGGGAGATGCTCTTGTGGGCGTGATCCTAATGGACCCGTCCGCAAGCTCCGCGCCACCGGGGCGGCCCTGCGGCCTTGGCGACTATGGCAGCTCGTGGCGGGTGTGTTCCCATTCCTCAGCCTGATCGGCCTCCGGCCCAGCACCGTCCGGCGCGTACTTGAACGAGACATCCAGCCGGACGCGGTAGCTCTTCACCTTGCCGTCTTCGATCGTGACGTCAAAGCGTTGCGCTTCGGCGACACGCAGATCCCGCAGCGTCCTCGCGGCCGTCTCGATCGCGTTGCGGGCAGCCGCCTCCCACGATTCGCTGCTGACGCCGATCAGCTCGGTCACGCGATACACGGTCTCATCCATCTTCAGACTCCTTTTCCGAATTGCGGGGCGGGACTATTGCAGGCCGCCGCGTGTGCAGGCCCCCGCTGACCGTCGGGGAACGTCCGAGCAACCATCGCGGTGCGGCTCCCTCGCGGTCGAGCGCCCTTGAAGCGAGCGCCACGCCTCTGCGAGGATCTTCTCCGCCGGGAACACGAAAGGGGCTGGTGTGTTGGATGAACGGATCGATCGACGGGCATTCCTCGCCGGTGCCGGCGCGGCCGGACTCTCGCTCGCGTACGGGCCCGGCGCCGGCCGGGTGGCTCGCGCGGCGGGCCGAGCCTCCGGGCCGCCGATCCGCGGGCAGGTGATCCGGCGCGGCGCCTCCGGCTTCGTAGCCGCCGCGAATGTCTATAACGAGCGCTTCGACGGCGTGCTGCCGAACCTCGTGGTGCGTCCGATCGACGCCGCCGACGTGCGCACCGCCGTGAGCTGGGGCGTCGCGCACGGCGTGCCGCTGCGCGCCCGGTCCGGGGGCCACAGCTACGCCGGCTACTCGACGCTGTCCGGCGGCATGGTGGTCGACCTGCGCAACCTGCGCGGCATCAGCGTCGACACGCGCAACCGCACGGCGACGATCGGCGCCGGTTCGCAGCTGATCGACGTGTACGCGGCGCTGGCCGCCCGCGGGGCGACGATCCCCGCCGGCTCGTGCCCGTCGGTGGGCATCGCCGGTCACGCAATGGGCGGCGGGATGGGCCTGGCCGGCCGTCAGTTCGGCCTGACCGCCGACAATCTGCTGAGCGCCCAGATCGTCACCGGGGATGGCCGGCTCCGGACCGCGAGCGCTCAGAGCAATCCCGATCTGTACTGGGCGCTGCGCGGCGGCGGTGGCGGCAACTTCGGCGTCGTCACGAGCTTCACGTTTCGCGTGCGCCCGGTTCCCCGCACCGTTGCCGGCTTCACCGTGAGCTGGCCGTGGTCGGAGGCTGCCGACGCTCTCGCCGCGTGGCAGGCCTGGGGTCCGCACGCGCCCGCGGCGATCACCTCGATCTTCCACCTGACCGCCGGCGGCGGACAAAACCTCGTGAACGTGAGCGGCCAGTACTTCGGTCCGGCGACCGATCTCAGCCGCCTTCTGGCACCGCTGAGGGCGGTCGGTGGCGCGCTTGTGTCGGCCGGCGACTTCGGCTACCTGCAGGCGCAGTTGATGTGGGCCGGGTGCTCGCGGATCTCGCTGACGGCGTGCCACACCCAGGGCACGCGCCCCGGCGGGACGCTTCAGCGTGACAGCTTCCAGGCCAAGTCCGATTATGTGGCCAAGGCGTTGCCCGCGGCCGCCCGCGGGGCGCTCGTCAGGGCCGCGGAGTCTCGCCTGAGCTCCCCTGGCCACGGCGCGATCCTGTTCGACTCCTATGGCGGCGCGATCAACCAGATCAAGCCCGCCGCGACCGCGTTCGTGCACAGGAACGTCTTGTTCTGCATCCAGTACCTCAGCTACGACGGTGGCGCCGGCTGGTTGACCTCGACCGCCGCGCAGATGCGTCCATTCGTCACCGGTGGCGCGTACCTCAACTACACGGATCCCAGCTTGAAGGGATGGCAGACCGCGTACTACGGGTCGAACTACCCGCGGTTGCTCCGGATCCGGCGCGACGTCGACCCGCACCACTACTTCAACTTCCCGCAGTCGATCGGGCGCTAGTCCTCGGTCGGCTCAGGGGTTCGCCCGGAGAGCCAGGATCCGGCCGGCCGCCTGCTGGGCGCCCACCCGCGCGAGGCGGCCGTGGGCGAGCGCCGAGGCGATCGCGTTGCGAGCGGCGATCCCCAGCGCGGGCGAGTTGTCGTCCGGGTTGGTCGTGGCGCACAGGATCAGATCGGCTCCCGCCGACGCCGCGAGTACGGCACGGTTGCCGACCGCACCGAACCGGGCGAGCGCGCCCGCCTCGATCCCGTCGGTGATGGTCACGCCGTCGAACCCGAGGCGCCCCCGGAGCTCGCCCCGGATAACCGCCGGCGACAGGCCGGCGGGCAGGTGGGGATCCAGCGCGGGATACACCGCCCACGAGGTCATCACGAGCTTGACCCCGGCGGCGATCGCGCTCACGTACGGCTCCTCGTCGACGGCGCGGAGTGTCGACAGCGGGGACCCAAGCGTGACCGGCCCGAGGTCGGTGTTCTGCTGACGCGACGCGGACCCGAGCCCGGGGAAGTGCTTGGCGGTGGCGGCCACGCCGAGGCGCTGCTGGGCGGAGATGAACGCGGCGCCGAGCTCGGCGACCGTCTTGGGGTCGCTCGAGTAGGAGCGCTGGAACTCGTCGATGAAGTTTCCCGGTTGCCTGTAGGCGTCGAGCACGGGGGCGAGGTTGACGTTGATGCCCACGCCCCGAAGGTTTCGGCCGGCGCCTGCGCCGGCGCTGCCGGCGGCCGCCACCGGGTCGGCAGCCGCTCCGATCTGCTTCTCGGAAAGGATCGGGGCGCCCGGGAGGCGACGGACCTCGCCGCCCTCCTGATCGCTCAGCATCAGCAGCCGGGTGTGCAGCGGGCTGGCGAGACTCGCGCGCTGGAGCTCGTCGACCACGGCTCGGAGCTGACTCGCGCTCGAGACGTTCGGGGCGAAGAAGATCACGCCGCCGGCCTCCCCGGCTCGGATCGCGGCCAGCAGAGAGGCCGGCGGCCGCAGGCCAGCGTAGGCGTAGACGATCCGCTGCCCTGCCAGCTGGGAGAGCGAGAGCCGCTGAACCAGGGGCCGCGAGGCGGACGTCGTGGCGACATGCCGGACCGGGCCTGCGGGCCGCGGGGTGGCGCCTACGAGCCCTGCCACAAGCGCGGCGACCGCGAACAGAAGGCGCCCGACCATCGACCCAGTGAACCACGTCACGACGACGCGCCACCCCCAGGGCGGGCAGCCGAATTCCGTCCGGGAGGACCGACCCCGCCAGGCCGCGGCGTCGTGAGGGGGAGTCGGTTGACATCAAGCTGTGAATCGCAGCCCGCCGGGTGACGACTCGTCACTGCGAGCCAGGCACGCGTCTCGGCTCATGGCGTGCGGATGAGCGATGCGGCGAGCCGCTTGCGAGCGGCGCCACCGCCTCACCCCCCAGCTCGTCATCCCAATGCCGACCGAACCTGGGCCGCGACCTCGAGATCCTCGCGCGCACGAATCACCACGGTGCGCACGGTTGCCCCGGCACCCGAGACCTCGCCGTCGCCGTCGACCGCCTCGTTCCGCGCCGGATCGACGGCGACTCCGAGGAACGCCACCCCGGCCGCGGCCGCTCCCCGGATGTCCACGCTGTGCTCGCCGACGCCGCCGGTGAACGCGAGGACGTCGAGCCCGCCCAGGGCGGCCGCCATCGACGCGATGCCCGCGCGTAGCCGGTGCACGTATACCCCGAGCGCCAACCGCGCCGGGGCGTCGCCGGCACCGGCCCGCGTCACGACCTCGCGCATGTCGGCCGTGCCCGACAGGCCCAGCAGACCCGATTCGTGCTCGAGCGCGTCGCCCAGCTCGGACCCGGACAGCTCTCCCCGGCCGAGCAGCCACAGCATGAGGCCCGGATCGACGCTCCCCGAACGCGTGGCCATCACCAGGCCTTCGAGCGGCGTGAAGCCCATCGTGGTCTCGACCGATCGTCCGCCGGCGATCGCGCACAGCGACGCGCCCGCGCCGAGGTGGCAGCTCACGATCCGCAGCTCGTCCGCGGGCGCGGCGAGCACGACCGGCGCCCGCCGCGCGATCCAGCCATGCGACAGCCCGTGGAAGCCGTACCGCCGCACTCCCCAGCGAGAGCACCAGTCGGCGGGAAGCGCGTACGTCGCCGCCGCGTCCGGGAGGGTCGCGTGGAACGCGGTGTCGAAGCACGCGACCGCGGGCACGCCGGGAAGCGCGCGTGACACCCCGTCGAGCGCGGCCAGCGATTTCGGCTGGTGGAGCGGAGCCAGGTCGACGAGCTCCTCGAGCGCTTGTCGCACGTCGTCATCGACCACGACCGGCTCGCGGAACCGGGAGCCACCGTGCACGATCCGGTGGCCGACTGCGTCGGCCTCGCCGAGGGCTCCGCCAAGCGCAGCCCGCAACTCGTCCGGATCAACCACCGAACGCGGCGCGGCGAGTTCCTCGGCGGCCAGCGGGTCCTCGCCGGGTCCGATCAGCGACAGCTTGAGGCTGCTCGAGCCGGCGTTGACGACGAGGATCCGCACGGCGCAGCGCCGGGGCTAGGGCCGCGGTGCGGTCCAGGTCCAGTTCCGGACGTCGGGCAGGTCGTCACCGACCTCCCGCGTGTACGCCCGGGCGCGGATCCGCTCATCGACCATGTCCTGACGGAGATGGGCGCAGCGCTCGCCGAGCTCCGGCACGCGATCGATCACGTCGATCACGAGGTGGAAGCGATCGAGGTCGTTGAGCATCACCATGTCGAACGGCGTCGTGGTCGTGCCCTCCTCCTTGTAGCCACGGACGTGGATGTTGTGATGGTTGGTCCGGCGGTACGTGAGCCGGTGGATCAGCAGGGGGTAGCCGTGGTAGGCGAAGATCACCGGCCGGGAGGCCGAGAACAGGGCGTCGAACTCGTGGTCGGACATCCCATGGGGATGCTCGGACTCGGGTTGCAGGCGCATCAGGTCGACGACGTTGACGACGCGGACCTTGAGGTCGGGGACCCGATCGCGCAGAATCGACGCCGCCGCCACCGTCTCGAGCGTCGGGATGTCCCCCGCGCAGGCCAGCACGACGTCTGGCTCCTGGCCCGCGTCGTTGGACGCCCACTCCCAGATGCCGATCCCGCGGGTGCAGTGGGCGATCGCCTCGTCCATCGTCAGGTAGTCGAGCGCCGGCTGCTTCCCGGCGACGATCACGTTGACGTAGTGGCGGCTGCGCAGGCAGTGATCGCCGACCGACAGCAGGCAGTTCGCGTCGGGTGGGAGGTACACCCGGATGATCTCGGCCTTCTTGTTCACGACGTGGTCGATGAAGCCGGGGTCCTGGTGGGAGAAGCCGTTGTGGTCCTGGCGCCACACGTGACTCGAGAGGAGGTAATTCAGAGACGGCAAGGGGCGCCGCCACGGTATGTGCCGCGTCACCTTGAGCCACTTCGCGTGCTGGTTGAACATCGAGTCGATGATGTGGATGAACGCCTCGTAGCAGTTGAACAGGCCGTGCCGGCCCGTGAGCACGTAGCCCTCGAGCCATCCCTGGCAGAGGTGCTCGGACAGGACCTCCATGACCCGCCCGTCGGGCGCGAGGTGGTCGTCGGTCGCGAGCCGCTCCGCCTCCCACACCCGGTCGGTGGTCTCGAACACGGCCGAGAGCCGGTTGGACGCGGTCTCGTCGGGTCCCATGATCCGGAATCGGTCCGGATTCGCCATCATCACATCCCGCAGCCAGCCCCCGAGGACGCGAGTGGCCTCGCTGCTGGCGGTTGCAGGCGCCTTCACCTCCACGGCGTAGTCGCGGAAGTCCGGAAGCTCGAGCTCGCGCAGCAGCAGCCCACCGTTCGCATGGGGATTCGCGCTCATCCGCTTCTCGCCCTCCGGCGCCAGCGCCGTGATCTCGGGGACGACCGCGCCGTCCTGGTCGAACAGTTCCTCGGGCCGGTAGGACCGAAGCCAATCCTCGAGCAACGCGAGGTGCTGAGGATTCGTGCGCACCTCGGCGAACGGCACCTGATGCGAGCGCCACGTGCCCTCGACCGGAAGGCCGTCGACCTCCTTGGGCCCGGTCCACCCCTTGGGCGTCTTCAGGACGATCATCGGCCAGCGCGGGCGCGTCAGGTCGTGGTCGTCGCGGGCACGGCGCTGGATCTCGGCGATCTCGTCGAGCACCTCGTCCAGCGTCGCCGCCATCAGACGGTGCATCTCCTCGGGATCCGAGCCCTCGACCAAGCGAGGGGCATAGCCGTAGCCCTCGAGCAGCGCCCGCAGCTCATCGCCGCGGATCCGGGCGAGCACCGTCGGGTTGGCGATCTTGTAGCCGTTCAGGTGCAGCACCGGGAGCACCGCCCCGTCGCGAGCCGGATTGAGGAACTTGTTCGAGTGCCAGCTCGCCGCGAGCGGACCGGTCTCGGCCTCGCCGTCGCCGACCACGCACAGCGCCAGCAGGTCCGGGTTGTCGAGGACCGCGCCGTATGCGTGGAGCAGCGAGTACCCGAGCTCACCGCCCTCGTGAATCGAGCCCGGGGTCTCGGGCGCCACGTGGCTGGGGATCCCGCCCGGAAACGAGAACTGGCGGAACAGCCGGTGCAGGCCCTCCTCATCGCCGGCGATGTGTGGGTAGACCTCGCTGTACGTGCCGTCCAGGTACGCGCTCGCGACCAAACCGGGGCCGCCGTGTCCGGGGCCCGTCACGTAGATCGTGCTCAGCCCCCGCGCCCGGATCGCGCGGTTCATGTGCACGTAGATGAAGTTGAGCCCCGGGGTCGTGCCCCAGTGGCCGAGCAGCCGTGGCTTGACGTGCTCGGGGCGGAGCGGTTCGCGGAGCAGCGGATTCGCGAGCAGGTAGATCTGCCCCACCGACAGGTAGTTCGCGGCGCGCCACCAGGCGTTCATCGCCTCGAGCTCGTCGGTGGACACGGGGCTTGGGCTCATGCCGGTCTGAGTAGTCATACCCGAGGGTTACCAGATTCGGGTCGCCGCCATGTGGCGATTGCTGAAGCGGCCGCACAGAACGACTACGCTGCCGTGGCGCGCCGGGCGTCGAGCCGGCGCCAGAATCGGCAAGCGAAGGTGAGGTATGGCTGCGATGAAGTGGTGGGGATGGGGTGACGAGGGGGTCGAGTTCACGCACGAGGACAAGCCCGCTCTGGCGCCGTTCATCCTCGAGCAGATCGGCGTCGACGTGCGCAGGAAGGTGGCGTCGCCGCTGCGGTTCGACCAGCTTCAGATTCCGGACCCGGTGCTCCCCGACGACCTGTGGGAAGCGCTCGAGCAGGCCGTCTCGCGGCAGTTCGTCTCGCTCGACGCGCTCGACCGTCTCGTCCACGCGCGCGGCAAGTCGCTGCGCGACCTCGTCTGGCAACGCGCCGGCGAGCTGCCGCGGATCCCGGATGTCGTCGTCCGTCCCGGCACCGAGGACGAGGTCGCCGCGATCCTGCAGGCCGCGATGCGGTTCGACGCCGTGGTGATCCCGTTCGGCGGCGGCTCGTCGATCTCCGGCTCGCTGGAGGCGCCGATGACCGAGACCCGGCCGGTGATCTCGGTCGAGCTCGAGCGGCTGGACCAGGTGCTCGAGATCGACGCGAGCTCACGGCTGGCGCGGCTGCAGGCCGGAGTGTTCGGGCCCCACCTCGAGCGCCAACTGGCGTCCCGCGGGTACACGTTCGGCCACTTCCCCGACTCGTTCACGCACTCGACGCTCGGCGGCTGGATCGCGACGCGGTCCTCAGGGATGCAGTCCGACCGCTACGGGGACATCGCGGATATGACCATGGGACTGCGCGTGGTCACGCCGTCGGGAACGCTCATCACCCGCCCGGTGCCGGCGGCCTCGACGGGCCCGAGCATCCGCCAGATGGTGCTCGGGAGCGAGGGCCGGCTGGGGATCATCACCGAAGCGACCGTGCACGTCCACCGGATCCCCGAGAAGCGGGTGATCCTGGGCTACCTGTTCCCGAACTTCGCCGTCGCCCTGGCCGCGATGCAGGAGATCGCGGCCGGCGAGTACTCGGTTTCGGTCACGCGCGTCTCGGACGCGCGCGAGACGCAGTTCTCGTTTGCGATGCGGGTCATGCCGACGCGCAGCGACAAGCTGCAGTCGCACGCGCTGAGGATGTTCCTGCGCCGCCGGCGCGGGTGGGACCTGAACGAGATGTGCCTGTCGTTCATCGGCTACGAGGGCAGCGAGCACCACGTCGCCGCGCAGCGCCGCGCTGTCGGCAAGCTCGTCAAGCGCCACGGCGGGCTGTGCATCGGCTCCGGGCCGGGCGTGCTCTACGACCAGAAGAAGTTCGACATCCCCTACATCCGGGACTACCTGCTCGACCGGGGCGCGCCCGGCGACGTGTCCGAGACGGCCACCACCTGGAGCAATCTCATGCCGCTCTACGACGCGGTCGCGACGGCGGCGAACGGCGCGTTCGACCGCCTGTCGGTCAGGGGGTATCTGATGTGCCACCTCTCGCACAGCTACCACGCCGGTGCCTGCCTGTACTTCACGTTCGCGTTCGGGGCGACGTCCGCGGAGGCGATGGTCGGCGAGTACGAGGTGGTCAAGTCCGCGATCCAGCAGGCGTTCGTCGACAACGGCGCCACGCTCTCGCATCACCATGGGGTCGGCACCGAGCACGCGCAGTGGCTCGAGCAGGACATCTCGACGCCCGGGGTCGTGATGCTCGAGGCGTTGTTCGCCGGGACCGACCCGGGGCAGCACCTCAATCCCGGGAAGATCGTCGGCACCAATCATCGAATGGCCGCGTCGCGCGACTACGTGGAGCGGGCGGCGACGCCCGAGTAACGCCGTTACCCCGGTCGCAGCCGTCGCGCCGCCGCGGCCGCCCGGCGGTTCAGCCGGCGCGCGGTCTCACCGGCGGCCTCGACGCCCATCGCGCGGAGCTCGTCGCGAACGCTTCCCACGAACGGGTCCTCGCTCGCCGTCTGCGTCCGGCCGCCCGCGCCGCCGAGCAGGTCGATCAGCAGCGTCGACCAGCCGAACCGCCGCGCCGCCAGCCCCTCCCCGCTGAGCGGGTTGTAGTACTCGCGGAAGCCGTGGCGCTCCACCAGGTCGATGCACGACGCGACGATGCGGTTGGCGTCGGACTCGTATCCGAACCGCCTCAGCGCCGGGACCAGCAGCCACACCGTGTTCATCCACGACGGGCCGCGCCAGCAGCGGAACAGGTGCCAGCCGGCTTGGAAGCTCGGCTCCTCCATCGACACCGAAGGGATGCCATATCGCGCGCGGTAGCGGCGCGGGTGGAGCAGATGCTCTTCGATCAGCCGCCGCGCGATCGGCTCGGGCAGCGACGGCAGCGCCAGCGGCGCCAGCGAGGACCACGTCGAGATGCGCAGCGGCGTGTGCTCGCTGCCCGCGAGGTCCCAGAACAGGCCGCGGTCGCCGTCCCAGCACAGCTCGACCAGCGCCCGCTCGGTCCGCTCGGCCCGCTTGCGATACACGTCGTCCCCGCTCAGCCGGGCCAGCGCGCGGAGCGACAGCGCGTAGAACACGTTGACCATCACGTCCTCGACGTGCTCCTCGTAGCGTGCGATGATCGCCCGCGAGTCGTAGCGCAGCCGGCGCGAGCGCTCGACCAGCCAGAAGTAGCCCGGCAGGTAGTGGCTCATCCACCCGAACACCGCGTCGTACTTGGGTGAGTCGTCGAGGCCGGATTCGTCGGGGTGGATGATCGAGATCAGCCCGTCGCCGTCCGGGTCGCGGTGGCGCCCGAGCCAGTCATAGTGCAGGCGCAGCCCGTCGAGCGCCTCGGTCGCGAACCAGGGCTCCTCGGGCGAGCGGGCGGCGACGAGCTCCCACGCGAGCGCAAGCAGGGGGGTCTGGATGTGCGCGGTCCCGCGGTCGCCACTCAGCGAGTGGGTGGCGTAGAACGGCGCCCGCCGCCAGCCGGCCCCGTCGTGCCAGAAGATCGTGTGGGGGATGAAGCCGTCGAGCCGGCCCCCGCGCATGAGCGTCCGCAGTTCCTCGCGGGCGCGCGCGGGCTGGAAGTGGCGCCACACGATCGCGTGGAAGCAGGAATCCCAGTACCACTGGTGCCGGTAGCGCGGTGGGGAGGGGCAGGTGAATCCGTATGGGGTGCCGTCGGCGAGGTTCCCCTCCCGCCAGTTGCCCGCGAGCACCCGATGCGCCTCGACGCGCAACATCGCCTCGCGTCCCCGGTTGAACGCGGTCCTTAACGGCAAAGCCGCTTCAGATCCGTCAACTCGGCTTCGAACACCCGCTCCCAGCTCATCGACGTGCCGAGCGCCGCCGCCGCGACGGGATCGAGCGGCGTCGCCAGCGCACGCTCGACCGCGAGAGCGAGCTCGACCGGGTCCTTCGGCGTGAACGTGTGCACGAGTGGGCCCGCCACCGCCGCGGCCGGCGTGCACGCGCACGCCACGACCCTCGCCCCGCTCGCAGCCGCCTCGAGGACGGCCAGACCGAACGTCTCGTGCGGGCCCGGGGCGACGACGCACGCCGCCTCCCGGTACAGCCGCGCGAGCGCCCGGCGCTCACCCACGAACGGCCGCATCTCAACCAGGTCGCCGATGCCCAGGCGGCGGGCGCGAGCCTCGAGCACGGGCCGCGCCGGGCCGTCGCCGACGATCCACAGCGGCCGCCGCCAGCCGGCGATCGTCATCGCCGCGAGGATGTCCCCGATCCGCTTCTCGAGCGACACCCGCCCGACGAACAGCAGATGCTCTCCCGGTACGGCGGGGCCGGGGCGGAACGCGGGATGCAGCCCGAACTGAAGCCTGATCGCCGCCGACCGTCCCGAGTCGGGCTCGGGGTCGACGATCGACATCACCGCGTCGACGTGCTCGTAGGCGTGCTGGTAGATGCGCCGCAGCGCCGGCAGGTAGATCGCGTCGGGACCGGGGATGCCGGCGGCGTGCAGCGCCGGCGACGCGTGATGGACGGCCACGACCGCCGCGCCGAGTCGATGTGCCTCGCGCGTCACGCTGAGGGGCCGCCAGAACGGGTCATGGAGGATCACGACATCGGGGCGGATCGCCCGGAGCGTCTCCCGCAGCGCGCGTCCGCCGAGCGGTAGCCGGTATCCGTTCGAGGCGGCGAGCTGGAGCGAGGGCAGCTCGTGACGTCCGCCGGCGTCGAGCCGGCGCTTGCCCGGGATCACGAGGTGGTGCTCGAACGCGCCGGTGATCCGCGCGAACCGGGCCTTCTCGTTCAGGTAGGTGCGAATCCCGCCGCTCCGCTCCGCGTAGAACAGCGCGACGTCACACACCACGAACCTGTCGCCGTCGGCTGTGCGCGCGGCGGCCGTACCGTTCACGCTGAATATTGTGTGTCGCGCGGAAGCGGCATCTTGTTACTTACCGGTGAAGGGTCATGATCGCGATCGACGAGACCGGGCAGGGCCGGCCGCTCGTGCTCCTGCACGGGGTCGGCGCGAGCCGGGCCATCTGGCGCCGCGTGACGCCGGCGCTGGCCGAGGATCGCCACGTCATCGCCCCTGATCTTCCGGGCTTCGGCGAGTCGAGCGCGGCGGCCAAGGGGTTCGAGCTCGCCGGCGTGGCCGAGGTGCTAGCGGACCGGCTGGCCGAGTGCGCGGGCGAGCCGTTCAATTTGCTGGGGAACTCTTTGGGCGGCGCGGTCGCGCTCGAGCTGGCCGTGCTCCGCCCCGACCTGGTTCGCCGCCTCGTGCTGGCCGCGCCCGCCGGCTTGCACCCCCGGTCCTCGCCGGTGGCGGCCGCCGCGGGCGCGCTCAGCGACCCCGCGGTGATGGTCCGGCGGCTCGTCGGTGCGCCGATCGCCGGTAGCCCGACCGCCCGCCGCGCGCTGCTGTGGGGGGCGATCGCCGAGCCGCAGCGGCTCCCGGCCGAGGACGCGCGGATGATGCTGCGCTCGTCGCGCGGTTCGACGAGGATCGGCCCAGCGGTGGCCGCCGTGCTCCGGGCCGACCTGCGCTCCGAGCTCGGCCGGCTCGAGGGCCCGCTCGGCGTGATCTGGGGCTGGCGCGACCGGGTCGTCCCGATCTCGACGCTTCGCCACATCCGGGCGGCGCGTCCCGACGCGATCGTGGCGACGATTCCCCGCGCCGCCCACGTCCCTCAGGTTGAGTGCCCGCACGAGTTCGTAGCCGCCGTCCGGAGCGTGCTCGACCGGCTCCGAGAGTAGAAACCGTTTCGTCACATTTCCGGTGCGGGCCTGCCGTAGGCTGATTTGCAGGGACGTTGAGCCAGATGCCGACCGCAACGATCGGGAGTGCTGGTGTCGTCCGCCTGCGGGCCGGACGCTCGGTCACATTCGTCGCCGCCGGGCCCGTGGACGGCTTTCCCGTGGTCTACTGCCACGGCGCGATCGGCTCGCCCCGGTGGCACACGCCCGGCCTCGACGACGCGCTCGAACGGCTGTCGATTCGCTACCTCGTGGTCAACCGTCCCGGCTTCGGCGGCTCTGACCCCGAGCCGGGCCGCACGGTCGCCGATCATGCCCGTGACGTGGCCGAGTTGATGACGGTCCTCGGACATCGCCGCTTCTCGGTCGTCGGCGTCTCCGCCGGCGCGCCGTACGCGCTCGGGTGCGGCTGGGCGGTCGCCGACCGGCTGGTCGCGCTGGCGGCGGTGAGCCCGCTCGGTCCCCCGGACGGGCCGGGTGCGAGCCCGAGTCTCAGGTACAAGGTTCCGCTGGTGCCGTACGGCTCGCCGCGAGCCGGGCCGGCACTGGCCCATGTCAGCTTGCGGGCGCTCGGCCTCCAGCGCCAGACGTGCGCGCGGGCGATGATCGACGACTACCTCGTGTGCCGGCGCGATTGGGGCTTCCGCCCCGCCGACCTGCGCTTTCCGGTCACGCTCTGGCACGGCCGCGGCGACCGGCTCGTTCCGCTCCGCCATACGCTCGCGCTGGCGGCCGCGATCCCGGGCTGTGAGGCTCGCGTCGACCGCCATGGCGGCCATTTCTTCTACAGCCGCCGGCTGCCTGAGATCCTCGTATCGCTGCTGCCCGACGTCGGCGCCGGCGCGTCACCGGCGCCCGAGGCGCTGCTCCAGGCCGCCTAGTGCCACGATACGTGCGTGCCGATGGCGAAGTTGATCGGGGCCTTGCTGGCGGCGTGCGCGCTCGCCGGATGCGCGAACAACGTCGAGTGCGACGGGCACGCGTGTATCGGCAGCTGGAAGCGCGACATGGCGCTGGGTGGCACCGTCGTGCACTGCCCCGATGGTTCCTGGTCGCACGGCGGCGGCCTCGGGGACGCGTGCGGCGGGCATGAGCGTAAGAAGTGACCGTGGGACGGCTTCAGGCGACGGCGAGCGACGCGACCGCGTCGCACAGGCGGTCGGCCTCCTTCGTCGTCGTGTAGTGCAGATAGCCGGCGCGGACCGCTCCACCGGACTCCTCCAGGCCGAGCGCAGTCATCACGCCGAGCGCGTAGTAGTTCCCGTGGTAGGTGAACAGCCCGCGGCCGGCGAGCTCAACGCTCAGCGCTTCGGGGCTCCAGCCGTCCAGGTTGAAGCAGAACGTCGGCGTCCGCTCGTGCACGCGAGCGGGGTCGCCGATGCCGTACAGGCGCAGGCCCGGCACCTCGTTCAGCCGCTCGAGCGTTCGCCGGGTGAGATCGCGCTCGTGCGCCTCGATCCGCGAGTACGCCAGATCGAGGCGGGTGGACCGATCGGCACCCGGGGCTCCGAGCGATTCGAGGTATACGATCGCCGCCACGAAGCCCGCCAGCGCCTCGTGGGACAGGGTGCCGGTCTCGAACCGGTGGCCCGCCGGCACCTCGAGCGAGGGACGGACCCGGTCGGCCGGCAGCGAGCGTGCGAGGTCCCCGCGCACGGCGGCGACGCCGACATGGGGGCCGAAGAACTTGTAGGCGGAGGTCAGCAGCACGTCGGCACCGAGGCCGGCGCGGTCGACGCGCCGGTGGGGAGCGAGGTGCACGCCGTCGACCCAGACGAGCGCCCCGGCGTCGTGCGCGGCGCTCGCCAGTCGCCGGGCGTCGGGGATCGAGCCGAGCGCGTTCGACGCCAGCGTGAACGCGACCACGCGCGTGCGCGCGGTGATCAGCTCCTGGACCGCTTCGACGCTGAGCGTGCCGTCGCGCGGATCCAGTCGCGCCGTGCGGACGGTCAGGCCCCGGTCGCCGGCGACGAGCAGCCACGGCGACACGTTCGCGTCGTGGTCGAGTTCGGTGACGATGATCTCGTCGCCCGGATCGAGCGTCCGCGCCACCGCGTGCGCGAGCAGGAAGTTGATCGTGGTCGTGTTGGCGCCGAACACGACCTCCTCCTCGGTGGCGCCGAGGAAGTCGGCGGCGGCTGCGTGCGCGTCGCGGACCAGCTGCTCGCTGTCGACCGAGGTTACGAACGGACCGCCGAGATTCGCGTTGGCGCCGACGAGGTAGTCGGCCACCGCCCGGGCCACGGAGTCCGGCGCCTGCGATCCCCCCGGGCCGTCCAGATACACCGCCGCACCGCCGTTCACCTGGCGGTTCAAGGCCGAGAAGCGCGAGCGGATGCTGGTGAGGTCGAGACCCGCGTCCACGGGCCACAGCCTCTCATACGCACTAAGGCCCCGCCTCGCGTCGCGTAAGGGGTCGTGGCGGGCACCTCGCTCCGTTTGCCCGATGTGCGCCTGCCGTTCGCACTCCAACATCGGCTACGGCAAACAGGAGAGTGATCATGGCTACATCGATGCTTGGGAAATGGACGCTGGACTCGGTGGCGCCGACGGTGGCGCTGCGCATGGCCGAGCGCGACGAGGCCGCCGCGCTTCGGCGGCTGGCCGCGCTCGACGACGCGCCGGCGCTCGATGGGCCGGTGCTGCTCGCGCTCATGGACGGCGAGGCCGTCGCCGCGATCTCGTTGCTCGACCGGCGGGTCGTCGCGAACCCCTTCCTGGGCACTCGCGACCTGGTTCAGCTGCTGCGTCTGCGCGCGGAGCACATCGCGGGCCCGAGTCCGCGCCCGGGCCGCCCCGCCTTCCTCCGTCGAGCCGCGTAACCCGGGCTCCCGAGCCGAACCCGCCCCCAGAGCCGGACCCGGGTCCAGAATCGGACCCGGGTCCGAGGCGCGGCGGGGGTACGCTGCGACGATGCCGAACGTGTTCAACCTCTACGGCGACGATTGGGACGGCGCGGAGGATCGTCCGGGGTGGCGGAGCAAGGGCGCCTCGGTCGGCCATCGCATCGGCGGGGACCAGCTCGGCGGCGGACTGTACGAGCTCGAGCCCGGCGATCGCCTGTACCCGTACCACACTCACCACGCGAACGAGGAGTGGCTGCTCGTCGTGCGCGGACGACCGACGCTGCGCACGCCCGACGGTGAGCATGACCTGGTCGCAGGCGACATGGTCGCGTTTCCGCGCGGTGACGCCGGCCTGCACCAGGTGTGCAACCGCACCGACGCGCCGATCCGGGTGCTGATGCTCTCGACCAAGATCATGCCCGACGTCGTCCACTATCCCGACAGCGGGAAGTTCGGGGCGAGGGACGCACGCGGCCAGCGGATCTTCATGACCCGTCCGGAGGGCAGGCTCGACTACTGGGATGGCGAGCACTGAGGTGACGGCACTGTCCGAGACGATCGCGGCGCAGGCCGATCTGCTCGAGTTGGCCCTGACGGTGCCGGTCGACGAGGCGGCGGAGCGGATCGGGCGCTCGAGGCGGGTGTGGCTCGTCGGGACGGGAACGAGCCAGCACGCGGCCGAGCTGGGCGCGCTGATGCTCGAGT
>Ga0335078_10004945_pt1 | contig 19739 bp, 11 predicted proteins | sample Lox_Sample_32_FD_206711 | JGI IMG/M metagenome (GOLD analysis project Ga0335078, IMG submission 206711) | Soil microbial communities from Loxahatchee National Wildlife Refuge, Florida, United States - Lox_Sample_3.2 | ecosystem: Environmental > Terrestrial > Soil > Wetlands | place: USA... | reverse complement strand
GGACGAGCATGCCCACCGACGGTCACAGCCTCGTGCGTCTGATTCACGGGCAGCCCGCACCCGACTGGCGGGACACGATCCTCGTCGAGCACCACGGCGGCGCCATGTCTCCGTTCGACCCGGACTTCCAGCGGTCGCCCAGCGGAAACCCGAACACGTACGAGGCGATGCGTGTCCGCCTCGCGGTGCAGCTCGGCGATCAGCTCGGTTGGCTTCTCGCCGCGAGCAGCCCACAGGCGCTGGAGCCGTCGAGCGTCCTCACCCTCAATGCTGGCCACGATGCGGACCTTTGCGGTCCAATCGTTCGTGAATATCCCAAAGCGCGCGTGCAAGCGGCTGGCTGGCTTGAGCCTCCGAGCGACGGGGATTGGGTTGTCAAGGCGTTGAAGACGCTTGTCACGGAGCATCCTTTGCGGGCATGGGCACTTCACCTCGTTCGGTGTGCAGCGGACTGGGTCGACGAGGGTTGGGTGAGTGCGGCAGACGCTGAAGATTGCTCGCGAACGCCATGGCCGCAGGCCACCATGAGCATTTGGCCAACGCCCTACACTTGCTGATGCTTGGTCGCGATTGGTCTTCGCCACAGCGCGTGAGCTTCGCCCTAGGCTCACGGTGACAGGCAATGGGATCATCGCCGCTGGCGCCACATTGGTGATCAGCCCACAGCTTGACTTGCTACGCGCGTAGCCTCCTCTCTCGCCGTAACCCGGACTGCGGTAACCGTGTGGTGACGTGTTGATTGACCAGCCGAATGGATCGGAACCGGGTCGGTACACTCATCGTAGTCTGTTACGTGCTCGCCGGCGGCAACGACTTGCCGTCGGCGCCGACCCGGCTCGCTTCTGCTTTCCATGCGCGCCGCGACCGATTCCCGGCCCCGTCCAGCGTATCGGGAACCGGCACACCGCCGCGCGGATGCAGGCTCTCCGGCAACGGCTTGCAGGCCGTCCGTCGGCCAGGTTCGCTACACCAGCTTCGTGCCCGACGAGGTGGTCGAACTGCTGGTCACGGAGGCGGCCCTGGAGAAGCTTGGCGCCCGGGCGATCTCGGCCTCGAGTCGGGCCAGCTGCTGCGCAACGCGCACCACGTGCTGCGGCCGCGCGCTGGCACAGGTGGTAGCTGGGCCGGGAGTCCCGCAGCACACGGCAGCCAGAAGTGGGCAGCCGACCGCGCCGACCGGAGAACGAAAGCAGTCGTCAGATCACAGGGCTCCGTACTCATGGCTGCGCCCGCCGCCAGCCACGGAAACCATCGTCTCCATCAAGCGCGAACCGCAGCGCGCCGGCCTCGGCGACCGAGCTGCCGCCGCGCCGCCAGGTTGCGCGCTCGGCGCCGACGTCCAGGCGCAGCGCTAGGTTGAGGGTCCACGGTCCGGCCGCGAAGGCCTGCCCGTCGGTCCGGACGAGTACGGCGTGCGAGCCGTCGGCGCTCCAGGCGAGCACCAGGTCGGCGAGCGGTTCGTCGTCTGCGGCATCGGGGGCCAGGAGGGACCAGTCCATGCGCTCCCAGGGCAGCGGCTCGGGCAAGTCGAGCAGGAGGGCGATCACGTCTTTGCCGGCCGCGACGCTCGAGAGCTCGACGATCGGCGGGGACGGGCGCCAGGGCGTTCCGAGCGACCCGACGAGGAGGTCGTGAACCGAGCTCGACTCCTGTTGCATGGCCGCGACGGCCGCGCGCGCCGCGTCGCCCAGCGGCGCCAGCTCGACCGCGTCGGCCGCGGCCACGGCGGTCGCGAGCTCGGCGCGCGCGGCATCGACCGCCTGTGCAGCCGCGGCCATGCGCGCCGCGCCAGTGGTCGCCTGGTCGGCCAGCTCCGCGGGGTCGGCCGCGGCGGGCAGCGGCCACACCTCTCCGGTGAAAATGTCGAGCAGGTCGGGCAGGCCGAGGTAGCGAGACGTGACGAACTCCCAATGGTGCACCGCCGCGGCTGGCGCCGAGCGCACGACGAGGTCGGTGAAGGCACACCCGGGCTTGGGGATGCCCGACAGCAGGCCGAAGCGGCCGCCGGTTAGCGTGGTCGATGCCGCGTGCTCCTCGCCGTCGATCGAGATCGTCACCGTCGTGCCCTCGCAGCGGAGCGCGAGCGCGTAGATGGCGCCCACCTCGACGTCGCCGGCGTCGTGCCAGAGCACCCTGACGGTCGATAGCGGCCCCGCGGCCGGCGTAGAGGCGATCAGCGAGCGCCCGCCGCCCGGCACGAGCTGCAGGGCGAGGTACTGGCCGGGTCCGGCGTGGCGCGCAACGAGGCCGAACGTCCCGCCCGCGTCGGGTCGCGCGGTGCACTCGACGACGTAATCCGAGGCCGTCGGGTCGCCGGCCAGTGCCGCGACCGGTGCGTCGTCACCCCGCGGCCGCGCGATCACCGCGACCCCGCCGCCCGCCGAGCACGTCGAGACCGCGGCGCCGCTGGATAGCGTCACGGGCTCGAAGGCCCCGAGATCATCGAAGGCATCCGTGAACAGCGGCCGCGTGGCGAACAGCTCGGCGGTGTACGCGCGTGCCGGAGCCAGAGCGTTACCGGGCCAGGGCCGCGCGCGCACCTCATCGAACGCGGCGCTGTCGCCGTCTGCGGAATAGAGCCCGACGCTGCCCGATGGCGCCGTGGTGAGCCCCGCCTCGTCGAGGTCGCACACCAGCCGCTCGCCGATCTGGCAGCGGATCCGCGCGCCCTGCGCCTGGACCACCAGCCACGTCGGCACGCCCGGCTCGTAGGCGATGGGTTGCGACCACAGCTCGACGGAGACCCCGCCGCGCACGCGGACAAGGCGCGAGCGCCGCCGGCCGATGCTGAAGCGATAGTGATCGGCAGCTCCCTGCCAGCGGAAGACCACGCCGAACTCACCGCTGCTCGCCCAGCCCAGCGCATCGAGGGCGACGTCCGCGACATCGACGTCATCCGAAACGTAGGCGGTGCCCGCGAGGACGACGTCCTGACGTAGGACGCCGCCGTCGAGATGCCAGTCGGCGGTCTGCGTCTCGGCTGCGTCGAGGACATACGGCGTCCAGGCTGAGGCGAGCGTGCCGGAGAAGTCGTCGTAGAGCAGGCCGGGGGCCTGGCTGCGGACCTGCTGGTCGCCCGCGAGGCCAAGCCAGTCGACGGCGCCGGTGCAGGCATCGAGCCGCGCCAGCCACGTGGCCTCGCTGCTCGTGAGCGTGGTCGTGGGCGACTGCACCCACTCGTTGTCGAGGGCGAGCTCCTCGCCGGCGGCGTCGAGTGCCGGTCGTCCGTCGTGGTCGCGGACGTGGATCGTCAAATCGGCGCCGTACATCTGTTGCACGGTCGTGGCGTCGAACTCGCAGCCCAGGTCGTAGGCGCGGGCGACCGGGACGGCGCCCGGGTCGGGGATGGTGCGCGACACGTAGGGGGCGAGGTCGCGCAGCACGCCGCCGTAGGGGAAGGTGGCGGCTTGCGGCCGCGGCTGCGCCACCCAGGAGGGGACGATCCCGGGCGGACCGCCCGTCTGGAACTGGACGGCGTGCACCTTCTCGACCCGCTGGATCTCACTTCCATCCAGGGTGAGCAGAGCGCGAGTGTCGAGCTCGAGCAGGTAGTGCGTCTCGGGCTCGAGGACGGGCTCGTCGCTTGACCAGCGGCTCGCCGCCACGTCCAGGCCGCTCTGGCTTGCGGTCCACGCGTCGACGGCATCCTGCGCGGCCTGCGGCGTCCAGCAGACGCGGACCAGCACCGACTCGACGCGCAGGCCCCACCCAATCGTGAGCGCGTCAATGCCCGTCGCGGCACAGTGCAGGGTCGCGGTGCCGGGCGATCCCCAGTCGACTGCGACCTGATCTGGGCCGCGCAACGCTCGCAGCACCACCAGCTCGCCCAGGGGGACGTCGACCACCGCTGTGACCTCGGCCGCCGGCGCCGGGAGTCCTATCCAGAGCAGCCCCGGCTGGGCTGCGCCGTCGCGCCCGGAGCTCGCACCGAGGCGAATGCCCGTGCCGCTCGAGCTGTGCGCAACGACGAGCTCGGCCTCAGTGCTCAGCGTCGCTCCGCCGCGGGCCGAGATCTGCGGCAGCACGTCATCCACCTTCAAGTCGCGCCAGTCGATACACGTCGGCTCCACCGACGGGGGTGCCGCGCAGGGCCAGCCGGGCTGAGCGTCCACGAGCGAGTCGCTCCAGCGGCGCGACGTCGACCGCGTGAAGGCCAGCGGCGATCGAGCGAACAGCTGCAGCCGCGACCCGGCGCCGCCTGCATCCGGCGTCCAGGTGGCAACGACCGTGTCGGTCACGTCCTGCCACCCCTCCTCAGGGTGGCTGCGCCGCCAGCGCCGCAAGCGAGCCTGGGTCAATGCATAGCTCGCCTGGTAGGCGCCGATCGCTTCCGATGGCGGCGCTGTGGGCGGGTTGTCGGTGACCGGCTGCTCGTCGCCCATCGGCTTCTCGAACGTGACCAGCACGAGCGCGTCCAGCGGGACGACGGGCGCGTCGTCGTCCGGCGGGTCCTCGGCTCCGGAGGGAATCGGCGTCCACGACTCCGTCGAGCGCTCGTGCGCGGCGACGACCGACTCCCAAGGATCCTGCACGGAAGGAGTCTGCGGCCGGCTCCACTCCAGGCCGATGTCGATGTCGAGATCCTTGAGCGGCGGTGGCAGCTCCAAGGTCACCGACAGCGTGCCGGAGACATCGAAGGGGGAGGGTGACGCAGCGGCGAGCTCCGCGGCCACATTCAGCCCCGTCCCGAACGGGCCGACGGCGATCGCGGCCTCGCCGGTGAGATCCAGCGCGCCGGCGAGCTGGCTGGGCCGTTCCGACAGCGCGGCCCCGGCGCCAATCGACGACGACAGGCTGAGCGTCACCGGCCCGAATTTCCACGAGTCGTCCCAGCTCACGTCGAGCCCGGTGCCGATGCCGTCGGCGCCGAGCATCAGCCACGCGTCGGCGTGGAAGAGCGAGAGGACGTCGGCGCGGACGCGCATGCTCTCGGGCTGGTCACGGCCGAGCCAGACGTGCCAGGCATCGCTGCGGTCGAAATCGAAGAACGCCTCGGTGGAGACCGCGATGTCGAGGAGCATCGGCACGCTCCAAACTGCGTCGAGGCCGAGCTCGAGCGTGCCGGCGCGGCCGTCGAGGGCCGCCAGGAGACTGAACGTGCCCTCGTCGGTCGCCCCGGCGCCGAACGCCGCGGGCGCCTTGAGGATGTCCGCCGTCCCCTGCAGCAGGATCACCGGCCCGGGAAGCAGCACGACGAGCAGCGCCTTCGTGTTCATCGAGAACCCGGCGTCCGGCAACGTGCCGAGGCTCAACCCCGCTCCGAAGGCCCAGTTGCCGACGTCCACCGACCACTTCTCCCGGTCGGTGACCGAGAACGCGTCGGGGACCGACTTGTACCACCCGTACCAGTCGCCGCGCTTGATCGTCGTGTCCGCGTCGACCACCACCACCCCGCCGGTCGCGCTCGGCGACATGTTCATCGCGAATAGCCCCTCGAGACCGTAGAGGGCGGTGCCGGTGGCGGCGACTGGGATGGGTACGTCGACGCCGAGATCCACGAAGACGTAGGTCCCGGCCGTGGCGTGCCCGATCTCGATGCCAGCGTCGACACCGACGTCTAGCGCGTCGAGCCCAAGGCTGAGCTGACCGGTGAAGATCTTCGCGCCGGTCGCGGGGTCGTCGGTGAGCGCCACCTCACCCTCGAAGCCGAACGCATCGGGAATCCCGAAGAAGACGCCGATACCGTCGAGCGCGAGCGTCGGCAGCGTATCCGGGCGCGCGGGATCCCAGATCGCCCGCAGTCCGCGTGCCGAGGCCCCCGCAGGCAGCAGGTCGGTGAGGCGGACCGAACCGTCGACGCCGAACCAGCGCCGCCCGTCCGCCTCGGTGCCGAACCCGACGCGGGTGATCTCCAGCGCGAACCCGTACAGGTCGAGCGCGACCGGCGTCTGGAGCGTCATCCACCCGCCGGGAAGCGTGATCGTCCCATCTGCGGCGATCCGCAGGCCCTCGACGGTGATCAGCGGCCAGACGAGCGCGGGCGCGCCAACCTCCGGCTGCAGATCGCCTGATACGAGCAGGCCTTCGCCCTCGTCATCGCTGACGAGCCCAATTGCCGCGACGCTCAGCGTTCCCAGCCCCGGGAGGCTGAGCTCCGCCACATCGTCGTCGGCGCCGACGTCCAGCGTCACCGAGCCATCCATCCCGATCGCAGCGTCGACGCCGAGGACCTGGTCGAAGAACGGAACCGCCAGCCGTCCAGCCAGCGAGGCGCCCGTGATCGCGTTCTGGGTCAGCTCGACCGACAGCGACTCGAGGCCGAACGCGAGGCCGGCGAGCGTCCCGGCGCCCTCGCCGCTCGGCGTCGTGCCCGCCCAACTGGGGGCCCACACGCCGGACAGGGTTCCGCTGACCCCGCCCCCGCCGATGACCAGCCCGGTCGCGCTGATCGCATCCGGCGCGAGCGGCACGGCGAAGGCCGGCGGCAGGTAAAGCGCGGCCGTATCGATCGACACGCCGCGAAACCCCGGCGACTGGCCGAGCGGCGGCGGTGTCGCGTCCGAGAGGGCCAACCGCACTCCGTCCGCCTCGATCACGATCCCCGTGTCGCCGACCATGAACGGGTCGAGGCTCAGGGCGGGCTCCGGTTCCAGCGTGATGCGGCCCCCGCCATCGACGGTGGCGACGCCGACGTCGAAGGTCGCCACCAGCTCGGCTCCCACGATCGGCTGCCATGGCGACGACGGATCGGCGCGCATCACCGGCGTCAGGAAGCCGCCCGGGAAGCGCACGCTGGCCTTCAGGTCCGAAAGGCTCACCGTCAAGTCGGTCGAGATCACCGCCTCGGCGGTGACGCGCGTGTCCTCGCCGTCGGAGAGCAGCAGCAGCTCGACGCCGTCGACCCCGGGCAGGCCGAACGCGAGGTCGGCGGCAAACGCGAGCGTGCACGAGACGGTCAGCGCTCCGTCCGTGCTCGAGTTCGTGAACGCGACGACGCCGACATCGTCGAGCGGCGGAGCCGTCAGCACGCCCGACGGCCAGCTCGGCACAAACCTCGGCACGGGGACCCACGTGCGATCCGCGGTCGCGCTCATGCGCTCAGCGCCCATGGGATCAAGTAGCCCTGCGAGAGCTTCTGGAAGGACGCAGGGTCCATGTAGATGCCCGTGTTGGCCAGGAGCTCGGTGACGCCCGGGACATTCGTGCCCTTGCTGAGGTCTTTCACCGGCTTCCAGAGCGCCTTCATGAAAGCGTCGTCCGCGGTGGCGATCGTGTCGTTCGCGACCGGCTTGCCGCTCGAGTCCCGCCGCTGAAGGTCCGGCAAGTCGGTCTCCACGCAGGGCTCGACGTGCAGCTCGCCATGCAGCCAGTTCCAGAACGCGCTGGCGAAGCACCCCTCCACGGTGCGGCCGAGGACCGGAACGCTCCCGATCGGGATCTTCTGGTCATGCGAATTCCACACCTCAGATGGCGGTAAAGGCAGCGCGCAGATGCCCTCGGGGAAGGGGCGCGGCTCGACGCCCAGCGCATTGGCGGCCAGATCCGCCCACCCCTCGACAAGCGCGGTGAACTCGCTCGTCGCCTCCCAGGTCCAGTGGTTGCCGTACCTGCCCTCGGCGATCGCGCAGGCAAAGTCTTCGAGGCCGATCGTGGTGAGACCCCACATCACTCCGTGTGAGACCTCGTGCAGGCAGGTGTCGCGGTCCCACTTGTTCTCGTTGCGCAACAGCACGCCGAGATACGGCGGATTGTTGCTCGGCAGCTTCGAGGTGATGAAGTCGATCCAGCTCCCGGGGAAGGCGTCGCGGAGGTGGACCCAGCAGCCCTTGACCCCCTTCCACTCTCCGCCCGTGATCGTGTGGAACCAGAGGTGGACGTCCCGGAAACACTTGAACAGGTACAGCGTCGCCGCGATGTCGTCGTTGGGGTTCTGGTCGACCCGGACCGGGAGCGGCTTCGGCTTCGCCGGGTCTCCGATTGCCGACGCGCCGAAGCGCACCCACGACAGATTGGTCGGGTCGTGATCGCGCCCCTCCCACGCGGTCGGGTACCAGAAGGCGATGATCGGCGGGAGCTCGATCGAGTCGATGAACGCGGCGGTGTCGATGTCATCGGCGACAACCAGCGGCAGCGTGACCTCGATCTCGTTGCCGAGGAACAGGTCGAACGCCGTCCCCCACACCTCTCCCTGGCTGTCGGCGTAGAAAATGTCGTTGGACAGGAACCGCCCGCCGATGCTCAACCCGAGGTCGATCTCCGTTCCCCGGGGGACGGTCCGCCATCCGGCCGGCGTCGCCCATGTCTTGCTCGCCTCGTAGCTGGCGGCCAGCACGACCGGCGTGCCCAGGTTGAAGATGAGCGGCGCGGATTCGGTGCCGAGCGCCCACCCCGCGTAGTCGGGGTAGTAGCCGTCCTGACCCCCGATCGCCGCCACGAATCCGTCCGCGACGCCGATCGCGCCGCCCGGCCGCCAGGTCGACCACGTGCCCGACCACGTCGCGGTCCGCCCCCACTGGCGGATGATCGCATTAGCCGGGTCGACCGCGACGCGGAAGTAGATGTCGGCCGTCCCGGCCAGGAACGACCAGTCCAGGTTCGAGACGAAGAACGTCACGCGTCCGTCGGCGTCGGTCGTGCCGGTCCCGAGGACGTTGTCGGGGAACGCGTTGACGACCTCGACGGTGGCTCCGTCGAGGGGGGCGAAAGCCGCCTTCGGCGCGGCGGCCGTCGGTGTCCTCGTCGCGTTGTCGACCTTCAGGTAGCGGAACTGCAGGAAAATCTGCGTGTCGATGTCGACGGCTTCGACGGCCGCGATCAGCGGATGGCCGAGCAGCGCCGGGTTCGCGTCGTCGAAGTCCGGCAGGACGATCGCCGGATGCACGAGCTGGTTCTGGTCGTCGTAGATCCGCACGCCGAGGCGAAAGCCCGAGTCGAGGTCGCCGAGCGCGGCGCCGGAGTCGAGCCACACCTCGAAGTCGCCGCCCCCCTGCAGGATTCGCTCCTTGAAGGCGGCGCGCTGATCGTCGGCCGTGCCGGGTGGGACGGCGGTGTCGAGCTCCTGTTGCGATGCGGCCGCGGCCCACTGCTCGACCTGGGTCGCAAACGAGGCGGCGTCGATGCCGGAGAACGTCCACTGGGCAGGGGTAGGGCGTCCGGACAGCGCCGCGCGGTAGGCCGCGAGTTCGGGTGTGCCCACCCTGAGGAGCACCGTGTCGGCGGTCACCGGCGCGCCGTCCGGGAGCGTCGGGATCGTGTCGGGCGGCTTCGGGGTGCCGTCCGGCTGGGTGACCGTGAGCAGCGTTACCGTGCCCGCCTGCGGCGTCACCACCGTGTCGGTGCCGGGCAGCGCCCCCGCCTGAAGCGCGTCGATCAGCAACGCACCGCTGCCGCCGTCACTCGCCCTGAACGCGCCGGCATATGCGGGGTCGTAGCGGGGCGCGTTCGGATCCGCCGGCGGGGGCGGCGGCAACAGCAGCGGTAGGAAGAGGTCCGAGAGCTCCATCAGCCCGCCGTGGGGCGGTCGACGACGATCTCGCGCAGCGCGGTCGCGACGTTGCCCGCCGCGTCGCGCGCCCGCACCCGGTAGCGCCATGTGGTCGTGCGGTCGGCGAGCGCATCGGTGTAGCTGAAGCGGCGCGGCCCGGGTCCCGCGGGCGCCAGCCAGTCGCTGATCGGCGCCCAAACCGCGCTCCGGTCGGCCTGGCGTTCGAGCAGGCAGGTCAGGCCGTCCTCGTCACCCTCCCACGCGAGCTCGACGCTCGCGAGCCCCCACTCCGCATGTGTCCAGGCGGGCGGGCTGGGCGGGGTGGTGTCGACGGGGCGGGCGCGCACGATCGGGCCGGCTTCGGACACGTTGCCGGCCGCATCGAATGCCGCCAGGCGGTAGTGCCAGTCGAGGCGCTCGGCCAGGCCCTCGTCGCTCCACTCTTCGGTGACGGCGCCGGCGGATGGCGCGAGCTGGGCATGCGGCGTACGGCGGCGAACGTCGCCGAGCTCGGCCGGGTCGCGGGAGCGCCAGATCCGGTAGCCCGCCAGATCCGGCTCGCGGTTCGCGCGCCAGCGCAGGACGACCGCGTTCTCGGCGGCGAGTGTCGACGTGATCGACGGCGTCGCCGGCGCCGTGACGTCGCGCACCTCGACGATCGGGAAGGCGCTGCTCCACGGGCTCGCGTTCTGCGAGGCGTCGACCGAGCGCACGCGGTACACGAAGCGTCCCAGGCCTCGCCCGTCGAGCGAGTCGGTGAACGGCCGGGCATCGATCGTGCCGGCATGGGCGGGCTGGAAGGCGTCCTCGTTGCATGCCAGGTCGGCGAGCGCCATCACCTCGCGGTTGGTCCGCGCGGGGTAGTACCAGGCGCTCCAGCCGCGCCAGGCGTCGAGCACGGTGGCGGCGTCCGGGTTGGTCTCGAGGTCGGCCGTCAGGTCCGCGATGCTGACTGTCGGGTAGTGCTCGGCCAGCCACGCCTCCGACGCGCCGAGATCGTCGAATGGCCCGCCGGCATACGGGTCGCGCGCGGTCTGGCGCGCGATCCGGTCGCGCGCGAACAGGGCCGGCACGCTCGCGCGGGCCACGCGGTAGCCGGTTGCATCCGGGACCGGAGCGAACGTCAGCTCGTACCGCGCGCGGCCATACCAGTTCGCGGGCTCGGCCAGGTCGGCTGGGATGTCGCCGCTCTCGTCGGGCGGTAGCGTCACCGTCACCGCGTCGGGCGCGTCGCGGTGGGGCACACGCACGCGGGCAATGGGCGAGGCCGGACCCTCACCGCCCGAGGCGGCTGTGCTGACGCCGACCAGCGAGAGCGCGAGTGACTCATTCCATTGCGGCGGGGCCCCCGCGCCGGGGATCCAAGCCTCGTAGCGCGCGCCGGGCCACAGCGTGGCGCGCCTGCCGGCGCTGGGCAGCAGCAAGCTCCCATCGGCCTGCGCCGCACGCGCGACGGTCACCACGCCCATGCCGGTCGTCTGCGTGAGCACGCGGAAGCCGATTGCACCGGACACCAGCAGGCCGGGGACCAGCTCGGTCGCGCCGGCGGGAAGCGCGGCGTCAAGGGTTACCTTGCCCGTCGGCGCGTCGACGGCGACGATCGTCGCCGTCACCCGAGGCAGCGAACCGACGGGCACAGAGGCGATCCGCGCGTCGAAGGCGCCCGGGCTCGTCAGGTCGGTGCGCAGGGGGCTCGCTTCCGAGAGGAAGATCGTGAACGCGCCACTCGTCGGGCGCGCCGTCGGGGCGCTGCGGTGGGCGACCGTCACCGAGCCGTGGCGGCCAGGGTTGTCGGCGAGGACTTCAAAGCTCGTTCCGCCGACACGCAGTCGCTCTCCGGCAAGCTGATCGGCTGCGCCGGGGACTGCCACGTTGAGCCCGAGCCGGCTGCGGTCGCCGAGGTCCGTGACAGAGGTGACGCTGCCCGCGAGCACGTTCGGATCGCCGGTCCGTGCGTAGATCCGGAACTCGCCGTCCGACTCGACATCGGGCGCCGCGATGCGCCGTGCCGCGGGCCAGGTCCACTCCACCAGCAGCCCCGCGCCGTCGCGCTCCGCCAGAGCGCGCTGGTCGTCGCTCAACAGTGGGTCGGCCGGGTCGAGGTACGCGGCCTGGACGAAGGCGGGCGGCGGCCAGGTCGTCCGCGCCGGCACGGTCACCCCGGCGGGGGCGCTCCAGTCGCCGAGACGCCCGAAGGCATCGATCCCGCGGACGAACCACGCGAGGTGCCCCGGCTTGAGCCCCCGCTCCCGCCACCGGCTGGGCACGCCCGGGGTTGGTGGCTGGGTCGCGGTCGTCGCGAAGGCGGGGGCGGGCCGGTCGGCGTTGCGGATGTCTGGCTTTCGGGCCGGTGCGTCGCTGCCCGGCAGGCGACCGACGAGCGCGCGGACCGGGCGGCTTGCGTCGTGCACGGGACTCGTCTCGCCCCAGTCGATGCCGGCCACGCCAACCGCCTCATCGACGGTCCCGTCGGGATTCAGCCGCGTCGGCTCGACGTCGGCGCCCGCCATGGTGATCACCAGATCCTGGACCGCCGCCGGCCGCTCGGGCCCCAGCCGCCACGCGTAGCTGACAAGGTCCCCGACGAACCCCGCCTGCGCGTAGATCTCAACCTCCAGGAGCTCGACCGGGCCGGCCGACCAGGTGATCGCATCGATTCCGCCGGGGTCCTCGAAGGTCGCGGTGCTCAGCGGTGTGGATAGCGAGGGAAGCCGGCGTGTGCCCTGCCACGCCAAGAGTCCCACGACCGTGCTCGGGTCGAGCCGCACGGTCACCGCGGGTGCCGGAGGGTCGAGTGCGATCGCGGCGGCTGTGCCGATCCGCGGGGCCTCGACGCGCAGCGCGCGGCGCGAGGAATCGCTGCTCGCCGCCACGACCGCGAGTCCCGCGTCGCCGACGATCGTGACCCCGTCGCGGGTCAGGGTCGCAGCGGCGATCGGGCTGAGGTCCTCGTCCGCGAAGGTGACTACGCGGCTGGGGTACCGCACCTCGCCGTGGTGCGCCACGACCCGGTAGTCGTAGATCCCCTTGTCCACCGGATCGTGCCAGTAGAGGCCGAGCATCCGCGAGACGTCCGGATCGATCGCGGTGAGCGCCAGCGCCTGGGAGGTCGCCATCGCAAGCAGCGGGGGCGTGCGAGCCTCGGCTGCCTCCGTGGGCGCGGCCGGCAGCGCCGCATCACCCCCGCTGCGCACCAGGTCCTCGGCCAGCGGTGCGATGCCGGCGGCGAAGTCGTCGGCGAGACGCCCGCGGTCGGAGTCCGCCAGCGTCGCCGACAGCCGCGCGTACGCCTCCGCCCGCGCGGCCTGGGCGTCGTGGAGGTGCTCCGGCGTGTTAGCGGTGCCTGGCGCGACGACCGGCAGCAGGATCGGCGGGTCGCCGAGTGCGCGCCAGCCGCCCGGCAGATTGGCCTGCGCAAAGCACACCGTGCAGATCCGCAGGTCCACGCCGGTGATCCGGCACTGCGTGATCACGGGTGCCCAGAGCTCGACGACCCAGCCGTCGCCGCCGTCCGGGCCGGCCTGCTGCAGCGCGACCGTGATGTCCCCCGCCAGCGCCTCGACGACAGGCGGATCACCGACGCCCGTCGCGCGCACCTTCACCATCGGGTCCGGCGCGCGCACCGTAAGGCTGCGTTCGCCCGGCAGGTGCAGCGCGCCCGTGGGCGAGCAAGGGCCGGGATCGAGCGAGGCCACGCCCGGGTCGATCGACAGCTCGTAGCGCTGCCAGCTCCAGCTGGCGACGCCGCCCGGGGGTGGCAGCAGCCCCGCCTGGGTCGACAGGCAGACCGCTTCGGGATCGCGCTGGTTGCGCCGGAGCACCGTGAAGCCGCCGGCGGGAAAACCGAGCTCGGGCCGGATCGTCCAGAGCAGGTGCACGCCGCGCGCGAGGGCGTCGCCGTCGACCAGGGCCTGGCCGCCATCGGTGCCGAGCCCGGTGACGGCGTGCCATGTGGCTGACTCAGGCGGTGGCGCCATGCCCGAGCACCTCGCCGAGCGTCTTGCCGCTCGCGTCCGTGAGTGCCCGGCGAGCCTCCTGGGTGACCGACCGGAGCGCGGGGCTGGCGGCGATGTCGACGGCGCTCAGGGCCTGCTCGAAGGCGCGTACGGTCTCGTCGGTGACGAGCTCGTCCCGTGTGACGAGCGGCACGGCGAGAGCGAGGGCATGGTCCACCGGCTCCCGTACCCGCCGCATGCCCGAGTACAGGGTCACGAGCTCGAGCGCGACGGGTCGCACGCGGGCCAGCCAATGGGCGCCGATCGGGGTGGCGGGAGCGCGCTCAGCGATGAACCGGCGGAGCAAGCCGACCTGCTCGGCTGTGACCGTACCGCTCATGGGCGACCGTTCGCCCGTCGTGCCGCTGCTGCGGCGGGCGAGATCAGACAGCGACGGAGCAGGCGGCCGAGGCCGCGATGTCGCCCCGCGAGCGTCGCGAGGTAAGGCCCCACACAGCCGTACGCGGCGACGAGGAGCCGCATCGCTGGGCGCCCGCGGGACCCGGGCGCGAGGTGTCGGTCGCGCCAGCGTTGCAGCGCCAGGACGTCGGGGTGACGGCGGTCGCCGTAGACGGCGCCGGCCACAAAGCATGGCGTGATGTCGAGTTCGGAACCCCACGTCAACACATTGCCGATGTGGGCTTCGCACACGGTGCAGAACGGCAGCTCAATCAGCCGCATCGTGCAGCTGAACTCAGGTCGCCAGATGTGGCAGTGGTAGTGGAAGGCGCCTTCGTACGCGCCGACCACGCCGTCGGCACTGATCTGAGGGTCGCACTGCGTGCAGTCGGAGTTGGTCGTCGTCGGGATCTGCGTGGTCGGATCGACGAAGCTGCTCCACTTCAACGCAAAGATGTTGCTGGTGACGTTCGGTTCGACTGGCTCTCCGCTCGAGTTGGGATAGGCGTCTTGCGTTCCAAGATCGTCGTATGGGCCGCCGTCGTGGTCACAGCCCTTGAGGTAGTTGTATTCGTCAGCCAATCCGAACCCGCAGTGACCCAACTCGTGTGTAGCTATCGCGTTGCCGAGGGTTGGCTCCAGTGAGGCCGCACCAACCCCACCGATCACCGCGGCGCCTGCGTATTCCGTGGTGTTGACGAGGACGAGCATTGCGTCCCACTCCGGGAACTGCGCGTTGGCGGCGTCGATCGCGGTGGTCTGGTTGATCGTGAGCCCGCGTTCGACATCGCCAGAGCCGAGTGACGCGTCGAAGTACGTGTCAACCGCGGCGGTGGAAGTGTCGACGCCGGATTCATCGGACTCCACGTCGAGCCGGATCACATTCACCTTCTCCCAGTTCACAGGACCGGTGAGATGGTCCTCGAGATATGTGACGAAATTGCCGACGGCGACCTGAAAGGTGCTCTGTTCACTGGATGTGAAGCCGTCCCCGGCGATCAGCAGGCACCATTTGCTCTCGTCGGCGCCGTGGTCCACGACCTTGGTCGTGCCGAGCACCGTGCCGTCGCTCGTGCCCATCAGGGGCGCTCCGCACTCGTGACAAGGAGCTCACGCCATGCCCGCGGCCCGGGCGCCGGTTGCAGCCCCGGCTGCGCGAAGCGCACCGCGGGGCCCGCCGACACGACGACCACATCGCCAGGCTCAGGGACCACGACGACGGCGGAGAACGAGCCCGTCAAGGGAGCGAACGGGACCCGACCAAGTCGTCGCTGATCATCGACGGTCTCGAGCGTCTGCGGGATCGGGTCAACCAGGAAGCGGCGATAGCGGACCTCGCCGGTTCGCGAGCGCAGCTCGAGGGTGATCGCCCTGGGGGGCGGTTCGGTCAATGCCTCGCTAGGGGGCGCGGGCGAGCGGCGCGGGGTGCGAGAGAACAGCCGCAGGCCACGGTCGTCGAAGCGGAACGTGAGGCGGAGGGATCGAGGTTCCACGGCTGCCCACGCTACGCCGCGTGATCTGTCGATGCACCGGGCGAATCACTGGCAATTAAGCAAGCTCTCCTCGGCCCTGTCGCCGACGGGCGGTGCCACCGGTCGCCGCGTCCTCGCCATGGAGTGCTGCCACGAGCTGCGTGCGCGAATGGACGCCGAGCTTCCGATAGATCTGGCGCAGGTGAAAATCGATCGTCTTGGGGGAGAGGAACAGCTGGGCTGCGATCTGGCGGTTCGACGCTCCGTTGCGTACCGCCTCCGCCACGCGCAGCTCCTGGGCGGTCAGGGCGTCGCTGCGCGCCGTTCGCCGGCGCGCGCCGGCCGCGCGGAGCTCGTTCTCGGCCTGCGCGACCCACCCGGTGGCGCCCAACCGCTCGAATCCGGCCTTCGCCTCCCGTAGGCGCTCGCGGGCCTCCGTGCGGCGCCCGGCGCGATGAAGCCGGCGCCCGTAGGCGAGCAGCGTACGCGCGCGCTCGAACGGCATAGGCCGGCGGTCGTCGAAGGCAAACGCCGCCCTGAAGTGCGGCTCGAACGGTGCGACGAGCATCCCCCGGCAGCGCGCTGCGGCGGCACCGGCGAACGCGCTGTGCGAGGACGCCGCCTGCCGCTCGAGCGTCGTGAGCACGCGGACGGCGTCGCGTTCGGCGCCGGCGCGCGCATACGCTTCGATCAGGTCCGGCGCCCACGGAACCAGCGTGGGCTCCTCGAGCCCGGACCCCTCCACGATCTCCTCGATCGGAGCCAACTCGGCCACCGCGTCCTCTATGCGGCCGAGGGTCAGCGCCAGGAATCCGAGCGCCCCACGCACGAAGCGCAGGCCGCTGCTGACTCCGCCGGCCCCGGCGATGATCTGGGCGCGCCGCGCGGCGGCTCGGCTTTCCTGCTCGAGCCCCTGGGCCGCCATCAGGCGGGCCCGGGTCGAAAGCGCGAAGCCCAGCCATGCGGACTGGCCGGCGTCGCCGGCGACGCGGATCGCTTCGCGGCTCGCGTCGTCGGCATCGGTCCAGTCGCCGAGGCGGAAGGCGACGTCGGCCGCGACGAGGAGAGCCCCACCGAGCGTGCTCAGCGCGCCGGCGTCGCGGGCCCGGTCACATAGATTGGCGCACTCTGCGTGTGCGCGCTCGAGCTCACCGAGCGGGATCAGCGCGCGCAGCAGCAGGTGCAGCCAAGGCCAGTGAGGCCCGAGCGGATCGAGTCCGTCCGCCAGGTGTTCGGCCTCCCGGAGCAGAAGCCGGCCGCGCGGCGCGTGGCCCCGCAGCACCAGGACCCAGCCGAGCGCCGTCAGAACCGGCGCCCGCTCGGATGGCTCCCCTAGCTCGCCGAGCAGGGCGACCGCGCGCGTGGCGAGTTCTTCAGCGCGCAGGTAGCGATTGACGTGGGTGTATCCGTTGGCGGCATCGGCGAGCATCGTCGCGGCCAGGACGGGATCCGAGGAGGCGACGCGGTCGGCTTCGAGGACGAGCAGCGCGGTGGCCTCCAACTGGGATCCGCTCCAGGCCATGATCCGCCCGCGCAGGTGCTCTGCCCGAGCTCGCGCCGCGGGATTGGGCGCCAGGCGCGATGCCTCGCCCAGCACGGCGAGCGCGCGGTCAGGCGCGCCGGCCGCTCCCGCGGCCTCCCCGGCAGCCACCAGGCGGCGGCTGCCGGTGTTCGGGTGTGAGGAGAGTTCGGCCGCCCGCTCAAAGGCCGCGGAGGCCGGCGCGTATGCCCGCCGTCCCACCGCGGCATTGCCGACCCGCTCGAGCTTCATCGCCACGCGCTCGTCCGGTCCGACCGCGGCGGCGGCCAGGTGCCACACCCGGCGCTCGTCGCGGACGGCACCCGCCAAGGCGGAGTGCGCCACCCGCTTCTCGGCCGCGGTGGCGCCGGCATACACGGCTCCCCTGATCAACGGGTGCACGAACGTGACCCGGGCGGGCTCCAGCCGGACCAGGCCGTGAGCTTCGGCCGCCGTCAGGCGCCTCACGTCCGTCTCGGCTCGGCGGCACGCCGCCGCGATCGGCTGCAGGTCTCCTCCGGTTTCGGTCGCGGCGATGAGCAGTGCGCGCCGCGCCCCCTCATCCATCGCTTCAATCCGCGCCGCGAACGCTTGACCGAGCCGATCGCCCGGGACCAGCGGCAACTCGAGCGCGTCGATCCCCGCGCGCTGTCGCGGGGTGAGCGTCCCGGGAAGCTCCACGAGCGCGAGTGGGTTGCCCGCCGCGGCCGCCACGACTGCCGCCGCCACCTGCGGAGTCAGGCCATGCGCGCGATGCCGAAGGAGCGACGCCGCACCGTCGGCGTCGAGCGGGTGCAGCGCAATCTCCTCCAGACGGGTCCCTTGCGGCGGCTGCCACGGGTCGCGCGCGGCCATCACGACGGCAAGGGACCCCGACGCGCGGCGGGCCACGTACTCGATGCATTCGCGCGAGGAGGCATCCACCCACTGGAGGTCGTCGACCACGACGAGCACGGGACCCCGCTCGGTCGCGGCGCGCAGCAGCCCGAGCGTGGCCACGCACACTGCGAGCCGGTCGCCGGGAGCCGGAGGCGCGAGCGCCAGCGCGCCGGCCAGCGCGGCCTCCTGTGCCGCCGGCAGCGTCTGCAGATCCCTCAGCACCGGCTCGAGCAAATCGACCAGCGCAGAGAACGCGAGCTCACCCTCGCTCTCGGCGCCCCTCGCGCGAAGCGTGGTCACGGTATCGCGAGCACGCTCCAACACGGCGTCGAGGAGCGTCGTCTTGCCGATCCCCGGCTCCCCGTGCACGACTACCGCAAGCCCCGCTCCCTCGCGGAGGCCCGCGAGCAGCTCGTCGAGACGCCCGAGCTCGGCGTCCCGGCCGACGATCATCGACGGCTGCCGCCCCCTGCGCGCCGGCCGGTGGCCGCGTCCGCGGGGTGCCGTGGGAGGCGCGGACAATCGCTCGACCATCGCGCTACCAGGCGTTTGCCGCGGCGCCCGCCACGCTCTCGATCCCGGCGACGCCCGTCCGCGATCGCAACGTACTCGGCAACTCCTTGCCGGCAGGCCGCTCGTTAGCCGCGGGACAAACCACGCCCAAGCCTCGGGGCGTCTGGCTGGACTGTCGTGAGATTATCCAGAGCCTCCCCCCACAGGCGATCAAAACTTCCTGGGTCCTGTGGTCAGCGTTGCCGGTCATCACGGTCAACCCCCTCGATCCGATCGCCGACTGATGAGACGAGGTCACGCCGCTGGCCGGCGGGCTGGTGGCGGACTGCGGCCAGTCCACGGCGCTTAGCCCGCGTTGATCGTGGCGCAAGACGAACCGCATGAATGATCCCCCGCGCCGCTCATGCTTCGGCGACCCGCGCGGCCGTCGTAGCGGTAGACGAAGCGACGCTTGTTAGCCAGTTTACCTAACGATAGGTCGCCGCGCCACTGGCGGCCACTCCTGCGTCTTCATCGCCGCGGCGGGCGCCTGAGGGCGGTGACTTGAATTGGTGACGCGTCAAAGCTCGCGGACCGCGCGAACTGATCGTCGCGAGGGGTTCGGGCTGCTCTCCCGGTCGACGTTGCAGCTTTAACGTGCGTGTCGATTTTTGGCTTGCTCGCTCGACGCAGAGGTAGAAGCAACCCAACCGATAGGAGGTGTCGCGGATGCGTGTCACGGTGCTCATCAAGGCGACGGAGCGGAGCGAGGCGGGCGAGATGCCGGGTCAGGAGCTGCTTGAGGAGATGACGGCCTTCAACGAGGAGCTCGTCAAGGCGGGCGTGATGCTCGCTGGGGAGGGCCTTCACCCCAGCTCGAGGGGCGTGCGCGTCGAGTTCTCGGGCCGCGAGCGGAAGGTGATCGATGGCCCGTTCACGGAGACCAAGGAGCTGCTGGCCGGCTACTGGGTGTGGCAGGTAAAGTCGATGGATGAGGCGATCGAGTGGGCAAGGCGGATCCCGAACCCAACGGGAGAGCACGGCGTGGTTGAGCTCCGTCCGGTGTTCGAGGCCGACGACTTCGGCGAGGAGTTCACGCCCGAGCTGCGTGAGCGGGAGGCGCAGTTGCGCGCGCAGACCGAGGCGGGCGTGTAGGCGGTGCGGTGGCGGGTCGCGACGTCACGCGCACCATCGAGGTCGTCTGGCGGATCGAGTCCGCTCGGCTGATCGCGGGCATTGCCCGCCTGGTGCGCGACGTCGCGCTCGCCGAGGACCTTGCCCAGGAGGCGCTCGTCGCCGCGCTGGAGCAGTGGCCCGAGTCGGGCGTCCCGGACAACCCGGGCGCCTGGCTCATGGCCACCGCCAAGCATCGCGGCATCGACCAGTTGCGGCGCGCTGAGGTCCACCAGCGCAAGACCGAGGAGCTCGGCCGCGTCGCGGAGTTCCGCTCGCGGGCGCAGGACGACCTTGCGGCGGCGGCCGACGACCCGTTCGACGACGACCTGCTGCGGCTCATCTTCACCGCCTGTTGCGGCCCAGGACACCGACTCCTGCTCGAG